>Ga0265797_10000902_pt1 | contig 53369 bp, 42 predicted proteins | sample P2T30metagenome_FD_192433 | JGI IMG/M metagenome (GOLD analysis project Ga0265797, IMG submission 192433) | Plant litter microbial communities from East Loma Ridge, Irvine, California - P2 T30 | ecosystem: Environmental > Terrestrial > Plant litter > Unclassified | place: USA: California...
CCCTGGTCGGCTCCCCCCGCCGCGAGCTCCTACACCGCGCGGCCACAACCACCATCTCCGAAACCGCCGCCCCGACCTCCAACAAATGGTCGAACCTCAAGCAACCCCTCCCGCTCCTCCTCCAGGCCTTCCAAGACCTAACGCCCCGCTCCGAAGACTTCTGGTTCCGCATCCTCCCCTACCTTACCCGCCGCGAATTCGCTCGCGGCCAGAAACTCTACACGCGCGGCGACGCGCCCGACGGCTTCTACCTGCTGCAATCCGGCATCCTGCGCGCGGAGTACTACCTCGAGCAGGGCAACTACCACGAGAGTATTGTGGCGGGCACGACGTGCGGCGAGTTGCCGTTTTTCAGCGGCACGCAGCGCACGAGCAGTGTAGTTGCGGAGCTGGATTGCGTGGCGTGGTTGTTGACGCCTGAGGCGTGGGAGAGATTGCAGGAGAAAGATGGGGAGGTTGCGAGGGAGTTGCTGAAGGTTGTGATGAAGTTGAGCGCGGAGAGGATGAATGCTATTACTAGTTACGTGTTGATTACTGCTAGTTAGGTCGGAGAGGAAGTGTTGTTTGTTGGGAAGGTGAACGGTTGCGGGTCATTGAGGGCCCTTGGTTAATGGAAGGGAGGCAAGAATTGTAGTGAGGAAATCTGGCATGCAACAGAATGGAGGAAGAGACTCGTTGATATGTGTATACCCCGTTAGCGTTTGTATATACTGTCCAAAAGCGAAAGCATGTGTGCATATCGTCAATCAGCCAGCCAGTCAGTCAGTCACATCCCAAAATACCAAAATACATCTTCACGTGACCCGACCCACCAGAACTTCCAGTTGCATGAAGGATGCACGCCTGCAGCCTGCAGCGCCACGCCATCGCAGCCTCGCTTTACGCAAGATAACCAAGCTCGGAAGGCGTGCGCGTGTCATATCTTCTAAGGCGAACTAGCAGTATTTTTCCCGTACGCGTGACAGGCGGCGCAGCATGCGGTGTGTCTGGTATTAGAAAAGCTGCGCACGCCGATGTCATGTTTCGCTGTCTGAGGTGTGAGGTGTGGGTGGGTGTGGCACAGCAAGCACAAAAGTACCGGTTGACAACTTGACACTTGCTTGGGGGGTTGCTGACAGGGAAGCTATCATATCCTTGCTAGAAAATTGAATTTTAATTCGGCTGGCTCATTTGATCTGACGTAGCGCTTCAGGCATGCAAGATTGTCAAGGTTATTGCGCAGCTGGGGGGGTGTTACGTGTTTTTTTGTTTTGCGCCCAATTTGTGGGAGAGTACTGTAAGGTAATGTCATTTGGGTTGATTTCCTTGGTTCGGTGATGAGCAAGTGTCACGGAAGCTGACATGTGCTGTGAAGGGACCCTTGAGCGTATTGCGAAGTCTAAAATTGATTGCACGTGCAAGAAACTTGGACTCGTGAGGGATCGGGGACACACAGGGCAGATCGAAAGATGATGTGAGGTCCGGCGGGCGGCTCCTTCCTCGCTGGAGGTCTTGCTGGCGCAGAGTGGGTGTCAGAAGTCGAAGTCCGACGACGCACGCACTATCGCGGAGAGCAGCGATAGCTAACATGACTAACTTAGGGTGAGGTAGGTCAGGTACTCAACAGCTTTCGCGCAAGCTGATGGAAAAAATGCGACGGGCACGCGACAGACGCGGGCAGAGCAGGAACAGCATAGAGTTTCCTGACGTGGCGCGATACGACTAGATGGTAAGGTAGCTTGTAGCTATCGCTTGGTCAAAAACGGGCGCGTCGCGGTCGGTCTCTCAACACGCGGCTAGCAGCATGGAGGTGTTGCTGTTTGTGATATTGGGAAACCCGGAAATCTCATAACCCAGCCTCGTGAATATATTCTCATAGCACAAGCACGGCAGAGCCGCATGAAAAGGGTCAGAAGCGCAGAGGGCAAAGGGGTGGGCTTGTTCAGCGTTGGTCTGTAGGAGGTTTGTGCTGGTGGGCTGGCGGGAGATCTGGGATTCTGGACTCTGCAGGTGTCTGGACGTTGGAATTCAGGAGGGATTGGGAGAGACAAAAAGAGGCGAAAGACGTTGCGCCGGTCGGTCGGTGTGAACGATTTTTCAATTGTTGATTATCATTATTATTGGGGTGGCTGGGTTCGTTCGATTGGTCGGTTGGTTGGTTCTTGCGATTGCGATGGCGACTATCTTGGTGACTCGAGATGGACCGATTGTGTGCGGTGTGGTGACTCGCGGGCGATGCGCCAGATGTGTGGTTAGCGAGTGGCTTGCGAATCTTGAGATGCACATGCACTAGAAGGTTGTTATGGGTAGGATGAGGTAGCACAAGACAGGTTAGGAACACATAATAGCACGCCTGTCAGCAGAAGCATCGCCTTCACTTAGAGTGACAGCGGCGATCGCACAATAATGTAGACGAGCAATCGTGGTTCATCTCTAAAACATGGACAGGTTTCAGCAGAGACAGGCTCGCAGGTCAGCAGAGCGCGCGCGTGGAAGGGCAATCGGAGACGAGAAGTGATGTGCTCGGCGGTGATTGGGCTGGGGACACGGCGAGCGTGGGCGTCGCGCTTCGTGAAGATCTGCCGGGTGCCGGCGACGTTGTTTCAGAGAGCGTGCGCGCTGGCCAAGAGGAGATTTGGCCGTTGAAGGGGGTGGATGGGGTTGTGTGACTGGCACGAGAAGGGAGAGGGCTAGGCAGGACTGCGGGAGCGCACGCGTGATACATGTCAGTCTCGTCAGTGATATCGGATGGGCGTGGGATGACGACGAGGTGCAGGGGTGGAGGGTGTATTGAAGTCAAGCAGGTATCTACAAGGCCAGACACGTGACGATGGTATGTGTTTGATGTGGGAGGATGCTGGGAAGCTCTCTCTGCCTCACGCCTCGTGTCAAGGCAGACCAAAACTTCTGACACTCACTCAGAAAGCGGGCCGCTCATTTAAGCTCTCGTTTAGCGCGGCTCACGGATGGTTTAGTGGGAGCTAGTAGGAGCAAGGGTCAAGGGTGCGCGAGTGCCCTGCAGGCCGACCTCCAGCCATACAGCTGCGCATATCCGTCGCTGGCTGTGGTATCACCAAGCTTGCCTGCCACCTCCCATCAGCACCACCCTCCCACGTTACACATACGCCGCTGCTGCTGCCACTCGCGAGCTCTTCCGCCGCGCACTCACTCGCTCACCCCCGGCTAGCCTCTATAGGAAACATACAGACAGTGCCGTGAATCACGCGCGCCGTTGCCGGCTGGCTGGTGCGGCCTCTAATCAATCTCGCTTGCTCCTTCTCTCCCATGCCCGTGCGTCCAATATGTGCTGCAGCAGCACACTCTTCTTCAAAACTGAAACTTCTCCCCTCCTCGCACCCATCTCCCACCATCAGACACGCCTTTTCCTCTTTGCTACGTGATACCCAGTCGTTGAGCTTGCCCCGGCACTCCCTCCCTTTCCGCATTTGATACCCGGCCACGTTCTGCGAGCGCGGTCACACCACTCCTAATAATCTAATCCCACCCGCAAACTCAACTCCTCCCTACACCAACCTTCCCCCGGCTCATATCGACAACATGTCTGCCGTCCACGACACCACCACCGCTCAGCCCACCGAGGCCGCTGTTGAGCGCGTAATCACCAACCCTACTCCCACTGCTGTTCTTCCTGCTGCTGAGGAGCCTGTTGTGCCTACCACCACCGAGGCTGTTCCCGCCACCGCCACCTCGACAGACGCCGTCAAGCCCGAGGAGACTGTTGCCGCACCTGCCACCACCGAGGAGAAGGCCGAGGAGGTTGTTGCACCTGTCACTGAGGCCAAGATCGCCGAGCCCATCACTGAGGGTCAACTCGGCTACAAGGCTCCCGGTCTGCTGAAGTGAGTATTTATGAAGCTAAAATATAGCTCTAAGAAGCTCAGAAACTAACAACATCACAGGCAGTTCATCTTCTCCCAGAAGGAGTTCTGGCTCAGCGACTCTGCTGTCACTCCCCAGAACCTTGGTCTCTACCTCCGTGGCGAGAAGTCCGAGGTCTCACACCCCGTCACTGCCTGGGCCAGCCAGACCGGCAAGGGTCTGCTCTTCTTCAACAAGAAGGGTGAGAGCGACCGCACTCAGCCCGCCGGTGTCATTCCTCTCTACGAGGCCACCGACCTCAAGAAGGCCTCTCCCCATGAGTTCACTTTCGAGATTTCCGGCCACAAGCACAGCTTCAAGGCCAGCAACGATGCTGAGCGTGACGGCTGGTACCAGTCGATCGAGAAGTCGATCGAGCTTGGCAAGGCCTCCAAGGAGTCTGTCCGTGATAGCGAGACCTACAAGTCTGAGATCGAGAAGCTGAGTATGTTTGTGAATTATCGGATGAGTCATATGTTCCAGGCTAATATTTATTTTAGACGCCCCTAACGTCATTGCTGCCGGTGCCGTTAAGCCTTCCCTCCCCAAGAAGAGCACCGAGGTCGACTCTGCCGAGCCCAAGCGTATTGGCTCTTCCGACGGCGAGGATGAGGAGCTCAAGAAGAAGAACAACACCAAGAGCCGCTCCACTTCCCGTGGCATGCTCAACCGCCTTAAGGGCAAGAAGGAGGAGCACGACGTCAAGAAGGAGGAGAAGAAGGACGAGAAGGAGGCTGTCAAGGAGGAGAAGGCCATCGAGAAGGACCTCTCCAAGGCTGACGAGACCACACCTGTCGTTGCCGCTGCTCCTGTCGCTGCCACCACCGAGACTCCTGTCGCTGAGAGCTCCACCACTGGTAAGCATGCAATTGTGTGGTTCAACAAAAGCATTGTTACTAACAATCACCCAGCCGAGCCTCTCGCCGCCACCACCGTCGCTCCCGTCGAGGAGAAGCCCATTGAGGCCCTCCCTGTCGCCGCTGACACCGTTGCCACTCCTGAGGAGAAGGCCACCAGGCCCTCCAAGCGTGGCAGCATCTTCGGCAGAATTCCCAGCGCCTGGGGAAGCCTCAAGTCCCCCAGCAAGGAGAAGGGCGAGAAGGAGGCTGAGCTCAAGCCCGAGGTCCCGGCGAAGGACGCCGCTGTCTCTGAGTCTGCTCCTCAGCTTCCCGAGACTGCCACCACCGAGCCCATCGAGACTCCTGTCGTTGCTCCCGTCACTGAGGCCACCAAGCCTGAGATCACCGAGCCCACCCCGGAGGTCATCAAGCCCACTGAGGCCACCCCCAGCAAGGAGAAGAAGAACTTCCTCTCTGGCCTGCCCTTCCTCAACAAGCGGGATCGTAGCGTGAGCCCGTCTGCCGCCGCTAAGGAGCAGCCCAAGACTGAGACTTCCGCCCCGGTCGTGCCCGCTAAGGACGTCCCCGCCAAGGATGAGGTTGTCGCTGCTGAGCCTGTCAAGGTTGAGGAGCCCGTTACTGAGACCGCTCCTGCCGTCGTCCCGGCCAGCAACGAGTCTGCTGTCGTCGATGAGCCCAAGGCCATTGAGGCCACCTCGCCCAACGGCAACAAGCGTCAGTCCATGCTCGGCAACCTCGGTCGCCGTGCCAGCAAGGCCCTCAACCGCATCCAGCCCAAGAAGGAGAACGCCACTCCTGTCGCTGCCGACAGCAAGACTCCCGTCGCTGAGGAGACCACCGCTCCTGCTGTGACCGAGAAGAAGGCCGATGAGACCACCCCCGTCGTCTCCGACCCCGAGACCACCGCCGCCCGCGCTGTTGGTGCTCCCGTCGTCCCCACTACCGAGGAGGAGAACAAGCCCGAGGCCGTCGGCGTCAACCCGTCCACCCAGGTCACCGCTAGCGCTTAGTATGCCTAGTTGAACCGACTGAAGTGACGGAACGTCGTCGCCCACTCCCTCGAGGCTCACACCTCTCCTCTCCTTTTTATACAATTATGCGTGTGTCTCGCGTTATGATTGGTTTTTTCGATCTGCTGCTGGCTTGATTCTCAGCCCTCCTTTTTGGCAGGCTAAAGAAGCCCTCCGCACAAGATACCCTGACTGCTTTTAGTTACTTTTTTTTCTGTCCTTCATGCGCGCGAATGGTTTCTATATGTTTACTCTCTGTCTGCTTCCGTCTATAGTCCGAAATGGTAGAGATGGTATAATGTGGTTAATACAAAATATGAGTTTTCTGATAATTTTTGATCTTTCGTTCTTTTCTACTTGTGATTGTGAATCGTCTTTTTTTTTTAAGTTCAATGTTGTTGTGCTTGCAATGCTGTTTTGTTTCTGGTAAGGCTTTCATGTTGTTCGTATGGTGGTGATTGGGTTGTGATGAATGCCTTCCGTAGACCTGAGGAAGCATTGATGGTCAGATATATCGATCTTCTAGCAGCTCGTCGGCTGCTGGACTTATGTCATCGAAACCGTCGATCAGCAAGATAGGCAGTGCTGATAAATTTCTCTCTCTTTGCACTTCGCATCGTGTTTTTGTTCAATCAGTCAAGGTCTAACTAACCTTTCCCCGGGTTTACAGTGCTCATTACAAGTTCGAAGAGGCCAATCATCCAACTAGGCAACTGATCGATGCAATATGTTTCAAAGGAGCGACTCAGCCCTTAGATAGCTCTTGCGAATTGATACTTTTGTCTGCATTGGATTAGAACAAATATTGTGTAGAACCAACTTAACATGCAACCCTTCTTCCATCCAGCATTACCAAATCGCTGATTAGTGGCGTTGGATTGGAAGGAGAATTGAAACCGGGATGAGATTATTGCATGTGGCTAACTGCAGGAGACAGTCCTTCACGGAAGCAAGCAATCTGTATAACAACATTGAATGGGAAGACTTTCAAGTGAAGTGAACAGTCGTAAATGTTTTTGTTTTCATGATCAAATCAAATCTATGGTCTCGACCATGTCTATATCGCACACACACTAGATACATAATAAATGCAAACAGATATCCAGTTGCAAAAAACGCCTCCCCGGACAATCTTTTGATCCTGACTTGTCCCGACCCATATGTTATTAAAACAAACGCTCAAATCGACAAAGCACAAATTCTCAGTAAATGCGAGCATCCCTTACACCTCGTTGGAAGGGTACTCAACAACACTCTCGTTCAAGAAGCTCTCCTTGATAGCCCTCATGCTAACAAAGCGGCTAAGCAAGTTGGCGGAGCCAGCCTTGTCGTTGGTGCCGGAAGCCCTGGCGCCACCGAACGGCTGCTGGCCAACGACAGCACCAGTGCTCTTGACGTTGATGTAGAAGTTGCCAGCAGCGTCGCGGAGCTTCTCCTCCGCGAAGCGGATAGCCTCGCGGTCCTGCGCGAAGATCGCGCCGGTGAGAGCGTACTCGGAAGTCTTGTTGATGGTCTCGCAGATATCGGCGTACGCGGTCGCGGGCGCGTCGTCGTAGACGTAGACGGCGATGACGGGGCCGAAGAGCTCGGTGGAGAGGAGAGGGTGGTTGGGGTTGGTGGTGCGGTAGATGGTGGGGTGGATGTAGTAGCCCTTGGAGGAGTCGTACTTGCCGCCGACGACGAGCTCGAGCTCGGAGTCGGTTTTGGCGGCGTCGATGACGCCGGAGAGCTTGTCGAAGGATTGCTGGTGGATGACGGGGCCGATGAAGTTGTCGAACTCTTCGGGGGAGCCGATCTTCAGCTTGGAGACTTCGGATTGGAGCATGGGCTTGGCTTGCTCCCAGAGGGACTGGGGGTAGTAGGCGCGGGAGGTGGCGGAGCACTTTTGGCCTTGGAATTCGAAGGCACCGCGGACTGTGTTGATGACGGCGTTGTGGACGTCGGCAGACTTGTGGATCAGGTGGAAGTTCTTGCCACCGGTCTCACCGACGATGCGTGGGTAGCCCTTGAACTTGCCCTCGGCGACGCCGTTGGCGATCTGGCCGTACAGAGAGCGGAAGACAGCAGTGGAACCGGTGTAGTGGAGAGCAGAGAACTCAGGGTGGGACATGACAGCCTTGGTGACCTCAATGGCATCGCCAGGCACGAACTGGATGACGTTCGCGGGAAGGCCAGCCTCAAGGAGGATCTTGTACAAGAGCCAGTTGGAAGCCATGGCGCCAGGGCTGGGCTTCCAGACAACGACATTGCCCATCAGCGCCGGTGCGGCGGGAAGGTTGCCAGCAATGGCTGTGAAGTTGAAGGGAGTAATCGCGTAGACGAAACCCTCCAGAGCTCGGTATTCCACCCTGTTCCAGACACCCGGGCTGTTGTGTACGGGCTGCTGTGCGTAGAGGTCCTGCGCGTACTGCACGTTGAACCTCAGGAAATCGCACAGCTCCGCCGCGGCGTCGATCTCCGCCTGCCATGCGTTCTTGCCCTGGCCCAACATAGTGGCGGCCATGATATCGTAGCGGTACTTGGTGCTGACAAGGTCGGCTGCCTTGAGGAAGATGGCGGCACGGTCGGCGAAGGGCATGTGCTCCCATGAGCTCTTGGCCTCGAGAGCGGCATCGATGGACCTAGAGACGTCGGCGGAGGAGGCGCTGTGCCATGAGGCGACGGACTCGGCGTGAGATGCAGGATTGGCTTGCTGGGAGACGGTAGAGGACTTGCCCTCCTTGCCACCGACGACGAAGGGAACCTCGAGGGGAGCCTTCTGGCGGAGAGCCTTGACGGCTTCCTGGAGCTTCGCGCGCTCGGCAGAGCCCTTTGCATAGTGTTTCTGGAAGAAATGTTAGCGCTTGCAGCTTTTCGGATTGATTTGCTTAGAAGAAATTACGTTAGGCTCGTTGTCGACCTTGGGGATCTGGAAGGTCGCGAGAGTCGCAACAGAGGCCTTGCCGGCAAGCGACACAGTCGGCGCGGAAGCCCTCGAGAGGGTGAGAGGAGAGCGAGTGGCGGCCATTGTTAGGAATGCTATACTGGAAAGATCACAATCCTCAAGCAAGCAGAGCGGATTCAGTTCAACTACTTAAGAAAGACAGGCAGAGCATGTTGACTTTTGACAGCTCCAGCCAATGCGCCTGCGCGGCTGGCAGCGGCTTTGAGCTTTTGTCTCGAGCTTCTGACCAAAGTTGGGATGAAGTTTGGTGGAGAAGACAGCCCGCAATCGGCGGCGAAATCGCGGCCACTTCAGCGCGCAGATGATTCGACGACCATCAGCACGGCAACCGTCGGCTCCAGGCGTTTTTGTTATCGAGTTTTCGCTGAATTCCCGACTTTTTTGTTATCACACGCTGGGACTGGTTTTCTTCGGTGATATCGGCCGCTGCCGATGCATTCCGCTGTCAGTCTCACCTGGACTTGGGCCTGAAAGAGCGCCGAGTGTCGGAGATCGTTTGTTGTGGGGTTCTGGGGTTTGAGTTCTTTGTCCTGTCTGAGCACAAACGATTGTAAGCGCGCTGGCGGAGCCTCATGGCATCATTGTCTGGAATTTGCAACGAGCGAGTCTCGCGAGTCCATCGCGACCAGGAAAATTTCCATTGGTGTGTCATTCGTCTTCATTTTTTAGTCGCATGTACTGCATGCGTCTATTCAATATATATTCGCTCACTGGTCGTTGGTGTCCATATCAATCTACTTCAACAGACCCTTCTCCTGGAGGTAGTCGGTGATGATCTTGACGGCCTCCTCCACGCTGGTCTTCTCGCTGTGGATGTGGATCTCTGCGTTCTCGGGAGCCTCATAAGGAGCGCTGATACCAGTGAACTCCTTGATCTCGCCGGCGCGAGCCTTCTTGTACAGACCCTTGGGGTCGCGCTTCTCGGCCTCCTCAACGGGAATGTCAATGAAGACCTCGATGAAGGGGAGAGGAGTCTCGTTGTTCTTGGTGTCGTTGTGGAGGTCACGGGCGATCTGGCGGTCGGCCTTGTAGGGCGAGATAAAGGAGGTGAGGGTGATGGTGGTGCTGTCGGCGAAGAGCTTGGCGACCTGTGGAAAGCGTGTTAGCAAGTTTGTGGGACGTCCAGTGGGTATTATTCCATGCTCACTTCAGCGATACGCCTGATGTTCTCCTCTCTGTCCTTGGGCGAGAAGCCAAGATCCTTGTTCAGGCCGAACCTGACGTTATCGCCATCGAGTCTGTAGGTCTGGAGACCAAGGTGGAGGAGGTGCTGCTCGAGAGCAATGGCGATGGTGGACTTGCCAGAGGCAGAGAGACCAGTGAACCAGACGGTGGCACCCTTCTGCTTGCGGAGGTCGGTGCGCTCCTCACGGGTGAGACCCGCGTGCCATGTGATGTTGCTGTCGCATTGTGTTAGGATTCGTGAATGTAAATAGTGTTGAGCTCTTTCTCGTTGCAAAGGCCGATGGCGGGGTCGTGGAGGGGCACGACGAGACGAGATGAAAATATTTCTGGGGTGGCAGATCGAGAGGACTCACGTTGCCATTGCTGCGTGTGGTGTGGATTTAATCGAGATGATTTAGGTGAATATGTTGTAGGGACGAGAAAGTAGATCGGAGTATTGTCCTGGGTGAATGAATTAATATTCCCGTGACTCGCAATTGCGCCATCAGCGGGTCCGTAGGACTTGAGCATTGGCGTTCCTTTGGTTGGACGAGGCCGCCGAGTCCGAGGATCGGCGTTGTCTCCAGTCGTGCAGACTTCACCTCTTCCATGTCTTGCTGGTCGTGGTGATTTTGTGCTTTCACTACCAACATGTGTAAATTGTGCGAGTGACTCATGTACGGTGGCAGTCATATGGGTGGTGTTGCGAAGAAGTGCTGTAGACATGAAACCTCGAGAGTCCGAGACACGAGACATGGTGTCAAGCGACATGGAAAGAGCAAGGAAGGTGCAAAGATGTATCTCATGGATGCGAATGGTATTCACTGCTGGTAGGCAACAGGGTCAAGTAATCGGTGGAAACGATCTCTTTTGCCCTCGCACACAAAGCATAACGTACACGCACGTTGACGATTTTCATAGAAATGGTGGCGACGAGCGCACGCGAGGCAGGCTCAACATGCTCGCCTAGCAAGGAAGGAAGGAGGGAAGGAGCTCGATGCCATGTGGCGAGCACGCTACGAATGTTAAGGGACTGGCGCATGCTCTTGTTTCGACCTCACCTCATGCGCCTCGCCTACGACCAAGACTCCTCCCACTGGTAGCGATACGATTCACCATTTTGATCCCTCTGTCTGTTATCACAGGCGCAACAGTCTTTACCATTCAATCCATCTCGCCCGCCGTACGCCGTTCGCAAGGGCCCCGCGACCTACACCGCCGCGCCCCCAACCACCGATATTGCGGTGACGTCTGTTCGCGCGCAACTCGAGCGCGAACTCACTGCACTTCACTGCTTCACTGACTTGTCGACCGCTGGAGGCGAAAGCCCCGCTGACTTCACTGCCGCTCATTGCGCTTCCTCAAGCTCACCCCTCCTCATGCATCCACCATTTTTCGCACACACACAACTCATACCTCTCTTGCAACCGCACCACGAACTCTGCCACAGTCGCCAACACTCGCGCGCACTCTGTTTACCTTCACTGCAACCACAAATTGCCACTTCACTGGCCGCGCTGGTCCGCGACCGACACTCGCACTCACCTTTCACCTGACTTTCACTAAAGACGCCACGTGCACACCGCCAATTCTTTCAAAGCACTTAGCTTTTCGCATCGCATCTTGCGACTACCATCTGGACTACAAAATGCCAAAGGTAAGATTTGCAATTGACGAGGCGAGCGGCGCAGCAGCAGCAATGGGCAACGTCGCGAGAGCGAGCGAGACAATGGGAGAAGTCGAGAGAACGGAAGCTTGGGCAACCATCAAGCAATATACAGCGCCGACGGCGCAACAGAGCCTGCACTTGGCCGCGCAACGCGCCAATGCGCATCTGCTTGTCGAACATGCAGGAGTAACGACCTGGACTGCAGCAATCTGCAGCAACTTACCCTCACCCAAAGGCATCTTTGCGCTCATCACCGACTCGGGCATCCGCCCTGTCGCAAAATGGCTTCAAGGCTTCAGTGAGTTCACCCATCTGGTTGCAGAAAGACTAGAGCTGACTTTGTGTTTAGCTGCGGCCGGCCACGCTGAGCGCGCCGAGCAAGACTGGGAAGACGCTGTCAAGAGAGCGCATGCGACTCATGCGTTCCACGAGCACATGGTATGTTGGCCCGTTCAATCTTTCGCGCAAGGCTAACATCGTCGCAGGATGATCTGAAAGCTTCGCGCGCGAGCTACGACCAGGCCACTGGTAGCGCAGTGAGCAGCGCGGCTGGCCATCGGCAGACAGTTGAGCCAGAGATTACTGTCCCCACATCACTCCCGACAGTGGGTCCAGCAGGTTCGATATTCTCGAACGAGAGAGTCGTATTCCCGACTCCAGTCGAGCGCGCGGCAAGCGAGATCCTCACTCCCGGATTGCGCCAGCTAAAGCCTACACCACCACGCTCAGCAAATACATTCGAACTCGAAGCTTCAGACCCAGAGGAAATGTATCAGCCTCATGATGTCTTTCGCGATCCGGAGCATGTCCTTTTCGCCACTTTAGGAGACTCGAGCCCGAGGAATATTTTTTCGAAGGATGCTGATTGTCTCGACCTTCGATACTTTCCAGAGCTCGACCGGAATGCCAACTTCGATCATTTCAACGAGATCACTACTAGCTACAGTGACTCCATCAAGGACCTCCCACCGATGGGCAGAAGTCAGCCATGCCTCGACATTGTCGACAGGATGATGCAGGGTGACGGCGAGATGGTTCTCTTCGGACGCTGGAGGCATCGCAAGGATGCGCCATTGTCTCAAGTCAAAGCCATGATTGAGCAAGAGCTGCGTGGTCCCGGGGCATGCTCACTTTACGGCCCCGGAGGCCTACAGACCTCGGAACATCCACTCGTTGTTCATTACAACGAGCGTGTCGAAAAGATACAAGAAGAGAACATCAACAACTTACAGGAGCCAAAGACACCGCTGCTCTCGCCAGTTCTGCTTCAAGGCAGCTGTGCTTCTCAGCGCTACTCGATGCGCTCGTCAACGCCGGTCACTTTCGGCATCAGCAAAGACGGCACCTTTCAGACAACGGGCTTCCAAACGCGGACAGCTTCGGCCGGGTCAACTGTCGAGAGCATGTCACCCACAGAGAGCTCGGAGCTTGCAACACACAGTGCGCAGAAGGACACTCGTCGCGACTCTGGCGTTCACATTGTGCAGCCTGATACATCTTCCGAGCAAGTTCTCGACAGAACGGGTCATGCCAGTCTCGGTAACTACGATGTTCTGCGCTACTACAGCCCCGATCCTACATTGGACTACAAGGCACTCAACGATGAAACTGCCCCTGAATACAACAGGGAACAACGCCCCAGGGTGACCCGAGGTTATATCGACCAATTCTGCAGAGGTTTTATCACAACAGCGAGGAACCTGAATGGTCGGCCAGCAGCGCCTGCACGCGGGCCACAACAACAGAGTACACACTCACAAAATCCTCAAGATCTTGCTCACAAGGGTACGCCGCAATGTCAGGGGCCACAGGCGCCGCATAATCGCAATGCTACCCGCGGGCATCCTGCAATGCTTGGGTATGAGCTACAGCGGTCCCAAAAACGCTATGGCCAGCAGGAGCATCGCGACTATACTGCTCATCAACAAGAGCGGCCGCACCAGGCCCTTGAGGTCAAGCAGCAGAAACACGTGCGCTTGGACGAGACGAAGAACGTTAGCTACGTCATCCCAGCTTCACAGGACCGCAAAATCACATTGTTCGCGACAGAAGAAGAAGATACCGAGAATGCTGTGTTTAGCGACGACGAAGATGATGCAGCCGACAAGGACGCTACAAACCCATCACAACCTAGGATGCCATCCTCAACAGGCTTGCTCAACAGAAAGTCTTCAAGTAATGCATCTCCAGGCACGCACCGCACGATGCCGATGCCGCGCTCCATTCTTAAGACAAGCAGTAGCTATGCTGCTGCGTCGATTTCAAGCTCTGCTGCCAGCGCCACAGCCAAAGAGACTGCTGGCCTGAACACCTCGACAGAGCTTACTCCTCAACACGCGACGCCGGGCACAACCGCGAGCTCCGGCCGCGAATATCATATCAAGTCTCCTGCTCTTGCTCGGTCTATAACCCGCGCACTCGACGAGCGTCTCAAGCAGATGGAGACACACCTCTCTAACAAGAACTGCATCAGCCTTTGAGCAACAGCATTCTATTATCGAGAACGGAGCCAGCCGCGTTGGCACCACTTTCCGGATTGATCACATCCAACTCTTTTCTTTCCCTTTTTCTCCTTTCATCATTGGACGGAAAAATGATACCTCACGCCGCGATGCGTACGACTCAACGGACATCTTTACGACAGCAAGACATACGAAGCATAAGGCCAGCCGCATTGGCACGTCTTCCCGATACAACCATAACCGGTTCTTTACTTCTTCTCCTTCCTTCTCTGGTGGACCGACGAATGATACCCCACGCCGCGATGAGTACAATCCAACGGACATCTCTACCACAGCATGACATGCGAGGAAAGGGCCAGCCGCGTTGACACCTCTTTCCGATACGTTCACATCCGATCGGCTGCTTAATTTCCTCTTCTTTTCTTTAATGGACGAAGATACCCCATGCCGCGATGTGTTCACCCCAACGGACATCTTTACGACAGCATCACACACATACGATACCCAACGCCGCGTTGCTTCATCAACCCAACAGCATTTTACTCGACGGCATACGATTTTCATTTGGTCAGGAGAAGGAGAAGCGGCACGCAGTAATGTGGAGGCGTTGCCCAGGTCTTTGTTCATTTCCATTTTCTCATGCAAGGAAGGAGCGTGCATGAGCAGACTTGGGGACCAATTTCGGATCCCGAGTCACTTTTTCTTGGTCCTTTTTGTCTGATTTTTGTTTTGCTCTTGTTGACGACGATGAATTATGAGAGAATTCCAGAACCCCCCAGATTGAGCTCTTGCAAGTCTCGCTCGAAGACTCCGGGTAGTTAGTACGTCGCGAGAACAGAACAGTACTCAATGGAAACTTTATCAAACCCCAAAGATTTGTTTTTATCCAAAACCAAAGTTCGTGTTGGTGCCTTAATGTGATGATGCTTCCCCTCGAAACAAGTTCCATTGTGTGCGTTCCGTCCTCGACGTCTTTGTCCTTGAAATCTCACCCGTACATGAGGCTGGGTTGTCTACCACAAATGTAAGCCAATAGATCATTTGCTGCAATGAGGCTCGTGAGGCTGCAATGGTTCGGAGCCATCTCCTTGACCTACAAGTGTATACCCAGATCGGCATATGTGACGTCCTCTTTAGGGAAGTGCGCGGCTTTTTCGAGAAGGAGGATTGAACCCTGCGTCTGTCAAAGTGTTCTTGACGTGGACTGGAACTCGAGAAAGATTGCATCGCTCTCGATGGACAGGCGGTGCCGTTGGTTTCCAGGCATGTCCGTGCTTGCGGAAGCTCAGGTCTGGAGGCGTTTGGTTGGGGTTTAAACTGTAAACGGACAATACAGTTCCTTCTTGAGTTTAAAGTTTAGACCTACAGGACTGTGCCAGTGGGGTTGTTCTGACATCTCGGCTGGGAGTCCCGCGGTACTACTCTTGCTTACATCCACCCTCCTGTCTATCTTAGATGTACACTGAGTTTCCTATTGTGTCTATCGTGTATACTGCTTTGGTGATTAGCGTATCGTGAGATGTGTGGTATGTGTTTGCTGATATGATCTCGGCTCGGCATCTGCTTCTCCATGCACGCTGACTTTCCTGTTGTGTCTGTCGTGTATACCGCTTTGGTGCTTAGCGTATCGAGCGATGTGCGGTATGCGACTGTGCATTTGCTGTTCTGACGGCTTCTAAGCGAATGAATGGATCGTGTGGTATGCGACTATGCGTCTACTGTCTTAACAGCTTCCAGGCAGCTTCCAGGCGAATGAACGCATCCATGCCATCGCCATGGATAGAGCCGGCTTCTGTATAAAGGTGAGGTTCAGACCGACTACACTGGAAGTTCTTTCCTCCCATCATCGCTACGATTGCTCACTTCCTTGCACAAGTTCTTCACTCACTCACTTCCCAAGAACTCCATCTCGAAAATGTCTCTCCGCGGCCAAACAGCGCTCATCACCGGTGGCGGCAAGAACTTGGGCGCAGAGATTGCTCGTGGTTTGGCCAAGGAAGGCGCCAATCTTGCTTTGCATTACAACTCTGCTTCGAGCAAAGACAACGCCTCGAAGTTGAAGGATGAGTTGCTGAGCACGTACAAGGACGTGACCGTATCCGTCCACCAGGGTGACTTGACCACAGGCGCTGCTGTTGAAGGTCTCTTCAAGGACGCTGTCGCTCAACATGGCAAAGTAAACATCGTCGTGAATACGGTTGGAATGGTATTGAAGAAAGCGATTGCGGAGATCTCGGAGGCGGAGTATGATACTATGTTTGCGTAAGTCAATTGACTCCAGGCGGGATCCTTTACCTATCTACGACCGTATCACTGATACTGGCGGCAGCGTCAACTCGAAGGCAGCCTTCCTGATCATGAAAGAAGCCGCCAAAGTCATCCAGGAAGGCGGCAAGATCATCACAATCGTTACCTCCCTGCTGGCCGCTTTCACCGGGCTGTACACTTCCTACGCCGGCTCCAAAGCTCCTGTCGAGCACTTCACTCGTGGCGTGGCCAAAGAACTGTCCGGCCGAAGGATCAGCGTCAATGCGATCGGTCCCGGTCCCATGGATACACGTATGTCTCGCCTGTGCTCCATCCAACTATGCTGTCTGTCATCGCTAACGACACGATTTTCCCGCAGCATTCTTCTACCCTCAAGAGTCCGACGACGCTGTTGCGTTCCATAAGTCCATGGCGATGGAGGGTCGGTTGACGGAGGTTGCGGATATTGCTCCCATTGTGACCTTTTTGTGTACTTCGGGTCGTTGGATTACTGGGCAGACTATCTTTGCGAATGGAGGGTATACGACGCGGTAGCCGATGGAAGAGAAATACATGTCCTTAGCTGGGAAGCAGTATGGAGTTTATTGTCGATGAATATGATGTCCGAGTGGGTGCTCTTGTACGCATCCGCCAGGATTTCCTTACGGGTATTGAACTGAATGGAAAGATTGCCGGTCAAGCCATTGATAGAGCGCCAGAGTTATCCATGATATCGTATATGAGAGATATGGTGCCTTGTTGATGCAGCTCGGTATCATGTTTGCATGCTGTGACCCTGACCTTCACAGTATCGTTCAGAACCCAAGAACCTCAGCGAGCAAGACGCCCATCAGTAAGATCGCAGCGACGACTGCAATGCCAATGCCGCATCTTGTATGTCCATTCAAGCCGCAGGTCACGACGAGCAATGATATTGCGACGGTTGCAATGGGGCTTCGCCGCCAGAACGAGTCGTAGCTGCCGCGACTGACGTAGCGGTGGAGGGTATGATCGCTCGAGGGCGGGTGCTTCGTTTGTGGGCGATCAGGGGCCATTGGAGTAGGGAAGAAGGCGGAGGGTTTCCTTCGAGATGACTGTTATGATGAAGAAGGTTCATTCTGGGACCTTTGCATCTGTGCGACCACTTGAGAAGTCGATCTGGGCGCCATGATTCTTGGCCGATCTCATTCCGCGGAACGCTCACTTGGCAGCTTTGGACATTGAAGTAACTGTCTCTGTATGAGCGATGATATGTAGTCTTAGTGAAACATGATCTTGTGCTTCAGTGGGCGTCAGCATTTTGGCATTCACCGGATATACATAAAAGAGCTCGAACTTCTCCATTGATCTGCTATACAACATTTCGTGGGCCTGCCTGCGAATCAAACTGCATCTCCAGATCACTGCACGCTTCGATGCCGACCAATACTTCTCCGAGAGCATCGAAGCAAGACCTTGATGGAGTACCTCCCTCGCTCATGCCGCACAAGCGGTAGTAAAAGCGGTGACTTTACAGTACTGTTCATCAGGCCCAGAGCTGATCTTCTTCGGCTCTTTGCCCGTGTTATTGCCCTCGTACTTGTCGCACGTCTTGTTCTTGTCCTGACAGCTGTTGGAGATAGTACAAGTGTCACCGTAGTTTGTGTTGATGCCGCAGAGCACGCCGCCGTTACGGGCAATTACGTTGTCGATAACGATGTGGCGAGCGCCGCCATTGCCGCTGCAGTTGCCGCAGGATCTCACGACTTTGCCGTAGTCTGCTGCGTAGAAATTCTTGATGTCGAGGGTTCCTTTGAGCAAAAGTCAGCCACCTGTAAAAACGAGTGTGTGCTGGTTGTGCATCTTACCGAAGCCGTTGAACTGGAATATCTTGTCGGAAGCTCCGAAGGCGCCACCGCCAATGACACTGGTCTTACCGCTTGTCTGCTTGACGGTGCTGGAGAAGCGTCAGTCTCGATCATTACGGGTGGGCTTCTGTTGTGATGACTTACAGAGCATCCTCGCACACGTCCTGCCACCATACGTTGATGCTGGGCTTGTTAGTAGCTGCGCAGCTGCAAGCATGCCAATCATAGACTTACAGAGTACTACAAGACGTCAGTTGTGGTCACGCCAAAAGACACTGTGAAACTTGAAACTCACCATTGACCGCGGCAGTGGACTCCTTCGGCCTGGTCGGGCCCAATGATGACGTTCGATAACGTAGCACCGTCCTCGAGAATGAACATAGCCTCGGCCTCACCCGTCTCATCTTGTTCGGCACATACGCGTGCTGCAATGAGTTAGCTTCATGCTCCTTGCTGAAGAAGACCCAGCTACTTACGGCTACGGTCATACAGTTTCATTCCGCCATCGAGCGAACCAGAGACCACAATAGGTGCGTTGGTAGCCACAGCGCCAGAAGATTGTGGCAGAACAGTCGTCACACCCGTCGGAGCAGTGCCAGTGCCAGTGCCAGCGGCAGTAGTGGTGCGGGTCACGATGGTAGTCGGCGTTGCTGTCGTTTGCTTAGACGTTGTGGGCGCAGGGCTACTGCCAGCGGTGTAGTGGCAAGAACATTCTGCAGATAGAACTTTGGGTTTGTTATCACAGTTCGTGGCCCAGGCCGGCAGAGCCGTAGTGGCAGTGACGACGCTTTTGGTGAAGGATGCACAGAAGGGAGAGGCTGTTGCTGCGTTGGACTTGATGTAGCTTGCACACTTGTTGCTGTCAGCGTTGAGACAGCCCAAGGCGACTGGAATGAGAGCGAAGAGGGCGAGGCGAGCGTGCATGGTAAAGGTCAGTTTGTCGTATGTCCGGTGAGTGGGCGTAGCTACTCGACAGACTGCTGGGAGAGAGCTTCTGAACAGAGCGCCGACTGTTCATGTACTTATGTTAGGCTGAAGAGTGCCCTTTAGGACCCGATCAAGGCATGAGACGGTCCGTTCATGAGACGCATAGTTTCCATAGTGTTCGCTCTAGAATCCCGCCAGTAGCACGGCGATTCTGTAGCTCTGTACAATATCGTCTCGGATGATTAGGTGCGGGTTGCATGAGGGTTCGGAAGAAAAATCGAGTATGATGACCATCTGCGGTAGTCTTCATCTTGGCATCATGGCAGCTTGCAACTTGGCCGCTCGGAAACTCTGCAAAAATGTTCAGCAAGTCGCGCGATGCACGTATGGGAAGTAGTTTTCTCGGGATCATACCTTGTCAGAGGCCAGAGCGTCAGTGGTGCTTCTCCATCTGCATTGATGGAAATTTGTCCGTTCGGGTGCGCGCAGCTGAACAGCGGCCACGGAGTGGCGCGACCGTCTCGAGTTTGGCTAGAAAGAAGGGCTCTGTGAACGCCTTATCGTTTGTCAAGGGCCTGCTACAGATTCATGTGTAACCTGAAGTCTCCGCATGCGCAGATGTTTTATGCGATGGGGAAGGAATTGCCACCAATAGCAGAAGACGTTGGCGACAGCCAACCCAGCCACATGCATAACGCCACAAGATCGACAATCTCAAGACAACGGAGTATTCTGGCTCCATGCTGTGTGATGAAACTGCTTGAAAAAAGTTTGTGTGGGCATTCTATTTGAACGTTCGGTGTAAGCGACCAGCGCGTGTGCTATGATGACCGCAGGATCAGTATCTCCTTCCCCGGCAGCGTACTTTGTCTTGTACTTCGAAAGGGTCTTCTCAGTGGGCTAATGCAGTGTTCCAGCCATTCAGAGTGTCATAAAACTGCTGCTTGCGTGTCTAAGTCAATGAGAGTGGCATGTCCCGTGCATCAACAAAAAGGTTATCCAAGGGACGCTGCCGGGGAAGGAGATACATCAGCCTTGGACAAAAGTGCCTGAGACATATCTGCTGCTAAAAGAAAACGTGGAGGTAGACCGGTAAAGTGACTCAAGAAAGCATGCAGAGTTCGTATCTAGCTTCTCAGAACTTAATGACAACATTGCCAGCGTGCTTCCCTGAATCCAAGTAATCGAACGCTGCCAGGGCGTCTTCAAAGGCAAAAGTCTTTTTGTCGACAATCGGCTTGAGGTCGACCTTGTGCTTTGCAAGGAAATCGCACAAATCCTGCTGATCTTTCGTAGATCCGACGCCGATGCCCCTGGTATGCGGTCAGTGATGCTCCGAGAGCAGTAGGAATAGAAGACGAGCTTACTGGAGCTTGGCAGTCTTCTTCATAACTGGAATGATACAATCAGGGTTCTGATCCGGCATGCCGCCCAAGAAGCCAACCAGAGAGATGGTTCCGCCGCGGCTGACCAGTGCGTTGATACACTTCTCCACCGCGGTAGCGCCGACGTTGTTTATGACAATGTCAACTCCCAGACCGTCTGTGAGCTTTCTTGCTTCCACGTCCCAGTCCGGGTGAGTCGAGTAGTTGATGCCAATGACCGGATTCTTCTCAGAGCCAAGCTTCTTGATCTCTTCCAGCTTCACATCAGATGAGGATGTGATGATTGGCTTGATACCGGCCGCAAGGCAAAGGATTAGACCGAAGAGACTCACACCTCCTGCGCCTTGCATCAGAGCCGAGTCCGCCTTGAGCTTTCTACCCATGTCGAGCGCCGTCCAGGCTGTGACACCAGCGCAGGCAATGGTAGCGGCTTCCTCGTATGACAAGTGTTTCGGTACTTTGGTGAGGATGTCCGCATCGAACGTGGCGTATTCACGTAGAACTCCATCGACGTCGCCGCCCAGAGCTGACAAGCTGGCATGCTTCTCCGTTCCTGTAACATAGTTTGTCTGGAAGCTAGGAGTAACGTAGTCGCCAACCTTGACTTTAGTCACCCCCGAGCCGACTGCCACGACGGTGGCGGCGGCATCGGAGCACGGGATGCCTTGCTTGATGACTTCGACTGGGTAGCGGCCGCTGATCATGGCGATGTCGCGGAAGTTGAGAGATACTGCATGTATCTTGATGAGAGCCTGGTTGGGCTTGAGGTCTTGAGACAGAGGCTCCTCGAGCAGTTCGATGGATTTTCCATCGGCTGTGCGGCGATATGTCCTGTTTGTAGCCGGGAGCGACATGGTGATAGGATTCAATTTGAAGAGGTCTGAGAACGATGAATGAAGAGATAGCTGGATGGGAAGATTGACACGTAGATACAGACAGAAATATATACTTGTGAAGAAATGTCTCGAGGGTGGCGTTGCTCGGCGGTTGACTAATTAGTGAGCGACCTGATAATGGATATGTGCTTCTATTTCACGTCACAGCATGAACAGGCAGTGGAAAACAGATGGTGCTTTGTCAGGAAAAGCGAGTTGTGGTATGTAAGATTGAGAGTTGTACGGTGAGCGGGTTCACAATCGATGTCCGGTCCCTGGCGCTTGTACCGCAATCCGCGGAGTAGTGGAATGACGTTCAAATTATGCAAGAAGTAATAACCACATTCGGCATCCAATATTTCTGAGTCTGCAGGGTTTTGTGCAAGGAGAAATTGCACAAATCGGCGACTTTGTAAGCATCTTCTTGAAGAGCAGCAGCAGCAGCAGCACTCGGCGCAGCTTTTACCTGATTGGTGCTTCGGAGCAGCAAGATCGCGTGCTACATGTCTCGAAACACCCTCTGAAACCGTCAATACAAAAGGCGGTACGACGTACAATGGGAACTCGAGTTCTCCCTACGCAGACACTAAATCTGCCCGGATGCTGATGCTGCCGCTGCCGTTGAAGGAGATCTGTCTTACTGTAGCTTATCTAAACCGTAGGATAGCTTGTCAAGCGTAGTCCTCACCGGGGTTCTTTTTGGTCCGACCCGGTAGAGTGACAGCAGACAAGATCCTTCGTCCCGGTAAGATATGGAACAATGCACACTTTCTCTCAACTCTGGAGTCCAGTTGACTCGCAGTCGTGTAATAGTAACAATCTGAGGGGGACTGGGATACGACAAACATGAGTTCCCCGTATCGGTTGCCTTCGACAGTCAACGAAGAGTTCAGCGCACTCGTTGGGGCTCAAGCCATGCACCTCGAGGCCGATGAGGCTCAGCGCACTTGCAGGAGAGCGAGAAGTAAGTGATGTGGAACCGGTACAGAGGAAATGTCACATCCGAGCAAGACCTTTCGAGGCCGAGGCATTCAGGTCCAGGGACCAGCATCATCCACATGGTTTTCACTGCGACATCCAGACGTGCGGAGGCTCAGCTGAGCCCAGCAGTCAGAGTTCGGAGGAAATTGCGAATGGCTCCGTCCGTTCCGGCCGGTGGTAACAATACCAATTGGGTTTGCTGCGCATTCTGATGAACGTATAGGCGTGTGTTACGTCGGTGGCAGTGATAGGCCGACCGCCATGAACGAATATGGCGTTTATTTTGGAATGGGATGTACTTTGAGCAAATGGTTCCGACTCGCAACGTCGTACTGTTTCAACTCGTCACTTCTAAATGTTCACATTTGTCATTGTAGTATACAGAATTCGTGGCATCGGAATCGCTGTCAACTTTGCTGATATCAAAACACAGCACATGGGGAAGCACCTCAGAGCAAACCCACCGCATCACTGAGAGGTTGATGTCTGGTAGGCGGCTGGAAGAAAGTTGACTGCAAGGCAAGGAAGGCTGAATGATGTATGATCCCGACAGACAGGTCCTGTAACGTTGATCGTGGGTGTTGATCAAACGTCAAGCGGACTGATCAACGTGCCAGGTGAACCGGTAGTGGAGTTTGTACATGTACGGATGCCTTATGAGCGGCACGGGGTGCTACCATGCCAACATGCTTCGAGAGTGCAGGCACTAAACCATTTCTGTATGAGTCCCTCGGTCTCTCCGTAACAATTCGATCAGGATCAGCAGGTACGAACTATTATACTCTGCCAATGATCAACCTGGGGTCCAGACGAGCGGTTCAAAGATGTTGATTAGATAGATGTTGATGTCGATCAACGTTGCAGTTTCAGGACGCAACGTTGATCATCAACAACTCGTCTGGGGAGGACGCAGATCATAGTTGTACTCAGCTCATACGGCTCGGAAGCTGGGGAATGCCTCTTCCTTGGTATGCCTTGGGCGTGACGGCACTCTGGATTGCCGTCTTCTGAGTTCAACTATGGATCGTTGAAAGGTTTGTTACCCCAGGATAATAACGACTTCTGGGGTAGTATCACAAGGATCTCGGGTCTCTCTTCCGACTACCGAAGCCTCTAGGCGATGATAACAGGAAGTAGTAAGAGCAGAAAGAGGAGAGATACATGGCGATTTGCCTGATGGACCTGGTAACTTTCAGGGTTGTCACTTCTCCCTCGATCACGTTGGTATTAGGATGACATACTACCTTTGGTACAACTTACAAGGAATAAGGTTTGTCGATCGCTCGTGTCAAACCTTTCTGGGGAGCTGCCTGAAGATCATCAATGAGGCCTGAAGATCATCAGTTAGGCCTTAGGGATCGTCAATGGGGCCTGAAGATCGTCAAGGTGAGAGGCTGACAGCACGCATGCGGCACGAGTGTGTCTTGCCGCTTTCCTCGTGGTGTTTGGCGTGTACATCTAGTCTTCTTGATGAATCTCAAATTAAAGTACGATGTTGGTCTCCGTCGACTCCGGAAGTCCTCAAGACAGATTCTTGAGCACTTACATCCGATGGAAAGACATGGCTACGAACGGTGTCGAGACAAGCTCACTGCTCGCCGCCGGCGCGGAATACCATGATAACGGCGCGCGAAGCTTGCGCCCTTGTTCAATCGCCGGCAGTTGCAATGCGCACAGTCTGGATCGTTGTTTGCTCCGGGACAGCATCCACTCGTCCACTCCGTACGATAAACTTCTTAGCGTTACTGCAACATGAAACGACGACCGTAACACCAAGAGTCGAGAGCGTCCCGATATGTGTGTTCAAATGAAGACAAGCTATGACAAGGGCTGCGTTCCTTCGTGGCATCCAGACATAAATATGTCCACGTCCTCGTCAACGAAATCGACATCACAATCATCTCTTCACATCAACACCTCAAGTATTAGCCTCACCGATTCTTTAATTCAGGTGTTCAAAACACCGCAATCATGTTCTTCAAGACCTTCACCATCACCCTCGCCGCAGCATCAGCCGTCCAGGCCGTCGCTCTTCCTCGCCGCAGTCGGGAGTCGGCTTGTTCCCACTACACCATCATCGACACGCGTGGCAATGGGACGCCGCAAGGCCCGTCCGTTGGATTCCGCACTATGAATGCCGCCATTCGGATGCAAGTCCCTGGTGGTACGACATACAACACTGTCTACCCTGCTGGCATGGATCTGGACTCGGCTCCGGGCACCGACGACATTGTGCGCCACATCCACAACACCCTTGACGACAACCCAGACGAATGCTTCGTTTTAGAAGGCTACTCACTGGGCGCAACTGCTACTACCAACGCTCTCTCTGAACTCAACGGAGATTCATTCTACGCCGTAAAAGCCGTCTTCCTCATCGGAAACCCAGAGCACCGTTCTGGCCTGGCCTGTAACGTCGATAGTATGGGCGGCAGAACGACTAGAAACTCCAATGGTATCTTGGCCAGACAAGGAGGTATTCCTGACAACTGGGTCTCCAAAACTATGGACGTTTGCACCCTTGTAAGTCGATCAATTGTGATAGACGAGGTGATCCACAGGCACACTTACTGACTGGACCATAATAGGGTGATGGTATTTGTGACCCTACCCGTGGGATCGGTGTCAACATGCAACACCTGTCATACCCGACCAGCCCTAGTATGCAAACCATTGGAACCCGGTTCGTTGTCAAGAAGCTTCAAAATGCCCGCTCGCGATACGGCAACGTCAGCGAGGATGACAGCGACAGCAGGGAAGACGACAGCAGGGGAGACGACAGCAGGGACGAGGATGATGGCAGCAGTGAGGGCGGCGACCGCAGGGAGGATGATGATCGCACGGAGGATAATGATAGCAGCCAGGACGACGACAGCAGACCACCTTACTCACCTAGCCCGCGACCTCGGGGCGGGCGCGTCATGGACATGTTCGATGGTTGGAGGAAGGCTTTCCAGAATTCTTGAGGTCAAGTTTCAATTGTCGCAAATGCAGATCGGAAGACTAAGACTGTGGAGTCAGAGCCAGATACATCATTTTGAAAGAGGGGAATCATGTGAAAGATCGCCTAGCCTTACGAAATAGTGCACATAGCAAATTAATACGCCTCCAAACATTGTACCATGAACATACCGTCGCCTGTACAAGACTGTTTGAATTGAAGCCGCATCTTGCTGAAGGGTTGACAGATATGTATCATGCAGTCCTCGGCGAGGCTGATCTTTGATTCGTTCGAATGCTTGTATTTGACGCGAGGCTGCATGACCTGCCTGCGCAAGCGATGAGCCAAACAACATGCATTCGAGCTGGTACTGTGGTACACCCCGCCTCCCATCTAAAGCAATCTTCAGCCTTGCCACCAAACACTCTCTGCTCTCTCTTGATGACCTTCATAGCAGCAACCACAGACCTCGATATCTGTGCCATATATGGAAACATACTCGAGTCTCGATTGACACAAGACTCGTATCGTCATGACTTCTAGCGCCATCACTGTACGATTTGCTGCAAATAACGACAGGCTGTAGATATCCTAACGTTCTATGTAGAGTACAGCACCCTCCACCTTGAGCGACATGGGGAGTGAAAATCGTGCTTCATTCCTCAGTTACATGAGCGAGCTCTCAGTCTCGGCTGCCTCTTCTGCTTCATCGGCATCGCTAGCGGCAGCTAGCAGTTTGTCTCAGACTGCCACAGTATCGGATTTCACATCCTCAGTTACAGCAACGAACCGAACGGACAGCAAGACATCTACTACAGCCGACGCCTCCCTTACAGCAAATCAGAGCGGTGCACCAAATAGCGCAAGTCCAGCTGCCACCGAGATGGCGGTCCACACGGACCTAAGCACGGCAGCCAAGGCTGGCATCGGCGTCGGCATCAGCATCGCTGCCGTACTACTTATCGGAGCGCTGATATTGTACATCAAGTCTCGTAACAATCGAGTACAAGCACGTCCGAGATGGCTTTGGCAAAAAGAGACGGCAGAAAAAGAAGGAAAAGCTTGCCTGGGCCCATATCAAGACGAAACATGGGCGGCAGGACAAAACCCTGATCGAATGACTGAACAGGAAGCCATGGGTATAGCAGAGCTATCCTCGGATTCTTGCACACACGAGCTGGATGGTAGGAGCCACATGACGCCGGAGCTCGATGGAGAAGGCCGTGAACGATGGTGTGAGCGGGTTTTGCTTCGCCAGGACGGCAAACTCGTCTGGTAGATCACACCCTTCTGCTGCTGCGGTGTGTGAGAGTACGCCATTCGGAGCGTCGAAATCTTGACCCGCACAGTTTTCCGAGACTTCTCAGTGCAAATGTCCGTACAGTGATTAAAAGCAATCAGCGAGTATACCGCACAGCTCGAATATATATGAGTTAAACTGATGGACCAGCCAACAAGATAATTGTGATATTGACTGCGCATATGCAGAAACGAGCCTGCACTGCGAAGATGAGGACCGCATATGAGTGTAGCCTGATCTGCAGAGCTGTTGAGAGCAGTACTGCCTTTGATGCATGATGAGAATTGGTCGATAGTAGTGCGCCAGCACTTACTCAAGACATCCAAGCGTAATTTTACCGCTGTCCTTGATCCTGGGACGTGGAATTGATACTCATTGCGGGCTCATCTCCCATGGTCTCGCAAAACGAACGTATCACACACAACGAGGCGTTCCCATTGCATAGAGACCCAGTACATGCTAGCAAAGCGATCGTGACACCAATGGCGTCGAGTTCATGCCGACCGGACAAATGACTTGGGACGGTTGAGGCCAAGTGTACTGTGTGGCGACGTCGCTTGCATGTCAAATCGACAGCATTAGATTATTCTTGCCCGAGGTTGCAAGACCCTACATGTGCGCGCGCATACGGCACAAGCTGCTACAGTGGAAGCCTGATAGCCGATGCTTTGCTAGATGCAATGCATTTTCTTTTCCTTGGACTACTGCTCTGCAAGGTTGCATTGGTGGCGCTGTAAGTAGGGCTTGTACTAGGGCGACGCAGCTCGTGTATCGAACGAGGGATCGGAGAAGCTGCGCGGGATGCCGACTTGAGCCATTTCTTGAGTAGAGAGACGAAGGATCGCTAGGCTGTTGTCAGCCGACACATGTAGATGTGTACAGTAAAGAACAAGTAAGAAAGCCTTGTGACTCGGGCAAGTCGGGAAAGTTTACCTGCCGGCCATATGTATCAATTGTACATATGGAAAAGTCTAAGATAGCAACTAAGTTAATCTAGATAAAAATACAACCTTAATAAAATATACTACTCTTTAACTTCTACATATAATGGCTCAATTACATAAGCGTAGAGTGTAGTTTTCGAAAATTAGACAAATTTATCTATATATTTAATAATATATTAATTCTTTTCTATTTATATAAAAAAGATTAGAAATAGTAGAAATAGTAATTATCTATATAACTTAATAATCAAACTATGAGATTAATAGAAAGTATTCGTAGAAGGTCTCATTATTAACGCGCTAGTATAAGATATGCTTAGATGTCACGTGCGTAGATCAGCGCGTAAACAACATCGCTGTACAGTTGCCCGGGCGAGGTCTCTGAAAGCTACCTCATCTTCTTGAATAACGACATCCGTGCGAACAAACACAAACACCTATGGGAATGTCATACAACTTTCCATCTTGACTGGTCCATGGATTCTGTTCAGATACTTGACCGGTGTGTTGAACAGCCAGCATGAGCCACCCCTCACCGAATGATGCGGCTGAGGGTGCTGTCGGTTAAGCACATGTATCATCCATCGAGGGCAATCTTCTCGGCACCTTTACCGCGAATGGACAACCTCAGCATAAAAGTCGCAGCTCGCTGACGGGGCATCTTTTGCCCGTACTATCACCTACCTCTGGATCCTGCTTGTCATGCTCTCGTTTGACCGCACTCAGCATGCTCTGGCATTCTGGTTGGCGCCTGTCGTCTTATATTTTCTGTACTCATGGCTCAAAGTCATCTACGGCGCCTTCTTTGGTCCGTTAAGCAAGCTGCCTGGTCCTAAGCTATGGGCCATCTCCCGGCTTCCTCGTATGTACATGGAATGGCAAGGCGAGGAAGCAGCCGGAGTCGACGCTTTGCACAAGAAATACGGCCCAATTGTGAGGTTGGCGCCTAATGAAGTGTCGTTTGCCGGTGGCGCTCAGGCTTGGGTAAGGCTTTCCGAGACACTATGCTTGTAGCACATGGCTAACGTAATTAATTTGCTTCTCCGTTCAACAGAAAGATATCTATGGCTACAAGAAGAACGCCGGCCAAGAGAAGCATCCATATCGGTCCCCAGCGTCCTATTGGACTCCGGTCAACGGAGCCCCGAGCATGATTCAGGCCCACCGCGATGAAGAGCACAACCGACTACGCAAGAGTTTGGCCGTTTCGTTCAGCGATAAATCCATGAAGGAGATGGAACCGCGTGTCAAGGGCTGGGTTCAGCTTCTGCAGACCAAGTTGGTTGAGCGCGGCGGAGCTGAGTTGGACATGGTCGAGTTGTTCAGATGCGCGGTAAGTTCAACCATATATTCCGTCTCTCGCAGATCCTAGTCTACAGGTCATCAAAAGAGAACTTGTGGCTTAACGCTGGAGACTTGGTGACAAGCGACTAACGATTCCATAGACATTCGATATCATGGGCGATCTTGCGCTAGGGTAAGGCCAGTCTTCCACTGATTTGTTGGCTCTGCTGATGTCTCTTTCAATAGCGACGACCTGCAAATGTTGGAGAATGGTCGCCTTTCCGACTACGTCCATTCGGCTTTCAGCGGCATTCGAACCATCATCCGTCTCCGCGCCCTCTCCACGTACAACTCCTTTACCCGCTGGCTCGTTCAGGATCGCTTCTTCAAAAGCGAATTTGTGCGAAAAGGCGCCATGGAAAATCTTCGCTACTCCGCCGACCGCGTGGATCGTCGACTGCAAGAGCCAGCTCGAGATCCTCCCGACCTTTGGACAAGACCTTTGACTGGCGAAGACGGCAAGATGTCGCTAGACGAATTACACTCTACTGCACAGCTTCTCATGACTGCGGGTACCGACACTTCGGCCATTGGCTTGTCCGGTACTCTATATTATCTTCTCGCCAATCCGGACTGCCTCGCCAAAGTCACCCACGAGGTTCGGTCCGCCTTCTCATCCATGGACGATGTGACCTACGAAAGCCTTGCTCGACAAAAGTATTTGGATGCTGCGTTGCAAGAAGGCATGCGACTCTACCCACCAGTGCCTACCGGCCCACCTCGCATCACTCCAATGCCTGGATGGTCGATCTGCGGTCATTGGATCCCAGGCGGCGTGAACGTCCACATCTCCCACTACGCCACGTCTCGTTTTCCCGACCACTTCACCGATTCCGAAGCTTTCCACCCAGAGCGCTGGCTGGGTGATGAGAAGTTCCGAAACGATCAGCTTGACGCCGTTCAACCCTTCAATTACGGCCCTCAGAACTGCTTAGGAAAGGTACGTCTCGCCCATGGACACTTTAGCGTGCTCCAAGAATTCGTCTCATCGATGCTGACTGCGAATTAGGCGTTTGCCATGAACGAAATGCGTCTCTTCATGGCCGCCCTATTGCTCCAGTTTGATCTACAAATGCGTGGGGACCCTAAGACCTGGTTGGATCAACGTGTGTTTTCCATGTGGGAGACGAAACCGTTAATCTGTGTGGCCACCAAGAGGGGGTGAGGCAAATCCCGCTCGATCCATGATGCTCGGAAGATGGTGTGGTAGACGGTGTCTCAAATGTCCGTTGCTCTTGACAGGGCAACCATACGAGACATGGAAAAGACCTGGCGTCCAGCCAGCAGCCATACAACGCTCCGGAGTGGAATGGTTGGTTCCAGCGCTAGAAAGATAAGAAGCAGCCTATATGAGTGAGCACAAACTGCTGAGCCCTCATGCATATAAGTCTAGAAGCCTAAATCTTCGCGGAAATCTCCATATGTCGCAACCACCTCGTTCAGCTTAGCCCCAACACATGCACGAATCCTTCATGCAATCGAATGCAACCTCCAACTCCTTCCCGCGCATGCAAACTCATGCACGCTGGTAAGCGAGGCGGAGTAATCCGAATCGTGAAGAATGAGTGTTATGCCCTACCCCGCAGCGGGTGTCCACAATGGGAGATCCTGTAGGAGCATGTAAGCGCTCGACTTGGAAGGAGCCTCATGTACGACACTTTGTAGTGGGGCGGCTGTATAACAATATACTAGACTAGTACTGTACAACGAAACCTTATACTTATACAGTGCTCTAGCTTCTGTTGTTAATATACTCATACACAGGTCTTTCGTACATAGATCAAGTAGATTCGATTTCTTACTATAGAGGTCCCATTAGACAGATTCATCTGTTACACCGGTCAACGCATCCATTCAACGACTACCGCTCCACTTTGAGCCATGTCAAGCAACGGCGAGCTCCACCGCCAGACATATCCTCTCAACCGTGATCTACTCAGCTCCGCCCGCCTGCACCTCCAACACGCCGTCTTCATCAACGGCCTAGGCTACCTCCTACACTCAGCTGTGCCAATTGAGCCTGGTTCAGTCGTAGCCGACATCGCCACTGGCACCGGCGTCTTCGCCCTGTCTCTCGCAACAGCCTATCCTGAAGCCCGCATCGAAGCCTCCGATATCTCTCTCGCCCAAGTTCCCGCTAAACATTGGTGGCCCTCCAATGCAACATTCACCGTCCTCGATGCCTTCCAAGATCCTGTGTCTGACGCTCTGCTCGGACGCTACGACGTCCTGTGTCTCCGTCACTTCGTCTCTCTTCAGCCCGGCGATCCGCGGCCGTTGATAGCACGCCTGCTGTCCATGCTGAAGCCCGGGGGATATTTGCACTGGCAGGAATGGGATTTAACCACCGCTGCCATCTCCGCTCCGGAGGGCACTTCGACGCCGAAGATGCAGGCGCTCATCGATTACATCCAGCATCCATCCCGACATACCGCCCAGGCTACTTGGGTCGGGGATTTGCATCAAAGGGTTACCACCGGCGACGTGCCTGGCGTTGAGCTGATTGCCTACGATCGTATCCGTGCTGCCAATCCTGCTGTTGTTGCTATGCAGCAGGAACTCATGGCGTTGGGTACGAAGGAAGTCGTCGCCAGTCTGCGAGCTCGCGAGGGCGAAGCGAGTGTCGAGGCTGCGAAGTTTGAGAAGATTGCGCACGATGCTGTTGATGAGTGTGTGAGCTTGGGGAGAGGACCTGTGATTGATCAAGAGATGGTGACGTGGGTGCTGCGGAAGAAGTGATGATATGTGGATGCAAAAGATAGGATTCAATGTCTATCTCTTCATCCCTTCCTCGCTAGATAGAGCAATCGATTGATCAAGCTGATCCACCACCACTATAGAGATTCGCAGATGCCCTTCGTGTGCCCAAGCCCGGCGACATCCTGCTCTCTCAAGATATCATCGCGACGGTTCGATAAGTCAAGCAACGCTTAACACCCGTGCGGCTCGACCCTGTCAGAGTGTAAGTAAACATCGGATTATACTTGCAGTATGGAGAAGGAAAGAAAAACCCACCTGAAACGCCAGCCAGAGTAAGACGACTCGCCGCCCCAGTGGCAGCTATCAATCTCGCTATACAGCCTCTTGACGCAGTCATCATCTCCGAGATCGAAGCCCTGGTTGGGGTTCTGGTTCTGAACTTCGAACAACGTACCCAGGCTCCCGGACTTGGGGCACATGCTCTTTGTTTGGCCAGGTGCAAAATTTCCAGTGAACATGCCGCCGTTGCCTCTGCAGGCGAAATCGACCCATCCCTTGGCCTCGGTCGGAGTGCCCCAACCCCATTTGTAGCAGCGAGCCATCGCAACTTCCGCGTTGATGGAAGCGATGACGGCAAGGGCGGCGGTGGCGGAGATCTTCATGGTGGATGATGCGTCTTGGGGTAGGTTGCAAAGTGTGTGAAAGAAAGATGGTTGTCGTTGGTAATTATTGATCTTTAAGATTTCTGGCGAAGGAGACAGTAGATATACTTCTTTTAAGTCTCCACAACCAACTGATTCAGGATATGCACGACGAAGAGAGACCTTGACTCCGATGCTTCAGCTCATGATTGACATTCAAACTGCCAGGGAAGCGTATAGGCGAGCCTGGCCGTACTCGTATCAATATGGAGGTTGTGGGTCTCGTACAAGTTGTGTTCGTGACTCCATCAGCTTCATCGCCAATGCCGCCGTTCGGGCACCGCTCGAGCGTGCCTTGCATGGCTCTTGCTCAAGCTCGATGGACTTTTTAGCCTGTACTGCAAGCATCGGGACGCTGTCATGTGCAGCATTGCTTACTGAAGCTAATCGCAGCTGAGAGACAGGTTGTGATTAATCCAAAAGAAAGAATTACCTGCCCCCAACAGCCAATACAGTAGGCAGCCATCGACATCGTGGATCGTGTCTTGCTCACCAACGCGATGAGTTTACCGTGGTGCAAATTCTCGCTGCAGCGTGCAGGCAACAGCGTTCGCTAACATGGCCAGGCGTGCACTCACGACTCGTGCAAACAGTACACGTACCTAGTTCTCAGCTGAAGAAAGATTCTGTTTGTTTGACCGTTGGCAAATCCATCCAGTGATCCTCTGGACGATCTCAAACCAAAAGTAGCATCTGTACCGCTCTTTATGCTCCACTGTTTTGTCCCTGGCGTCCTACTTGGAGATGTGACTCGTGAACGACACTGCTAGTACGCGATCCAGGGGTCTTTTAGAACGAGGCGGGCTGCAGCGTATAGATTTGAGTAGCGCACAGGCGGTGGCAGTAGGCAGCCAGGGTGCAGTAAAGGACGCTGCGGATCAAGAGTGGAGTGTCTAACATGGTTATAGATATTGTCTTGACTCCTCTTGAGGTCGAGAGCACCCAAAGGATTAGTAGCAGCAGACTAGCAGCAGCTGAAGATGGTCCCTGCGTCGGCAGGGCGCGGTCCGCTGGCTCGAAACGGACGAGGCCGTGTGAGGGGTTTTGTAAGGACCAACAACACGCCCAACTCAGAAGTGTTCTGACAACACAGAACAAGGGGAAGCTGTTGGCGTGAGATCGTGCCGGGCACGTGTATTGCTTCGAGTGTCTATTTGTCAAGATAATAGGCGAACGCCTGGCCGAAACCACAATTTACGGCCCCGAGCGCACGACCTTACGAACACAAGGATGCCTCAGCTCTAGGCTACACAGTCTACATAGTCTACACCACTGACGGGTTGTTTGGCGACAATCATGACAAAAAGCTTGGGCGACAAAATTGTAGCAAGCACCATAGAAACAAGATGTCAAATGCAAGCTGCCAGAGCGCATGCCTTCAAGATCTGTTGAGGAAGAAGTGATGTGAATCAATAGATGAATGCAAAAGATAGTATTCGGTCAGTGTTCTCCTCTACAAGCTTCTTCTTCTCGTGGCGCACAGAGCAAATCAACACGCCTGTCAACCAAATCGGTCACCATTCGCCCATGCCGCCAGCGTGTTCCAACTTGATGTCTCCCACTCTTTCAAGAAGCCATGCCATCGCGACTTCTCCGATGAAGCATGCAGCACTCAGCAACCTTCCGGCTCAACCCTGTCGAAGCGTAAATAAACATCACATTGCACTTTCTCAGCAGGGAAGGAACAAACTCACCTGAAACGCCAGCCGGCGTAAGAAGACTCGCCACCCCACTGGCACTTCTCAATCTCGCTAAGGAGGCTGTTGTAGCAATCATCATCTCCCAAATCGAAGCTCTGCTTGGTGTTCTGGTTCTGGACTTCGAACTTTGTTTTGCCAAGATTGGTGTACTTGGACTTGGGGCACATCCACTTCGTCTGGCCCGGCGCGAAACCTCCAGTAAACATGCCATTTTGCTTGTAGCATGCATCTCTGATCCATCCCTTGGCCTCTTCTTTGTCCCCGCTGTAGCCCCAGACGAAGCAGCGAGCCATCGCGACTTCTGCGTTGATGGAGGCGATCACGGCGAGGGCGACACTGACGGAGATCTTCATCGTGAACGCGTGATGGAGATGAAATTACGTGGTAGTTTGCGAGGTGTCTGGAGAATGTGAATGTCTGATCCTGGTGGTTGATGGCGAGTGGTGGAGAAAGGTCTTCTACAGGCAGCGGACAAGTCGATAAATATACTTGCGCTGAGTCTCATCGGCCACCATCCATGGCCATTGATAGAGCATAAACACGACGACAATGGGAGGTGTCCGGAGGTATCACGACTCTGGTGCTCCGGCGTGTGATTGACGATGCAGGAGTATCTTCTCAAGTCGGTGTAGGGGTCCTCGAGCGACTCTTGCGTACTCGTACTGATGTGAAAGCTGTGGTCAACAGCGACCAAAGGATCCCTAGTGGGATTCCTCGACAGCTGAACTTATCCATAGCTGAAGACAAGGTGCGTTTGCCATCTGCATGAAGAAGTTGATAGGTTACACAAGCAAGGATTAGCGTGGCCAGGCTGATACGAGCTGCAGCAATTTGATTGAAATAGTGCACATGCAATGGTGTCATGTGGGCAGCATGCTATACCATTGGAGTGCAGCGGATGGAAGGCTGAGTATAATGTGGTATTGATGTCGTATCCAAAGAGTGTCGCCAGGAACCCCAATCAATGCCACTTGCAGCCAAACCCCTGCATCGGAACAGTGCGGCCCGCGAGCGGCTCAAGAAGATCAGGGTAAAGCCGCTCTGGAAGCGATGTGGAAGCGGTTCTGTTAACGGGAAAGGGATCAGGTACACCGCCTAGGTCATATGCATTCTACAGTACTCAGCCCAACTCCGGAGGAATCTGTCGTTGTTAGACACTGCTGGTGAAAAATCGTGACGAGCACGCACACACACCCGGCGAAAGCCTGGACTTCAATCTCACAACCACGACATCAGACGCGCAACCTCACAAACACGAATCTGTTTGCACCCTGTATCATACGACTCTGAGCACGCGACTCGACGCTGCTGACGAGGGCTTCTATCTCATTCGATAAGCTGGAAAGAGAAAGAATGGAGAAAGTCATAGCACAACGGTGGTGAAGAGCATTGAGAGGCCAAGTCCACTTCATGGAAGCTCAGATCCAGGCATAGTGGGAGGTAATACCAACGAGCAGCAAGGCTAGCCGTCAATTACCCAAGAGGTTGGGAGACAAAGATTCAGTGAGGACTTTGGTCACAAGATGTCTCCGAAGCCGAATGCCAGCTGCAACAGCGTATGTCGTGAAATCCACATTTTGCAGTGCCTCCGGCTTCTATACCACAAATGAACTTCGAACAGAACCAGAGGCGTGATCTAGGTTTTTGTTTTCGTCTCTACGTGTACGCGTGATCTGGGACCCACCATGTCTACCTCCGGTCATAGATGTAGGAAACCTCTTTACCTCCGGCTCAACGAAACTCCAATTCTTTCTGGACGTAGGCGCCTCTAGTTATCTCCGGCCGTGGGCAAGTCGACAGCCTTACTCGCCGAAGCAACCTTCCTGCACACCTGAGCAAGACTCAACGAGCCCATGATTTCCAACACAGGCACATCCGCCTTTACTTTTCTCGCCATGAATGTCCTCAGTTCCAGCGCGACAAGCGAGTCAACGCCGTTGGCGCTGATGGTTCGCGATGGATCTACGTCTTCAACTGCAATCGAGAGCAAGGAAGATAGCTTGTCAATGACCGCTTCCGTCACAACTTGAGCTGCCTCATCCAGAGTTCGAGCCGCGCGAAGTCGCGCTTCAACGTCAGGTCCATCGCCGCCGGTAGTACCCGCGCCATCTTGTTGAGTGTTGAGACGCCTCAATTGCGTGAAGAGAGGGAAGTTCATGTAACTCAGCATCGGCACGCCTCGAGCACGGTGCGCGTCCAACGGAGTCAGGCCAGTAACAAGCTGCGCAGGCGATTGCAGAGTAGCGTTCATGCTGTACTCAATGAGCGTGAGCAGCTCTTCCTCACGCAGTACCTTCATCATACTGCCCAGGTATTTTGTCATGGCCAGGCGGTCAGCGTGGTCAGCCACGTATCCGACGTCCAACACTGCGCCAACATCAATTGTCGTGGCCGCCAAACCCTGCTGCCGACGGAAGTGCGCCAACGCATCCTGGAAAGTATTCCCTGCGGCGTAGTTGGCCTGGGCCCGGTTGCCGAGGACGCCCGTGGCTGAAGACAGCATGATGAAATGGTCCAGGTCCTTGGGCAGAAGCTCGTGAAGGTTCCACGATCCTTGGATCTTGGGCCTTATCGCCAGCTGGAACTCTTCGTGTGTCATGTTTTCGAGCATGACGTCCTGAACGCCATTGGTTAGCATTATTCCCCAAGGATTCGACGACTATCAACATGCCTTAAGCTTCATTGCTCCCTGGATGACACCCCTGATAGGCGGAAGAGTCTTGCACTGTTCGACAACTAGACGCAGTTGTTCCTTATCGCTGACATCGCATGTGAAAATATGCACACGACATCCGTCTGCTTCGAGAGACTCCCGCATTGTCGTGACGGCCGGAGTGATGCGGCCGCTGCTGGAAAGGAAGATCAAGTTTCGAGCGCCTCGTCCAGCCATCCACGCAGCAACACTGCGACCGATACCTCCAAGGCCACCACTGAGCACGTATGATGCGTCTGGAGAGAAGCCAAGCGGTGCCGGTGACGGTGGAAGGACTGGCAGAACGTCGTCCTCTCGGGGCACCAGGATAATCTTGCCCATGCCCGTGCCGCCCTGGAGAATGCGAAGTGCATCCACGACCTGCGACATAGGCATTATCGTGGTCGGTGCTGCAGGCAGTGCCACGCCCTCTTTCCACAGCCGCATGGTCTCCTCTGTCAGCATTTTTATGAGAAACGGCTTGTTCTTCATCATTGAGACGAGGTCGACACTGGCCATGGTGACGTTGCGCAAGTAAGGCCGAAGATCCACTTTGCCGTTCATCATGGCATCCTTTTTGCCAATCTCAATGAAGCGACCGAAGGGAGCCACCAGATCCCACGAGCGGCGCAGCGCCTCGCCGGAGAGCGAGTTCAAGACGACGTCAACACCTCTACCGTTTGTCATACGCAGCACGCCCTGTACAAATGTGAGGTCGCGACTGGAGAAGATGTGATCTTCTGGAATGCCGAACTCGTTCATGATCAACTATTCCTTTGTTAGCATTGTGCGCATTTGGCCATCACGGCAAAGTACTTACATCTCGCTTTGCAGCAGTCGAAAGTGTGACAAATATCTCCGCGCCGATATGTTGAGCGTAACGGATTGCCGCTTGACCCACACCACCAGCGGCAGCATGGATAAGAATCGTCTCGCCGGCCATCAACCGACCCGTCTCGCGCAGACTGTAAATGACTGTGGCATAGACAACGGGCAACCCGGCAGCCATCTCCAGGCTGAGTCCATCGGGGACTTTGGCGACTGTCGCTTGATCCAAGCGACCATACGTGTGCATGCACCCAACATGATCGAGGCCACAGATGTAAACGACCCTATCGCCAGGAGCGAAGTCGACTACTTTGGAGCCCACGCGAGAAATGATGCCAGCTGCTTCACTGCCCATCGAGTACGCCGTGTGCTCTCCCATGGCGATCATGAGGTCGCGGAAGTTGAGGCCGACAGCTTTGATTTCGATCTCGACTTCTGTCTCGGAAAGTGGCTCGTAGTACGTGTCGTCGGTCACCCACTCAAGCTTCTCCAGCAGACCCGGAACGGTTGTCGTGAGCTTGATGGGTCTACCAGCATCTTTGGCCAGAGTGGGAACTGCTTCCGAGTGGTACAGAGTTGTTTGCAAGTATTCGTCTGCACGAGTCGCCTCTCGGAGTCGACTTGTCCAGATCCGCCCACCTTGAAGCATGAACTCGCCATTCATATTCGACGTGGGGAGGATGAGGGAGAATTGCGCCTCACACAACTTTCGGATCGACGCACTCAACGAGGTATTGTCAGGTCGAGGTTCGGAGATCTTCAGTGTGACCAGGTTGGAGTCGTCCAAGTCTCGTTCCCATCTGGTTGTGCGCATCAAGCCGGTGACGGCTCCGTACTGTGGGCAGAGAAGATCATCTCCAGTTGCCCATAATATGCCTTTCGCCTCGACAAGCATTTTGCGAATACCTTCATACTCAGCCTGGGACAAACCTGAAATTGCAGGATGGTCGAGCTCTGCTAGAACGATGCAGAGACTTTGGCTGTGCTCAATCTCTTCTAACTCCAGCAGGGACGCAGTCGTGATGTTCTGGAACCGGAGATTCTCGGCCAGCTTGTCTTTGATGTCTTGCACCAAGCTATCGGTGTCGTCCCGCTCGAAGCTGGGAGGTGTGACGAGCACAACGCTCTTCCATACCTGACCGGCTTCTTTGACGTCTGCACCAGCATTCTGGGCCACGAAAAGACTCTGGCTGTGGAGCTCTTCGTTATGGCTGTCGGGAAGCTCGAAGCGTACTCCCATGTAACCAGCACCTGCGAGAACCTCGTCCCATTGCTTGGAAGATACCCATGGCATCCACTGACGCATGGATTCAGTGCCGTTCCACCACCCAGACAGCTGGCCAAATGAGAGCCCTGACCAGTAGTAATCCTGCCTTGTACCTTCCTGGAGAAGCAAGCGACCACCGGGCTTCAACAACCGGCGAAGATTGCTTAGTGTCTTGATAAGGTCGGTGGTGGTGTGAATGACGTTCTGTGCCACTATCAAATCATAGCTCTCGAGCTCGAAGCCTTCTTGCTTGGTGATATCTTGCTCGGCGTCCAGGACTTGGTACTCCATGATGTTGGTGTACGGCTGGAATTTCTGCCTCGCTTGCTCGAAGAAGGCGGCGGAGATATCGGTGTACATGTAGTGTGACACGCTGCTGGCGATTGAGACTCCGTCTTTTGCGATGGGAGCGAGGGCGTCGAGGACTTGTGCTGTCGATGACCCGGTGCCGGCACCGATCTCAAGTACGCGCAAGTTGGCTTCATGTTTGGCCAATACATTTAGGTAGGCTTTCTGTTGCGCTGGCAGGTCGTTCAAGGTTGCGGTTCGTTTGTAGACGCGATCGAGGATGTCATCCTCGCCGAACATGAGCTGCAGTGGATCTGTCTCGCCTCGCAGAACGGGCACGATGTTGCTGCCCATTCGTACTGCCAGCTCGCCAAACGCAGTGTCTGAGGCAGACTGATTGTACAGCTCCGCTTTCGCAGCATGATCATGCCTGAGTCGCTCAACGTCAGAGGCTTTGATACCGGCCACCGTGCCGAGCTGAAGATCACTCTCGACATGCTTCATCCAGTTAAAGTACCGACAGAGATGACCTTGAGTAGCGGCCGGCATCTGGCCGTCTAATTCCTTCAATGCGTCCAAGACAAGAAGCACTGAGGCCAGCTGCATGCGGGAATCTACCTCAATTGCAGCTTGATCTGCATCAAGATCCGGCTTGGGCATCTCCGCGAAAGAAGTGACGTCGCCTCCTTCGAGATACATGTCCACGTAAGGAATCCACTCTATCTCGTGGCACATCTTACTTTCGCCGAGAGAACTCTGCGCGGCGGAGTCCAAGGGGCTTGCTTCAATTCCTCTCCATGCGATACGGGGCTCTTGAGTCGGTCCATCCCAGACGACTACATCCGTCGAAAACTTCTCGAAGGCAATCTTGCGCGTCTGGCTGTGAGCGCGATAGACATGGCCGGGCTCAGAGTTCAGGGTCGCGGAGATCCATATGTCTTTGATGAAGCGCGGCACCATGGCCACTTCGAGTTTGTTCTTTCCCGTGGCGTCCATGATCGCGGCTAGGGCGTAGTGCATCAGGCTGTCCATGCAGGCCGGGTGCATCAAGTGCGGAGACACGAGGCCCTTGGGCATGACGCTGGCGACATCGGGAACGGTGACTGTGCCCATGGTCTGGCCGCTCTGATCGAAGGTGCCCCGAACATCCGAGCAGTTTTGGAACAGTAGTCCAAAGTTCAGGCCGACTCTTGCCATGCGCTCGTAGGCCTTGGTGAAATCCCAGGGAGATTGGCACTGCTCTTCTGCGGCAGTGTACGCAGCCTGCCAGCGCTCCGTGTCATGCTGGGCTTCTCGTCCCTGGTCGACTGGATTGGGAGTAGATGATTCGTAATCCACCGCAACGTATCCAGTGCAGTGTTCGATCCAGTCGTTCGCATTCGGGTTGTAAGTCATTACTTGGAATCGGCACCAATGTGCTGAAGTACCGACACTGGACTCATCGACTGGCTTTAAGGTCAACACTACTTCAATTCCTTCTTTTGTGTCCGGCACAATCAAAGCACGTTTCATGTTGACGTCTCGAAGCCGGAAGCCGCTCAAATTTGCTTCTGGATCGGCAAGCTGTCTGGCTGCTTCGATCACCGCAATCACGTAGCCTACACCAGGCATGATGATGTTATCGGTGACGATGTGATCTCTGAGCCACGGCTGCTCGGAGATTCGTATGAAGTTGCGGAATCGAGGAGCTGTTACGTCCCAGTCAGGTACTGGAGCACCGAACAGGTCATGTCGGATTTCTTTGCGGAGACGGTAGTTCTGGCTCAAGCGACTCTCGTACCAGAACTTGTTGGAGTGATTAAATTGATACCCTGGGAGTTCAGGGAGTAGTCGTGATGGTTGAGGTTCTTTCCCGTCAGTTATAGTGGCGCTATTGTTCACGACGTCGACGTTGATCGGATACCCACGAGCATTGAGATGGCCCACAGTGGTCAGGAAAACATCTGCTCCCGGGACAGTGCGATCCAGTGCCGAGAGGAATGCCACTGCGACTCCCTCGGCGTGAGCCGCGAGCACATCTCTTATGGCGCCTTGCAATGCTCCGTGGGGGCCAAGCTCGATCAGAACGTCCGCGAACACGTTTGCTCCAGCGGCGTCGGCACGCAAGGTGGCCTGTGATTGAGTTGTGCGGCTAAAGCAAAGAGCTGCCAAAGCGTCCGAGAACCGCACTGGATGGAGAAGATTCTTGGTCCAATAGTCGATGGAGAGACAGTCTTCTTCGATGGCTTCTCCTGTGACGCTTGAGAACATGATCACCCTTGACTGGGGCGGCTCGCTGGGTGCGTGGAGCTTGCCTACCAGACGGACGTATTCTTCTGCAAATTCTTGCATGTGGGCAGAGTGGTAAGCATTGGGGACCTTGAGTTTTCGGGCGAAGAGTCCATCGGCCTCCAAGGCCTGTCGCAAAGCTTCAATTTTATGTACATCACCCGAAACGGTGCTGCTGCGAGGACTGTTGAGACATGCAACAACCAACTCGCCGGATGATTGAGAATGAATCTTGTCGAGGTAGGGTGCGAGGGCTTCCGGACCCAGCCCGACAGCAAGCATGGCGCCTTTGGCCTCGGCTGTCTGCCTACCAGTGATCAGGCCGCGGAAGTAGGACGCTCGCCAGGCCGACTCTCGAGACAGAAGGCCAGCGCAGTAAGCAGCAGCAATCTCGCCAGAGGAGTGGCCCACAACACGGCCAGGCTGGACATTCCATGAACGCAACAAATCCACAAGCGCAACTTGTAGAGCAGTGCATGCCGGCTGAGCCAAGGCTGCTTGATCAATACGAGTTTGTCGTTTGTCTTTGGCGAGCTCATCGAGCAGGTCCCAAGAGCAGCCACACTCACTCTGCAGATAAGCTCTGCAAGCAGCCAGGCTGTCTCGGAACACTGGGTAGCAGAGTAGCTCACGTCCCATGCCATACCACTGTGCTCCCTGGCCCGTGAACACAAAGGCTACGTTGACATTGGCGCGAGCCCGGAGCGGTTTCGGCAAGGGCGTGGCCAGACGTGTCTCAAGATCGACCAGCGACCGTGCTAATACGTGACTCCGCCAGGATAATTTCGAGCGCCGACTCATGGTGTGGGCGAGATCGTTCAGGTAGGTTGACCTTTCGGAACTGGGAATCGAATCGAGCCTGGCCACGAGGAACTCTGCCTGTGTTTTGGCTGCACGACTGCAGCCTTCTTCATCGAAAGCGGAAAATGGAATGATCTTCGGTGGAGCCTCGACGGGGTCGAAAGCCTTCCAGTCTCCGGCGAGCTCGACTGTGCCTCGATTGTTCAATCCGTTGGTACGCTGCGGCTGGACTTCTTCGGTGGGGCTATCTACTCTTACTCCATTAGGAGCGCAAACGGCATTGCTATCTTCAGTACCATTAGGAGGGTCGCTGGTGACACCGTTCACGTGTCCATTGGTAAGGCTGTTCTCATGTTCGTTGGTGAGACCATTCGAGTGCCCGTTGGTGAGACCATTGGTGAGACCATTCGCTTGCCCATTAGTAAGGTCATTCGCATACCCGTTGGTGTCGCCGTGTGTGTGCCCGTTTGTGAGGCCATTCGCATGCCCGTTGACGATCTCAGGTTCATTGCCATTGACGAGCTCAAGGTCTTGGTTGGTCGGAGGCAGAGGTCTTGTATAATGGTTTGCGACCAACCCTCGCTCTTGGAGGTAGTGGTAAGCATCATCGATAACGACATGGCCGTTCGTACCGCCGACTCCGAAAGAGTTTACGGAGATCCTGCGAAGGCCGTTCGTGGGCCAAGGTGTTGGCTTGAGAGGGAATTGAAGCCTCCATTTCGCCGCTGGAATCTTTGGGTTGACTTTCTCGAAGTTGACGTTTGGAGGAATGAGCCCGTTCTCAAGGACAAGAACAGATTTGATGATGCTAATCGTTGTTAGCAGTCTCCCAACAGTCACCCAAATCCTGGACGCCAAACTTACGATGCAGCGCCTGCAGCGCCCTCCAGATGACCGGTCCCGGATTTACAAGCCCCGATGTACAGCGGAGGGAGATTCTTTGGTCGAGATGAGAATGCTCTCGCAATTCCATTGGCTTCGATCGGGTCACCCGCAGCTGTGCCAGTACCGTGGGCCTCGACCATTACTGTGTCGTCAACGCTCAAGCCTGCTCCAGCATAGACAGTCTTGATCAGCCTTTCCTGCGCCAAACTGTCCGGGTTGGTCAATCCGGGAGTTCGGCCATCCTGGTTCACTCCAGTGCCCCGAATGACGGCTCTGATGGAGTTGCCATCTCGGATAGCATCATTAAGACGCTTTCCAACGATCGTCCCGACACCTTCGCCACGAGCGTAGCCATTGGCGCGGTGATCGAAACTGAAGCAACGCCCATCCTGCGACAGAAAACCTTGATAAGACATGGAGGCCACATCGTTCGGGTAGGCCAACACCGTGACTCCGCTGGATATGGCCATGTCGGTCTCGCCGCTACGCAGACTTTGGCACGCCTGATGAAGCGTCACCACTGAGCTGCTGCAGGCAGTATCGATCGTCATACTGGGACCTTTGAAGTCGAAGAACCAAGAGACTCGATTGCTGAGTACAGAGTTGGTCAAGCCGGTTGCACGGTATCGCAGCGGGCTCTCCGGATCCGCATTTATGATGGAAAGATAGTCGTGGTTGAACCCCGACACATACACGGACGTGTTGGATCCATTCGCCGTCGAAAGTGGAATTCCCGCATTCTCGAGAGCATGGTATACGTTCTCCAACACCAGACGTTGTTGCGGGTCCATACAAATGGCTTCGCCCTTGGTGATGCCGAAGAAGGGTGCGTCGAAATACTCGGGCGCCTCGGCCAAGAAATGCGCTCCTTTGACGGAGTGCGTTCCTACTCGCTCATTGTCTGGATGGTAGTGGCCAGCTCCAAATCGATCTTCTGGCCATGGCGTATGTGCGCTTCGCCCGTCGAGGAGGAATTGCCAGAAGCCTTCAACGGTTGAGGCTTCTTGTGGAAGCTTGCAAGCGATGCCAACGATGGCGATATCATCGTCAGACCGATGGTTCGATGTGCTCATCTTGACATGACACAAATCTCATAAGCAATGCAGAAGCTGTGGATTGGATGATGAGGATAACAAAGTCGAGGTTCTTATACACCGAGAAGGCGTATACATCTGAGGAACAAAATAAGAAGGCGAGGTGTTTGCACAAAGCCAACATAGTCACAGACGCATAACGGCCACATGCATACTTGGAGGATCAGACACGGGAAACTGTAAGGCACTACACCGGTACGTGCCGCTGTGCGTCTGGTATGCCTCTATCTAGCGATAGTCAGCGACTCGGTGAGAAGGACGCAAGGCAGCCCAGGCTCACTAGCGATGACGCCCTCGTCAACGCCGAGGGACTGATTTGATGTCGGCATTTTGCGACAAGCCTCAAGGATTGCATACAACCCACTGTGATACCAACACGCCTAATCTCCCCGCTACTCCGCTACTCCGCATCCTGGTATTGCGGGAAGGTGGAGGAAAGGATTGCACGAAGGAACACAATGTAGCATTTTCATGCGTGCGCTTATTAGGTTTCGCCCGCCATGTTTGTGTTTGATACCCACAGCCGCATGAGGTGTAACCTGCCGTAAGAGGAAAGGACACAATCCTGCTAAAAGTTACAGAGCGCGTATGCGCTCAAGCTGATTTGGCTATAATCTAACTACATTTAATTATTGGAATGTTACGAATGTATAGCCTTTAAAGGGGACTTAAGTATATCTATTAGTATTATGTTACAGATTTTACTTACTACTACTAGTAGTTAAATTTAATAGTAACTAAAATTGTATTTTATTTATTATATCTAGATTCTATTAATAACATTACAAAGAAATATCAGCTAGTATAACTCTACATTCATAAGACTAAATACTACAAAGCTGGTACTAGTTCTAGTAGTCAGATTCTATTATTTACTATAATTCTATAATTACGTTATATATCCCTTAGTAGCCAAATTTCCCAGATGTGGTATTCTTGTAGAAAGCGACGCCTGTACACTTCTACACCTTCAAATACTCACCAAGCGGGTAAGCGGGACGCATGAACATACATGAGTTTACACTAATGTACACGCAGAATCCATGGCGCCTATACCAACACATCCTGCATAATGCATTATGCACGCACACACTCCGCAAGTTCTCCGCATGGAAGCCCTCAACCTGCGAACGATACGAGGGTGTCGTTGCTCAGCTGGTGACGACACGTGGCGACCACCTTAATCTCTCATGTTGGATACGCACTGTGGCTGCATACGCTTCTTGGGTCGGAGCTCACATTACTCGCCACTTGACGAACCACAGCTGGTCTTGCAAGGCGCCTTGAATCGCAAACAGCGAGTCCCAATCGCCACGGCATTCTATCGAAGACCACCATCGATCTGTATCCATCATGGCTATCATGAACGACGTCTGGTCTAGCCTACCATGGCCCGTTCAATCGATTGCAGCCTGTGTTGTTCTCATTGCAACCCTGTTGGTAACGACTTACCTCAATTCGCTTTCCCGTTCATGGCCGGTGGCCGCAGGAAAGGGCTACGAGCCTCCAATAGCACCATACTGGCTTCCAGGACTTCAGCATCTGGTGCCCTTCCTTCTTGACCCTGCGCGCACCTTCCAGACCACTCAGTCAAAATACAAAGGCTCGCCATACACACTGCTGATGGGCAACGTGAAATTTCACGTCTTCGGTTCTCCGTCTGCGGCTACCCATGTCTTTGCACGTTCGCGCACGTTTGCATACGAACCGGTGACGATGAGCATGCTGGAGAATGGACTGAATCTGCCCGAGGCCGATCGTGTTCACTTCCAAGTCGGTCTGGATCGAGCCGACAGTGCAGGACATGGCAAAGGCTTCGTTGTGCAAAACCACAATGTCTGGCTACGGTATTTGTCCGGCGAACCATTGGACGATTTGATGCAACTATTCACACGCCACTTCCATGAAGTCCTAGATCAACGTCTAGATATGAAGGCGCAAGGTTGGCAGCGAGTCGATCTCTACCAATTCCTGCGCAAGATCATCTTCGACACCTCCGTTCTGACATTCTTTGGTCCCCGTCTTGCTCAGATATGGGGTCCGACCATGTGGGAGGACTTCTGCCTGTTCAATGATGCCACATACATCGGTGTCCGAACGAATTTGGCGTATGTTCTGCAGCCGCGGGCTGGCCGCGCACGGGAGAGGATGCTACGCGCTTTTGAACAGTGGTTGTCGCATGAGTCAGAAGGAGACTGGCCGGAGAAGGACGGATACTGGAATGAGCAATGGGGCGCAAAGATGAACTGGGAGCGTGACAGTCTGGCGCAACAATTCGGCCTCTCCCTTCGAGGTCGGGCGACCATGCAGGCGAGCTTCCTGTTCGCAATTATCCTGAACGCCGCGCCGATGGGTTCTTGGTTCACATGGGTTGCGGCGAGCAATTCAGATCGCCTGGCAGAGTGTCGAGCCGAATCTTCAAAGTTCTTGCGACGGAATAAGGCAAGCCGTTACGATCACGAGCTAGACATCGACGCTGCAGGATTGAGGTCCAACACCTTCATGCAAGCCTTGTGGAAGGAGGCGTTGCGCATCGGTACAGCTGCCTCGCCAGCACGTGTAGTCATGGAAGATACAGAACTGGAAGGTTATGTCGTGAGGAAAGGAAGCGTGGTCCTTATGCCAACTGCGTTGCTACATCACAGCGACCTGTTCCCGCGAGCGGACCAAGTCGACACAGAAAGATGGACAGGCGAGGACGAAATGGTCAAGCAGCGAAGCAAAAGCATTCGCACGTTCGGAGGAGGCATGGGCATGTGTTCCGGGCGGTACGCAGCCGAGCAGGAGGTCATCGGCATGGTCTCGAAACTTCTCACGCTGTTCGACATCGAGTTCGAAGACTCGTGGAAGGACAAGTTCCACTTTGATCCTAAAAGTCTTGGGATCATGCATCCTGCAGGTCCTCCCATGGTACGTCTGAAGCGGAGAGTTTTGTCATAGACTTCGATACAATCACTATGTACGTGTGACGATTTCTACGTTTATCTCTGACCTCAGATCAAGCTTCATGATGCCGAATCTATAGACTTGTTGTGGCTTCAGCGACCTCTCTGATCATCCTCGCGATGGTCTTCATATCTTTGCGCCCTCTAGGAAAGTCGTGCCCGCTGGCATGATGGAACTCGCGTGCTTGATCTGGATCACAGAGTCGCAGCAGATGCAGACCCTCGTGAGGGTCGGTTTCGTCGCTTTCAGTGCTCCGAATATGCAGCGTGGGCACATCTATCAGTGGCGAACCATCTGCGGATGGTTCCCATCTACACAGGCCATGAGCGCCGTTGGACAGAAACGTAGTTCCATCAACCAGCTTCATGCCCTTGAGTTGTTTGAGCAACGACAATAGCTTTGCATGGTCCACCTGATCTTGATCGCTTACTCCTTCTTTCTTCCGAAGCGCACTCGGACGAAGGAACATGTTCTCAGCCTGCTCAGTCATGGGTGCAGAGTCTACAACGACGTCCGCCATGACTTGAGCATCCTCCATAGCAAAACAACGTAAGGGAGATGCTCCGTTGATGAAAACAGCAAATCGAAACGGTCGTTCCATGGCAAAGGGATCATCGTAGGTTGCGTGAGCCAATATCTCTGCTGCCAATGCAGCACCACCGGAATAGCCTAGAACGCCATCGAATGGGCCTTCTTGTGCTATGATCTGTGCGAGGTCGTCATGAGTCTGCAGGATCGAAGCAGGATCGAAGGGATTGTAGTATGTGTAGAGTGGAAGATGCGAGAATTGTGCTGTGTATAGCGACCAGTTGCCTTCCGTATGTCGAACAGTCGCTTGCACAAAGGTCCATTCGAAGTCGTCGAGGTCTGCGCGGAAAGCTGCCGTCTGGGCTCGGAAGATTTCGTTATTGGAGCCTCTACCGTGCAGGCAGAGAATCTTCATTGCAATGTGTGCGGTGTTGCTGTACGACTCGTCCCACTGGTGAATGAACGAGTCCTCTCGATGCGTAACTCGAACCTGAGATCTAGATCATTCATGCCATGAGGCAATTACAAGTCAAGGATTAGATAAAGTGGTTCTTGCCGAGAGGGCTCCACACCAGCTTCTGCTGCCATAATTATGAAAGATCGATACTGCATGAACTCGCTCACTTCAGCTCGTTCCAGCAAAGACTCCGCGAATGCAAGACTCTTAGATGGTTACAAGGTTTAGCGACCTCACGGGAAGGATTTGGGGTAGTGGGGGATAGCCCTCGGCTCCACAACAAGGCCCTACTTTAGCTTGTGTTGGTATTCTAAATGTCCCTAGCTCGTTTACTTCTGCATCCTTCGCTGTATGTTTTGTCCATACGGTGCTTCTTCGGTGCTCCATCTGCATATCTTTGAGACACCAGCCTGCTCAGCCGCACAGTAATCCTCCTGCAGCCAACCCATTCCGATCAAGTGTGCGCCATGATTTGTGATGTCAACCCCGCTACCACACCTGCATTGCATCGATGCAACCTCAAGTCGTCAGCATTGCAGTATGCTGCATAATTGGCGCAGAGATCTGACTCGAAAGTCTGGCCCTCGAGTACGACTCCTTCGCGTCTTGCCTTGCAGGTTCTATGCATCTTCTGTAACACGGCTCTTCATTGATGGCGGAGAACTCCGTATTTTCGGCACGAGCTGAGCAGTTTCCGCGAGAGAACTCCGACATGATCAGATTTATGCTGCATGAATGAGTCGGACCGTTTACCTATCATCATCAAGGTCATTATCTGTGGTGGGCTGCGATTTTGAGAGCATTCACAAAGGTCATCAACAAGACTTTCAGCAACCTCCGCGAGAGCCGTTGACCAGAAGTCCGGATATGGACGCTATTACAACCATTGCCATCGTCGTTCTGCTCGCCACAGGGCTATGGGCATGGAGAAATCTATACTACTGGTACTACACCAACGGCCTGATGGAGTTTTTGGGACAATGCATCATGACCGATCGAACTCCAAGCGGCCAGCCATTCAAAGTCCTCTGTACAAATGGCCGCTTCCCGACCTTTGACATGCAACTGAAGGGCCCTTCAGCATTCCAACTGCTCTTTTTCGAGAACTGGAAATGTCCAGATGCGACTTGGGCCGGTTTCTACTTCATCGGCTCCTTCTGCGTCTCGTGGGCGTTGATTGTGCTGGAGAGCTTGCGCGGCTACAATTTGAACAACTTTGGAATTGGGTCTTGGATCACAATCCCTGGATTGCTCATGTTCAACCATACTCCGGCGATATACCTGCCTCTTTATCTCGGTGTGCGGCTTGCTCTGATGACTCCGAGCAACATGACTTTATCAGACCTGGCGATTGATCCGGTCCAGCTCGGAGCTTTACCTTGGGCCTTCGCTATCGGCTATATAGCACCGTTTGTCGTGCTGTTGCTCCCGGATGTCCGTTTCTCGGGTGTAAGCATCAAGCAGTCTACGGCAGCTTGGTGGCAGCAATGGCCTGCTTATACCGCTCTGTGCCAGCTTGTGTTGTCATTGATATGGGGTCCAGCGACAACCCCGTTGCCTTCGGATACAGACGTTTGGCCGCAGGTTCAGACGGTGTACACTTTCATCTTCGTGCTAGCGGGTTTGTCCCACTGGTTCTCTGTACTTGGAGCCTTTGCAACAGGCGTGTCAATGGCCGACCTCTTCTTACCAGCGTTGCCCGGAAAGGATGTGAAGGCACGCAATGGCTGGGAAGCAGCAAAGTGGTGCGTGCAGTGGGACGTCGTGCTGGCTACGCCTGCTATGGTCCTTTGGGCTGGTGTATTGTATTGGCAGACTGGAGGAGTTGTGGACTCTTCGCTGTTACAGCGTCTGCTTGTCAACTTCTTCCTAGGGGGGCCTTTGGGAATTCCCATTGGATTGTTATGGGAGAGGGATGCAGTTGTTTTGAGTGGCTAGAGCAGTCATATATCGGGAAGTCTTCCATAGATGTGCCGTGAATATTTCATGTATCTCAAGTCGTGGTGTTCTACTTTGCAATTCGTCCCGCATCGCATTGTGGTTAATGATTCACTCATCAATGTTGCAAAAGCGTCTTGAGCTCAGTAATCGACCATCAAATGCTCAGTTTTTGAACGATTGTATCGTATTCGCTTCTTCTCCCAATTACGAAAGACCCAGATAGCGACAGAATGTGCCTTCCGCCAATAAGCGTTCTTACGTGTAGGTGGTTTGAAATGAGCCGTTTCCCGCGCTCGCCACCAGCAGTGGCCAGAATTGTGGAGACCACCTGCTCGAGCTGATATATATATATATATACTTCTCTCACCCATACCTCTTCCAGTTGCACATTGACTACCGACACTCCAAAACCCAAAATTCAATATACAGTCCATTCAAACCCTCCAACCATGTCCAACAACAACGTCTGGTGGAAAGACGCCATTGGCTACCAGATCTGGCCTGCTTCCTTCTTCGACTCCAACAACGACGGCATGGGAGACCTCCCCGGCGTCATCAGCAAACTCGACCACCTCAAAGCTTTAGGTGTAGACTTGATATGGCTGTCCCCAGTATACGATTCGCCGCAAGCAGACATGGTACATTTCTTCCCACGACCTCTCTCAAAGGTATCCCAGATATGTACACAGTCACTAACCAACGAACCAGGGCTACGATGTCCGCAACTACGAATCCATCTGGCCCACCTTCGGCACCCTCGCCGACATGGACCTGCTAATCTCCTCCGCCAAAGCCCGCGGCATGAAACTCATCATGGACCTCGTCGTAAACCACACCAGCGACGAGCACGCCTGGTTCCTCGAAAGCAAATCCTCGCGCTCCAACCCAAAATCCGACTGGTACATCTGGCGCGATCCCAAAACCTTTGCCTCAGGCTCTCGTCAACCCCCAAACAACTGGCGCGCGGCTTTCGGCGGCAGCGCCTGGACGTACGTCCCCGAGCGAGACCAGTACTACCTCCATCTCTGTCTGGAGAAGCAGCCGGATCTGAACTGGACGAACGTCGAGACCAGAGCTGCGATTTACAGCTCCGCGGTGGATTTCTGGCTCAAGCGCGGTGTAGATGGTTTCCGTATCGACAGCGTCGTGGCTTTCTGGAAAGACCCTCGCTTCCCTGACTCCGCCATCACAGACCCAGAATCAGAGTATCAGCCCATGGAGGGCAAATACATCATGAACGGCGCGCCCGTGCATGACTGGCTGAAAGAGCTCCGCGCTCGCATCGAAACTGATCACGGATCAGACATCGTCTTGATAGGCGAGTTGCCCGCCACGGACACCTCAGAAATAAACCGCTACATCGCCCCCTCATCCCACGAGCTAGACATGATCCTCGACTTCGACCACTTCATGGCCGGCAACGACTGGCATGCTCCCCTCCACCTCCGTACCCGCCCTCCACTCCCTCTCCTCAAAGACGCCATCACCAAACAGCAAGCCTTTCTGCAAACAGGCTGGACGACCGCTTTCACGGAAAACCACGACAACCCGCGCAGTATCGACCGTTTCGGGCCCGGTGATGGGGAGCACCATGTTTCCGCGTCCAAAATGCTCGCTTTGTTCTTGTGCACTCTCTCCGGGACGATATTCTTATACCAAGGCCAGGAGATCGGGATGACTAACATCGACGCCTCGTGGACACGCTCCGACATCCGCGACGCCGCAGGTCTAGACTACCTCGACGAGATGCAGCGGAAATTCCCAGACGATGTGGCCAAGCAAGAAGCCGCGATGGAAGGACTGCGTCGTTTAGGCAGAGACAACGGCCGCACACCAGTTCAATGGTCTTCCGCTCCGAACGCAGGTTTCAGCACGGCCAAACCCTGGATCAAACTCATCGACAACTTCCGATCGATCAATGTGGAGCGCGAGGAGAGCGAGCCTGATAGTGTGCTGGCGTTCTGGAAGCGTGTTATTGCGGTGAGGAGGGAGTATAAGGATCAGCTGATTTGGGGACGGTTTGAGGTTCATGATAGGGAGAATTTGGAGACGTTTACGTATACGAAGATAGGTGGGGATTCGGCGGAAGTGCTTTTGGTGGTGTTGAACTTTGGGGATGAGGATGCTGATGTTTTCGTTCCTGGGGATGTGGATGGGAGTAGTATGAGATTGCTGATGTCGACTTCGTCAGAGCACTCATTGGAAGGTGTGAATGGCGGGCGGCTAGGTCCGTGGGAGGGAAGGCTGTACATTTGTCAGAGGAAAGAGGCTGAGGTGTAGCTTGTTACCTGAAGTGGCTTGACAAACGACATCAGACCAGCTACCCACAAAGGGAGACATACACTACCAGAGTGACGAGGTCAATAAGTGAGAAAGAACCTATCCATTCTGATTTACCGCTTGAGTTAAAATGCCACCTCACCATAGGCCAATCATGCTCATTCTGCAGTTAGACTGCGGAGCATCACCTCTCCGGTCTTCAAGGTTAGGTGGACCGTAGCTCGCTGCTCGCCATTCACGATCTTCATTGCCACAATGGATGCACCTCTCAAAGCACCCAAGCCCCCACCGCAACCAAAACTCCCACCAATCCCATCCCTCCAGCACTTCCAATCTTGTCAGCACCCGCCGCTTTCGTCACAGTCGTGCCCGGCGCCGTCGGCGTCGCCGGCGCATTGACAACCGAAGTGTTACCCAGGATCGACGTCGGCGCAGCCAACGGCTCAAGCGTAGACGTCAGCGTCTCGAGCGGGTTGAGCAGCCCGTCTGTGTGCACAATGTTAGTGACGGAGGCGGCGTTGGTAGCTGCCAGCGGAGATTTCGGCAAGATGGCAAGAGGGTTGCCAAGAGTGAAAGTTGGGACGACGATGGAGACGATGGCCCAGGAAGAGGAGGAGGAGTAGGAAGCCGATTCGGCGGAGGAGGGGGCGGGGATGACGGTTGTCCAGCCTGTGACTTTCTTTGCGCCGCTGGTCAGAGTTACGGTGGAGGAGATCAGGACGACGGTCTGCAGGGTCGAGGTTGAGGAGACGATGACTTCTGTTATCGAGGGTACCACAGTGAGAGTACTGAGTACGCTGGATTGCGAAGAAGTGATTGTAGTCTTCTGAACGCTCGACGGTGGAGATGTCGTTGTGATTGTGGATCCCTCGATGTTTCTCTGACCGGACGGCACAGTCACGGTCGACGACACAACAACCAGCTGTGGACCCACAGAGGTCACGCTCGTTGGAGACGGCATTGTCACGGGCTGTGTCAGGGTGACCAAGACCACCGTTGTCATCGTCGAAGATGTCACAATCGGCGAAGGCGCAGGCTGAGACAAAGTCACCGGCACAACAGTGGTCGAGGTCGAGGACGATGTGAAGTAGATGAAGGAAGCAGGTGAGCTGCTCGAGGAGTGTGCAGGCGCAGGTACATGCGGGCTCCCAGCAGTCTACGCCGGGGGCATGCTCGAGCGGGGAGGAATCACGGTCGGAGGACCAGCAGTCGACACAGGAGGATTGGAGGGAATA
>Ga0265797_10000903_pt1 | contig 53338 bp, 29 predicted proteins | sample P2T30metagenome_FD_192433 | JGI IMG/M metagenome (GOLD analysis project Ga0265797, IMG submission 192433) | Plant litter microbial communities from East Loma Ridge, Irvine, California - P2 T30 | ecosystem: Environmental > Terrestrial > Plant litter > Unclassified | place: USA: California...
GCAGGCGGGGAGCGTTCGAGGCCGCGCAGGGCAAAGGCGGGATCCGGTTTCCGGACGCCTTCACGCGCGATTCCGGGTATATCGAGGAGAGCGTGCAGGGGCCGTTGAAGTTCGCGGTGTCGTATTCTGGGTTTGCGGCGAGCACGAATCCGCTTTATCAGGCTTTTTATGAGCCTTTGATCAGAACGCCGATGATGCATTTTTTGGGGTCGCTGGATACGGTTGTTTCGGAGGAGAGGTCGTTGAGGTTGGTTGAGGCGTGTAAGGACGGGAAGGGGAGGGATGGAGGCGTGCAGAGGGTGGTGTATCATCCTGGTGGTCATTTTTTGCCGAGCAGTCAGAAGCAGTATGTTGCTGCACTTGTGGCGTTTATTCGGGAGGTGATGAGTGAGCAGGCGGGTTCGGCGCCTGCGAAGAAGGAAGAGAGGGTAGAAGATATGGACCTCCCTTTCTGATAATGTCGCACTGGGGTGTTGGTTTGTTGGTGTAGTCAAATACATGTATATACAAGATAGAGTGTGCTATATCAAACACAATCCGTCGGACGACAGTAAATGACGAGCAGCCATGCAGCACTCATTCATTTTAGAGCTCGACCAATATTAACAAACCACAACGCAAAGAACAGCAAATTCATGTCGTAACGAGATTCATAATTCATCCAGCCAAAATGCTGGTCCGTCTGTAGGCATGACCCCATCCCAGAATCGGTATATCGTATCTACCCGCCATCAAATGCATGCAAGAAAAACAACAATCAAACCAAGCCAAAGGCACGCATGCACGCAGCAGAACAAATCCATCAAATCATACCATTGAAAATGCATCAGAACTTCTCCATAAGATTGCGCCTCACAGTCCACATTCTTCCCCTCTTGCCGTAAATGTACATGGGGATGGTCGTGAGCAAGCAAGCCAGTTGAATACCACCGATGGCGTTGAAGACAAGCTTGCTGCCATCCGCTTCGAGCCAGCGGTTGAAGAAAAGACTCCAGACCAGACCGTGGAAGATGTTCTTGCTCACGTTCAGCGTGACGAGTGCCTCGCCGGCGTATTGTCTGTACGAGTCGACCGCGAATGTAATGCTGGTGGTGGAGCCCAGGGAGCAGCCGAACGAGATGACGCCGAAGAAAACGGTGGGGACGATCCAATTGTTGCGCTCTTCTACACTCCAGCCGAAACCCATGAGACCGGCGACGGTGGATATTGCGATTGGGATCGCCATGACAAGACGGAATTCGGGTTCGTAGATGCCGCCGTTCTTGCGTGCCATGTAACGGACGATGATATCGGAGACTTTACCCGCGATAGCTGTCCCAATGATTCCGCCAATGAACGGGCTGATGTAAACAAGGCCGACTTGAAGAGGAGTGAAGTTGTAGCTGTCGCGGTCTTCGTAGATGTGGCCAACACACTCGGAGAGAACGATGAGCCAACCGATCGACATGGCGTATATCAGCGCACTCCAGAGGATGCTGGGGTAGGTGAACAAGAAGAACGGTCTGACAGCAACACGCCACCATTTGTCGTTGCAGATCCGTCCGTTTGATACTTTCAACTGCTGCCTGAGAGACCTCGTCGGAGCCTCTCTCAGTGTCCTTGTGTAGCCATTGAGGCCTGGCGAGATTGATCGCTGCGATTGTCGTTCAGCGTCGCTGGGATCTTGGTGCGAGACAGGAATCGATCTTATGGACAGAACACTAGGCGATCTTGGGGTTGTAGCTTGATCAGTGATAGGCAAGTCAGCTCCAGGTCGTAGATGAATGTCGTGTGGGCCTGGTTTGTTGCCTTTTTGACTGCCAGTAAGGTGACTGGCAGGTGCTGCTTCATTGGTATCGGCTTGGTCCTTTACAGAGACCGCATGTACGACTTTCTCATCATGGATAGCATCTCCGATTTTGTTGTCATCGCCGTGAACCGGCACATCGGCAGAAGAGCTGCTTTCATCAGACTTCTCTGCAACGTCTTCTTCTGGTCCGAAATGCGCGTGCTTCTTCGCCGGCTTCTCCGACACATCGGCTTCTGCAGTATGGTCGCCTGCGTCGACCTTGCGTTCGGGATGAGAACGAGGATGCAGAATGTTCATATTGCTCAAACTGCGACTCCGCTGCTTTCGTCGATGAGGAGTCGGCGCTCTATCCCAGAAAGTCTCTGGGACAAACAAAAACAAGAGGCCAGAAGAGAACGCAATGATAATGGCGACAATCCAGAAAACCCAGCGCCAGCCCAGCGAATTGATGATGACAGCGCTCACCAGCGGCACAAGGTTTTTGCCTCCTAGCAAAAGGAGGGTGTAGATTCCAAGACGGTACGCTTTTTCGTGGAGGAAATAGATCTCTGCGATCGACGCGCTGGGCAGGCATTCTACCGAGGAAACTGCAAAGCCTTGGAATATCCGGGCGATGAGCAGGGAGATGTAATTCGGACTGACAGCGCACCAAATGTTGCTGATGAAGAAGCATAAGCTGGCCACGAGATAGACAGGCCGCTTACCGTACAGAATCGCCGTGGGTGACAACACGATGGAGCCCAAGCCCATGCCCATCATGTAAAGGCCGGTCGTCAATGCAACATCGGGCACGCTGACGTCCAGATCGTTGCTGACTTGACTGAAGCCAGCTGCCAGGATGGGCGTCATGCCACCACCGACCATGCAGTAGAATCCCAAGGATATCAATGCCAGGTCTCGCCTGAGGATCGGCCAATTGAGCGGATCGTTGGCGGAGTCCGTAGGCTGTGGTTCCAGGACGAACTTGCCGTCCTTTGTGTACTTGACGTCGTCCACGGATTGACGTCTCCGTTGCCCTGTTGCGCTCGACGGTCGTGACCGACGCTGAGAGGGTAATGACGATGTGGAAGTGCGCGCTGGCGTATTTTGCATGCCCAGAGGTTCGTTGTAGTTGCTGACTTTCGACAGCAGTAGAACGGAACCGGGCACCTCATCTGTCTCCGTATCGTTGAGAACCCCCAAACTCCACTTGTCCGGTTTCACACGTTGTTGTTGTCCATCTCCAGTCGTCGACGACACCGAGTCCTCCGGTGCCGCAGACGGGTCTGAGGTCCTCCATCCTAACATTCTTCGCCAGTCGTATCGTCTCTTTGCACTAGTCGTCTCTTCAACCGTGTACTGTAGTCCAGTCGATCCTCATGCGAGATGTATAACTTCTTTCTTCGTCGAGCGTACAAGCCGAGTCTATCGTAAGCGGAGATGTCTTCGAGTCAATGCAGTCGAGTCTGCCAGTACGCCTGCGTACGCTGAGATAAGGATAAACGACAAAGGTTCGTTGGTAGAAGAGGACAAAGATATGCCAGTAGCAAACGAGTGCGAGGGCGCCAGCGCCTGTATTTATCGAAGGGCAGCGGTATAGCGAGCACGAACCTCAGAACACTGGGCGGTCACGATCGCACGCACCCCGAGCGCGTGAAGGAGGGTCAGCTGGCGTGGTACAGGACGCCGGGTAGCAGTAGTAGGCAGGGTAGGTCGGCGGGTTGTTAGTCGTGCGCAGGCGGTGCTGGCGCCGGCCTTGCTCTGGCACGGGCTGAAACAGGCGATGGTGATTGCGAGGGTGAAAGTACAGTAATCCGGCGTGCTGTTTGGCCACCTTGATCGCTGGAATGATGGACTGACTAACCACCTTGGCCCTGGCCTGCCGCGCCAGATAGCTCTGTGGCTGCTCGTGAAATACCTTAGCCTACCACGCTTACGTAGGCGGCAAAGGGTTCAAAAGGTCGACGACCAGGATAATCATAACAGTGGAGCTGCGTGATAAGCGGCGGGGCCATACCAACAACCGTGCCATCATCATACCGATACCCTGCAGTTCTGACTCTGGGGTCTTGTGAATCCGATGATCCTTCGCATGTGGGTCCACTGCCTTCACAGCAGTAGTAGAAATGGTATTGCGTGGGGGTGACAAAGGACTGCAGGACCGCCAAATCTAACTTCTTCTTCGACAGAACCTTCCGTCTCGAAACGTGGCCCTAAACTTTCCCGACATTGTACCTTGAGTCGTACAAGGAGGATAAGTAGCTACTGGCTATCTGTAGTCAGTGCCTACTGCAAGATGTGTTTGGCGGTGTGAAAGTCAAGTCTGTTTCATAGACAGCCCAATAATACAAGTCACCATACACACACACACCTCCACGCCGTCTGTTCTGCGAGTCATCGTCATAAGACACGCGCATACTGCGGCCCACCAAGCTCACGAGCTCACATGAGCCATTCATACACCGTATTCTGACTCCGCGTGTTCAAAAATCGCTAGTGATCGCCCAGCTCGACGCCGTGGACCTTGTTCGTAGGAATAGAGGGATGCTATGCGCGTCTAGCGCTTGCGAGGGTGTCGTGGAAGTCAGTAATTCGTGATCTTGCTACGGTTGCAAAGATAGATACGTGAAGCCGGTGGTTCGTGTCATGCATGCAGGTGTGCTTTTTGTGTTCCGGGGAAGGAGTTCACATGTCTTATCGTTTGTGGTATACCCTGCAAACCTATAACATAGGATACATGTCCCTATCTGTTGTCTCGCAATACGTGGAACCGAAAGCATGGCGCCAATAAAAGTACTCGAATTCTTTGGTGTCGGCCGCTTGCACGTGCAAACCCAACTGGGACAGAAGAGCAGGCAAGGATCGTGTCATACTCCTCGTATTTCGATGCAGCAACTCCAAATTACCTACCTAAACGCACTTCCAAGCCTCGGGCTGCTTGTAGTTTTCTGGGTCAACACACGTGTTCCTGAGCGGATATCTGCAGTGGTTGCGCTCAAAGTCAACACCCAAGCTAGCGGTGTCCTGCAAACAAGGAAGAAGAAAAGGTCAGTCAGTGATTCCAATCATTCAAAGGTCTAGGAGGGAAGGAGTTCGTTCCACTTACATTGATATACTTGTAACCCGTCAAAGTCTCCGGGGCGTTACCGTTCTCCACCCAGTCCACGATACGCAGCAAGATGTTGTTCTGCGCCGTCTGCTCCGTACCATTGAGAACAGCAGCATTCTGCCCGATCCCCCAAGCACCGACACCGCCGGAGCAGTGGTCCATGCCAGCGACGCGGAAGAAGCGGTAGAACTCGTCCAAGTCGCTTGAAGGGAGCTCCATGGTGTTCGACACATGGTTGTAGTACCGCGGGCTGTTCTCAGACGAGATGATCGAGTCAATCAGTCCATGGTAGTGCAAGATCTTGCCTCCCTTCTTCTGGAAACCCGACAAATCGCCCTTCCAAGTCTGGATGTCCGAAGGGTTCTGCGCCGCCGCGTTCGCTGCGTCTTGGATCGACAGGCTGGCTCCGTCCCAGGTCGGGTCGTTGTAGACGACGTAGCGGAACCATTCTTCGCTGTAAGGGAACGGCTGGCCGTTGTAGAAGATGTAGCTCATTGGGATCTCGGCGCCGTAGTTTGCTCGCGGGTAGATCAGGCTTCCGTTGACGCCGTACCAGTCCGTGAAGAGCGTGCGGACCGTGTTGACTTGGGGTGCAGTCAGGCAGCTGGTGCTGTTTGTGCCATTGCCTGGCGAACACTGCAGGTTCTCGGGACGGTATGGGCAGAGGTCGTTGTCTTCGATGATGCCGTCTTTCACTCCATCCAAGCCATCACATTGTGCGAGGACGTCTTCGTGGACGAGAGCCCAAAGCTGGGGGCTCAAAAAAGTTGGTGCTGTCGGCGGACCCGTCACAATCAATCCTCTGCCGGAAGCGGCGCTCAGGTTGTTGAAAGCGAATGCTGGAGCTCCAGCAACGATTCCGTCAAAGTCGCCTGGGAAGTCTTGCGCTTCCTTGAAGCCTTGTCGGCCACCAGTGGAGCAGCCCAAGTAGTAGCTCTTGGTGTATTCCTGTCCGTAGTACGCTTTGGTCATTTCCTTGCCGACCACGACACCGGTGTGCACCGAACGGTACGCAAAATCGGCAACGATGTCTAGGTTGTTGTAGAAGGCCTCGCCACTGGTGCCGTTATGCCCATTGTTTGCACCCACGGACGCGAAGCCAAAGGAAGTGGTGTACGCGAGGTCACCGTACTGGATGCAACCACTGAGCCCGCCATTGCCAATGGACAAGAAGCGGCCGGTCCTGTCAAGAGTTGCGGGTCAGCAGTGCTCATAGCGGCCATCGAGATCCTACTAACCAGTTACTCGGCAACCATGCTTCCATGGTGATCTCTGATCGATTGCTGGTAGCCACATTCGCAGCAATGCGGCAAAGATCCACAGACACGACCTGGGCGGTGTTTCCACATGACGCAGCACCAGTGCCTTGCTCAGGCAGCGTGATGTTTGTTCCAGCGGCGACGTACTGGGCCAAGTTCACAGTAACATGTGGCTCATTGAAAGAACTTCCAAGCCGTTCACAAGCAGCTTGAGGATCCGAGATGACCTGTTGCGCCAGGCTAGTCGCGAGGACGCCCGAGAACAACAACGACGACAGTTGCATTTTGCCTTGCTGGAACATGGATTGACTAGAGGTGAGGGAAAAGGAAGATGAGATCCCCTGGTTGCAATGGATTTATGGAGCCAAGAGGACTCACCTATTTATCCAAAGCTGGCCTCCTATGTCATTCCAGTCCATTGCATCGGCAATTGAACAAGGATACTGCTTTCAGGATACGGTCCGAGGTCTTGCGTCGCGTTGGTCTACACGAAACAGCCTGAGCTCGGCATCGGAGGCGATTGAAGTGCCGTGTTCTTGTGGAGAAAATGAGGAGTTAAAATGAGGAGCAGGCCGGTCTGTGCGGGCAAGTAGACGGGGACAGATATAGGCGACGAGGGCAGTAGTCTGTCCCGATTCATGTGGCTTTGAGCAGCTTCAGATAATCAAACATATAGATCACAAGTATTTGGGAGTAATAGTGTTACGCTTGTCTTTGCTATGGTACATTGTATACTCATGCATTATCATTCATGGCTCAGCTTTTACGTGGTATACTCCCCCTAGACCACTACATCTGCCACGCAATCGCCTAATGCGCCTTGACGTTCTTGGAGCTCTTCTCAGCAGCTGGCTGGATGCGCGCCATCATCTCCTCCTTCGTGATCAAGTGATCGATGCGCTCGAGCAACCCAAGCAAGCTCTTCATGTTTCCGCTCCACTCGTTGAGCACCTCGTCTGCGTCGCGCTTCTTCTCAAAGCTGACAAGCTGCGCAGGACGGTCGATGCGTGCGAAGATTGTCTTGTTGACAACGAGATCGGAGATGTACTTCTCGGTCTCTTGAGGAGGAAGGTCGAGCAGTTGCGTGAGGCGGGAGAAGTGGATGCGCGTGTAGTACTTTGCAATGACACGGACGTTGTGCTCGATCACACGCTTGCGGAGGTCGAGCCAGCGCTGGTGGGCTTTGGGGTCCTTCTGGTTCTCCTTCACGTCAAAGATGTCTGTGCCGCACAAGGCTGGGCCGTAATTTGACTCGATCGAGGGCCAGCGCATGAGCTCTGTGAGGGTAAAGAGCTTCAAGAGCGAGTGCTCGGAGGGGCAGGTCTCCTCAATGCGAGCATCTTGCGCAATGCGGTGAAGCAAGTCAGATTGCTCGTTGTCGTAAGGCGCAAGGAGGACGAAGTAGACAACGCGCTGAAGGGTAGCCTTGAGGAGCTCTGGGTTCTCTTCCACTGCCTCGGTGTCCAAGACCTGCCTGTAGTTCTTGCATGCTTCGAGGTACTTGTCGTCATGCTTTGCGAGGGTGATTTGCTGCTCGTAGTAGCGGAGTTTGAGGTCCGTGACATCGTCGTCGACAGGCTCGGTGTCACCAATTGCGCCGTCAGAGCGCATGCGCTCCTTTTCCTCCTTTTCCTTGCGCTCCTTCTCCACCTGCTCTGCGGTCTTCTTCGGCTTGCGCGCGAAGTACCTTGTGCTGATCTTCCTGCTGAGGATGCCTGCTTGTGTCCAGTCGCCCTTCTCAATGCAAAGCGACACCTGCTCCAGGATGAACTCCGTCTTTTCCCTGCGATCCATGGATCCGAAGGTCTCGACTTGCAGCTCACACAGAGTGTCTGTTGCAGCGGCGATGTCGCCTTGCTCATGCTTGATGTTCGAAAGAATGCGGGTGACTCTCGCGCGCTCGACCTCAACAAAGATCTATACCACTGTCAGCATCCAAGCCAGATTTCAGTGCACGTTCCGAATCCTTACCTTGCCCTCTGTGACGGTCCTTAAAGTCTCAATAACGCTAAGCTTCACATCAAGATTGGGTGCGTCGTCGAGGAAGCCCATGACCACCTGAACCATCTTGGTGATGGCCTGCTTAAGCTGACCATGCTTCTTGCTCAGTACCTGAACCTGCTCGTTTAACAGTGACCAGTCGCCGCTATCCTTGCATATCGTGACAATGGCGACAATCACTCGCGAGGTTGAGGCCAAATCAGATGATTGGCGGGTCTGTTTCTCCAGCGCCAGAAGCTTCTCTACAGCATCCTGAACCTGTCCGTTTTTTGCCTGCTTCTCGGCGTCCGGAAGCGCAGCATCAACCTCCTTGGTGAAGTCCCGGTCGGCCTTGATGATCTCGCCCGACATTGCGGCGAGCGGCGGCGGTGTTGTTTAAGCGATGGAGTGGAAGTGGTGTGGAGGCTCGTGCAAGACTGCTGGCAGGATGGATTGTGTAATGAGGCGTGTTGTTGTTGTTGAGTCGTAATGAACTTGTGGTGCGGTGTTGCTGCGAGGATGCGGCTCTGTCTGTCTCTTAGAGGTCAACTGTGAAAGCACACGCTCGTGACGTGCCTGCCAACTTACCGCAACGCACGGGCCAAACATCACTTTCTGTTGTCTTGTGGCAGGCAGGAAGCATGAACATGTTCTTGGACATGCACACATCACACTTTTATTGCATTGGTCATGAAGCACTTTTCCTTGCTGATGCCTCACAGCTAGAAGCCTCGTCACTCCAGAATATCCAAGGGATACCTCACGAGGAGTGGTCTTACCCAGTTCAGCTATGTTACATTGCCTAGCTTAGGTACTGTAAACACTGTTTAGAACCACATGGACGTGCTACAGCAAGGTAACTGCAAAGATCGGATTTCCAAACTCGGCAGTGCTAAGCTTTACCATCAATATCAATCCGCATCGACAGCTGATTCGCATCGAACACTTCAATGTACAGTATTTGAGAGACTTCGGTGCGGTCATCATTCAACGACGCAGATCCTCGGCTGCGGCACCACGTTCCGGTGCGCCGCCATTACTGTTGCAACTCATTTACAGCAGTCGAATAGACATCGTACATCGCCTCCATGTATACATAACTGATCATGAAGGCCTCGCTAAGTACTGGCGGTTACCCAGCACAGTCCACCCATGCCGAGCGCAGGCACAAGTTGCACAGCGAAAAGCCTCCGCTAGCAGAAGAACCTCATCGGCTTGATGCCAGGACATGGCTTGTGGAGCGTTTCTCTTGGACCTGGTTCACAGCAACGCAGTCGACTGGCGGCCTGGCAATCGTCCTGGCGGAGTGCCCGCATCAATTCAGTGGACTACACACTATTGGCGCCATCATTTTCATCTTCAACATCACCCTTTGGCTGCTTCTCACTGGTCTCACCATTACCCGCTGGAGACTGAAGGCGACTACATTACGCGCCAGCTTCACACAGCCACCCGAGGCCTTTTTCTACGGCTCGTGGTGGCTCACAGTCGCGACAATCATCCTTGGTATTCAACATTACGGTGTCCCGCACAGCGGTCCCTGGCTCATCGACGCAGTTCGCATACTTTTCTGGATATACGCCGCTTGCACTCTGCTCTCGTCTCTCGTGGTCTTCATTGTCATGACTAAGCACTCGCCTCTTGCTAATCCTGGGGGGAACCCGTCGATCCTGCTGACGGTTTTTCATGCTATGCTGACAGGAACCATTGCTGCTGGCATTGTCGGAGGGCAGCCTGAAGCTCACCGTTTGCCTATCATGGTAGCTGGCATTGGCTTTCAAGGCTATGGTTGGATCGTGAGCATGATCTATGTTGGATGGATTTTCAGCTCACTGCTTCAAAACGGCTTTCCGGCCGCAAGCAGCACTCGACCCGGGTTCTTCATGCTCGTCGGGACGGCGGGTTACACTATCGTAGTGTTGATCGGCAATGCTCGCGGAGCACCATCAAACTACGGATACTTCGCCTCGCACCCAATGGCAGCCGAGATTCTCCTAATCCTGGCAACGTGGACGAGCATCTTCTTGTGGGTGTTCACGTTCTGGTGCTTCGCTATGGTCACTATCAGCATATTTTCGGACATGTTCCGACGAGATGAAAATGGGAAATGGCGCCTCACTATGAGCTGGCACAACACGTGGTGGGCATTTATCTTCCCAAATGTTGGCTTCACGATCTCCACAATATATCTCGGTCAGGAATTGGAGAGTGCATCCATTCTTTGGGTTTCCACGGGCATGGTTATCTTGTTGGTTATCTTCTGGCTGTTTGACGTGATCTTGTTCTTCAAGACGATTGCGCACTCGCTGCTTAGGGATTCGAGGGTCAAACTGAGCTGATAGCATTGATCTTTCTTGTGTTGTCCATACAATATCTATTGAGCGTTGAGCGCGAATGCTCCTGGGGATATATTGATAGGACTATCTCTGCAGTTTGATAGACCAGTTTCGACTCGGTACTCTCAGGCAACACTTTGAAAGACATGTAAGCATCAGAGGGATACACTTTCTTGAGCACACCACTCTCAGCGGCATCATTTAATCATCATGTTTCGAAGTTCTTAGGTAGTACGACTCGAGAAAGAATGTATCTCTGCAGTCTTTGTCGTGAGATTAATTGTCGTGAATTGCGCCATAGCCGGCGACCAATCGCCACTCCGCGCTTTGCGGCTGTGGGTCGACGAGGTGGAGTGCCGACCTCGCCGAACGAGCACTACATGTGTCTTTGTGATGAGAGTCCATTCATTTTTTTATCGTCAAAAATTAGTCGCGACTCTTCTTCTTGTGTACTTGAACGCGCCGTCTTAACGTGGTTGCTGCCAGATCGAAGTACAGCGACATTGGCGATTCCTAAACCGAACTTTACTCTCCACGAGGCAGGAGCAGTCGCCTGAAACTCAACATCGCAGGGGCAAGCTTTTTATCTTGTCGCAAAATGGCCAGCAGAATCTCCACTTTGCGAACAGCGCATACCATTGCGCCCATAGGACGCGTTGTCGCGAGGCCACTGAGACGATCCGCAAGATGGCAGTCTACCGCAACTAAGCCAGTTCATCAACCACCACCATCGTTCTGGACGACGGGTCGCGTCCTGCTATTCTCAGCATTCACGGGAAGTCTAACTTACCTCTACGGTATCAACGACACATCTTCGTTCTTCCGTTCCGCCAAAGAATCGCAGATCCAACCGATAGGCCCAGCCTCACCGGTCTACGCAACAAAACCGGCTCTAGAAAAGGCCATCGCAGAACTACGCGCGAAATTGGGCGAAGACGCCGTTTCAACTGACGATGAGGTCCTTCACAACCATGGCTATTCTGAATGGTCGTCTGTGAATATCACTACTCTGCCTGTCGCTGTCGCTTACCCGAAAAACACCGCCGAAGTTTCCGAAATCGCTAAGTGCTGCTCGGCAAACCGCATACCATTGATTCCTTATTCAGGCGGCTCCTCGCTCGAAGCCAACTTTTCAGCTCCGTTCGGCGGCGTGAGCGTAGATTTCGCGCATATGGATCAAGTGCTTGCTCTGCGTCCGGATGATATGGATGTCACAGTCCAGCCCGCCGTCGGTTGGATGACACTTAATGAAAAGATCAAGGACTCCGGACTTTTCTTCCCAGTAGACCCGGTCAGTAAAATATCAATCGATCAAATGATCAAGTAACACGAGCTCACAAACTCTAGGGCCCCACTGCCATGATCGGTGGAATGGTAGGAACAGGCTGCTCCGGAACCAACGCTGTCCGATACGGCACCATGCGCGACTGGGTGATCAACTTGACAGTAGTGCTGGCCGACGGCAGCGTGATCAAGACCCGTCGCCGCCCACGCAAGTCTGCCGCAGGATACAACCTCACGGGTCTCTTCGTGGGTAGCGAAGGTACCCTCGGCGTAGTGACGGAAATCACTCTCAAACTCGCCGTCATTCCCCAGCAGACTTCTGTCGCGGTCTGCTCGTTCCCTTCGATCCGTGACTGCGCTGCCACGAGTGCCAAAGTCATGCGCAGCGGGATCCCCGTTGCAGCTATGGAGATCATGGATGAGGTGCAGATGGATGTTGTCAACCGCGCCGGCGCCACGAAGAAGAAATGGACTAAAACGCCTACGCTGTTCTTCAAGTTCAGCGGCACGCCGGGTGCTGTGGCCGAGCACGTCGAGCAAGTGCGTCAGATTTCCACGCAGCATCGCGGAGGGGAGTTCGAGTTTACGGTCGACGAAGACGAGCAGAAAGCTCTGTGGTCGGCTCGGAAGGAGAGTCTGTGGAGCATGCTCGCCCTCCGCAAAGGCAACGAGGAAGTCTGGTCGACGGATGTAGCGGTTCCCATGTCGCGCCTGGCCGAGATTGTTGAGATCAGCAAGAAGGAAATGGACGATTTGGGTCTCTTCGCTAGCGTGCTGGGACACATTGGAGACGGAAACTTCCACGAGTCGATCATGTACGACGCCAAAAATCCGGAGCAGCGCAAGAAAGTGGAGGCCTGCGTGCAAAGGATGGTCGAAAGGGCATTGGAGATGGAAGGCACCTGCACGGGTGAGCACGGCATCGGTATTGGTAAGAAGGAGTCTCTGGTGAAAGAACTCGGTGTCGACACCATTGGGGTGATGCAGAAGCTCAAGAGCAGCTTGGATCCGCTTTGGATCATGAACCCTGGTGAGAATGGCCCCCTACGTTCAACTGCCGCACGCTTCAAACTGACCCTTCTTCCTCCCAAGGCAAAATCTTCGACCCTCCGACCTCCACTTAATAAACTCGAGGAAAATGGCCTTGTTGTAACACATGACGAAGACAGCATGGGACGTAGGTAGAAAGGATAGTACTTGCATACATGTATGAATTACACCGGCCTCCAGCACTTGGTGGGCCATGTTCCTTCGACTTTCTCATCATAGCAGCTCGTCCTTACCCAGCATCTGTGCCATGGGATCATCCTTTGCCGAACGCTCGCGTCGATACTTTTCCATCTCCGCCTCGGTGACGCCCATCTTCAGCTCGTCCAGGCGTCTCCGACTCTCGTCCATGTTGGTCTTTTCTGGCCGGTCAACCGCATTGGGCACATGCTCTTCCCGCCTCTCCTCTTCCTCCCAGGCTCTCTCTTTCTCCTCGACAACGGCGTTGCCCGCATCCTCGGCGGTTGGCAGATGAAGGCCTTTGGAGAACTGCTCTGCTTCCTCGATAGCTTTCTTGCCTTCCTCTCCAACACAGAAACTGTTTTTGACCGTGCTGTTGCAGCAAGCGTAACCCCACTTGAAATCCTTCCACCAGCTGCCCCAAACAGACGTATGGTTGTTGATGAACACATCTTCGGGGTACATGCTCTTCTCTTTGACCTGCGGCGCTCCCTTGATCCGACCCCGCTCGTCGTATTCGACGTAGCTTTCGTTCGAAGTAATCTGCGCGTCCTTGAGCGGATTCGCTTTGACCTCATCCTGCGCGCCGTATTTCTCCAGCAGCATCTTCTTCTGCGATTCTTTCTTCTGCACATCCTCCTCTGCTTTGCGCTTCCTCGAGATTTCACCTGCTGTGGGGTTGGCTTGCAAGTGCAGCTTGTCTTTATCGCCGCGCTCCTGCGTCTCCCACGCGTAAGTTTGCGCTCGCTCGAACTCCGCAGCATCACCCGCAGCACGTTGGAAGCCGTCTTCTGCTATCAGCTCGTTGGTGCTGTTGGCTGTGTCGAGCATGGATCGGGTCTTGGGGTCGTACTTTGCGCTGTCGAGATCCAGGTTCAGAAGGTATTTGGCCGTGTCCTCTCGTAACCGCAGGTTTCGGGTGGATGTTGCCTGTTTCCTGCCCATGTCCGTTTCAGCATCGTATTTGGCGCCGTCGTCATCTTCGCCCTCCTCTCCATCTGCGTCGTCTCCGCCCTCCTTTCCTGCCTGCTTCTTCACATCTTCAAGCGCGTTGTATTCATCCACGACCTCCTGGTACTGCCCAGCCTCGAAGCCATTCCAGCGATCCCTCTTCGCATCCCACCCGAGTTTCACGTCCTGCACAACCTCATCGGCCGCGATGTTCTTGCCAGTCCACTTGGCGCCGTGCTTGCGCCGCCGCTCCAGGCAGTCTTTCGATTTGTGCGTCATTGCGCCGCAGTTCTCGCAGGCGCCTTTGCGGAACTTGGTCGCGGCCGGACCAGCGCGCTTGCCGCGATCGTACCATTGCGATGTCGCAAGGGAATCTTTGTTCTTTTCGGATTGCAGACGCTGATGCTCGAGGTAGTCGTCTTGCGAAGCGGTTGCATCGTCGATGTAGAATGGCTTCTTGGCGATGAACGAGGGGATGTACTCGTTTCGCTCGCTGTTCTTGCCTGCCGCATCGGTGGGCTTTTTGGGAGCCATGTCGGTGTTTATGGTTTGGTTGTATGTTTCGAGTGATGCGATGCAGATGCAGCATCTAGACTGGACTGCATCACAGCAAGTTCGGCCTTCATGATTAGGGTTAGAGTTGGGCGTTTGGGCCTCGAAGTTTATGTCAGCAAGCTTGGTGTTCTTGCTTCTCACAACGGCTCCTCACTTCCGAAAGGCAAACGCAAACGGCGAGCTTCAGTCAACATGAGCTCAACATGCGGTGCATGCGTCAACGAGACAGCCAACCGGTTCGCCGCCCTCACCAAGCCCTGCTAAGCATGTCGTACAACACTGAAGGATGGTGGGCTGAGACAACGCCGGTCGAGAATGAGGACGAATATCACCGCTCATGCAATAATTTACCGGACGGGTTTGATAAATGTCACTGACGGCCCTGTCGCTGTAGTCCTCAACTTTACCGTTGACTTCAGTCTGACTTTGTCTATCATCTCTATTTCCGTCGTTAGTGCAAGGTCCCTCTTTAATCTCAATAGTCTTCGTTTCAGCCCGTCAACCATCGATATAATTATACGCATAGGATGGAAGAAGCTCCTACTCCAAAGCCGACTGTTCCAATCCCATCACTTCCGCACTGGTTCGAGTCCTGGGTGTACAGCTTGTAGAGCCCTCTACACACCAACATGCGTTTCCACACTCTGAAAGAGCTGGACAGCTCAGAGGGCACCGTCCAACTCCACGACAACAACAACGGCAGTGTTGTGTTACACCCTACGCCAGACCCGAACGACCCGAACGACCCGCTGAGGTGGCCTCGATGGAAGAAACACGTCTGTTTTGGCAGCGTCTGCGCCTTTACTTTTTTGGGGAACTTTGGCATCGGTGGGTGGGTCTTCTCGCCTTCAAGATCAAATTGCTGACCATATATCAGGTGGTCTTGCTCCGGCTTTCTACACTCTGAGCATCGAATTTGGCAAGACGCAGAGCGAAACCGCCGACCTACTTCTTTGGCCAATCTTGGTTCTCGGGGCTTTCAACTTCTTCCACGTGCCTTTGGCCAATTACTTCGGTAAACGACCGGTATTCGTTCTCGCTTCGTTGCTTCTCAGCATGAGCTACCTCTGGGGCGCCCTGGCAAAGTCTTTCCAGAGCCTACTTTGGAGCAACATCATCGCCGCATTCGCTGCATCATCTACTGAAGCTCTAGGAGCATCGATCGTGAACGATCTGTACTTCCTTCACGAGCGTGCGAATTTAATGTCGGTGTATATGATGTTCATTAGCGGAGGCAACACCATCGGTCCTTTGATCTGCGGATTTGTCGTGTCGAACGTCTCGTGGCGCTGGTTCAAGTGGCTTGCCTTCATACTTACGACCATCAACTTCCTCGCAGTCTTCTTCTTATGTCCTGAGACAAGATATGATCGTTCTACGGTGGCTCTTGCAACACCATCAACGCCTGAAACTTCTGCGTCGGTTTCCAAGTTCTCGGACGATGAGGAGAGCTCGATGGAAAAGACTGTCCGCGCCAACGAGAGGAACTGCAGTACCGCTCAGGTGAAGCCGAAGACTTACGCTCAACAGCTCAGCCTCTGGAGTGGTGTACCCAAAGAGACGAGTCTACTTAAATTATTCCTCCGTCCATTCCCGATGATAGCTTACCCAGCAGTGGCATTCTCTTTCCTTGGCTATGCGTGAGTCTCCTTTCATCCAAAAATTTTGCTTCAGCGACTAACATCATGCCAACAGCGTATCTCTCGCCTGGGTCGTTGCAATCAACATCCTCTCACCCTTTCTCTTGCAAGTAACACCCTACAACTTCAGCCCCGCCATCGTCGGCCTGATCAACATCCCCGGCTTGCTCGGAAACCTTTTCGGCTCGTGGGCCGGTGGCTGGCTCGTAGATCGCTACTCGGACCGGTACAGCAAGCGACACAACGGAGTCTTCCAGCCAGAATCAAGACTCCACCTGCTCTGGATTCCGGCGCTGATAGTTCCCGCGGGCTGCCTTGCTTTCGGCTATGGAGGCGCAGAGGGCTTGCACTGGACTTCACTGTGAGTGACTAGCTACATGGCAGATGCCTACTATCGATTTACGAACCTCAATACTGACTTCCGAACGCAGATTCTTCGGTTACGGCATGGTTGCTGTGGGCCTGACTTTCGTCCCAGTCGCGACGATGACTTATGTCAGCGATTGCTATCTGCCTGTCAATGCCGATGCGCTTTTGCTCGTCAACGGGCTCAAGGTACGTTGATCCAACTCCTTGCGAAAAGATCGACCAAATGCTGACATCAGACCTTTCTGCAGAACATCGTGGCTTTCGGGTTTCTACATGGAGTGGAAGGCTGGGTGGAGACAGGCTACGTTAACGCCTTCGGCACTCAAGCCGGAGTCTTCGTAGCCATCATGGCTTTGGCGATTCCTCTGTCTCTGTACGGCGAGAGGATTCGTCATAAAACTTCGCAGTGGAGGATCATCATGTGAGCGGAGTCAGGATGCGAATTTACCTCGCACTGACTTGTTAGGTCCCAAAGAGGGTGCCTCATCGTCATTTGTGCAACGCCGTTTCCTATTTTCGTTTGTGTCAAAAACTCATCAACGCTTAGCGATCAACTCCGAATGCATCTTCGCCACCTCGGGCACAATCAAACTCTCAATCTCCACCGGCGCCTCCCTCGACGCAACCCCATCAGCACCATCATCAGCCCTAGGCGACGTGATACTCTTAGCCCGCCTGCTCGCAGGCACTCTAATCCACTGCTCCCCTCCAGTCGCAGAAACAAACAAAACTTCATACTTGCGCGTATTGAGCAAATTACCAATGACGAGATGATGCGCGTACTTCTTCAGCGCGTAGTGCGACTTCTCCGCCAGCAGCGCCTCGTCGGTCTCGAGCTTGAAACTGACGATCATGCTACGAGGCGCCCACGCGTCGACCAGCTGCTTGAGGAATTTCGGCACGGGGTCCAGGTCGATTATCAGGGATTTGCCGGCCATGTGGGCGGCGGGTGCGCTGTTGCTGCCGTCGTCGCCGTTGTTTTCTGATGAGGCCTGTCCGTTCGCGTGGTTGAAGTCTTCGGATGATTGGATTTTGTGCTCGACCATGCGCTGTGCGGGGACGAAGAAGTCGCTGACTGCTGCTGCGAGGTAGAACAGACCGTTGGCACCGAGCGGTTGCATGAGGGTTGCCAGTGCGCGGAGGTCCCAGAGGTACTCGTTAACGGTAGTGAAAGGCAACAGCAGCAGGGCGTTCTCACGCTTGGCTCTCTCGTAGCGTTGCAGAACAGCGGACATTTGAGATTGGTAAGAGGAATCGACAACGACCTCGCCGGACGCATTCGACGTCATGAAGTCCAGGAAACAGTTGGTGCTGTGCGAGTAGTGGCGCGAGTAGGGCAGCAGGGAGAATTGACGGTGCAGGAAGATGACGGCGTAGTCGTTTTCTAAGAAGTACTCTGCGGAGGTGGCGCCTCTTGTGCCTGCGCTGAAGTTGTCGATGAAGCGTACGGTTTGATTTTCCAGAGGGACCGTCGTGCCGCCTGAGGTCACGAGAGCTACGCGGCGGTTCTTAGCCGCGTGGTGGTTGATGAAGTCTCGGGCGAGACTGGCTGTTTGGTCCAGTGAGGCCGGTTCTGGGTTCGTGGCGAAGTAGTCGGTTTCTGGACTTGTGGTTTTGCCATTGGATTGAGTTTGGGATGCCATGTTCGGGATCAAGCTCGTCGGCAGGCTGTGTGTGACTTGTCAACAGGCCGGTCAACCGCTTTGCTGTAGATAGTAGGTGGTGAAGTTCGGGCAATCTTACGATGGATGTCTTTGTCACGGCCACACGACTTCTCAGCCCGGAGCGAGTAGTTGGCGATAGGTGTTATCTGCCGACGTCCTCAGTTCCATTTCCCCGACGTGGCGGGCTGTCGCTGTCATGATCCGATTGTAGTCATCCATCCAGTACTGTTGCTGCACGCGAAGATACCATCATACTCCGTCGTAACCCTAACCCTAAATGACGAACATCGTGAACTTTGAGAAACGACGTTAGAGCCAAGCTTCTTGGGTGCATTACATTACATACATACATACATTTGAACCAGCAACGACAACAGCCATATGCCATCATTCACGACGCATAGCGAAAACTCCCAACTGATCATAAAGTTTCCTCACGCCATCAACCCCATCGCCGCACGAGTATGCTTCCCAGCCTCCTGCCTTCACACAAGAAGCTCCTTGCGGCACCAAAAGCTTTGCACCTTACAGAAACCGAACCACCTCCTGGCATCAGGACTTCTTCACCTATAGCTATGGGAAGGAAAGCTTCCAAGGCTCAAGAGAGCATGAAGAGACAAAAGCTCTCCCTCACTTACAAGAGCATCAGTGGTAGGTGTCACCCACCGAGTGGCACCTTCCTTTGCACATGGTAGCTGTACAGAAGCTTGCGCGTCACGAAGGTCAGACCATGCTGCTCGTACGAACACGTCTCTTTGCCTCTCATTCAAGATATCATTTCAGCGAGTGATGGTAGGCCTCTGCAAGACAAAATCCTTGGCTTCGACGCAAGAGTTCAGAGCCTCTGGCGAAAGTTGACTGAAGCGTTCGCCAATAATCGACATGAACAGTACAGGTAAACACATATTGCAAAGTGACGAAAGGTCTTGCAAAAAGTTCCATACACCAGCTAAGTGTTTTCCTCTTCCGCACATGCTCATCCCTTGCATGCCCGTAGAAAAGCCAATGTGTTGACAAACACACGCAAAACCCCTACATTCCACCCCCTCACGTCCTTACCCATACAAGCAGACCCCAAGGGAGAAGGCCAGCCCAGCAATGTTGTATATACCGGAGGGAAGGCGGACGCGTCTCAGAACACCCCCGTTTGTTATTGCTACACGAAACGCCGCCTCTTTTACCGGGATCCACACGTATACTCACTCTATATACGTGAGAGGATAGGACGAGAATGGCTGCTGCTTCTACTACCACGCATCAACGCTTTAGGCGTGGCGATGCCGATTGGACGCCTACAACTACCACGAGGATCACGACCAGGCTTTCGCCGCTGCCTAAGGAACTGCGCGATGAGCGGGTTAGGATCGCGAGACCGTTAGGTGGCGGCGGCAATGGAGTCGTCGCGAGGAGGCCTACACCTTTGGATGTGAGGTTGGCGCAGGCGAAGGGGAGTGTGAGGTTGGTGCCAAATGATCAGCAGCAAGCTGTCGATATCAATTGTGTCGAGACGCTTCGCGATCCGGAGATAGTAGATCTCGCTGGCGCGCCTGCTATCACCAGGAACTGGACAGCGAGGCGAGAGGTCTGTCCTCCATACCCACCACGACAACCGCCGCCACCGCCGCCTAAATCGAGACGAGTGCCGCCGCCTAGCGTGGCGAGTAGGCAGTCCGAGATGTCGTTTGGGATTCTGGATTACTACATCCACGACCCATCACCGATGCAAAGTCCTTGTCTTCCCGGTGGTACCACGACAGCTACCGTTGTCGATTCGGCGATCGAGAGATTCGACTTTGGACTTGGAGAAGGGAGAGACGCGACGAGGACGAGGACATCTGATGACGCCAAATCCGGAGCCGACGACGATGACATGCAATTGATTCCGTTGTCGCCTCGTCCTCTAGAGGAAGATACGTCGGAGTCTCCGCCGAGGACCAACAAGAAGAAGCAGAAGCAATACAGCCTCTTCCCAGCAGTGCAAGAAGTCACACCTTCATCAAATCGACTGGCGCGAGTGATCAATGACTCACCAGTCGGCGCCGAAGACTCCCAGAATGTGGGAGCAACGACGCCATATCGTCAACAAGAATCCAGCTGGAGGCCTCGACTGCTCTCCGGCGCGAAAATGAGCCAAACCAACACCAACAACAATAACGATAACAACAACAACAACAACCCCACCACGCGCCACCGCACCCACACAATCACCAGCAACTCCCCAACAACAATGACCTTCCCCAGCCCAACAACGACCATCCCCTCTCCCTCCTACCACCCTCGCAACCCCAGCCGCTCCTTCAGCAACAACATGGTCGTCACAACCCGCATACCAAGCGCAAGCATCAGCAGCGGCAGTACGGGCAGCGGCAACGGCGGTGGCAGAGGGAGATGCTCCAGCGGCGCCCAACGCATCCCCCTCCGCATCCTATCCTCAAGCTCAACAGCCACGACCGCCACCGTAAATACGACCTCGCGCTCGTCCGTCTCGACTTCGCCCGGGTCCTCTCTGGCCGGCCAGCAGAAGCCGCTGCTCAGTCGCTGGTCGGAGGACACGGCGCTGGCGAGTCCGACGACTGCTGCTGCTGCTGCTGCTGCTGCTGGTACGCCTGGTATGGGATCAGGGGGTTGCAGGGCTAGTTTTGGTAGTTTGCTGTTGGGCGATGGGTCAATGAGGAGTGGGAAGGTCTATCCCGATTGTTTCTTTGAGGACGACGATGATGATTTTGAGGTTCCTTTGAGGAAGGGGAGGAGGCAGGGGCAGAGGGTGGGGAGCAACAGGGCTGCTAGGGGATGGAAGTGGGTGTTTTGTTGCGGGAGGAGAGGGTGATTGGGTTTTTTGTTATTCTTTTTGACTGATAATGAGAAATGAAATTGAGTTTTTTGTTCACCTTTTGGAATGTTCACCTGCATTTGATGGGCTGGATGAGAGAAGTGGCAGTGGCAGGCGGTGTTTGCTCCGGTGGCTTACTGCACTGGCAGGAGCGATGGTGAAGATAATGGTTCGCAGTAATAACTCGCGCTCATCGCGCTCGTCAGACGTTGGTCAAGCATGATGTGGATAAAGGCGTACTGTGTACGCGACGACCGCGAACGTATTGTTTACCGACTGCACTCTACTCTGTGCCGGTACAGCCCTGGATGGATGGATCTAGGCATCGGCAGTTCGGCATTAGTATTGAAGGCGCAGGGCCAAACCGGGTATTCTTGCTTGCTGGCTTGCTTGCAAACCAAAACGATATTGGACTCATCGTAAGGCTATGCCGGAGAGGTTGGCATGGTTGGGCATGCGTGAGGCTGTTGTGACAGGTGCAAAGCGATGGAAGTGGCTTGGCGTGGGTATTATTACACATAGCGCCGAAGCGAGAAAACGCCACGGTCGAAAGGCTAAGAGGTGGGAAGGAACAATAGTCAGTTACGGTAGTCGCGTCTAGTGTATATGTGGACGTGTCGACTTGCCGAACTTGTCGAAGAGACGGGTCTCAGAAAACAACCACGTCGACGACAAACGAGATCATCAAGAAGCTTCTTCTTTGTCTTGCGCCTGAGGATCAGGTCCCGACGACATTCTATTCCTGTACCCGTCACGCTTGCCAACGTTTCTTCGCCTTGGCCCTGTGGGTATTATAAAGTGAGACAGGTCACTTTGTCCAAGACAACTGCTCGTAAATCGTAAATCGCGAATGTTTCACAGCGACTCAGCAGGACCTGAGAGCCGCGAGCCGCTGGTCCCCGCCCGCAAGAAGAGAGACACACAGGCGTGACAAGCCACCGGGTCTCGTTTCGCCGTTGGAAGTGTGTGTGGGGGAGACCGGGAGTTGTGATGCCGGACTTCATCGTCCGGACTCGGGTTGGAGAATAGAGATGCAATGGTTATGGTGAATGATGACTTTCGTCTTCCATGATAATGTCAGAAGTCAACGAGCGATACTAGCAACGATGAGTAGTCCGCCGCGAACGTCGAGCAAGAGTCTCAGACTATCGTTTATCGTAACGAGAGAAAGAGAGGCTGGAGAAGAGTCCGTTCGACAGTCGAGGCGGGCCCTATAGACTCCTGTATATTATATGCGATTGATAGAAGTTGCGGAAGATCGGCGAGCCGCCAGCCGGGTTTGACCTGCGTAAGCGAACAATTGGAGACGACTTCTCGGAGGGCTTGCCTATTGCGGTGTGGCGGACGATTGTGGACGATGAGCCGATGGATCTTACCGCGAGGCCGCTTTTTAGACTCGATCAGAAAGAGGAGAGCCTTGGTGTGAGAGTCTGAGATGTCACTCACAGCAGCTGCGCAGATGGCAAACATTCGCATCACATCACAGCCTTTTCGTTAGGTCTTTCGTATCTTCGTATCCGGTTCCGTTTCACACTCACAGACACTGTCGTTTCTATTCGCGGCATCTGCTACCAATGGGCGAGCTGTAGTGCGGCCTGTCCTTTGCCTCTCCAAGCGAAATACTGGCAATTGTTGCTGTTGGATATACCCGTTTGGGGTGGTCGAAGAGGTATGTGGTAGGTATACTCGGCTCCTTCGATCTCTTGCAGGCATACCACTCCTGCTATACACTACTGTACTACGCGGAAGCGCTTAGTATTCTGCTGTTGACTGGCTAGCACTTGCATTTGTATACTTATGTACACCCCCAGCGCCTCTCCCGCTGCCAACTCGGCTGGCATATGCCTACTTACATGTACTCTTGAGTCTTGCATGTCGCTAGGAGATCGTGCATACAGTACATGCATCCCATGTCTACGCCCACGTCCATGCCCATGCCCATCCCATCCCATTTGAGCCTTCCCATTACCGCACTCTCCCTGCAACTCCCAGCGCGCCGTCACCCCTGCCCTCCGGCCTGCATCTCTGTCGATGATCTTTGCGCTCCACCCGCATCACCATCGCGCCAGGCTCGTTTCTGATCGGAGCGCGTATCTCGCGTGCATCAGCTTCCGCTACCACCTACCACGCCATACAGACTCGCTGCACTTCGATGCTGCACCGAGTCCTGCTGCCCACCACAAACTCCAGCGAAGCCGCCACCAACACCAACACCTCCACCGCCGATGACGTAAGTCCGAGGAAGAGAAGGAAGACGGCGACGAGCATGCTGTCGAGCGCCGCGACCGACGAGCGTCCGCTGCCGTTACATGTGGATGACTTCGAGGCTTCTTACGCGAAAAATGTCCTGGGTTTGAGTTATGGCGAGAGCGAAGAGGCGCTGGATGAGAAGTTGAGCATACTGGCTGGCGAGTTGGGTTTGCACGCCGAGGCGTTGCGACTGTCGACCGAGAGCGCAAAGGCGCCGTCTACCAACACCTTCGCCTCCTCCAACGTCGTGAGACGCTCCGAGTCAATTGGCTCGAGGGCGTCGCGTTCAACTGGCTTGACCACCTTTTCCGACTTCTCCAAGGACCCGTCGTGTCTGCGTGGGAAGCCCCGAGCATCGCTGTCCTTTCGCGACTACGACTCTTTCCTATCGCGAGGCTCACTGAGTGAACGCCGGGACTCTCTTTCATTCACACCACCACTCACACCGTCGCAGTCGACCTTGTCCTTGGCATTGTCATCTCCTCCTGACGCTTCACCAAGGAAACACTTTCGAAAGCTGCGAGGCTTGAGCGTGCTGAAGCTTAATCGGGCCGGTTCCGACACCTCACTTCCACTCGAAGGATGTCCACACTGTCCTCAAAACCTGTTCAGCCAGCGGCGAGCGATACACAGACTGCCATGCGGCCACAGATTATGCACACAGGCTCTGCGCGACACTATCATTGCCAGCAACCATGGCCATATAGGCTCAGTACCTAGCTGTTGCGGCATACCAGTGCCGGGCAGGCTAGTCGAACAGGTCATGACACATGAAGAGCAAAGTGGCCTTCTCGACAGGCTGGAGCAATGGGACGAAGCGGCCTGCACACACATGCTTACTCCAAGTGATGCGACAAATTCTCAAAATCAAGCGACCAACACTCACGCTTCCAATCATCTCTCAAAGCCACATGACATTGAAAGCATACTCCCTCTTCCCGGCTTTCCCGCCCATCGTGAAGCCCAGCAGGCCCAACGCGACCGTTTCCTCAGCTGGTCCACACACTTTCGCTCCACACTCGATGCACATCGGGTAACCTCCCGGGGCATGATTCACACTCGCCACACCCTTGCAGTCGAAGAACTCCGCGAGGCGCACGCTGTCTCCCTTTCGGACGCAGAGGACAAGCAGGTTCAAGCCGAAGCGGACCTGCTCGCCACGCATGGCCGCGAAAATCGCGACATAGCGACAGCTCTAAAACACATGGAAGCTTATTGCGCAGGCACTCTCGGCGGCGGTGAACCTCACGGACGGACAGTAACAGATCAAGACCGAGGCGAGCTGGAAAAAACGCGCCGAGCGCGAGACGCCATGGCCGGAAGACATGAAGGCGCCATCCGCGTCTTGCGAGGCGAGCAGGGTAGGCGAATGAAAAGCCGAGTAGCGCGCCAGGAGCGCGAAATCTCCAGTCTTGAACGCGCGCAAAGGGCCGAAGCCGCCGAGCTCGAGCGGGCCTTTGACATGACCGAGAGCCTCGAGCTGCTGAAGAGGGAGACTCTAGTGCGCAGGTGGGAGGTTCAAGATGCCATTTTCCTACGCAAACTCGAGGTCGACACTGGAGTCGCACTCGGTGGCCGCCTACCCGAAGTCGACTGGACAGCCGATCAGCTTGCCGGGTGGACGACTCCCGGCGATTCTGGTGTGATGCATACTAGCTCGCGAGCTCGTGTCGACAGTCGTTTGACTTAGGAGCGGCGGTGATGAAGCACAACCATGTTTTAAGTCCCGCAATCTTCTAAGCCGCAAAGGCGAGGCAACACGACGCTATGCCGGAATCATACGACGCCGTCTTGACATGACCATCGCCCATATACTCTCCAGAGGAGAACCCATGGATCTTCCATCAAAGCCATGAACCAATCCTCCTTGGAAAAAAGAGATGAAGGAAAATTTGGCAAGGAGAGAAAGAGAGAGACGAAGCGAAGCCAAGACAAGCGTTCCACCATTTTTTCTTCCCCCTTGCATTTTTTGCCCTTTCCTATGTTTTCTTCCCTCTATTTGACGAAACTCGCCGTATACCCAACAACATCCGTCTTCCTCTTTTCCAAACCGGCGGGAGGGCATTCTGGGCGGCGGCTGCTGCTACTACTACCTTCTTATTTTTTGATGACTCGACGACCATTTTATTATTATTATTCCCTTCGAAGTCTTCAGATTTGTGGAGAAAAGCATATATACATATAAGTAGCAACTGTTTTTAGGTCTTTTTTTCATTCATGTTGATCAGGGGAAGAGAGAAAGAAGAGGCATAAGCTTAGACGATGATACGATGTATTTTTGTCGAAGGGAAATCTTCCGTTATCTCGTCTCATTTCATTACTCTCATTTATGTACCCACATAGTAGGTCATTCGTAGAGTGTGTCCATTACGGTGACATGATTGATACGGAAGCATGGAATGCATGTCCTGCTCGGGATAACGGTTAAGAGTTTTGTTTTGATTTGTAACTATATCTTTCTGTCATATATTTCAGTGCGTCGTGAGTTGACATTCCAAGAATTTTTTGTTTTGTGTTTTGGGCGGAACAAGGCTTATCTACAAAATGCTAGACCAGTAGAAGGGACTACACACGCAAGCTTCGTTCGCAATCGATCAGGCAGCAAGCCTCGAGGGGATTATCTCAAGAGGTTCTCACGCAGTACGTCGGTTGGAAGTACTCATCAGCGTGATCTTCTTGCCCTTCTTGCCCTTTTTGCCTTTGCCGCCAGCATTAGCAGCAGCGGCAGCGGCATCATTGCCACCACCGCCGCTGGCAGAAACATCTCCGCCATTCTGCATGCTCAACTGCGCAGCCTGCGCGACCAGCTCGTCCTCCTCGCGCATCATGTCCTTCTCCCAGCCTTGCAGCCAACCGTCGCTGACAGCAAAGTCGGAGTCGGGTGGCAGATTGGCGTAGTCCGCATCAGCCGCCACCGCTGCAGTGCCCCAGACGGTGCGTTGCGCGTTTGGCGAAGTGCCAGGAGAGGCCAGTGAGGCGAAAGCGGAAGTGGTTCGATGTGCCCAGGGCGGCGAGGACCCGGGTTCGTTGGCCGGGAAATCGGCGGTGGAGCCAGGGAGGGTGGGGAGGTTATCTGCGGAGAAAAGATCGTTTGGAATCGAAGGACGCTTGTTGCGACGGATGTGAGCGATCTCTCTTTCCGAAGCCTTTTCGATTCTCACTCGGTCTTTTTCTTCGCGGGCGTCCTTTTCGGAGTGGCGCTTCCTTCGTCGGTCGATTTGCACGGCGAAATCTTTGAGAATGTCCGGGCTGACGGTGTCCGTCCAGTCGCATTCTAGGAAGCCGACTTCACATCCATAGGGCAAGTGGCCGAGGTATTTAACCCTCTTGCGCAGTTCGTCGTCAACTACATGACCGCTACTGACGTGCTCCACACGTGGGAGGATAGATGAGGGAAACTGCTTGTACGATCCAAACTCGGCTTGCAAGATGCGAATGTCGAGAGGTGACAAATAATAATGCTGAAGGCCGTGGTAGAACAAATACTCGTTGGGTTGCGGCTTCTCGACGTTTCGATTTCGCATTTCAGCGATGGTACGTGGGACGTAACTTGCGTTGTTTTGAGACTCGTGGTGCGCAGAGCCTTCAACATTGTTGGGCTCAGTCCCATTCGTCGATGGTGTGTGTTGAGCATGCTTCGAAAGATACATGTCCGGCACGCCTTTGTCACTCTCGTTGAACACGATGGGAGCCCTTTCCGGCTTCGATTCCGGCTTCGGGGGCTGCTCAGGAGGATTTCCAATTCCTCGAATCTTCTCCTTGGACTCGTGAATCATTCGTTTGGCTCGATTGGTCCATTCGGCATCTTCGCCAAACATGAGCTCGTCTTCTTTCTCCAGCATATCGATAGCCGCCAGGGCTTCATCGAACTGCTGGTTCATGTAGTCTTCGCTTCCTTTCATTAGGTGTGCATAGTCCATGACTTCAGTCGCAAGATGCCATGGGATGTGTTCACCCTTGGGTACCACCTCCCCGCTCTCTCGAGGCATGGCAAGTGTGCTCCCAGCCTTCCGTTTCACCAATCGCAAAACGACATCACCACCTTCACGGGGCGCGTCGCCTTCCTGGCCTTCATAGAAACGCGCAGGACGCGTCTCGGACACGTAAATGCGATCCCAGCAGATAGGGCATTTCTGCCATCGAGCTCGTTTCTCGGGCGGCGCGCCAGCATCTTCGGAATGCATGTAGCGGATAAGACACGGTGCGCAGAAGATATGTCCGCACTTGGCCATTCGCGGTGCGGTGGGCTCACCCAGGCAGATCGGACATGAAGCTGCCTGCGATTTGGAAGAAGCGATCACCTGCAATACATCATTCCAATCGAGGTGGATGTCGGCATCCTCAGACTGGGCGCGATAGTCCCCACGCGGATCGACAATGAAGCGGTAGTTCGCGTGAATGTACCTTGTGTTATGTCAGTACCTGTCTGCCTACATTCGGGCATTCCGACACTCACCTCGCCTTATCAGTCGCATGATACCCACTTCCCAATCCCCAGGTGGTGTTTCTTCTCTCACCTCGTCTCCCGCCGTGTCGGAACTGGTGCGTGTGCGACTGCGGTCTGGGCGGGAGGGCGAAGTTCATCAAGTGCGTAATGCTCTGCTGTCCGCGACGACCATTTGGATTCTGCATACTGGCCATCTCAGCCTCTGCATCCTCATCCACGAGCCGGTACGATGCCTTGCTCTTCGATTTGTGCTTCGGTTTTGCGGCCTGCGTATTGCGCGGAGCGGCGTTGCGAGTCGAAGAGTTGGCACGGACGCCGCCGTTGGTGTTGGAGAAGAAGGCCTGGGTTGTGGAGACCGATGGAGAAGCGGAAGAGGCACCTGGGATCTGCTTTGGGTTGGAGGCAGTCTTGGAGAGGGCAGGCGGCTGGGACGACATCGCCGTCGCCGGATGAAGGGTGGGCTAGAGTCGTTCGGTGTTATCGGCGTGGAGCTGCAGACGAGTGTGCAGAGTGCCGGGGTTGACGATGCCTAGCTAGGGCGTGCAGAGAGTGTGTCTGGTGGTGATGTAGTCGGTGGTGGTGGTTGTAGTGGCGATAGAGCTCCACAAGGGAGTCTGATGAGAGAGAAGAGAAGAGGAGGAGTAGGACGCAGGGAGTCTGGATAGAATGGATGACTGAGGTGACGCACGCGGGGCCGACACGACAAAGCCTCAAAGTGCTAGGGTATAAACACGTGCATCGACATTACCTAGTTTGCCACTTGGTTTGCATCCCATCCATGATCCATGTCCCTCCCATGCAATTTACATTGATTGCACTATGTGGAAGTGACAGCTGATACATCTGTACTGCTATCACTCTCCCCTCCAACACCCGCGAAGATGGGTGGCGACAACACAAAAACACCTCGATCTCACATGCTGCATCATCGCAAGGTAACGTCATAGCAGCAACACATCTAGGTGCTCCATTTTTCATTGAATCTATCTTCACATCCGACTACGTCTACTGTAGTCTTCAATGAGATACTCTGCTATCAGAAAAGCCATTCAATTCCGATCACTCTCCAGCATGCCTTCCCAAATCGACAAGGCCGTGGCTTCTGTCCTCAACATTGACCCAAGCAATGCGACTCTTGCTGGCTCAGCTGGCAGTGGAGACTCGTCAGCAACGGCTTCGAAGATCAAGGCGACTCTGCCCGACGGATCTGAAAAGTGAGTCTGTTGCTATCGAGACTCTCGGGGGACAGGTCTATCGGGACAAGCTACCGCCAGAATTGCCCAAGTCTGTCTCCGTCTACGTCCCCCGAGAGCGAGATTCGTATAAGGACTGGATATGCTAGTCTATGGAACCAACGGCTTGTCCATTTCTCACCGCACTACCAACTAACACAGCGTCATCCAGACAATTCTTCATCAAGATTGGTCCAAACGACGCAATGTTTGCCGGCGAGCACGCGTCTCTAAGGGCTCTGCACGACGCCGTCCCATCTATTTGCCCACAGTCCTACGGACATGGTCAATTAGCAGGCGCACCTGGAAAGTCGTTCCTGGTAACCGACTTCCTGGAAATAACTTCGGGTCGTCGCGGACAAGCCGCAGGAGACTCGCTAGCCAAGAAACTGGCGACACTTCACACCACTCCTGCACCAGTACCTTCCGGTCATGACAAGCCCATGTTTGGGTTCCCCGTGCCAACATGCTGTGGCGACACGCAACAGCCCAACGACTACAACTCGAGCTGGGCGGACTTTTACGCCGAGAACAGGCTACGCTTTATCGAGAAACAGTCAAGAAATTCGAATGGCAAGGATCAAGAACTCACAACATTAGTCGAGCGATTGTGCAATGAGGTTGTCCCCAGATTGATTGGTGACGATCACCTCAATGGTGGCAAAGGAGTCAAACCAGTCGTTGTCCATGGCGATCTCTGGAGCGGTAATGCTTCTGTGGGTAAGCTTCCTGGGATGGAAGCGGCCGAAGATGTGACCTACGACAGCAGCGCATGTTACGCACATTCAGAGTATGAACTAGGCGACATGAAGATGTGAGTTGTGTTGGTGACCACGGCTTGACCAGCTGTACTGATCTCATTGGCAGGTTCGGCGGCTTCGGTGCGGATTTCATGAAGGAGTACCACAATATTTGTCCCAAGACGGAACCGGTTGAGGAATATGATGATCGGGTGATGCTGTACGAGTTGTATCATCACCTTAATCATTATGCCATGTTTGGTGGCGGTTACCGTGGTGGTGCCGTTAGCATGATCAAAACGTTGCTTAAGAAGTATGGAGGGCAATAAAAAGCAGGTGTTTGAGGCGGGCGATGTTGGGTCAGATCTGCCGTAGTTTTGGTCGATACACACAGATGTTGATGGATATTGAAGAAAGTCGACAAGGCTTCAACCGCAAAAAGCTTGAATGTTAACAGGAAGAGTTCTTCCATTTAATGAACGTCCAATACTTCCCGTATCCTCCGGACTCAGCAGTAGTTTAGATCTAGACCTCTAACAGTCCTCCCGTGCCTCCGTATTGATTTATGCAGGGTGCGATTGCGTGCTCGGATTGCAACATTTGATCAATCTCAAAAGCCGCCCCACGTCCGGGTCTGTTCTTTCTATGGGTCCTTGGTCGTGTACTCCATGAATCTATCAACATGTCGTTATCATTCTCTTCCTTTTGCTACCATGGCATCCGTCCTGGTTGTTCATCTTGTTCTCTTTGTCTCGGCTTGGCGCTCTTGACGACTTCGGCTGACTGAATCTGCCCACCGACTTCGGCTGTTTAAACTCGACCATATCTCAATCGTTTCGCCTCTGGGAAAATCGCTCACTCTCTCCATCGACCGGGTTTTTTCGTTACTACTGAACGCGCGGGCATTGCGTGCTTGTACAAGGAGCCTGCAGGGACAACATAACGACCACCGGCATAGCTGTCGCCGCGCTACCACCAACCACGCTTACATCCGGCGCAGCTCCCTTAGACCGGCGCATACCTTGTCTGCTGCTCTATCAGACTGCCGCGGTCTTCACACCGAAGCTCGTTGGGCCCCGTATCTTTGGCTTCTCTAATTCGCGAACTGGCTCTGAGGACCCTGCACGTGCAGTCCTCATACGGCTCCATCCCACCCTCGCCACATCTCCAAGGTACTGGCTTCCATGTTCACCAGGCCCTCCCACGCCGCTGCCAAACGCACTAGCGATGCGACTATGAGGCTTGCCTCGTGGCAGCAGCGAATACTGCTGTCAACTCCTCGCTTCCACTGCGGGGTGGTGAGGAGCAACAGCTATGTGCAGGCTGCGTCGCTGGGTTCGGTAGCACGACGAGCTCTCCCTGCTCCATCGACCGCTTGCATCTCGTCGTCGTCCTCCTCCGAGGTCTCATCACGTCTGCAATCAAGGGGCCGCGTGGAAATCGTTCGCACCGCAACCACAATGTCCAATCCGACCGAGCATTACGAAGCGGTAGTCGTAGGAGGCGGTCCTGCTGGTGTCACTGTTGTTGGCAACCTCTTGGAACAGAAGGTCGAGCCCATCTTGTGGGTAGACAACGAGTTCAATGGAGGGCGTATCAACAGGTGCTACCGAGAGGTGCCTGCCAACACCAAGGTCGCACTCTTCATTGAGTTCGCCACGGCATTGGCACCGTTCAGGAAGATCGTCAGCAACACTCCCTCTCGGTCACGATGGGAAGAACCCAGCGAGAGTGACGGTGTCGCAGTGTCTGGCAAGCCCGACAAGCTGCAAACCCTCCGAAGCCTGGATCCTGCTAAGGGCTGCCAACTCAGCCACGCAGCCGACATGCTGTTGATGCTGACCGAAGGTCTTCGCAAAACGGCCGGCGTGTTCGCGAAGGAAGTCAGAGTTACGGACGCAACCCTGGACGAAGCAACTCAGAAATGGACCGTAAACCTCACCAGCACCGTCCCTTCTGAGACTGACAAAACGCCCATCGTCACAAACCGCCTGGTTTTGTGCACCGGCTCGTCACCCAACAACTCGCCCTTACCAGTTACAATCCCAAGCCTGCACACTCTAGACCTAGACTGCGCGCTCTCTCCCTCCCTGCTCTCCACGACGCTCTCACCTCTCGGACCCACTTCAGTAGCAGTAGTCGGCGCCTCGCACTCCGCCATCCTCGTGCTAATGAACCTCTACAACCTCGCCCGCACCAGCAAGCCCGACCTACGCATAATCTGGCTGACCCGCCACCCGCTCCGCTACGCCGAGCAGCGCGACGGCTGGATCCTGCGCGACAACACCGGCCTCAAATCCGCAGCGGCCGAATGGGCGCGCAACAACCTTGAGCCGGACACGCTGCCCACCAGCGACGTGTCCAAGTACCTGACCAAAGTCGCCTACGAAGCGGGCTCCGAGAAGGAAACCTACGAGCGCCACCTGCGGGGTGTGGACTTTTACGTGCAAGCCATAGGCTACAGCCGCGACCCGATCCCCGCCCTGAAGACGAGTGAAGGCCGGGCGATCGAGCCGGTGTTTGATCACGAAAACGGGCACTTTGCGTACTCTGGCGCCGGCGGCGAAGGCAAACTGCAGAAACTGCCTGGTCTTTTCGGCGCCGGCATTGCGTGGCCGGCCAGAGTCGTGGATCCCGAGGGGAATGTCGAGTATGCGGTTGGGTTCTTCAAGTTCATGAAGCACGTCAAGAAAGTCGTCGGCTCTTGGATTTGAGTTGCCGGTCTTACTAGGCTGGAAGTCGATGTTCATGTTGTACATATCTCATATAGACTGTCTAGAAATTTTGCGTGCGTGGCATCTGACGTACAGTTTAACATTGCGCGGTCTTTCCTCAATCTTCAAGCATAAGGTAGGTACATGCAGTATGACACCACGAGATCGCCACAAGCCACACGTTTTACGCCAGTCCAGGCTCATAGCCGCGGCCATCACGCAACCACAAACGAGCAAATATGTGGACGGACGGTAAGAGATGACATGGTGGAATTACGCCGTGTTCGACGAATGTTTACCTAACGCTGCAATACTGCTACAATATGATACGCTACGTACGCTACGCATTGAGTGCGTCCAACGAACCGATCCAGCTGAAGTCCCTTCTGTTTCTCAAAATAACCAAATGTCGGAAAAGAAGCCCAGCCTGAATCGATCGACAGCGCAACGAGAAAGAGAGAAACCACAAAAGGACAATACACTCATCCATAATCCCCGCCCCGGACGTGTATCTCAAAGTTCACAGTGCTCCTGTATGCGCCGTCAGAGATGGATAGTGAAGAAGAAGGAAAAGAGAAAGGACCGAAATGATGTGTCGGTGGACGGCTGGCCTTTGGATGTCGATCATTTTGGTGCGTAAAATTTACGTCGGCGATGGCGAGAGATGGATATGACGTGGTGGTCCATATCAACGGTCGATCTGAGGGATTTCAAGCCCTCAAAGCAGCTTGGAGAAGCTCAAGGTGCTCTGCTTGAGCTTACCAGGAGTTCTAGTGGCGCTGCTCGAGCCGTCAGCAGCTCCGGCCTCGGTCTGGCGTTTACTGCCGCGACCGATGCCAACGGCACTGGCGGCGCCTTTGAGCATGCTGCCCAGCTTGCGCTTCTTGCTCTTGTCCGTCTTTGATGAAGAGGCCGCGATGGTAGCGGTCTCGGGCTCCTCGTCGCCGCCGGCTGTGGCATCCACTGGTGCGGTGCTGCCGTTCGTGTGAGAGAAGTTGCGTACAATCACTTGGTCTTCGTCAATGTCGGAGTCGGCGGAGAGAGTACGCTGGAGTAGGTTGGTGGTGGCGCTGCCAGATGAGGATGGACGGCGGCTGCTCTTTGAAATGCTTGCAGACAGACGCTTGGTTTTGCCAGCGGCTGACTCTTCTTTGGCGGCTTCTGCACCCGCGTCAGCGGCGAGTGAGGACTCCGATGAACAGACCTTGCGGATAGTGTTCCTCTGCGTCTTCATCGTGGTTCCGGTCGTCTGGCGACGACTGTTGTCACGGGCAGGCTTCTTCAACTCTGCGGCCACTTTGGGCGTAGGCTCTTCTGCCTTTGGAAGAGGGGGAACAACCTCACCACGCCTGGCTGCCATGCGTCTCGCACGATCCGAGTTTTTGGCTTCTTCCTCCTTCGCCTGCTTTTCTCTCTTCAGTTGTTCTCTCACTTCCCGGCTGTTCAAGTCAATCCAACCGGTCCAGCCTGAGCCTTTGCTATCCTTCTCCTTCTTAGCCTTCACAGCCGCCTCAGCACTTTTAGCCGCCTCGATGGCAGCCTTGTGCTGGCGCTCCGCCTCCTCCTTGTCTCGCAACTTTTGCTCAGCCGCATTGAGACGCTTCGACAGAAAGCCTCTGCAAGAAGGCGCGCCACAGTGACACTTCTGCTGCGACGATCCGAAGTTGTCAAAATTGTAGTCGTAAGTCAACTCCTCGCCGGTCATGACTCCATTCTCTCCAGCAAATATGCCCATGTGTGCGTGGCCATCGGCACCTTTCATCATGCGAACCTCGCAGTTTGGCGCGCATGAGTGATTGACGAAACGGCCCATGCTTCCCTTTGTGCCATCAATTACGAGACCCCTGTCGAACTGCATGAGATAGTAGTTGGCGCTCTTGCTGTACTCTTCCACCATACGGCGCTCGCTCTCATACTCGGTGATGATCTCACCAGTATACTCCATAATAATCTCGCCAGGAGAAAAAGTGCGGCAAGCACGCACACCGAAGCCGCGGTTGTTGGTGCCGATGACTTCAACTCCGACATCGTACGGTCCGCCTTTCTTCAGTCGGCGCGTGAGCTGAGCGAACGGGCGGTTGCTGCAGCCCGAGTCGTTCAGCATGCAGTTGTTTGCGTTACATTCGTAGTGCATGAGACGGTTAAGGCAGTTCTCATCGCACCCCAATTCTCCGTCCGCAGGAGGCTGGCAGATGCAGAGTGATTGGCCCAGATTGCTTTTGTGGTTCCAGATCTCTTTCGCGTCGCCAATGATCCGGTTCTTGGTGTTCTTATGTGCAGCCCAGTCCTTGGGCTTGGGATCGCCTTTCTTGAACGATGGTGCGAATACGTCGAACGGGATCTTGAAACCAACCTCCTTGTCGTCTCCAAGGTAGCCGAACATAGGTAAAGGCAGCATTGACCTGTTTTTTGCTGGTTGGGTTTGAGTGTCCTGTGATCCTGAAGAACTAGGTCGATTCTTTTGAAGCTTCTTCTTGGAGTTATGTTGTGTGCGATCGTTGTCCATGCTCTGCCCAACGTATAGGCCCTCTTTCAGCCAGCGCTTGCCCTTTCGTGCAGTGACATGTCCAGAAGCGCTTGTTGCCTTAAGAAGTGGAGGTGCCATAGGCTTGAGCGCCGATGAGGCCTTCTCCTTCTTTGCCTTCTTCGCTGGCCTGGTCTGTTGTGATTTGTCGTCTTCCTCGTCCGAGTCGAAGTCCATCTCGTCGAGCACACCTTTGACACCCATATCCAGCTCTTTCACGTACTTGCTGTGCTTGTCATTCCTTGCCTTCAATTCTCCAACCTTGCGCTTCCCTGCCTCCATCATGTCGTGGGATCGTTTGCCTAGCACGGATCCGACTCTGCCAGCCGCTTTCTTAACACGGTCCTTGACGCTCGGCTTACGCTGCAAAGCATTCGAAGACGGACGTGGCGGCAGCTCGTCCGGGATCTCCCAGTCCATGTCCATGGCCTGTTCGACCTTTTGCCCAAAAGACGCGCCTGCGCTAGGCTCGTCGGTCTCGTCAGAGGCGCTGATGAGAGTTCGTCCTGTGAGGCCAGATACATTGCGGCTGGCGTTTGCGCTCTCTACAACCTGAGCGTTCATGAGGTCCGTGAGATTGTAGTTGACGCTAGCTCTCGCACGTCGTGTACGTCGACCACCTGTTTGCTCTTCTTCGACGGTTGGCATGGTAGCAGGAGCCTGGAATGGAGCTATGCTGCTGCCTTTAACGGATCCGGAGCAACTGTTACTTTCAGCAAGGCTGGTGGGAGGTGTCGAGGCCGGGATACGTTCGGAGGAGCTGTCTTCGTCTAAACCGTGCGCGACGTGGATGGTCGAAGGTGCGGAAGAGTCGACTGATGGAGCTCGACTCATTGTGGTGGCATCTTGGCGCGCCATGGAATTGGTGTTGCTGGTGTTGGTGGTGTTGCACGTGGGAGTCGGAGGCAGCGTATTGTCGATGTGCTGGACGTGAGGCGATTGAAGACGCGCGACGCGTTGACCGTTGGCGGGGCGAACAAAGTGCTTGCGCCACGTCTGACGAAATGGTATAAGAAGAGTGTTTTCAAGAAGAGTGGCAAAAAAGCAATACCTGCTTCGACGACGAGATTGACCTCTTCAATTGCGAGTGAGTTTGCTTGAAATGTAGGCGTTTGTGTTGCCAGCGAGCATGGTGGGCAACCGAAGAAAGGGCACCTACTGTAATCACAACCACGCGTGCACGAGCCAGCCGTAGCTGACTTCCAATCAAACACCAACGCTTACATGTACCTTTGCATTCCACGACTATATGTCGCCGAGGAGGCCACTGGCACGTAGCTCGTTGGTACATTTGGCACACCGAAGTGCTAACCGCCCCGCCAGCCAATGGGTAATCGTTTGCTTGTCTGTCAATGACTATGGGCGCACTCAAATTCTTGATATGCGACAGGTCGAGGTTTTCAATGGTTCATGTGCAATGCTACTATCAGAATAGCAGTCGTGCCTCAACATTTCTCCCATCGCGCGGACTCGATCGAATCGCGGAGCAAAAGTATATGTCCTAGAGCTCGTAGCTCCCCATTCGTGGAAATCTCAGTGTTGATGAGTTAGGATCTTGCGGAAACCGAGCACTTTCGACTGGGCCCCCCAGCATATGTCGTGCTATCTTTCAACATATGCAAATAGCAGGCAACTTAAGGAAGCGTCTGACATTATATACGATATCGAATGTCGTTCTGCGGTGGCATTGTGTACTTCAACATCTCCAAAAAGACCGCATAAGCCGGCGAGAGAGTACGTCGATACTACATGTATCTATACTGGTAGGGTAGCCGTCTAATCTCGTGATCGTTCTCATTGAAATCCATGGATGCCTTCGAGCTGCTATCATCGACTTTGGCCCATTCTCTTAGGCCTGTTGCTAATGAGGCAGTGTCGTCTTTGCGGCCCATGCTGGAGCTGATGCAAATACTCTGTATCAATGAATTAGCTTGCTGTTTGTGTAGTCCACACTCCTCGTAAAGTGGCGCCCAGTGCACTCTTGAGTAAAAGACATGCTGGTGCCAGTGAATTACCTAAGGATATATCGAATGAGTGCTAGTCTTTCACCGAACTACATGTAGGGCCGTGGGTACGGTGATACCAACGACTTTAGAGCGTAGATTAATATGATGTCGACGAGATGATGAATAATAGAGTCGCCTAGAGTAGAGAACAACAACGACACAATCACTCGCTCCATTTTTCGAAGCGTGCTGCCTTAGGATCCCGAATCGTCTTGGTTGTAGCGTGCCGCCGAGAGTGGTGTTCTTCTTGTATCTTTCTGATACTTGATCCGTCCGTCTACAGCAACCACTTGATGAGTCTGCACATCGTGAGCGTAGAAGGCGAAGAGCCTGTGAAACGGCAGCGGAGCACTTCAAATGAAGCAGAATTTTCTTACTCTTTTCACCTTGTAGTAAATGCATTACTCTCTAGGTCAGCCGAGCATGCATGGTGGCGATGTGTGCTCCACAGCTGTTAACGGGTACGGCTGAGCTTGTTGGGACAAAGCTTCTCTGTGGTACCGGACAGTGAGATAAAGCAGTTGCTGATTCGAGTGATTGCCTCCCTCAGGGAGGCATGAGCACTCAATCTGTTACTGCGCATCTTCACGTCTGCGGCTCTATAGCTCCTGCCGGACGACGCCAGTTGATCATCGGACTCTAGTGTACAGCAGAGATACAATTGAGTTGTTGATGTCGAGGTATGTGGAAAGCTTCGGTGGTGGACACAAGGAAATCGCTCTATTCGGCCTTCGAAACTCTTGATATATACACAACTTTGGCTTACACGCATGGAGCATCTAGAAGCCCTCCTTGCCCCACTTGTTGTACTTCTCGTGAAGCGACTGTTGACATGTGTCAGCACGTTGTCCTGGTCGTTCCAAGGCGTAATCCCGCGACTCCTGATGTTCTCCCGATATTTCTATTTCACTCACCTTGGGCAGGTTGACATTGGGAATGATAACCTCGTTCAGCGCACTGGGAGCATCCTTGCGGGGCTTGCTGGTGTCGCCGTGTGGGTGGTACTGGTAGGCAGCCTCGCCGCCGGTCTTCCAGGGTTCGGTGCCGTCAGCCTTGCCGATCCTGTTCTCGCTGCTGGAGGAGGTCGGGTTGGAGCTGAAGTGCCAGCCAGCAAGACCAAAAGCGCCGGACATGATCGCGAGGAGGACCTATGGGACGCGGTCTAATTAGTTTCCGGTGTAGCTCTAGAGGTCGGCGCGCGGGACCCCCAATGGCACTCTCAAGGGTATTTCCAGCGTACATAAAGCTCGGGATCCTTCTTTGCGCCCTGCTTGACGGCGCTGGCGTCCTGCTTCCTCTCCTCCTGGGAAGCTGCGCCAGAGTTGACGCCGGAGGCCTGGCGGCGGGTGACGCGCACAGGGGCGCGGGTGGCGGCGAATGCTGCTCTGCGGGCGATGGCGCTCATTTCGGGTATATGTCTCGACGAGTGCGAGGGTGTTGAGTGGAGAGTGAGTGGGAGTAGTAGGTGCTCTGAACGCTGGTGTGCCGTAGACTTGCGATTCATCTTCCAAAGCTGCGGGAGGATCCGGCCTGATAAATCTTATGTCATCATCAACTCCAACCCTAACCCTAAACCGTCTTGTTGCCTGTCTTTGCCTTGGGTATCATCGACGGTCAATCTTTGTACCATGGGGGATTCATGCCAAAAGATGAGGTTGAGCGTTACAATTAGAGCTAATGTCCATGGCACTCCCATAGATGTGAGCAGCTGGGCAGCGCATTTGCATACGAATCCAACGACATCCGTTCACGGTGATCATGTTTCACTTGCAGCTCAAGTTGAGGACGTGCAAAGCCAATGCTATTTTGTCGATCGATGATTGCATAAGGATACAAGTAATCCGTTCTCCGGGTTCTCATATCGACCATTGTATGATCAATAAATGAATGACATGTAGTCCAAGCTGGACTGTCACCTGCTATCTAGTCAACTACCGAACCGATACCGAGCTGTCCATTGTTGATCGACGAGGGATGCTCATAAGACGCCTGTCAAAATGGAACAGCAGAGGAGTATCATCACGAAATCTTCCACGATTTTACATACTGTTCTCTGTGTCTAGAGCATCCGAGTGATTAATGTACATGATGGAGGACTGGAACACCATCGTCAACGACGCATGTACGGTACCGAAAGTCGATGTAGATTGGGCAGCTCCGGCCGGGCCAAGGTTCCGGGAGCAACGCCCGTAGCCCCTAGAAGTCGAGTCTAAGCTTGGAAGACTTCGACGAACACTTCCAGACACACTCTTACTCACCACGACCGCCGCTGATGGAGGTAGCTGCTGGACGTGTTGCCAGCTGGTCCGCGCGATCGCAGTAGAGAAGCGCTGCGGAATCTACGAGGACCAGCCTATGAACGAACCGTCACGCCCGGAGTCACGACCACCACTCACAGCGCAACTGTACATCACAACTTGAAACCATGGCGTCCAACAACACCACCCACGATCCTTCAACCCACGACATGTCCGAGACGTCCGCCTTTCCTACCTTCCTTAGCACCGACCCGTTTCCCGCTGCCACCCTCGACGGCCGCCCAACCTCCTCGAGTACCACAACCACCAACGCGCCTTCAATCCACGCAGCACCAGAACCTCAGACACCCGGATCACAGATACAAGAACCTCAGAGCCAGATACCCTCCGTCACAGGGCCAGTCGGCGAGCCTGGACTCCCACCTAGTAGACCGAGCAGCAGTGTCGCGTCAAGAGCACCTCAAAGAGCAAGCTTCCGGTCGTCTTTACAGCCACCACCATCGCGTCGCGGACTTGCGGCTGCCCTCACGAGCCCCAATGGGATAAGGAGAGGCGAAGTGGACCGTCCGGAGTCGGCTCTCAGTAAAACTCACGTCCCAACGCTTACCGCTTCCGGTTTTGCAAACCCCATTAGCAGCACTGCTCTGCAGGCTCAACGAGGACAGAGGGTGAAACCGGAGGCCCAGGCACATCGCTACAGCAATGCTTCTGTTCATACTCTCCGCGATGGTCGTGTGTCCCCAACGCAAGATCACGACGCGCCACCACTTCCCTTGAGCAGAGGGACTGATAGCACCCGTGATGTCCACCAAGCGGTAAGCGTTGCCAGTTTTACCAGCTCAGCACCGCTTAATGCTAAACAAAGTCAGCCCGCTAGCCTACGCGTCCAACCGAACCTCCCGCTGTCAATACCTGGAGGACACAACAGCACACCTCGTTCTCCCGCCAAATCAGTTAGAGACTCACTTCGCCTAAGGCCGTCCGAGCATCACCAATCGCTCCACTCTGAACCCACATCTCCCATGCACGCCAAATCCAAAGGAAACATTTCTGCTCCTCCATTGCCCAAAGGCGATGGAAAGAACTACGAATACTACGCTGGCAACATGTGCTTCTTCCTGGGTGGTCGCCTCATGAACGCCAAAAAGAAACCTCTTTGTATATTCACCTGTACACTCGCCGTCCTTCCGGCTATTCTCTTTTTCATATTCTCTGCGCCATACCTATGGCACAATGTGAGCCCAGCTCTCCCAATAATATTTGGATACCTCTTTTACCTCACAATGAGCTCCTTTCTGCGGTCCGCCGTCTCTGACCCAGGCATTCTACCTCGAAACTTACACCCGCACCCGCCCAATCCCGAAGAGGAACGGGATCCTCTTGTCGCTGGCCCGCCAACTACCAACTGGGTCACGGTCAAGAATTCGAAGCCGCCTGCAAGCGATCCGGAAGGCGTTCAGCACGCGGGCGCTTTAGAGGTGCCTCAAAAATACTGCGCATCATGCAGCATCTGGCGCCCTTTGCGTTCACATCACTGCCGTGAGTGCGACGGATGTGTGGAGACCCACGATCACCATTGTGCGTGGCTCAACAACTGCGTTGGTCGCCGCAACTACCGCTACTTCTTCACATTCATCGTCGAAGCCTGTATATTGACTATAATACTCATTGTATTCTCTGTACTTCACCTCGCGCGTTACGCGGGGAACGGTGTCTCTTGGAACTTCGATCCTCAGGCTTTCAGGCAGGCATTCCAAACAGGGGAATCATCAGAAAAGGTTGCTCTTGCGATGATCATCTACGGTGCGCTCGCATTCATATTTCCGGCGTGCCTCACGGGCTATCACCTTTTCCTGATCGCCCGGGGCGAAACGACACGAGAGTACATCAACAGCAAGAAATTCGCGAAGAAGGATCGTTACCGACCATTTGCTCTTTCGACCTGGCCCAAGAACTGGTATTCTGTACTCGTACGCCCCCGGATGCCAAGTTATATGCAATTCAAGGCGCCATACCGCGAGGGAGATCTGCGGATGGGCAACACCAGTACTCTGAAGGAGCGCAAGGCGGAGCATGGCGGCGGCAGGTACAGCGTGGAGATGAAGCAGCTGCCTTCGAGATGATGAAGTCAACGGGACAGTAAATACATATTTCATGAGCGGACCGTCACACGGTTACATTGTAGCAACGATAATTCTAATGTCTTTCTCGATTTGCTTAAAACAATCACAGACTTGCCTCTCAGGGGAGGAATTAATTAGGACAGGATACTGCCAAAATCACTCATATCTGTTCTATTCTATTCGTCCCTTAAGCTTGCTCTGACACCTTATTGCAGATGCTGTCATCAATCACGTTCCGCGCACTCCGCAAATGCTGATGTCAGCAGAACGCGCCACCATTTATACGAAGGTCCTTCAACCGTGCGCCCCGCATGAGAATTTGGTAGGATTACTGCATCTTTTCTTCTACTACACTCCCAAATCGACACTACACATAACAAAAACCTGATAGGTCTTAAGAAACATGTTAGAGCGTCTGTGTAATTTGATTTGAAGTGATTTGGTCGAGAATTGAGTATGTAGTGATTTTCAAAGGAGGTGCTCGGGCTTTTCCCGAGTTGAAATACTTTCGTAACAGTGGTGGCGGGATGTCCAAATAAGGGTCTCCGCCTCATTTTCGGAGCGGTCCTTTTTAAGCTTTCCGTTTCTTTTTGAACTCAGAAAAAAAAGCTACCTTATGCGGTTGAGACGATAACGGAAAACCGAATGACAGCGAATCGTAGAACTGACAATGGTGTGCTGGTCTCAAGATAGCGTCACAACCGTGAGTCTTCTCTAGGTATAATTTCCTTCGTGTGCCCTCGCCCTACAGTAACCTTTCTTTCCGTCACTCGGTCAACACACGCGGTATGCTAGATCGTCAGCCTTGTCCATCCTTGCAAACATGTCTACTTCAAGCCATTCGAGAGATCTTAGACCAGTCGTCTCGCACTCAGAGGCCCGCCTTTCAGCTGACATCGGTGTTCTCAATGTCTCTACATCGACTGCACCATATTCGACAAGGACATCATACGATGAGCCACCATCTGGTGCACAAACGCCAACTCCTCTGTTGGCTTCTCGGAACCAGTACCACCAGAAGGATGGTGTCATACACTCTGGAGAAGAAACCTATGCCATGGATAGCATCACCCGTACGAGAAGCAACATGGGAGATGCACTAGAAGGTCTCTATCAAACACAGACCGCCCGCAGCCAAGCTCAGACGGGTGGTGACCCAGAACTGGCAGAGGCGGGTGATTCTTCGCCGTCCAAGAGCTCTAGAGGGCGTCCTCAGGAGCTGTCTAGTCTCTCCACGGAACTCGTTTTCGTTCTGGTCTGTAGCAGCGGGCAGCTGTTCTTCAGCTTCTTCCAAGGAAACGTCAATGTGAACCAGCAAGCTTTCAGGCTGGCCTTGGGTATCCAGAACACCGAGCTACCTTGGATGGTAGGATCCTATCTGGTTGCTTTGGGTCTGAGTGTCATCTTGTCTGGATCGCTCTCCGATCTCATGCCACCAAGGCTCGTCGTCGTGGCTGCTTTTGTCTGGCTTACAATCTGGAATGTCATCGGTTTTTTCAGTCTGACTCCTAGCCGCAGCACATTGTTCTTCTTCATGCGAGCGATGCAGGGGTTGTCAGTCGGTGTCATCGTGTCGGGCAGCATGAGTATTCTCGGCCGAGTATATGCACCCGGTCTACGGAAGACCCGCGTGTTCAGCGCCATGGCATCAATGGCACCTTTTGGTTTCTGGCTTGGAGCAATTCAAGGTGGTGCTCTCACTGCTCACCTAGAATGGATCTTTGGCTCGAATGCGATACTCTGTGCTCTCTGCGCGATTGCAGCATACTTTACTATTCCGCCTCTGCGCCCGGTTGCCGACATTGCCGGAGTTGATGCACCGACTATTCGTGACTTTGACTGGAAGGGTGCTATCTTGGCCACCAGTGGATGTGTGTGCCTTCTCTTCGGTTTGACTCAAGGGTAAGCAATCCCCGTTCCGTGAGCGTCATTGATCACAATCCACGACGTCTCTAGGTTTGCAATTGAGATACTAACACTCGTCAATAGCACTGTCGCACATTGGTCGCCGTACACTTATGTGCTCATCATCGTCGGTGCAGTCTTGTTGGCTGCTTTCTTCGTCGTAGAACACAAAGTGCATCGACCGCTCATTCCCAACACACTTTGGAAGACACCCGGCTTCGCTCCACTCATGGCAGCATACTTCCTGGGATTCGGAGGCTTCGTCGGGGCATGGCAGTTCTACGCCATGCAGTTCTTCCTCAATGTACAGAATAAGTCAGCTCTGACCGTCGCCTTATACCTGCTCCCCAACGCACTCATGGGAGTCTTGGCGACTTTCATCGTTGCGAAGCTCCTACACAGGATCCCCGGCCACTACATCTACATGGTATCCATGATCGCTTTCGCGCTTGGTCCAGCCTTCTTCCTCGGCAATCGTCCTTCCACAACCTACTGGGCTCTCAGCATGCCGGGAATCGCTCTAGCGACTTTCGGTCCTGACATGTCGTTCGCCGCGGCCTCGATATTCATCACTTCGAACGTTCCTCGAAGTTATCAGGGGAGTGCTGGAAGCTTACTGGTCACGATCCAGAACCTTTCGTCTGCTATTATGACTTCTGTCGGAGATTCGATCGCGGCTGAAGTCGACACGCTGCCCGATGGTACTATAGGGCTCGAGGGACTGAGAGCTGCGTGGTGGTTTGCGTTGGCTGCTGCTCTTGCGGGAGCACTTATCACTGCGGTCGCTGTGAGGATTCCAAAGGAGGTTGAGAAGGAGCATGTTACTTGATGGCTGTCATCGACTGACGTTTCCTGCGACAATCATAGATCTACGACTACGGCTTTACGCTTACTACGACAACGTTACGTTTTGTTTGTTTCGCGACTGGGTTGATCGTTGAGATTTCTGGGTATCATTTGTCTCGCTTGGACATGCAACTTTTCGGAGATTAGACAAATTGGGACAATTATGCATGAAGCTTGTGGCTCTCTGTCCCAAAATATTTATTCCTCCGAAAGGCAATACATAAGTTAGGAAGCCTTGAATTACGTAATACAATATAGTTTCGCGACATCGCTACAAGATCACGTTGTCGACAAATTGAACGTTCGCTCATGTGTTACACAGATAGGTCTCGAGTCATCGAATTCATGACTCCCATGTTACAAGGTCCTTGTACCTATTTTGTACTTCGTGTATGATGTGGTACTGTATGTACCTTCCGCTTCCAGGCTAGACCGTCTACTGTCACACACACGGGTGGTGCCTGCCGCCGCTGTCGGGATCAATTTACTCCACCTTGAAATACTCGGGCAAGCCACCACTGATCTTCGACGCGTCGACTTCACAACATCTCGCCAAGCGAGATTGTTGGATGCTCATTTACATGCCGGCTACAGTATGCTGCCATGAGTGGGCAGGCGATGCTTGGAGGGAACGATGACTGGCGTGACGACACGGTAAGTGAACTGAGATCCGCCCAGACGACCAAGCCTTCGTGGATCCTTACATCGACCGCACAAATGCTTTAGCCGCGGTTCTTTCATGCGGGCAAGCCGCGGCCAACACGTTACAGTACATATATGTACCTGTGTCGCCATCGAAGGTCGAGTTCGCGTTGCCTCTCAAGCGAACATCCTCAAGAATGACTCACGATTTTGTTACTGCCTGATGTGAAAGGGATATCACCTAGGTAGGAGAATGCCCGGCTAGGCTGTTCTCTTCGCAAACATCGGTTTGCCACATCGGAATGGCTTCCACCACGGATTCGACAAGCAAAGGTCTAGTCGTTCCAAAATTATCGGACGACCCAGTTGTCGAAGCTGGCGGCGAGAAAGTTGCCACAACTCTCACTGTCGCGCCAGAACCGGAGGTTCCAGATGGCGGTACCAGGGCGTGGCTGCAAGTCGCAGGCTCGTTCCTTGTCTTCGCAAACCTTTGGGGCATGACATTTGCCTTTGGAACTTTCCAGAGCTATTACGAGCTGACTTATCTTCCGGACATGGACGCGTCTACCATCTCCTGGATAGGCACGATTTGCACATTCCTTCTAATTCTTGGTGGCGTTGCATCCGGGCCACTTTTCGACTGGGGACACTTTCGTTCCATGCTTCTAGCCGGCGCGTTCATTGAGACTCTGAGCGTTTTCCTACTCAGCTTGTGTTCAGAATACTATCAGATACTGCTCACGCAGGGCATTCTGGCTGGCCTGGGGAACGGTCTGCTTTATATTCCCGGATTAGCCCTAGTCGGCCGTGCATTCAAGAAGCGGCGTGCATTAGCAATGGGAATCACCACCTGTGGCGCTCCTATGGGCGGTATCTGTTATACTCTCATGTTTGAGCGATTGATCAATCAATTAAGTTTTGGCTGGACGGTGCGGATCATGGGCTTTATTATGCTAGTTTCCTACGGCATAGCATTCCCACTCATCCTCTGGAAAGTCCGGAACGTCGGCGACATGTCTTCCGGACAGGCACGCAAACTCTTCGACAAAACAGCCTTCAAGGACCTCCCATTCTGGACGTACACAACCAGCAACTTCCTCATCTTCTGCGGCTACATGGTCCCTTTCTACTACATGGCCAGCTATGGCCAGATCGAGCTTGGAATGAACAGGAGCGATGCCAACTATGTCATCATCTACGCACAAGCGGCCTCGATATTTGGACGCCTCGCAGCATCGCTAGCGGCAGCCAAAGTGGGAGTCATGATCCCCTGGATCACCTGCGCGATCAGCAGCGGAATATTCTGTATTGCTTGGATCGGGGTCAAGACACCCGGCGCCTTCATCGCCTACGCAGTCCTCTACGGCTGCTTCAGCGGTGCCCTGATCCCCTTACCACCGAGCGTCTTTCCAGTCGTCTGTCCAGACGTCAATGTCCTGGGCGCGAGGCTAGGAATGGCGCAGGGTATTGGTTCTTTCGCTTCATTGATTGGCAGTCCGATTGCTGGCGCCCTCACCCAGGTCAACACTCAAGACGGGAAGCGAAATTATCTCGGCCTGCAGCTTTTCGGCGGCTTGATAATGATTCTTGGAGGAATCAATTTGTGCATGTTATGGGCTTTGTTGATTAGGCAGCGTGAGTTGAGGTCGAAATTGATATAGTGAGGCCAGGGGTTGACTTTCTCTTTTCTGAAACTGATTGTCAGATGAACAGCGGTCAAACTGAAACGGAAATAGTAGTCTCTTATGTCTACCGCGGAGAAGAACATGTTCACATTTGGTCGCTTCCCTCTCTTCCCCTTCCGTCATCCTGAGGTAGTATCTAATTCAACCGAAACGCAACTTGACATGTCCACTACCGAGAGAAGCTAAATGCTTCTATTTCTTGCCGAGGTGCTGTCTGGACGATTACAGAAAGATGGTGTGAGTGGGATAAGTGTGTGTCACTGGGAAGCTTCGTGGGCATGCAGGAACTGCTCTATATAGCCCTCATAGAGGGCAGGTGGTAGGGACCGGCCACAATGGTTCCCAAGTCGAAAAGAAACGGAGGGTAAAGTGCTTCCATAAGGTACTCTTCTGCTCCCTCAAGAGCTGATGCCTGATTTCTCCGATGCATGTTATACCATGTCTGCTACCGAGAAACACCATTACCCAACGACAGATTTCCCATGCTCTAGTAACCCCATCAAGCCCATGTCTAATATCAGCACCCGCCAGGCATTCATTGAAAGTAGGCGCCTCGATGTTCCTCTGCGCACCACGTTGATGAACGCGCATGTGAAATTGGGAAAAGTGAATGAAGACGAAATTTAACTTTTGAGATATTCTACAAAAAAAAGAGAGTACCATGGATCACAGATAAGAGACTTAGTACCCAGAGTTACCGAGCTCAACGACGACCGTCTGGGCGACGACCGATGTCACGGTCGCCGTGTTGATGACCGTGACGAATTACACATCCGGAAGATCGACGCTGTTCAGCGACGAGTCGGCAAGAGAGGAATCTCCGGTCTCGCTCGGAGCGCTCTCTTGCACGGCCACAGTCACGCCAATGGTCGTCGTCGTCACAACGACATCGTCAGGGGCGCAAATGGACTCTTCGACGCACTCGGGGATCGTGTCGGTTGGGGAAGGGACTTGAACGGTCACGCCGATGGTCGTCGTAGTCACACTGACCTCGTCGGGTGCACAGACGGTATCATCAACACACTCGGGGGTTGCGTCGGTTGCGGAGGGGCCTTGGACAGTTTCTGTTGACATTGTGCTTGTGGAGGCGGAGGAGGCGCTTGAATGCTGACCACCTTGCGTGTCACGCCCACCAGCGTAGATGCGGAGCACTTTCGGGTTATCGCCAGAAATCGTCCCAGAAACCTCAGAGTTGAAGTCGGGTTTCACGTCATCATACGGGAAGGTGTAACCCATGTGATCGACCTGCACCTCGTGGACAATTCTGGCGTACTTGTTGTGCGGAGTGTCTCCCGGGTAGTACTTGTTGACGCTCAGATTCGGCTGAATGGCTCCACCTGGAAGCAGGAGGGTCGCGCGGTGGAAAGCAGCGCAAAGTCTCGAGCCGGTGTGGTCATGGCAGGCTTCGCCAGTGTTTGCGAAGGGGCCGCTGTTGCATCCCCAGATATCAGAGGTGGCCGGCTTAGAGAAAGGCAGTTTGGCACTGTCGCAGACCATGGAGTCGCCGTTCATGCGGCATGAGACCAGCGGCTCGTTACTCTGCAAGTCGAAAGTGATACTATCGCCGCCGAAACGACTCCAGACCTGGTTGATGTAGTCGTCGAAGTACCTGGCGAAGCCGCTCGGTCTGTGCTCTGGGCTGAGCACACGGATTGGCTCGCCCTTGTCATCCTTAAGACAAAGTGTACTCCAGGGGTATCCGTCCTTGTCCTCCTCTACTTTCAGGAGGTCGCACACTTGCTTGACGCCATCGACCGGCAAGCCGCTTACATTCAGCACGTAATCGTTGAACACCATTTCCATCGCAATGGGGAGACCGACGAAATCGACGTATGTAGGGTTGACCCATACTCGAGAGTTTGGCTGGTTGATTTCCACGAATCCAAAGTTGGTGTTGTAGTTTGGATCGTGAGGGTTCGCGAATGCCGGATGCTGGATCTCGGTGGCAGAGCCGACCTGGAGCGTACCGATATCGAGCTCACCGTCTGCAACATAGATGCGACCAGTCATCAGAGCGATTGGCATGGTGACGGTCGTTGTGGAACCGACTGGGCCCAGCGCAATTCCGCATTTCGCAGATTTTGGTATCGGCGTCGCTACGTTGTTGCTGAACGCGATGGGCTTGTACACTTGGCCTTCCGAAGTGATGAGGACCCTTTCGTTCGTGCCTCCGTGAGTAGTCTGGATGTAAGCACGGACGTTTGAGCTGTTGATGTTGTTGATGATATCGATGGTGAATGGAGTTGGTGCGACGTCGCGCTTGTTGACAGTTAGAAGGGCTTCGATGTTGGCAGCGACGTTCTTTCCCACATGCTCGAGCGCATGCGGGAAGTTGCGTTCAAGGCCATAGATGGACAAGCAGTTGGCGATGTTGATGGCGAGAATTGCGACACACGGCGCAATCAATTGGTGGAAACGCATTGTCGCAGTGATCAAGCGTTGATGGCGCTTGATGGCGGTAACGAACGAAGGTGCGTCTTTGTGGCGACGCGACCGAGCGAGTGTGGGTAAGGATTGATAAGGGCAGCCAAGAGTAAAAGAGTGTAAATGGATAAAAGAGATGGTTGAGGTGGTTCTGAAAGCTTGTGGGATTGCGGTGGCCCTGGGCTTCCGCCGTCTTTTGTGGTTGTGTGAGCGAAATAAAAACCAACCTTTCTCGCCTTCCGCACCTACCTGCAGGACCAGTATGTGTGAGCAGATAGGTAAGCACATTGATCCAAGAACGATGGGTAATACCATTCAATGAACGTCGGATGATTAGTTAGTACACTTCATCACCACACGACATGCAGGAACAGAACACGAAGCGCCTTCACGTGTATCATCTTGATGTATATTCAGTGTTCTTGCAAATACTTGCCTTGCCAAGTACGCCAGCGGTATAGGGCTGTTCCACGTGCCACAGATGCGTACGTCTCGTTGCATACAAACGAGAGTCCCGCCGACCATAGGCCTGGTTTCAAGTGTGACATGGTTACACTGTCCGACCCTCCTCATGCGTGCACCCGCAAGCTCATCTCGAGTTCCTGGCTTCTTTACAGCAAGTGCATGAGCCGTGATACGGTTCGGCAAGGCATGCAGTTTGACTGAGAAGTCTTCATGGCATTCGACGAGAGCCTTGGAGGCTTCGAAAGATGAGTGATAACACATACGTGGCATCCGTATTAGAGTGCTGCCAGCTTGCGCTCGCTGGGGTCAACCGGCACAACTGGCAGAGGGGTGCGAAACTTATTCAACCTCCGCTGGATGGTCAGCCAGTGCTGGAAACCGTCGTGGTCATCGTCCTCCCCATATTATCGATGCTGAATCACGGAGTAATTCCGGGCGTGTCATTGAATTGAAGACAGATAGCCTTATCAATTCGGGCGCGCGTCTCCTGCGATCGGATCATGTCGGTCGAGTCTTGTATTCCATCCGCATTGATTCGATCATCGGTCAAGCAGTTGATGTCGACGCGTCTGTCTGAATTCTCGCCACTGCTTCATCGCGGCATGGCCACGGCGATGACTTGTAATGTCTGAAGGATGGAAGAGCAGAAAGAAAGCAAGACGATGTTGGAAAGTCAACGCAGAGAAGTGGGTCTTTTCCCCACAACCTCCTCCTCCAAGAGATCGGCCAACTCCCCCAAAACCATTACAACGCCATAACCTCTGACCTTCCCTATCAGGTGCTATCTATGTCTATCCATGTCCATCCGAGCCTATCCGTGCCTATCTCCTACCGCGGCGCACGTGGAGTCTTCGCCGCTCTTTTGCCCGACTTGCCATCAACATTTCCCAATCGCAGACCAGGGCAGACAGACAGAAGTCACGCGGACTCTAGGCCGGCTAATGTAGTTCCTCGGCCAGAGCTTATCTGTAGGCTTGGAACGTCTTGTGTTTCCTTAAGCATTGCTTGTCCAGTTCCGTCCTCCTTGATCGATTTTCCATCGTCACATTCCGCTCCTACTCTCGACTGCTAACGATAAGTCCGCTACCATGGACCCAGAAAAGCACTCCCTCGACATGGAGGGCGACAGAAAGGTCCCAGATCCATTGGCGGATGCTTTCAGGAACGGCAGCTTAGACAAGAAGATACTCGAACACTCTCACGATGCCGACGAGGCGATGAAAGCCTTCCAAGGAGCTGAAGGGCAAGTCATTGAGATCGATGCCGCCACGAACAAGAGGCTTCTACGAAGAATAGACTGGAATCTGATGCCGGTACGCCACCCGGGAATATTTTGACTTTCACTACTGATAGTTTCAGATCATGTGCATCGTATATGGCCTTAACTATCTGGATAAGACGACAATCTCCTATGCCTCCGTAATGGGCATCCAGGACGACATTGGACTAGTCGGCGATAATTACCAATGGCTGGGTAGCATGTTCTACTTTGGTTACATAGCATGGGAATACCCGACCACGCGCTTATTACAGCGCCTACCACTGGCCAAATACTCGTCCTTCTGCGTGATTGCATGGGGCGTTACGTTGGCCTGCTTCGCCGCAGTCACCAACTTCGCAGGTGCCGTCGCCATCCGATTCTTCCTCGGAGTATTCGAGGCAGCCGTTACGCCTGGCTTCGCACTCCTCACCAGCCAATGGTACACAAAGGAAGAGCAAGGATCGCGAACCGGCATCTGGTTCTCCTTCAACGGTTTCGCGCAGATTTTCGGAGGCGTTGTTGCTTATGGTATCGCCAAAGGGACTGAAGCTCACCCAGCTGCCATTGCGGGCTGGAAGATCGTATTCCTTCTTACAGGACTTTTGACCGCTGCAGTCGGTGTGATTTTCCTGTTCACAGTACCCGACAACCAACTCAATGCTCGGTGGTTGAGCAAGGAAGATCGCATCCTTGCTATTGAGCGCATTCGTGTCAACCAGCAAGGTGTTGGTAACAAGCATTTCAAGTGGTACCAGCTGCGTGAAGCTCTGACAGACCCTCTTACTTGGGCTTTTGTCTTCTATGCCTTGGTAGCAGATATCCCCAATGGTAGGTCCACATTACAATTGATGTTGGGACGACTCTAGCTAACAAAATTGGCACAGGCGGCATCACCAACTTCTTCAACCAGCTTATCAAGTCCTTCGGCTACACATCGCAGCAATCCCTGCTATACGCCACACCTGGCGGAGCCGTCGAAGTCGTCGCTCTTATCGCCTGCGGGTTAGCCGGCGACCGCTACAAGAACCGCCTCCTCATCGGCACATCCGGTCTCATTGTCTCAATCATCGGCATGTGTCTGATCGTCGGCTTGCCGCTCGACAACAACGGCGGCCGCCTCGCAGGCTACTACCTAACGCAAGCATCGCCAACTCCATTCGTCGCGTTGTTGTCTCTGATCAGCAGTAACGTGGCTGGTTACACCAAGAAGACGACAGTCGCTGCCCTGTACTTGATCGGATACTGGTATGGATCTATCCCCAAACATCGACATCAAACGAAGAAAATCTTTGGCTGACTTTCGATGATCTCTAGCGCCGGTAACATAATCGGCCCTCAAACCTTCAGACCTAAAGACGGGCCCCGTTACGTGCCCGCCGAGATCACGATCATCGCGTGCTGGGGCGTTTGTCTGTTGGACATGTTGTTCATTTACTGGTATTGCCGACACCAAAATGCGAAGAAGGCTCTCATCCGCGCTGAGCCTTCGTATGTCAAGCTTGAAAACCAGGAGTGGCTGGACCTGACTGACAGGGAGAACCCTGAGTTTGTGTACACTTTGTGAGAGTGTTGCGAAACAAAAGTAATGAGCTATGCCCATGAATGCAAAGTACAGTCGGAGAAAGCATGCTCCCTGGGACCCTCGAGAGTGACGCTTGAAAATGCGTGAAATATGAAAATGAGTATGAGCATTAATCGATCAAGGCATCCACCCCCATGAGACCTTTTTCCTCGCTCCCGGGGGACAAGTTGAATGCGAGACTGCTGCCGACGTCGCCCGCATCTGCCCCAGTTCATTCGTCCCACGAGAGCATGACTCCTGGGCATTTAACAGGCGTTCTGGAACCCATCGCCCTCAACCCTCATACCCGACTTGCCCAATCCGCCGTCCTCGGTATCCTTCACCTCCTCGAATATCTGTAGGAATTTACTCGGCTCTTCAGCACCTTGAACCTCGAACCTCCCATTGATAGTGAAATTCGGCACACCAGTAACAAACTTCTTCTTCGCCTCCATAACCTCGCGGTCCACCTCATCGCCACCAGCGCCGCTATCCATCCACTCTCTCACCTCCTTCTCGTCCAAACCGGCCTGCACTCCCCGCCTCACGAGAGTTTCCCTGTCGGTGATGTCCTCCTCATTCTCAAAATAAGCCGCGAACAGCTCCTCAACAACCCTCGTCTGCATACCCTCGCCCTTCGTCTTCCCGAGTTGAATCAAGCGGTGCGAATCCCGCGTGTTGCCCGTGCGCCCGCCGTACTTGAAGTTGATGCCGATGTCTTTGCCCAGGCGCGCGAGGTGTGCTTGCATGACCTGGGTGCGCTGGGCGCCGAACTTGGCGGCGTACAGGGCTTGCTTGTCGGTGGATTGTTTGGGCGCGTCCGGGTTGAGGTAGAAGGGGTGCCATGAGGTCGTGAAGGTGTCGTTGGGGTGGGTGATGCGGTGCTGTTTGATGGCGAGCTCGAGGCGGTTCTTGCCGACGTAGCACCAGGGGCAGACGGTGTCGGAGACGACGGAGATGTTGTATTTCGTCATCGTGCGGGTTGTTGCGCGGAACGCCACGGTGGGTGGTTGTCTTGTTGTGTGTTGTGTGTATGTACCTAAGTGTGCGAAGGTGGGGGTGTAGTGGGGTGTCTCGTTGGGGTCGGCGGTGGTGATGGTTGGTGATGGTAGGACGAGAGTGAGAAGAACGGAAGGGAAGTTTGTTTGTATATACTTAACTGCGTGTGGCGTGGTCAACGGTAGTTGATTTATGATATGTCATAAACTGGCGAGCATAAGGTGGGAGCGGAATGCATATCGTGCCTCGGACGAAAGAACAGCGGCGCTTGTTGTGCAAGCCGG
>Ga0265797_10000904_pt1 | contig 53307 bp, 35 predicted proteins | sample P2T30metagenome_FD_192433 | JGI IMG/M metagenome (GOLD analysis project Ga0265797, IMG submission 192433) | Plant litter microbial communities from East Loma Ridge, Irvine, California - P2 T30 | ecosystem: Environmental > Terrestrial > Plant litter > Unclassified | place: USA: California...
CTGACCGGATGGAATAGACATAGGCACAGACTGATAGCGAAAGACAATATATAGATTCTTCGTGTCACTAACAGGCGTTATAACGTAGTGTATTAGGGTGAACTCGGTATATAAACACAAATGAGGTAACAAGTAAATCAGGATAGAAATAGCTTAGTAGGTAGTGTACTAATCAAGTTGTGTTATAAATAATAACTCTAATTGTATTATTTAGATTAAGTATAAGGCTTCTATAAACAATAGTAAACTATCTTTCCTATATATAAAGAAGACTTATAAGATCTATAACCTACTCTATACTAAGTAGAGTAATAGAGTAGTAGAGTAACCTATAGGCTATATAATCTATAGCTCTACTATACTCTACTATAATCTTAAGCAAATATTATTACTTTTCTAATAACATTTAAGATAATTATTATACTATTCTCTTCCTAGTCTAGTTTCTATAGACTTAGTATATAAAAGAACTCTCTCTATTTCTTTACTAGCCTAGATTTAGTTTAGCTCCTATTCTACTTTTAGCTTTAGAATAGTAGCTAAGTATAGTAGTTAAGATACTCTACTACTATATATCTCTATATACTATATATCCTTTAGTAGCTAAATATAAGCTATTAATATTTCTATACTCTAGATAGTATATCTATCTATAATCTTATCTATAATTCTTTAATACTTAGAAGGTTTAAGTAATTAAGATTAGAAGATTTAAGTTAGATAATATAGTAGCTATAAGAAGTATAGTAATTAGTTTCTACTTAAAATAACTTAGCTAGCTATATTCTTAAAGCTAGTTACTATTCTTATCTATATTAAGTACAAAATTAAATATAGTATCTTATTAGTTATCTATATATAGATAGACTTTCTTATCTGCTTCTATAACTACTAATATTTAATCTGCTATATTAATATAGTCTTCTACTATTTTTATTACTAGATAAATATTATAACTTTAGTTATACTTATATATTAATTATCTAGTACTAGCTATAGTAATAATATTATCTAATAGTCTAGTACTAGAGATAGTATAATATATCTTTCTTTTCTAATCTAGAAGTTATTTTAGAGTAGAACTTCTTTCTATACTTATAGAACTTAATCTAGCTAATTATTTAGAAGAAGATATACTCTTAATAGTAGTACTCTAGCTAAGGTAGTAGATGAAATAAGAGGAATAGTAACCTATTAGTATATAGTATAAGTTTAGTAATAGAAGTAGTAATAGATAAAGCTCTAAACTTATTAATAATTATCTAATAGTTTATATAACTCTTATACTAGGAATATAAATAGTTTAGTATATAATCTTTTGTAATAGCTATCTTATAAGATATATATAATATAATTTTAAAGTCTAGAAGATACTATATAAGCCTAGAAATACTATTATACTATTAAGTAATTATTAGTATATAATTATATATATTACTCTTCTATCTATTAATATACTCTTATAATATCTAAGAACTGTTTTAACTGTTTCGATAGAGCTTTAGTAAGTAATAATCTTAATATATACTTTATATATTTCTTAAGACTAGAAACTAGATTTAATACTTTAAATATAAAAGTAGATATTCTTATTCTAATAGAAGGTAGCTTTATATCAAGGCAAAATAATAAACATATAAGAATATATAGATATACTAAAGTAGATAGGCTTGTAAAATCTACTTAATCTAAATAAGAAGATATAGTAGAGCCTACTAAAATCTATAGGCCCTAAGGCAGAATTATATATAAGGCGTATCTAGAGATTGAGGTTATTCGTATGTTATGTTAGTTAGTACATGCTAGATTTCTTGGCATTGTCGGCTCGAGCCTTCGCTCCCGTCCTTCTCCAGATCCGCTATCCGTCTCTTGGTAGTTGGTCCAAGGGTCGCGCTTCCGAGATCGGCTGGAAAGACTTACTGCAGGTGAGTAAAGCGAACTTGTTTCTTCCATACACACGACACCCAATGGCCTCAAAACGATCTTTGCGCGCCCTCAGTGGCCTGCAGGCCGAAGCATCGCTCTGCCGTAATGCCTCTCGTCAGCCATTTGCCCGCCAGACAACTCGCCAGTCGTCGTCAACCTCCGCCATCGCCTACAAGGCGCTGCACCGCCGCATCCAACCTCTGCCCGCCGCAGCAGCCTCCTCGAGCGTCTCGCCCGCCGCCGCCGTCTCGAGCATCCTCTACGAAACCCCGCTGCCCTCGCAGTCGCCGCGAAACCGCCACATTCTGAACTGCCTCGTGCAGAACGAGCCCGGTGTGCTGTCGCGCGTGTCCGGGATTCTAGCCGCCCGCGGCTTCAACATCGACTCGCTGGTCGTCTGCTCCACCGAGGTCGCCGATCTCTCGCGCATGACCATTGTGCTGCAGGGTCAGGATGGTGTTGTCGAGCAAGCCCGCCGCCAGCTCGAGGACCTCGTTCCCGTCTGGGCTGTGCTGGACTACACCACCGCGCCTTTGGTGCAGCGTGAGCTCTTGCTCGCAAAGGTCTCGATCCTCGGCCCGGAGTACTTCGAGGAGCTTCTTGCACACCACCGCGAGATGACTGATGCCGACGCCTGGCACAACTCGACTGCCACCGAGGACATGACACCTGAACAGCTCGAGCAGCACAACGCCCACCAGCAGGTCTCCGACTACCACCCGCGCAACCTCGCACCCTCCGAGGCGCTGCGTCTGAAGAACCAGCACTTGGAGCACATCACACACCTTACGCACCAGTTTGGAGGCAAGGTCTTGGACATTAGCACGAACAATTGCATCGTTGAGGTATCGGCGAAGCCTTCGAGGATTGATAGTTTCATGAAGTTGATCGCGCCGTTTGGTATTTTGGAAAGCGCAAGGACTGGTGAGTCATCTCGAGATTCTGAGTATCTCACAATATTGCACATACTAATATATACCTTCCAGGGCTCATGGCTCTTCCCCGTTCGCCTCTCCATGGTCCTAGTGAGATCGAGGAGAAGGACGCCGAGGATGTTGTCGACCAGAGCACTCTTCCTCCCGGCTAAATTTCCTGAAGAGCGCACTTCTTTCAATACATGTATTCCTCGCACGGCGTGATTTTCCCCGCACCGATTTCCAGCGTTTTATCAGGCCGGGAAAGATGTTGTGTAGCTTCGCAGCCAGAAATGTTGGCACCCGTGTACTACAAAATCCAGATTCCTTTCTCACCCAGACGCGCATTTTCTCACTGTGATATCATCGAATTCTACATCATGGATCTAAGCGATCTTGCCCTTGTTGACAACGAAACCTTCAAACGCACTGAGCACAGCCCACAGTCTGTTCTCGGCCTCCTGGAAGACCAAGCTGGCAGGCGAATAGAAGACCTCGTCGCTGACCTCCTCGGGCTTGCGCGGCAGGCAGTGCATGAAAGCCCAGTTCTCCTTTGCGCCTCCCCTCTGCGCCAGCTCCTTGGTTACCTGGAAGCCAGCAAAGTCCCGCAGGCGCTTCGCCTTCTCCTCCTCTTGACCCATGGAAACCCAAGTGTCCGTGACAATGATATCGGCGTTCTTGACAGCCTCCTCTGGTACGTTCGTCTCACTGAGCGTGGAGTTGCCATTGGGCGCAGAGCCATTGATGATGTCGCGCATGAAGCTGGGAATTTCGTAGCCCTTGGGCGTTGCGACCGAGATCTCAACACCGAGCTTCTGAGCGCCAATAGCGAGGTCGTAGAGCACGTTGTTCGCGTCGCCGACCCATGCAATCTTCAACCCTTCGAGACCCAGGGACTTGGAAGCAGAGGTCTGGGTCGAAGGGAACGCTTCGTGAACGGTGAGGAAATCGGCGATCGTCTGGAGCGGGTGGTAGAGGTCTGAGAGGGCATTGATGACGGGCACCGAGCTGTGCTTCGCGAGATCTGCTACGTCGGCGTGTCCGTTGACGCGGGCAACGATGCAGGACACCATGCTGGAGATGACCACCGAAGTGTCGTAGAGAGACTCGTTCACGCCGAGCTGGATATCCTGCGATCCTAGGAACATGGGGTGTGCGCCCATCATGGCTGCCGCGGCTTCGGTCGAGACGCGAGTGCGGGTGGAGCGTTTTGAGAAGGTTAATGCAATGGTCTTGCCGGCGAGAGACGATGTGAAGTGGGCGGGCAGGGAGCTCGATTTTGCGGCGGTCTTGTGAGCGGAGGCATTGCGAACGAGAGCGGTGAGTTCTTGGGGTGAGAGGTCGGCGATTGACATTAAATGGCGAGGTGCAAAGGGCGATGTTTGAGGTGTGCCGGAAGCAGATGTGGTGATCGAGCGGGCTGCATTCGTCTTGGTGAGTGCGCGGAGGCAGGAGTTGGAGGGACGAAGGAGGCGTGTAGCAACCATGATTGCGGATTGGCGAGGTGAATAGGATGAGGTGGTGGGATGGAAGTGTTGTGAATACCTGAAAGTACGTGTAGGTATAGTATAATAACTGGGTGGAGAATGGCCAATGGCTATGACTAAGAACTTCTTATGCTCGAGCTGTTTTAACTTTTGGGGCAGTCTGGGGCCGCTTTCGGCACGGCAGCACCGTGGGGACGCTACGCAATCGTCTCTAGGCGCTCGGCTGCCAGCATCTAGTCCTCTTATCATCATCTGCCAACCTACCTCTCTCAACCTAACCACTCACCCACAATACAATACTCTCTCTTTGTCGCGTCCCACAATCCATCATCTGGGAGAATGTACATGTACCACAATCCCGGGTAATCACACAACGCGACTCCACCCGCACTAGCACCAACCACAATGGCTTCCAATGTCTCCGATGAGCCCGCCCCCGGCCGAGATTCTGTGCGCGAAGATGTCGATACCGAACCTGCATCAGAGAACACACCCTTGCTTCCACGAGAGACATCACCTGAAGCCGCCGAGCAAAGCCAGCCCACCCGCGAGCACAGCGCCTCTGGCCTGTTGCGCGCTCTGAGCGGCCGTAGCGATGGCAAAGGCTCGAAGCGGAGGTGGCCCAGCCTGCTGGCACTGCTACTGCTATGTCTGGTCGCCGCTCTCATCATGGTCTTCGCATTTATCACACCTTCGATCGTCGAAAAGTATGCTCAACAAGCCCTCGTCTTCGAACCCACGAGCCTGTCGATAGATTCGTTCACTGCCGACGGAGTGAAGGCGCGAGTACAAGGCGACTTCATGATGGATGCGTCAAAAGTTGAGCAGAAGAATGTCAGGAATATCGGTAGGCTTGCGACTTGGTTCGCGAAAGAGATCAAGACCGGCGAGAGTGATCTTGAGGTATCGCTCCCGGAGTACGGCAATATTGTGCTGGGCACAGCGGACGTACCTTCCATCAAAGCCAACATCAGAAACGGCCGCAAAACACACATCGATTTCTTGAGCGACTTGCAGCCTGGAGACGTTGACGGTATCAGAAGAATTGCAAAGGACTGGATCGACGGCCGATTAGGCCAATTGCGCATTCTGGGCAAAGCCAAAGTTCCCTTGAAGTCCGGCCTCTTCAATCTCGGCAAGCAAATGATTGAACAGGAAATCACTTTCGCTAACAAGGATATACCTACTATGCCCCACTACAAGATTCAGAAACTCAACTTCCGCGAAGTCGAGATCCCATCGGGCAAGGGGATGGCAGCCGACGTGGCACTGCTGGTGAAGAACGATTACCCTGTCGATTTCACCATCCCGCCTCTTGGCTTTGGGATTTTGGTGGACAACTGCAAGAAAGACGAACCTTACATCATGATTGCGGATGCTCTTACCCATGACATCCCAATCCACCCTCAGCAGGATGTCGAATTGAACGTGACTGGTAACGTGCGTCACCTTCCGGGCGATTTCATCAAAGCGTGCCCTGGATCGCACGAGTCGCCTCTCGACAATATCATTGGCAAATACATGAATGGCAAGGATACGACCATTTACGTGCAGGGCTCTGACTCTCCTTCCGCGGATACACCTGAATGGGTCACAAACCTGATGAAGGACATTACAGTACCTGTATCTTTGCCCGGACGCACTTTCGGCTCGCTCATCAAGAACTTCACCCTCGAGGACACCCACTTTGGCTTGCCTGATCCCTTCGCCGACCCTAAACAGCCCGAATCCAACCCTCGCATTAGTGCCAACATCAAGGCAGTTGTCGCTCTACCCGAAGAGATGAATTTCAACATTTCTGTCGCCCGAGTACGTGCAGACGCCGATGTCTTCTACAAGGGCAGGAAGCTCGGCAAGCTTGACCTTCACAAGTGGCAGAAGGCCAACAGCACTCGCCTTCCGCCTGATGACGATGGCCCTTCTCTTCTGGTGCAATCTAACATAAACGAGGCACCTCTTGACATTACCGACAACGATGTATTCACCGATGTCGTACAGGCCTTACTCTTTGGCGACAAAAGTGTCTTCCTGAAAATCAAAGCACTTGTCGACGTCGAAACCGAGACTGCGCTAGGCGCATTCGCCATCAGAAAGATCCCGGCGGAGGGCGAAGTGCCGGTGAAACGTAGGTGACCACCACATTCTTAACGATGTCACGATCAGATTGTCCGTTTTCCTTCACATTGTATTCATAAGATAGAGTAGATAGCTAAGCCATGTGTAACAGCCATCTCGCGAGGCGGCAAAGGCTCCGGCGATGCTATCGACGAGAAACTCCGACCCAAAGTCTTCAACCTGAGCATCATCGACACAACCGAATCGTCTCTGACCATCTCGGCACTGGTAAACTTGACCAATCCCACCAACTACTCCGCCACCGTCCCCTATGTCGACATTAACATACTAGCCAACAACACCTTGCTAGGCCACGCAACAGTAAAAGATCTTTATGTCGGCCCCGGTAACAATACCAACATCCCAGTCACCGCCCACTGGGACCCACTAACACTCGGCGGCAAGCCAGGCGCAGCCGTCGGCCGCGAATTCCTCAGTCAATACATTTCAGGCTGGAACACAACTCTCACCCTCCAGACACACAACGGCACCATCCCCGCCCTCCCAGCCCTAGGCAACGCGCTGTCCAAATTTCCTGTGACCTTCGCCACTCCCCGTCTGGGAGGTTCCGACCCACCGCCCTCCGACGGCGACGGCGACGACGACGATCCGCCGAAGAAAGCAGGCCCGCATTTCATCGAAGACGCAACCTTCCATCTCATCGGTTCCTCGGCAACTTTCACCCTCCTCTCGCCCCTGCGCACAAGCACGCTGTACGTCACCTCCATCAACGCAACGGCTATCTACAAACACCAGCCTGCCGGCAAGATGCTGTACGACGTGCCTTTCGCCGTTCCGCCCGTGGACGAGTGGGGCAACGGGATTGTCACGCCGAGACTGCCGGTCGATTGGAGTTTTGGCAGCGTTGGGTACGATGCTGTCAAGAGGGCTCTGGGCGGGAGCTTGAAGCTGGGTGCGGAGGCTGTGGTTGGGGTTAGTATTGGGAGGTGGAAGCAGGAGATCTGGTTTGTTGGCGGTGGGATTGGGGCTAGGGTGAGGCTTTGATGGATCTGCGTTGGGTTTGTATTCTTTCATTTTTGAAGTTTCAGGTCCTGGAAGTGGGCGTGGGGGTTGGGATTAACCTTGTATAGGGATCCAGTACATTAGCAAGACAACATGTTCGCAGGGCGTTTTGACTTCGGTTTGGCGCTGAGGCTGCTTAGGGTATTCGTGTCTCAACGCGAGTCAATATTTGCGGTGGTCCTAGAATCGCTGAAGTACCCTCAGCCACACCATCAGTCAAACCAATCCAGGTCGCTAGGGTGTACGGATGAGATATGGCTTAATGGACATCCACCATACTCAGTATTGTATGATACTCTCTGCATCATCGTGTAGTTGAAACGATTCGAAAATTCTAAGTATTACAAGGGAGTATACGCTGTATCATCACAACAAGAAAATTGCCACATGGCAAGTGTAAATCGAATTGAGCTCTTCACGTTCTCAGATAAGACGAAAAGCCCTTCTTTGCTGATTGCCTTTTCCAGTCTGGTCAAATCAATGGACGCGAGCAAAGGCAAAGAACCCCGACTCCCTGAATCCCTAACCATCAGCCCATGAGCATACTCTTCCCCCTCCGCGAGATCAACAAGAAGTGCCTCATCTGCAAGTTGCTCGCCCGTTGACAATCGAGCGAGGTTCAGCTCTTCCAGTGACACTGTGCCTTGGAAGTCGTCGTCTTTGTGAGCAGTCTGAGCCAATCTGGTTCTTGGCATACCATTCCTTGAGCACGGAGATTGCTGCTTCTGGAGTGAGCTCCACTTCGCCAGGTTCGCATTCGAGGAACCGGTAGATTGCGCTGAGTTTTTCTGGGTCGTTGTGCGGATCCCATTCCGACACTCGATACCACACTTGACGAGCTAGGGACCAAACGCGGAAGCAGGATGTGACAGTCGTGTGTCGATTCGGCTGCCTGATACGAGGTTTAGGCATCGTTGTACAAGGAGCGTCTTGCGTTAAGATGTGTGGACGCGGGCAACTGAGACACGCTTGCGACATGCTCTGGCAGTCTATACACCACCTGATGAGTCCGAGAGAACCTTCCATTGCTTGGTCAGTGGGGTCCCAAGTCGAACAAGCGACGTCACTCGTTCCGAGGTTTATAAGGCCATCAAGTAAATTCTTTTGATATTCGACCCAACAATCCGTGGATCCAGATGGCAGTACAGGAGGGGAGTCTGGAACACGAGAAGCGAGCTTCTGCTCTGAAAGGATGAATGATCTAACGGCTCTTCTGCGCTGGTTACGACGTAAGGTGTAAGCTTTGTACCGACTAGAATAGTCGATCAGAAGGTTTCCAACTGGAATGAGACATCCTGTCGGCACGATAAATTGTAGCATGTCGAGCAAGTCCTTTCGCGAGCATTTGTGGTGTGCGTCAGCTGCCACGCAAGGCATGCAATGCGGATTGGCCCCGTGTCGCAGAAGTAGTTCGATGATTGAACTATTCTCCTGGATCTGTTCACAAGTGGTGCCTGGTGAGGCACCCCCGTTTGAGAATGCTGTTGTTTCTCTTCTTGTCGCTTGGCTGTATTCTTGCGAACGTAAATACTCGGAACGTAGCCATTCTTCCCATATCGTTTGTTTGCAACGGCCTGAGGGCCGCCTGAGAGATGCATTGGGATCGCATCCGCGTCCCAATGCTTGGTAAAGCAAACTTGTGACGGTGAAATTGTGAGAGCCGATGTTCCCGGGCGCTGATAAAGCCAAGTCCAGAAATGTGGTTGGAAAGAACTCGAGCGAGCGGGACGTTTGATGTGGCATATCCTGGGCGGCTTGAAATAGGTATTTGTAGAATCCAAACCTGAAACATAAAATTGCACCTGTCTGCATATGGTCTAGACCATAGCAATTGCACCGAGTCTGGAAAGACTCAAGTACAAGTTGTTGGCAGGTCAAGAGCCACGATTGATCCCTCTCCGCGGCAGGCGTGAGCACAAGAAACAGAAATATAGACCCTAATAAGTCCTGCGAGGATAGACAATTCATATGACCCTCTCGCAAGCGAGAAACGCAACGTAGCTTGAGAAGCTCGAGGAGGAAATTTTCATCAGAAAAGTGTCCCGGTGCGTGTTCCTCGATTGGGAGAGTCGCAGAATTGTCGCGCAAGAAATCTGAAACTGTACGGTGAAGAAAAGCCACGCGGTAAGATTCGTACCTTTCCTGTACGACCAAGAGGTCCTTGCACGTCTCCTCAAGAAACGCCTTTGTCTGGCGCAGCTTATATCTGTCGTTTGAAGCCAAAAGTTGAGGATCCATTTGATCTGTCCATGAAAATCCAGGTTTCAGGTGCCCAATGCTGAGGAGCCAGAAGTTCAGATAGTCGTCCGAAATCGGCATTCTCCCGACGTTGGAATTCATGCTGTAGTCCTTGCCATCCTGGATTACCATTGCTAGCTTCAGTGCGGCAGCCGTCTTTGAAACGTTCGGTCGAGTGTTACCTATGCGACCGAAGATCAGGTCTCGGAAATAGTCGTCAAGATCAGTGGGGAAGTCACTGAGAATCAGGCTGAGTTGCTCGATAGGACAGCCTTTGCGTATTTCACTGCATAGCGCATTCACCACAAGCTCAACCCAAAGGAATACACCCTCCGCGGCAAAAGCAACTTGGCGAATCAAGCTTTTGGAAGAGACAGTGCCCTCGTGGAAGGTAGAGCATAGATTGGCTTCTTCTTCCGTGCTGAGTAGCCGTTGCTCAATATACACCTCCATGTCGTGATAAGTCAACTGATCCAAGTGTAGGACCGAGAATCCTTCGAAACGCCTGGTGAAAATAGCCCATGGCCGGCATGACACACAAAGCTTGACATTCGGTAATTGCGAGAGCCATATGATCTCGTTCGCGAGGTCTCCCACGCGGTCTTGCAGTTCATACTCATCTAGAGCATCAATGAGTATGAGGATCTTCGCGGTTGAAGTCTGCGCCAGGCGTGTGAGCATTTCCTTGAGCTCCCTGCAACTCCACGCACGTTTCATGCCAATTGATTGCCATCGAGCGCCGCATATATGCTTGATCTTCTCGAGAGTCTCGGAATCACCAAATCGTGACACTCCGAGCAGTAGAGTATGTAGAAGTGCTCTGAGTAGGTCTTCAAGGGACTTTTGCATATGCCCGCCCAGAATCCAGAAGTAGTGGTCAGCGCGAAGGAGCCCGTTGTCTTTCGTCCACGCTTGGAGAATGTGATCAAGGTTTGTGTTAACCGCGAGGGTTTTCCTAAAGCCCAGTCAGCTATTGTGATAGATATGTGAATGGCGTCTTTGCCAACATACATGAAGGTCGACTTCCCCGAACCAGGCTTCCCCATCACACAAAAAAGACTCTCATAATCTGCTTCCAGCCAAGTCTTGAAATTCATCTCGACATCTTCGTAGTAATCACTGAGCATTTCGTACCCGAAGTCCGGTTGTTTTAGAAATTTCGTCTTTCCCTTCGAGAATGTCCAGTCAAGCGTGCCCTCTTGGGCCTCCCTTAACGTATCCCGGCGATCCGTCATTCCGGTGTAGCTGAGGCTGTCGAGAATCGCCTTCAGAGTTCGTTCATCCGATGACTCTCCATACACATTGCCTAAGACAGTGCGACCGCCTTCGATGTGGATATTGTTGTACTCATTTCCCCCATGTTGGGTAAATCGGGCCAGTGCCATGATTCAGCCGCGAAGAGCGAGGCCCAGCGAACAAGGAGGGTGCAAGGACTTCGTCCAAAGATGAAGGTCTGGTCGGAGTCGTTGTAAGATTTTCGACAAAGGGCGCCAGAACTGGCAGAGAGGAAGTGATCAGGCTGACGACAGCTAGAAGCCAACTCGAGCAGTTATCTGCCGTGCCAGCACCCATCCCGCTTCTGCATACGCGAGGGCGCAGGACTGGCGCAGGACTGGCGCATGATCAGTCCATGCTGCAAGGCTGAGGTTTCGGGTAGGCTGTGGTCCTGGGCCATTCTACGACTGGCAGCAGGCAGCAGTGGAGAGGGCTGTGCGGGTGTCGACTACTGCTGCAGCCACCGTTTGGGAGGCGCCACAACATAGCACATGCTGATGCCAAAGTCCAATATGTAATTCTGCAGGCGAATAGATTTAGTTGGCGAGAGAGCCTTTGACGAAATCGTTTGAATTTGCAGAGACAGATCAGTATCATAGGTGATTTTATTGCAGTGCACGCACATTCGTCGTCTACAGCAATTCAGAAGATCCAAACCAACATGACCTTCAAATTCAGATGTAAGAAACAAAAAGAGATTGGACCTCCACCAAACGTCAGTCAGTCAGTCAGCCAGTCAGCTCAAACAGAAAAAATAATCAATAAAATAAAAGTAAAAACTCCTCTATGCCTTTGTGTGTCTCCCAACAAGCAGTGGTATCGAAGCGGTCATCATATATGTGTCCAAAAAAGCGTTCACCCTCCCAGAAGAAGAAAGTCAAGAAGTCGTAGCATGCGGACAGCGGACACAGAATCCCCTTGAGGAAATGCCACCGCCGCAGCAGCAGCAGCAAGAAAGAAAAGAGGAAAGTCGTAAGAGCAAACATGAGCCCTTCATGTTCCTCGCGTTTCACATCGTCATCGTCGCCGTCATCGGCCCTCGAAGCCGTTCATGTAGTCTCCCGCCTGGCCACCGCCGAAGTTTTGCGCCGGCTGTTGTTGTTGTTGTTGTTGCTGATGCTGATGCATGCCGAAGTTTTGCGCCTGGCCCATATTCATGCCCATGCCGCCGCCCATGTTCGGGTCAGACGGAGGGTAAGTTCCCAATTCGTTTTCGCTTGGATCGTCGTGGAGCTGCTCGCCACCACTAGAGGCGTCGAACGAGCTACGCCCGCTGTAGGCTTCCTCGTCCGGGGGTGGGCCTTGAGGCAACGAGTTCCAATCGAGTCCCGCGAGAGCGGGGTATTGCTGAAGAATTGCGGCGGGAAGGAAATTGTCCATCATGTTCATGTGAGGCTGGGCCAGTAGCGGCTGTGGTGCTACTAAACCTGCGGCGACTTGTGCCTGCTGCTGTTCTTCAAGCCAGGCCTTTTGTCTTTCAGCGGCCTCTTCGTCCAGCAAGGGTTTGATGCAAACACGGCCAGCCTCTGATCTGAAGTGTCGACCGAGGGCATCTGCGCGGGCAAATCTGCGGCCGCAACCCCAGCTAGCACTACTCTGAAGAGTACCGCGACACACGAATTTCTTCTCGCCAGAATGCAACCCTTCGTGGCGCTTTCGATCGTGTTGGCGAGCGAATGCTTTACCGCAAACCGTGCAAACGAACGGTCGCTCATCCGTGTGCGTTCGGAGATGAGAGCGCAGGTTGTATGCTCTAGTAAACCGCTTAGGGCAGAGATTACACTGGAAGGTAGCCGGGTGTTTCTGTTGCCTGCGGCTTTCCGCGCCATTGGAGGGCGTCCGCTCAGGATTGGCGAGATCCAAAATGTAGTCGCGCTGATCCGAGGCATTACTAGAGCTTCGACCGTTGCGAGATGAGAGCGAGCCGTTGCGACCTCTCGCAGGAGATGAAGATCGAGAGGATGTTGACTTGTCATCGTAAGGAGCTAGCGAAGCAACTGATGTGGGAGGCTGCAAAGACGGCGAGCGTCCACGTCCAGCCTGCGAAGGAGTCATTGGTCGGGAGCCCGCATGGGAGTCGGACTTTGCACGTATGCGATTGCGACTTGGATCTGGTAGAGATTAGCATGTGCAAAATAAGAGCTACTCGCATCAAGACAATCTTACGTCTGATCGGCGGACTCAGTGTTTCTCCATCGGCAATACTCCTGGACGGACGGTTGACGTGGTTATCTTTTGCAGGCGGCGCATAGTCGATACTGATTTCTGGAGGACTCATCTGGTCTGCGGCACCCAAGTCACTGGGACTAGTGGGCTGGTTGTGCCCGTATGCAGGGAATGAGTCTTGGCCGTAGCTGGGGAACATCTCAGGTCCATCATTGGGCTGACCAAATTGACCGCTCATAGCCGGCACCATGCCAAAGTTGTTGTCCGCGGTGAAGGCTGGCAGTTCGTTTTGCTGTGGCATAAGCCGTGGTGATATATGCGGGCTGTGCCCTGGGCTGTAGAAATTCTGAGCTGCATTATGTCCGTCGTTCAAGCTGAACTGCCCAAGACCAAGACCATCGCTGAAACTGGGGTCCGCAGATGGGTTCAGCATGGGAGAGGAATGATCGAAGCTATCCAGTGTCTGCATGTAAGGAGAGTTGTGCGCCGAAGAAATGTCCGACAGCTGATCAGAGGGAGATCGCTGGCGTCTGTAGCCACCCATGCCGAGCCATTCAGTCCCATTTCCTTGTGGATATGCTGCGCTAGACGGGTCAAGCGACTCAGATGTTCCACGTGGCCTGCTCATACTGCTAACATTTTGAAATGACGCCTGTTGAATGTGCGGTGATGCGTGCGGACTCGGACTGATTGACTGCCGATGCGAGACTTCGGGGAAGAGATGTGGTGGGGTGGGAGTATGATGCGACTGCATAGTGGTGGTAGCCATAGGATCCAGTGAGCTGTCCAGCTGCGGCTGCTGCTGCGGCTGAAGAAGGTCGAGACCGTTCGGGTTGAGGAGCGAGGGGTCCAAGGAAGTGTTCTGATCAAAGGTGGTCTGGTTAAAATCAAAGCCGGAGAAGTTGTTCACATTGGCGCCGGGAGACGGCGTGTTATGGCTGCTTGCGCCAGGCGAGAGGTGGTTGTTGGGCTGCGCGGGCTGGTTGAAGCCGTAGGAGTTGTCGCCGCCGTTCGCGGATTGGAGGAAGGTATGGTTCGACACGTCGCTGTTCTGGGAAGACAGGTTGGGCTGCTGCTGCTGCGCTTGGAAGCCGTTGTACTGTCCGAGCGAATAGTCCGGTTGGTGCTGGAAGTCTTGGGTGAAGCTAGGGTCGGCGAAGTGTGCCGAGTGTGCGGTGTTGTTCAGGCCTGTGAAAGAGTCGGCGGACAGCAGGTTGGTATCGGCGAAGGATTGATTGTTGTAAGGCGGGTGCGGCGAGGCGGAGGGCGTGTGTCTTAAATGTGAGGCATTGCCGGCCGAGGGCGAGCGGCCTCGCGCATTCGGGTCCATGGTGTGTTTGGGGGAGCTCGAGGTCAGGTCGGGCGACGGTGTGAGGCTGATGCTATCCTTGGAGCCTTGAGGAGCTCTTGGGAAACACGCGAGCTGCGCGCGCAAAGGTTGGCAGCTTGGGTTGAACAGGGCAGGGCAAGGCAGCAAAAGGTTCGGGGCCAGTGAATAATGGGCGCTAGGGCGGCAGGTTGAAGTGGAGGCGGGCGCAGTCGCAGTCAGAGATCATGACATGGATGCGCTCTCTGCGGTGACTGACTGCTCGTCGACGTTCTGTCGCACGCGAAGGATCGCAGCCTAACCCTAGCATCAGACAACCCCGTCGAGACAAGTAACGTGACGACGGCAGAGGTGAAGTGAATTGAGGCGCAGCAGCACGGGACGAGCCGCCGCCTTGAAAGAAGAAGCTATCGAGGTATATATCGGTCTACCTTACTCAGCCCTCTGGCTGCGGGTCATGCAATTCAAGTGCATGCAGAACGGGCGGAGCAACAAGCCATTGCGAATCATTGACGTCGCTTCGATCATGGCATGCAATTATTTCGGTACACTCATTCTGCATACGCGACACCTACAACGCAGCAGTAGTGGTATGACTGAATAGATTATCGGCGTTGTTGGAAATGCTGAAGTCTAAGCGCCGTTGCTGTCAAAGTTAGCCCCACGAGCTGAAGGCAGTCACCTTAATCCTTGTTTCGAACACCATTCGTCGACGTGTCCGAGAGCCTAGTAGGGAGTACGGAACGAGATGTACTTGTCAAACCAAAATATACCTGTCACACCAAACACTACTCACATAAAGCCAATCTCCAAACAATCCAAAACCACAACGTCACGTCACCAGACATGCAGATGCGATTAGATCTTGCCGTCCAACCCACCGTGCCGCCCTGCCACGGAAAAAGCAGAGCACTGTGAAACGCGCGCATGGTGCGGTGCCTTGCACAGCCCTGAATCCTTCACGACGCGACGCGCAGTCTACCCGCCCTATCGTTAGTACTACCACAAGATTGCACAGCCACGACGTGGAATGGACTTTGACATGCAGCGATGCGATCTGATGATGCTCTTTTTCCATCACAAGGCTACTTACTCAAAGCCGAGTGCCGGGCTGTCGCTTCGCGCTGCATTGGACTGCTTGCGGTGAGGCTGTGCAGGCTTTCCTCGGGGGTGGATGCTTGCGTGGCTGCTTGCGTTCCCCGACGAATGGTTCATTGGATCTACTACTATCGTAGGGCTGTCTAGGCGACGGATTTTGGGTGCGGCTCATATTTGGTACAGTAGTAGGGTGAAGCTTGGACTGATCCGTTATTTCCGCAGGCAACGCACGACGACATCTCCCTTTCTGCGCCCGTCATCGTGCCAATGCGTGTTGAATCCACGCCAGCACTCTTCGTATCTCGTACCCTCTAGTATGGTGTTCATGACAGGCTCCAGGTGCTCAAAGAAGACCAAGTACTCTGGCCAGGGTCTGCGAATATCGTCGGCCTTGTCAGGAGTGCCAAGCTCGGCTGGCTGCAATAATACAGCTTTACGGTCTGCCATGTTGTTGTCAACCCAGACTCCCGGATCCAGGTAGAACACATCTGCTTCATCCAAGTAGTTTTCCCGGTCCTCACTCGCAACATTGATGGGTGGCTCGCAGGTCAAAGCCCATGCGTCGATTTCGGGGTGCACAAGATGGCTTCTCCAAGGCGTGCTGTGGCATGGCATGAGAAATCCGACGGTAGTGTTCCTGACGCCGCTTTCAGTCTCAGCCTGATGCCGCAAATAGTGCATCACATCAATGACGCCGCGTTGATGGACGGTGCTGACATAAGCTGCAATGTAGATGTTGGCGGCAAGTCCGAGCACGAGAAGACCGAGTCGGAAGTATGACTTTGACAGCGGAAATGGCCTGAAGAAATGTGCGAGAGGCTTCGCTGCAAGAATGTGTAGAATCGGCAGCAGTGGGTAGATGAAGCGCATCTCTTTGTGAGCAATCATGGTGAACGCTAGCACAGTGGTGATAACTGCAAGCGCTAGTATGTGGACTGTCTGGCGTTGTACGTACCCTGCAAATTGCGGACGGTCAGGACCAGGCCTGAGAGCCGACCACATGCCGACTGCCGCAAAGGGAAGCGCTGTCGTGAGGAGTAGCGGCAGGCCTTCAGTGAAGTAGTAGTCGACTCTGTTGCGTCCGTAGAACACTGCAAGGTCTTGCATTATGTTGAGGTAGAGAAACCGCACCGGCGGAACTGTTAATGTTCCGTAGAAGCTTTGGTCGATCAGAAGCGTCACAGCAAGGACAAAGATGCTTGAGAGTTGTTAGAATCTGGCATGGAAATCAGTTTAATTTGGACCTGGACGCACCCAACCATCAGCGCACTCTGAATCAGCTTGACAGATCTGGTGACGTTGCTGTAGTGTATCATAGTGGCACAAGATATGGTAATCCAGATAATAATGTTCGTCGGTCGAAGGAGGCAAGCCACCGCTGCCGCTGCAAGGGCAGCGTTGAGTCGTGAGCCGTGAGGATACGAAATAGAGTCTGGCAAGAGGTTGCTTGTGCTGCTTTGGCTCGACGACGAACTCAAAGAGCTTGATGTCGCGTTCATCTTCGTATCTTGCAGGAAATCATGAAGTCTGTCACGACGTCAGCGCCGACAAGCTTTCAGGCACAGTGAATTGACACTCACTCGAGAGAAGGCCCGTCGTCGAGCACGTTCATTTGCAAGCCATTGTTAGCAGGTGCCTCGATGAACCAGCTCCATGGCCACCAGCTGAGTGCCATGATGGTTAAAGTAGTCTCAAAGGAATTGGCGAACGTTCGCGTAGACGTGTACCACTGCCACGGACTGAGGGCTGTCAGCGCAAGCTGTTGGCGAGATTGGTCAGTCTGCGGTTGTGGGTTCCGGGGCACACCATACATACCACCGCCATTGCCGCATCACTGCCCGTGCCATAGACTTTTTGTGCTAACTTCCATGTGTAGAAATCCATAGTGGCCGCAAATATTCCCTGGACAATTTTGGGCGCGATGAGCATATCCTGCGCCCTTGCAGTCCGAGTGGCTCCTTCTAAAGTCGACATAGCATCCGCGACTCTGTACACGATTGCAAAGATCCACGGATGAAGCGCCGTACGCAATCCTTCCCGCCACTCCTATGCCAGGATTAGAGACCGACGATGGATTCATTCCGTTGTTGTGACCTACCCAGGTGATCCACGCACCACTCTCGGCGCCGAATGCGATCTGCCATGAAGGCTCTAAGGATTGGAAGTACTCATCGGGCTGAAAGAAAGTTTTGATGCTCAGTGCATTAGTTATACGGAGCGCAAGAAGGATGCCAAGAACTAGCATCCATTGGGTATGTCCAAAAGTCGCCGCGTTGTCTTGTGGCGGACGAGAGGCTACACCAGGCGACATGGTTTGACTGCCACTATCGAAGGCGAATATCGTAGTCTGCACGCGTGTCTGATCATCGATGGCACATCTTGTCAGACGGTAACACGAGGTTGCCGCTGTCGACCTCCTGAAGTAGCGGCCATGCCAAGGCTGCCGCCTCAGGCTCCAGACTTTGGAGACACCAACACCTCACCGTGTCTTTTGTACAACCCGCCACAGACTTCACTGCATCATTGATTACCCTGGTTAAGCTCGGGCAGAAGAACCATTCCATTAACATACGTATCTGGCATTGATGCGACTTAGTCTTGGACGATAGTTCCCTTCTCAAAGTGCAACAAAGAGCTAACTAAAACATGTATAGCCACACAACGCGACCAGGCCCACGCACGCCCCAGATCCAACGATGGCTATCGCAGGCGGCGGCTCCTTATTATTGCACATCCCGCCCATATCATGTGAAGGCCTATAAACATCGGGCCCCAAATCTTCAGCATGCTCACCCGAAGGGTCACACTGCTTTGATTCCTTGCTCCCACGAAGATCGAAACGGGCATTCCCCATAACAGCAAGAGTGCAAACTGGGCAAGGATAGTCCCTCTGAACCCCGAGGTATTCATCAGGTGATCAAGGACCGGGTCGCTCGAGTCCTTCCCAAGCTTGTTTACGGCTTGAGAAGGGTCGTTGAGGAGTAATACCGTCGACAACCTCGCATTCTCGTCTCCTCTGTATTGCGAAGTACGGCGTCCCTTCGTCAACAGCGAGTTTTCTGAGTCTATGCTATCAGGCCTGTCGCGACTAGTATTGCCGTCTTCAGAGCAAGAGAAGGCGAGTTAGTATACATACTATGCATCGGAAACAATGGCACTCACCGGCAGAGAGCCCGTAGATGTTAATGGCAGCCAACGCGGGTAAGACGAGGAGAAAGAGCGGCACAAGTTGACCAAAGGTCAGTGTCGCCTCTCCAGCTTTCACGTCGTCATAGACGCCTGATCGGTCCCGGAAGATGCAAAGAGTCCCCCATGGAAGAGCTATGCAAAGGTAGACTATGACAGCCGCGAAGGACTCGGTCATGTCAGGGTAGACGGCAGCAATGATGTGGAAGAATGTCAACAAGAGGTAGGCCGGGCGTGTGAACCGTTCGGGGCGATGACTCAGAAGGACTCTTCGCATCAGTCGTTCCGTTGCTGCCTGGGGTTCGGCGACCAACCATCTGCGGACCCAACCTCTTGACGAGCTGAACAGTTGACTCATTTTCCAGATAAACGCACCGCAAAGCATGATTACTGAAATTATCCGGTCAGGGTTCAAAGCCGTAGCTTCGGCGCTCTCAAGATGCGCATTCCAGGGGCGGCTGACCCATAGACACTTCACAGGAGTGCCGAGAGGCACACTCCTTCTGCGCAGCGGCCACATGGCAGTCGTAAGCAGTACGAAAAGGATTGTCATGCCAGCTACCCGGATATTTCGAAGCGTGCGCCGCTCGGTGAAAACGTTTTGAAGCAGCGTGAGAGAGGCAATGTGGACTGCAGAGCTCATCCACGCAAGGTAGACGACAATATTCCAGTGGTACACAGACAAGTTGTTGTTGAGCATCTCGTAATAGCCTGCAATGAGTATGGCCAGACCAGTGATGAGTTGCTGATCGCTGAGAGACAGCGTAACGTCTTCGATAATCTCTCGCCATCGAGACGCTTCGTTGCGATTATTGGCGTGGAACACACATCTATCAACGCGCCGCAGGTGCCGCTCGAGTAGGAATCCTCCCTTGTAAGCTATGATTGCGAGCAGCAAGACAAGGAAAGCTGTTATGAGGAATGACAAGATAATCTGTCGATGCGTCAGCACTTAGAGATCATCGAGCATCTGTATTAGAAGAAACGCACCCCCAATCCTGCGATATCCGGGTTTGGCTGTAAGGGGACAAATCCAATATCGGCCCAGGCAGACCCCCATATTGTCTCATTAGAAGCGTCGAACTCGAAGATGGCATCGCACGTCAAAGGTATGTCAACCACCCTAGAACTGTTTTTGACAACTAAATTTGCAGTTGCGGCTTCGCTGGTGTATCCTTGCAGCAGAGTGGTTGTCGCATATGGTGATGGATCGTGAGTGAATGTCGCTGTGGCAGATGCCACTACTTCAACTGTCCATTGTTCAAGCGTCGTGGTCAACTCGGATGGCGAAGACATGGCCTTTTTTCCCAGAATCCCGAGTAACAAGTGAAAGCCGCAGCACTGAATCACTCGAGACAGGCGCTGCCTGTTGCCTTATTATGCGAGTTCCACCGCGTCGGATTCTCAGCCTCGTGGTTTCACCCACCAATTGCACGTACTGCGGGCGTGTCAAAAACGCCACGAACTGCATCCAAAACCAATTCTAGACTCAAACCAGCTACTGTACCTCTTTCCAAGCCAACCGCTAATGTACGAACATCAAGACGGTAATGGTAACTCGATCTATCAAGTCGGCACCATTGGCATCTCGTACGTAGAAGCCTTTCAATGCTCATTAATTCTCTGCATCACAACGCGGAGACCAGACCATGCCATCTCATAAGACTGCATTCTGGGCGGTGATGGTCACGCTCATGGACAAGCCAATTTTTAACTTCCAGAGGGTAGCTGCCATGGGTTATAGTAGTTGTTTAGGTCTAGAACAACCGAGCTGCAAGCCACCATATTGACTCGACGACTTAGGTAGTCTGCGCCACACGCAGTCCATACATGGACGAACAACCGGCTCGAACCGCCAGCCTGGCGGGAAAGTCTAGAATCTAATAATAACAACATGATACTTGCCGATGAATGCAGCAGAGATCGGTTTCGAGGCAGATGATACACGCACGTGACACGATAGCACTCGCTACCTACCCAGGTACCTAATAAGTTGCTACGCAGCCCAAAGATCAACCGAAACGATCATGCGGCGCAAACGACATCTCGCAACGACGCCGGGAAACCCGCAAACAGCAAAGATGGAAGGGACGAAAAAACGAAGGGGAGCAGCTCCCTCGTTCGTCTACTCGAATTTTTTTCTACACAGTTAACCCGGCATAATGATCCTCTAATGCTTCGCCTGCCATCACATGATACACACGAATCTATCGTTCCACACGTCAACGACCACAACAACACTTCCATAATCTCCCTGAAAAAGAGAAAACCAAGAAGACATACACAGGGGAAGCGAAATGTGGCTGCGATGCGTCTTTCTGTGATCTCAGGTCCAAGCACACCTGTCAAAAAGTAATGTAACGTAGAATCGATCCCGTCTGGTTCATCTGTCGCCGAGAGATCCACTCCATTCATCAATCCATCTCCAGCATCATAGAGAAGAGTAACAAGATAATAAACAAAGAAGAAACAGAAAAGAAATCATGCCCTCCTTTACACCGCTGCCAACGCGCCCAAGAAGTAGTCTATCCCATGTTGCGTTGCGATCTTTTTCCGTCCCATATGCAATTTTACTACCCGTAGTTCTTTGCGCAAAAACAACAAAATTTCCCTCTCCATTTTAATCTAGCAAGTGGAAAATGCTGCATTTTTCCCCTGTAAGTTTTGCGCGCTCTCCTACTCTTCTTGAATATCCTGACGAGCCCTCTCGTCCTCGCTGTCCCTGGTGCGGACCTTCTTCATGGTGTTGTTACTGCCGCTCCGCGAGCTGCGCTTTGAGCCACGCGACAGGCCGGTACCTCTTCTTTGCTTTGCGTGTGCGGCTTCCAGAGCGGCTGCGAGACTGCTATTGCGTGGTGATGATGAGGAGTTGGCGTGGTGCAGCTGCTTGTTGCCGCCGGACCGGCGACGGCGCATGACGAGGCCACCGTCGCTATCGGAGCTGCTTTCGTCGTCGTATTCGTCGTCGTTGTCGCTGTCCAGTGCTGTTTCGTCGCGATCAGGCGAGTATCCTTCTTCGTCTTCGATGAGCTCGGTGCGGAAGGTAGGCTTGGTAAAATCGTTCAGAGTCGAATCAGAGTCTTTGGCTTCGAGTTCCTCCGTTGGACCGTTCTCGGCAGGGTCGATAGAAGAGGCTTCCGAGATGACAGAGGGGATGGACGGGTTGGAGACAGACATAGAGACAGCAGAGCCAAAGTCCGATGTGCTAGACACGAGCGATGGCGGTAGCTGTCCGGCGTGTCCAGTCGGGCTGGTCTCATGCGAAGAGCCTCGCTGGGAAATTTCTGCCGCACTGGGGCGGCGCGATTCACTGTTATTGTTGACTCCATGGTCATCTGGACTCGGAGGGCATTGGCGGCGGTGCAGGGAGACCTGTGGGGCATGCTGGTTGACGTGTCTGCTGGCCTGTGCATCCTCGCCTTCCCTGATCATTTTTCGAATACGCTCGTCGTCTGCGCGTTGCCAATCTTCGGCACTTGACTCGGTCACAAGATTCTGTGACTCTTGCTTGACAGGTGTCGCATCATTGGCGTACTGAGAAGCCGTAGACCCTACTTCTGACCTCAGCGAGCTGTTGGACGACTTGCGCGACAACGTGCCATAGTTCGGACGCAGGAATTTCGGCGCGTCAGATACCACTGACCCTGCACGGGAAGAGTTTCCACTGTTCGTGCTCGTGGCGGGTCGGAGGGCGTCTGGAAGATCGACATGGCCCGCTGCCGATGTCTGACTGACTGCGACACTGGGCACAGCATGTGAATCTAATGACTCCGTGGAGTCTTCTCGGTTCATCGAGCGACCACGAGTGTCGGACGGCTGCGACCGCGCTACAGATCGCTCTCGTACCGTTTTGAGAATACGTCTACCAGCACCACCAAGAAGCCCTCCAAGATTGGATCCGCCTGGTGACTCCAGCGCGACTGGCGTCCCCGGAAGACCAGGAGAAGGAGGCGGTGACTCTCGAGCCAAGTTGCCTTTTACATCCGATTGCTTCACGGTGCGCACAGAGCCGGACGTCGAGGTAATGGTTCGTGAACGCTCTGGCGGATGTGGTCGAGGGGAGGACGTTGCGGTGCTCTCGGACAAAACGGCAGACATTGAGTCTGGGCGCGGTGGTTCGGAGTCGAAGAATCCAGAGGTATGCTTCTCTGTCTCCGGGCTGGCAGTCACACTCCTAGACAACGGATGATCGCCTTCCCTAGAGGCTTTCAGTGCCGAGAAAATAGACTCATCGCCTCGAAGGCTATGATGGCGGGCGTCGTGGCTGATCGTACTACTAGACGAGGTCGTCGAAGGAGGCCCGGGTTGAGAGACTGGTATACCTGCAGATGAACCGCTCCTAGACCTGCCTTGCAACACATTACCAAACCCAAGACGCTCTCCCACTCTCTTGATGCCAGAGCGCACACGCTCCACCCACTGCAGCGGGACGACAGCTGTGTTGACATCCTCGTTCGAAACCTCGATCTTCTTGCCTTGACTTTGACGGTTTGAATCTGTCTCTTCCAGCCAAGCAGTCGGATTGGGGAGATCTGCTAGCACCCAAGAGTGGTGTCTGACCTCTTCAAGTGTGATGCGCTTGCCAGGATCCTTCGTCAACAAGCGCTTGAGCAAGTCATGTAGGTTATCGTCGATTTCCTCATAGCAAAGGTCAAGCTCGTGCCTTTTACCACTGCCAATAGGCGGGAATATGCGTCCATGTGAGCTAGGTCGTGATTGTGATTTTGTGTTGATTGGCAAAAGTCTCTTCCGTGGGATGTAGATCTCTTCGTCGGCGATTTGTCTCATGACTACAAACTCGTTGTCGACATACGGCGTCCGAGCATAAAGCATGCAGAAAAGTGTGATACCCAGAGCCCATACATCGATCGCCTTGGTGACGGGAGGAGGATCGTCCATCGGGTCCGTGATGCATAGCTCTGGAGCGAAGAAGGCAGGGGTGCCGACCGTTTTTGCAAGTTCCTTCGCTTCATCATCCAGATCATGGGCTTCGCTCTCACTCAGCTCTTCTGGGGCCTCTTCATCGTGTAGCGGTCTTCCGAGGTAGGACACGCCAAAGTCTGAGATCTTAACCCGGTGATCGATGGTCTGAAGAAGATTGGGTGGCTTGATATCTCTGTGCACGATTCCTTGGTAGTGCAAGTACTGCAGGCCAAGCAGCGTGTCTCGGAATGCTACTCGCACACTCTGCATCGGCATGCACGGCACATACTCGAGTTCCGGGTTCAAGTCGCTTTCGAGCACTTCGGCCGCGATCTGTGCCAGGTCTCCAGTGTTGTGTCGACTGGGTTTCCCTGATGAATGCATGCTGTTGACGACACTGTTCACTCTCGAATTTTCGCCGGAGCTGAAATCGTATGCCCCATACATCGTACCGTCGAGGCTCTTGTGAGAGATGCTGTCAGGCATTTGTACGGGTGAGCTCGATAGCGTCATGTCGGGTTCCTCGTAAGGTCGTTCCTCGGTCAGTGTCAGGAAAGCACCAGTTTCTTGCTTTTGCGGTATTGTTGGCAGAGGCGATGCCGTGCGAGAGATGCGTCGATTCACGCCAGCCATGAATTTTGCAACATCAACCTCTGACGGAAGAGAACCCGCAGTCGTTGTCGATACGCGGGATAATCTGTCATCTTCGGAGTCGTCGCTGAAGTCGTCACCCATTTCGTGACTCCAAGTGTGAGGGTTGTCCAGAGTCTTTTGCTTCATACTGCGAGCGGCTCGGATCAACACTCGCTTTTGTCGTCGGAGACGCCTCTGTGCTTCTGCAAGGACCGCATCGTCTTCAGCATCCCATGTGGAGTCGGAGTTCGCTCTCTTTTCTCGTTCATAGCGTCGCGCTTCGACGATGGCGATTTCTTTGGGTGCTTTCACACGCCATGTGATCTCTCCTCTTTCTACCCACTCCAAGACAATGTAGACTTTTTTGCGAGAAGGATCGTCGATGACCTCCAGAAGCGCAACAACATTTGGATGCCGAGCTTTCTTCAGAATAGCGACCTCCTTCTTGACTTTGTCTTCCGCGTTGCCGAGCTTTCCCAGTCGTCTCCGTTTTGAGTAGCGCTCGACGATCTTAATCGCCACGTAGGAATCGGCGGTCTGGAGATCTCTGCCAAGCTTGACTTTTCCATGCGTACCGCGTCCTAGCTCGTCGATGATCTCGTAATGGTTTATTAGCTTGCGTCCCGAGACAGGGTCAACGTCGACATCAGCAACATGTGTCTCTTTGGGCGCTTGGCGGTGTGTAAAGTGCAGGAACGGACTGGCGTATGTTCCTGGGGTGTCTGGCGACTCCCATTCTTCGTTTTGGGGTTCGGGAGGGGCTGGGGTATAGAGACCATGACCCGGTGTCGCAGCGGGTGAATTCCCAGCAGTGCGTGAACCAGACTGGTGTAGAGATGCTATAGCAGAAGAAAATGTGAGAATCTGTGAAGGCTGGGAGCTTCGTTGCCGCAAGGTGGGAGGGTGTCCACGGTGCGGGTACTGAAATCCCTGCAACGCGGCAAAAGACTGGTTGGGATAAGCAGGTCGCGGTCGTCCGAGTGGAGCGGAAGCAGGAGCAGGCCTGATGGTAGCAGAGCTGTCCGAGCTCTGGGCCGTCAGAGATGAGGTCTCTCTTTGCGGCGCAGGTCGTTCTCCGGTCGCCGTCGAAGGTAGAGAGGTCTCGCCAGGATATTGAGCATGGATTGGAGATGAGCGACGAGATGAGAGCGATGCTGCTATGGAACCCCGACCACTGCGAGGTTGGACTTCTTTATCCGTAGAGTTCGCTATTGGAGCAAAATAGTCGGTCCACAGACTAGACTCATTCGATCCTGACGGTGTCGGCTTGACAGAGACTGGTGCCTCTGTCCGCGGTGTGTTGTCAAAGTCTTCCCGTTTGGGTATATCCGGCGCAGGTATTCCATTCTGCCCGTCCTGCTCGCCGGTTGTAGGATCTGTTGACATTGCTCTGGACGAGTCGTGGAGGTGGAGAGCGAGGTCGGAGGTCTCGCGAGGTGAGTGTTCCAGAACACGGGTATTGGTAGAGAGGTGGCCTCGAGTCTTTTTAGCCGCACTGGGTTCGGTTTGACATTGAAGGGTGTGTATGAGCGCGTGTGCCTTCAGGGCGGCCGTGTCATGGTAGGACGCCAGATTGCGGAGCAGTCTGCCGGGAGGTGAGGTGAAGAGAGAGGGCAGTACGGGAGCGGCTCCACGAGAGGTCTAGCGCGGTTGAGCGAGAGAGGAAGAGGGAGAGAGAGTGGAGGAGGAGGCCCAGGTGTGCAGACGGGCGTGGGTGCGGCAGTGGAGAGTTAGGTGGCAGGCCGGGGAGGCAGCACGATATACTCCTGCGACTGACGTCGAAGTGTCGAGAGAGAGACTCGAAGTGAGTTAGTTGAACCCCACACTTCAACTATGACTTTTGGCGGGCGAGCACCCAAAGGAGTCGACGCAGCAGCGGGTCCACGGGACAGCAAAAGCCGAGTCTGCTGGGATGCGGCTGGAGGGGATGTTAACGATAATACATGCGAGCAGTGTGGCTATGGCTATGGCTATGGCTAATTAAACTGCATTGCTACTGGATGCTGGACGACAGAACAGAGTGGCAGCAACACGTGACTAATCCCAATACTTTCACTTCACAGCGTTGGGAGCGTGCACGGGCAGGGCAGCGTAGCCAAGTCCGCCCATCGCCTGCATGTCTTAAGCCCTTTGAGCCTTCACTGCGAGTCACCTCCAAGACTCTATCTGGCCCGGCACGAACGATTGGCTGTAGCGGCGATCGCAAAGCCTCGCAGCGCAACGGTGGGTGGGTGGACGCTTTGACGCAAGAACGCGAGACGACTTGACACGGCGATGCGAGACGCTGGCCCGGCCCAACTGATCAGTGACGGCATGTGCAACGGCCGTGTACATTGTTATTTGTGCATGGTTTGCAGGTCCTGGAAGAAGGCAGTCCGGTACAGCACACCAAATTCAGCATAGCAACAGCAGTCTCAGCAGCAGTCCTCCAGTTCATCGGCGCCTATCGCGTCTCCGCTACCTTTCGCTTACTACCGAACCCTACTCGTCACGGTCCGCCCAGCCATGTGAATGATGTGATGAGGTGATGAGCGCGACTGATGTGCGGCTGGGCGAGGGTCTGGCTGGTCGGTGCGGTCAACTGTCTGACATGTGGTGGAGGCGCATCTACTCTTCGTATCGCGCAATAGGTAACAATACATGCAACTCAGGTCAAGGCATGAGCATGAGCATGTCTCGCGGCACGCTCGTCGTGTCTGTCTAGGGCCGTCTCAGTTAGCGACATAGCGTGCTTCCGTGCCACTACAGAAGTACAGAAGTACCTCTCTCCAGTTTCTTCCCCGGCACACCCACCGACATACTACTGCACGTACGCAAGTGCCAGTCGACTCTCCAATAGGCATGTTCCGAGGAGAGGCTAGGTGGGTGGTGAAGGAAGCAGCTGGGGTTGATCGACACACGCGTTCCTCGCCTCAAGCAGCTAATGCTGCGCGCCTCGACCAGTGAGACCGTCAAAGAGTGCGAGTGTGTGTGAGGGGAAAGGACAGTACGAGCAGGCGGGGGAGGAAAGGCTTCATGCAACTGCAAATACGCGAGTGTCTGCCAGTAGTGAGGTACAGACTACAGTACATGTGATGCTTTCTTTGGCAGGCTGAGAGATATGCCTTGACCTTGACGGACATGTATACATTGAAGCTACTCGATTCTGTCGTAATCGATTACACTTCGACGGCAGCACGTGAGCGCTTGGAGGTCATGCCTCTTGGGAGGTATCTTGATTACATGTATATTATTGCCGTAGATAGCTGAGACTATTGATTGTCGTCTTCCATTCGCTTCACGCGGGCAATCGCCCCGACCTCAACTCATCGGCCAACCTAATGCGCGGCATCCCCAAGCCGCTTGCGCTGCTGGTGCATACAGTACAGTAGCAAATGTTACTAGTATCTACCGTACATGCGATAGCATGCTTTGCTAGCAAGCGAACTTTGCACCAAGAGACACAGAATCATATGACGATTGAAATTCAATTCCCAATAAGCCTTGTGTAGTAGGTTGTGGCGCCTTCGAGGCTCTGCAAGCGTGGCGCCGCATACTGTAATCATCGCCGAGGAAGGCCGCCCTCATTCTGGTCTGACCCTCTCTTCCTAGCTCTTCAGGCAGGTACCTTATTGTTATGCGGAATCGCCTCCCATCGCTGCATGAAAGGCTGGGGTGGCTCATGATTGCCTCTGCAGCGATGCCTCCTGCTCACACCACGAGTGCTCTGGATATTCCCTTTCCGTCCGGTGACCCTGCAGAATGTCCGCACAGGTCTGACATGTGCGCGCGCAGACTCCCACTTGCACTCGCCAAGCGTACTGATGGGAAACATGGACGCCTATCCTGCCGCAATCGTCGGTCAGTGGCTTCACGCATTTCTCCGTGCTGACAAGAAGGTGCTTCGCGCTTATGCAGGTCGTCGAGAATGCGGTATAGGGTAGTCGTGATAATGTGAGTGCACTCCATAAGGAGCATATGTTGGTTGTCACGCTCGTGCATTGATGAGGATTCCCACGAGCCACATCAACTCCCGTCCAGCAAAGCCGCTTCCTCCTCGCGCTCCCTGCGAAGATCCTCTTCATCCTCGCGCTCCCTCACATGTGTGGCCTCAACCAATGTGGCTCCCTCGATTCCTGCAGCATCGCTATCAGCGCCGTCTAGTGCCGGCCCGTTTGCGCCGCCAGGCCTGGCTTTTGCAGCCTCTTTCTGTTTGGAAATGCGCTCCCTGACCAATCGTGCAATGGCATTGTCTGTCCTCACGTTCAGCACCTCCATCTTGCGATCCAAGTCCCGCTTCAGATCCCAGTTCGGCTTCTTCGGCTGCAACTTGAATAGATCCAGCGGCGCGTCGGCTTGCTCCTCCTCATCGGCACGGCGCTGAGTCTCCTCGGCAAGCTGTGCGGCTTTCTGTTCGAGCGTCTCCTGGCCCTCATCTGGCGCATTCTCGAAGCCCAGGCGCGGTCCTTTCGTTTCGATGTCGTAGTTTCTTCCAGAGAGATAGCGGGAAGTATCGTCTGGTGTGGCCTCCTTACGTGGGGATTTTGGCACTGGTTGCCCATCGCCATCTGTAGGTTCTTCGCTCTGGTCGGCTTGCTTGCGTTTCAAAGACTTGAGCTGCGCCAGACGTGACTTGCGATCCTGTGCCGCGGCGCTGAGTGCTGCCGTTGACGCCATGATTGAAAATTCCTCGTATGGGTGTAACAAAGCAAAGATGCGTTCAAACCAGTGCAGACAGTCGGTCGTGCAAGTGTCACTTCTAAAGCATACCCGCGTTCACAGCAATTGAGGCTAGGAGCGGGATGTCCGAAAGCTTAAACTCCCCGATTTTGTTCGCGGCCATTCCCAAAGCACTCCCGCAGGACCGCGACACCCTTACGATCAATCATCTGGCCGACTCCATTATTTCCTTGCATCACCACGCTGCCGTCGATGTACGCCTATGCACCGATGTCTACTACCGCACGCGCTACCAGCTAGAGCACGCTGTGTGCCTACTTTCCTTGCGCTCAACCGACCATCACCTTCTCGATGGCGGACGACACTGCCTTGGCGGTGTTACAACACCGCAGTCGAAGAGAGCCACGCCGATGAGACTCTCCAAACCTTGGAACCAGATTTAATTACGCCCGTGGATGCGACTATAGCACCCGCCTCTTCTTCCGACTCCTTGAACAATCAACAGGTGGATGGGGATGCTCTTGATTTCATCTTGGACGGTTACGAGACGAAACCCACCCCTCTCCGCGCGAAGAAGGAAGAACGGATTCGTGAGAATTTTGCGAAATATGATGCTCGTGTTCGGATTCGAGGAATAGATGCCGGGATTGGCAAGACGCTTTCAACGAGGAGACCCAGAGGAAAACAAATGCCTGCACGTCCTGCGCGCAACGCTCCGGCCACAAAGACCTCGCGTCTTGAGATAGCGCTCAGGTGGGGCCCGCAAATACCTGCTCTTTGGGGAAGACCGAGGATCGTATCAGCGAAGATCATGGGCCAGTACACTTCTGGCGCACTGGATAGGGTGTGGAATTGCAATTATGCGCGAGCCCAGAACGAATTCGACAAAAGGCAGGCAAGCGGTTACGGCAAGACGAAGAGAGACATGCCCATTCTCGATCCTCGCGCTTCTGAATGGGTGGAACAAGTTATCCAGCGCATGGCCAACAAGCAAGATCCAGATTTTGAGGGTCTAGCAAAGAGGTACAATATGGTTAAGAGCAGCGTGTGGGATCATGTCGCACTCTGGATGCTCCATTATGACAAGGATTGCTTGGTCGAACTTCTGCTTGCCACGCGTGTTTCGTACTCACCTGGCCCTCGGGTTGCGGATTGCTTGCAGGTCCTCGCTGCTCATTATGTTCAGTCTGGTGACGCCGAGACTGTTCAGCACATTGCGAAGCTGAACCAAGTCTTCTGCGCGCTTTCCGATAATCCGACCGCTAAGGACATGGTCTTTGACGGTCGCTATATTCGTCTAGTGATGCCTTATAGCACAACGGCGCAGCTGATCGAGCTTCACCGCGCCATCAAAGTCGGAGACTTCAGAGTTCATGCGAATACCCTGATGCATCTGACAGCATACTTCGCAAAGCACGAACACTTCCACAAGGCTCTCGATATCCTTCTCGATGCTCATCGTAGCGGTGCGAGTGTTCATTCCTACCCATTCCGGAGTAATTGCAGCACGCTTCTTCGAAAATCCATGACCCTTCCCGGTGGCCTTCGCGTTTGTCTACGCATTGTGGACAATTTGGCAAAAATTGGGGTGAGGCTCACCACTCGCCTTTGCAACATAATCATTCTTAATGCTGTTGAGGCAGGCGATGTCAAGACGGCGCACGACGTTTATCATTCTTTGCTCGAGAACAACGTCAAGCCCAGCGTGCATACATACGCGCTTCTTCTCAAGGCGTGCAAGCTCGATATCGACAATGCCGATTCCCTGAATCAAACCATTACAAGCGCGATCGAAGGCGTCAAATTGTCGCACAGTCCAGTAGTCGCGGTCGAAATCTTACACTGCCTTGCTTTGCATCACACGCGTAATAGCGGAGATGCTGCATGGTCGACAATGTGTCAGGCATACGCACAAATTTTCGATCTGCGCCCGCTTGAGCAGCTTGGGCTACCCATACCATCTGCTATCGAAGTTGTCCCTTCCGCAAGAAGGCTCAAGCGTGTTCCAGTACAGGCCATAGGCATCATGCTGCGCACCCACCTCCAAGTCATACGCGATAGTCAAGGCTCTGCTGCCCGGGCGCAACCCATATACCAACGCTATCGCCAGCTCGTGGACCGCCGCGTGCAGCCCTTCGCTTCGACCGCTTCAACTTCCCACTGCTACAACGCCTTCCTCGGCGCTTTCACCAAAAACAAGCGCACACTCATCAACGCGGCCGAAGTCATCAAGGATATGCAGAGTGCATCGGCCGAATCCCCACCCAAGTCCATCGCCCCGGACGTGCAGTCCTGGTCCATCTTCCTGGAAGGCTTCTCGCAGCACGGCCAACTCAAGCTTGCTGAGCAGGTCCTAACGTACATGCGCGGCAAAGGCCTGGAGCCGAACGCCGTGACGTGGAATACGCTCTTGAAGGGCTACGCCGGCGAGCAAGATATGGACGGCTTGCTGGATACCTTTAAACGGATTGATTACCACGGGCACGCGTGGGATGAGTGGACTTACAACGGGTTGAGGCGCTTCCGCAACTCGGAGCAGCTCAAGCTTGCCATGGATAAGCGAAGTAATGCTGCTGCTGCGCAGCTGGATTTCACTGATGATTTGAAGGAGAGTATTGGGGCGAGGCTGACTGTTGCTGCTGCTGAGACAGGGCCTGAGGCGCCGATTGTAACATAGTTCTGGTCGACAGTGCTGGTCTGCAATCTATGACAGTGTATATATGTATATAAGCTTATAATGACTCGAATTGCTGTTTGCATATCTGTTCCTTTGACACAGCCAATTGATTTCTTGAGTTTCTGCGCTGTAATAGCTGTTATGTCCTCAGATGAGCAGAGGCTTCAATTCGCTGTTGACGGTTGTTCGCATACACCAAAAGGCTGAAGAATGAAATGGTCAAGGCCAGAGTGTCTGCTTATCCAACGGAATATCCGCACAGTATACCTAGCTACACTACGCTATGATAAAACATATATCCAACCATGAAAGAAACATCAACACCGCATGAAAGATCAATTGACACATACAGTAGGGTTAAGGTTGGGGTCCGCGAATCGATAAGCAAAGCAAGCTTACATAAGGTAAGATCTCGGCTTGCTTCAACTTTTCTTTAGCGCAGGCTTCAAGAACGTCAACTCCGCGCAATTCCACCAACAAAAAAAACTGCTCACACCAAAAGCAATCGCCACCAGACACCGCCCCAGAACATGGCGGCAACAGCAGGCCCCTTCCTCCAGAGCCTCACGGCCGCGCAGCACGATTTCCTCCAGCCGTCACTCCCTCTCCATACCGATGCTCTCGCCTACCTCAAAAACGCCCTCGACCCCGTGGCGCTAGACATCAGCACTACGCAACAGCAGCGGTTGCTTGATGCGCGCAAGAAGCGTAAGCGCGGTGAGGTGGTGAGCGAGGATGAGGTGTTGCGCTTGAAGCAGGTTCACACGAGAGGGTTTGGCGCGGAGCAGGTGTGGGAGCAGGCGAAAAGGGTTATTGAGGCTGCACGGAAAGAGGCGGAGGTGGGTTTGGCTGAGGCTGAGGCCAGGGAGGCGGAGGAGAGTGGTGAGAGTGGTGGTGAGGAGGATGGTGAGGGGGAGAGCGAGTTGGGAGAGGAGGGTGTTGATTGGACTTATGATGGAGAGGATGTTGATGATGATGGCGAAGAGGAGGGCAGTGGTGAAGAGAACTCTGGGATGATCGATGGCGAGGATGCACATGACGACTTTGACATGGGAAGCGATCTGGACGGGGAAGATTCTCGTCTTGAAGAAGAGCCTGTGGAGGACTTTGTGGAAGACAAGTTTGGACTGAACGATGGTTTCTTCTCCATCGACAACTTCAACAAGCAATCCGAATTTATGGAGCAGCAAGGCGATGAGGACGGCGCTGGTAGTGACGACGAAGAGATTGACTGGGATGCCGATCCTGCTACCATGGCCCAGGGTGCTGCTGGCGCTGACAGCGGTGCTGAAGAAGAGTCTGACGACGAAGAGGACGGCCCTACATTCGGCGACCCCGATGCGCCAAGCGAAGACGAGGACGAGGATCTTGAAGGTGGCGACATGGATATTGGTGGTATGGGCAACACCAACAATGTCATGTATGCCGACTTCTTCGCACCACCTGCACAAAAGGCGAGGAAGAACAAGAAGGGCCGGCCCAATCCTCACAACTTCCCTGCAAAGAGCGCAGCCACCGAGAACGACGAGAACGAGGGTGAAGACAATGACATGACGCGCACAATGGAAGCTGTCCACCGCGATCTATTCGAAGACGAATCGGAAGAAGAAGACGACGAGGACCAAGAGGCTCTCGACCCAGCTGACCCGAAGTCGAGACGATCGGCCCATGAACGACGGAAGCTTGCACTTCAAGAAGAGATTCGCAAGCTCGAAGCTGCCAACGTGGCTAAGCGTGAGTGGACGTTGTCGGGCGAGGCCAGAGCAGCCGACCGCCCCATGAACTCCTTGCTTGAAGAAGATCTGGACTTCGAGCGCGCTGGCAAGCCTGTACCCGTCATCACTGCCGAGGTCAGCGAAGGTCTCGAGGAACTGATCAAGCGCCGTATCCTTGCACACGACTTCCAAGACATCATTCGCCGACGCCCCGACGACCTCGCCACTGGCAATGGTCGTCGTGGACAGCTCGACTTTGAGCTCGACAACAACAAGAGCAAGAAGGGTCTCGCCGAGGAGTACGAAGACGAGCACCTTCGCAACACCGACCCGAACTACGTTGATGAGAAGGACGAGAAGCTCGCCAAGGAGGAGAAAGAGATCGAAGCTCTGTGGCGCGAAGTCTCCGCCAACCTCGACAGCCTCAGCTCATGGCACTTCAAGCCGAAGCGCCCGGAGGCACAGCTCGACATTCGCGTTGACGCTCCCACGATCACAATGGAAGACGCACGACCCAACGCCGGTGGCGAAGTCGCCGGTGCAAGCCAGCTTGCACCCCAAGAGGTTTACAAGGCTGGCGATGCGGCCAAGGGCAATGGTGCGGAAGTTGTTGGCAAGAGCGGCTTGCCTGCTGGTCGCGAGGAGCTCACACGTGAGGAGAAGACTCGCAGACGCAGACGCGAGAAGGAACGGGCTCGCAAGGCCGGTACGAACGAGCCTACGAAGGTGGAGAGCAAGGGCAAGAAGGATAAGAAGGACATGCTGAGCGACCTCAAGAAGGGTGGAGTCAAGGTCATTGGCAGCAAGGGTGAGATGAAGGATGTTGAGGGCAACAAGGTCAAGACTGGCGATGTTGGATCGCAGGGTGCTTCGAAGTATAAGTTGTAGACGACCGGATTTACTGGTCAGGTTTCCTTTCCTTGTTTTCGAGTGGTGGCAGATCATAGTCGTATATCAATACTACTGTCTCTACTACATTCATGATCGTGTCACCAGCTCCCGAACAATGCACCGATGTCTCGCCAGCGAGACGTCACAAGTGGTTAGGTACTCTCATGTCACCTCATCATGCAAGACACCGTATTGTCAAAGTCCCGCATATACCTCAGGCATATTCACATGCTAGCGTTAAGGTATGCACAAGGTCTGGTGCACGGCGGCTTAAGTACCTGTAGTGACGCACCACTAGCAAGGTAGGCGGATAGCTCTGTGGGGAAGCATTGATTCCGCTATACTGTACTGTATCGCCCGCCGCTTCGTTTCGACTAACTTACCTACACCTCCACCAGGGCCTCTGTTTGCCGACAGACCACCCCTACCACTCGCCCTCTTCCTCTCGTCGCATTGCATCTCATCACGACGCCATGATCACTAACATCCACGATTAGCCTCCTCCTGCCACAACTCACCTCAACATTGGACCTCCACGAACAACCTCCCTCCACTTCACCAAAACCTCTCTCGCGACCACCGATCGCAGACAAGACGTGTTACCACTACCGCACTTCTCCCACTCCTCGGCCCACCGATCTACCATCGAGACGAAGCACGGCGAAAATCACATCTGACCACTATCAACCCCAATCCGGGCTTCATGGAGCTGCCGCCAAAGGCGCTCCATAAGACGCCTTGAACAGCCCGGTTCTGCTCCCCACCATGTCGGACGACGCCGGCGAAAAGAAGCCCAAGGGCGGCAGCTTAGCCTACTTCCCCATGACCAAAGAGGCAAAGACTTGGACGAAGAAATACCGTACCGAGATCGCGGCCTCTAGCTCGAGCATCCTCAGCACGTTTAGTGCATTTCCGCTCGATTTCGCCAAGAGCCGCATGCAGAGCTACAACACCACTTTCACGGCAACGGTCAAAGATGCATACAAAGCAGAAGGGTTGAGGGCATTTTGGCGCGGCGTCCTACCGCCGATGATCAGCGTAACCGTCGTACGCACCATCTCGTTCAGCATCTACCAGCGTGCGAAGTACACGGCGGACGACGGAATCAAACGCCTGACCGGAAAGAGTCCTCTGGCTTTGGCGAATGCTGCCAACAGTTACCCCAGCATCTACACGCTCAGTTGCTTCGGATCCGCGGGCGCAGTGGCAGGAGCAGTAATAACATTAATCTCTTGTCCCTTCGAGCTGACGAAGCTGAACGAGCAACTTGCCGGGAAGATTTTGCGAGACTCGGACGCCGCCAAAGCAGCAGCTCTGAAAGCTGGCAGGCCGCCTCCACCACCTCCCGTCGGCGATCTTCACAAGACCGGTGCCATTCACACCGCGAGCCGTTTGTTCCGTGAGAAGGGAATTGCAGGCCTCTACTCCGGCTATCGCCTCCATCTTCTGCGTGATACCATCGGCACGGCCATCTATTTCAGCACGTACGAGAGTGCCAAGCAGCTCCTTGCCAACGCACGAGGTCGCGAGCCCACAAGTCCTTATGCAGTGGTGATTGCTGGTGGTCTGTGTGGTATCGTGTCTTGGGCATGCATATACCCGATCGACGTTGCCAAAACGCTGTACCAGAAGTCTCTTCTGTCGGCTGGCGAGGGAACAGTGGTGAGGCCGCGCATCAAGTATTCTGATTTCGGATCGTACAGAGGTAAGTTCTGTCCTGAGTGCCTCGACTTCCATGGATTTACACTGACTCTGCACCTAAGTAGGACTGGGAGTATCGGTACTCCGTTCTGCCGTCGTCAACATGATCTTCTTCTCGAACTTTGAGATGATGAAGAAGCGAATTAACGTTCTCGACACCGACCAGGACGATTGAAGAGATGAGGTCTAGGCACCCAACAACAGCGCACAGCACAGCACAACACATTCGCCTTGGATGGGGCGCAAACTCAGCATCCAAAAACATCAGCGCATCGCCGCATCACAGCCTTTGACCCCTCCGTCAAAAGAGGAGCAGAGGTTATTGGGAAGGAAGGAAAGTCCACCGGGATGTGCCAGGTATAGGGAACACGGCACCATGTGGCAAGGACAGGGAAGAAGGCACCATGCATCGTTCAGCCACACACCCGAAAGGATGTGTGGATGGCCTACTTTTGAGCTCAACGGTGGAACACCCAGCTCTGGAAACGACAAGGGATTGCGAAAAGCATACAGTAGGTAGGTACTCACTCGTAGTCAGCCAGCAGACCATACCACGACTTACCACCATGAACTCCAAACCACGATCGCATCTCCTCTGCCCTTGATGTCGAATGTACAGCTTCCATCCACCCCATCCCGTACGATCCAAATAAACCCCTCCGACTCCCCCCCCTCCCCTTCTCCTTCTCCCACATCAGTACGCAAATACATCCCACCTCCCTCCCCCCTCCCCTCCCCAACCCATCATCCAACCCATCCAACCACTCCATCCAAACCCTCAACCCCCCCTCCCCCTCATCCCCTCCAACTCCCTCCTAATCCCCCCCAACTCCCTCTCAACCCGACACTGCCCCTCCCTCAAAACCTCCGCCTGCTCGCGCCGCATCTCAGCAAAACCCTCATCCAGCTCCTTGTGCCAGGGATAGAGGACGAAGACCTGGAAGCAAAGCGCCGAGGAGGCGATGGCGAAGTTAGTCAGGCTGAAGGTGCGGGTTACCATGGGCATATTTTAGTTTATTGTCCGTGGTCGTGTGTGTATGTGTGGGGGGTTGATTTCCAGGGAAGAAGAAGAAGGAGGAAAATGGGGTGGTCAGGTGTTGTTGGTCTAGTTTGGATGATGGGGGTGCTGGCTCGCTCGCTGGCTCACTCGCTCGTAGAAGGTGGCGGCGACTACGGGTTCTGTGTTGAAACAGTCGTGATGTTTCGTTGGAGATCTGACAAGAGGTCATGTGTGAGATACATTACTGAGCGGATTTTAGGACGGTTTTCGATGGGATGGATAGATTCTTACTGTCAAAAGGCGTTGGGGAGGTCGAGAGTAAAGTGAGGCTATTCGGAGATCAACTTTTGAGTTTTGCGTAATGTGAATGAAGTCAGAGCGAGCGACATGTGCATATGTATAGGCGAGATTGAGCGCTCGCTCGGGGGACGCGGAAGAGTTCCCCGAACGACTTCGATCGAACATGGAACGTGGAAACAATGCCAAGGGCAAATCGACTACTTAGGTCTTGGTCACCAGATGGCGAGGGCGTTACATACTAGGTAGCCGGATCGGATCCGATGGACGGCGAGATCCGATTTATTAAGCGAGGGCCTACTTTTTCAAGAAGAAGTAACAACACATGGTTTTTTTTTCCACGCTGCTCGACCGACCTTGTTTCTATCTCGGAAGACTAGATCTCTCCGCCACTTTGCATGCGTGCATGCATGCATCTACTTACGCCCCATAGCTTTCTCGACCTCCACCAGCGCCGCGAGAACCTTCTCATCATACTGCCTCCGCCCGACAAGCTGCAGTCCAACCGGCGCGTCCGCGTACGTTTCCGGATCGTACATCTCGTGGCAGAACTTGTCTTCGGCGTTCTTGGGCTCGTAGCCGACATCCTTCGGGTCCTTCTGCGGGTCTACCGTCGTGACCGGGAAGACGACGCCGGGGTAATCGAGGAGGTTCCAGTTCGACGTGTAGCCCCAGTACTTGGATTGGCCGTGGGGAGGAGCGGCGCCGAAGGATGGAGGGCAGAGGATGACGTCCACCTCTTGTTCTTGTCCGTCCGCATCGCTGTTTGCGGTGTCGGACCAGGCTTGGGCGTATTGCGTGCGGTAGGCTTCGCGCTCGGCGACGCGCTGGGATGGATCGGTCAGTCTCTGCAGAATGTAGGTTGACATGACAGGTCGGGCGGTACTTACGTCCCAGAGTTCCTGCTGAGTCATGTTCTTCACCGAAGGCTGCTCCTCAATGATGAACTTCGTCAGCGGCAAAACAGGCTCGCCACTCTCCCTCAACGAATTCAGAACCTGTTCTCCGCCATCAGGCCAGTACAACGATGAGATAATCTCCCACCCCTTCTTATGATCGAGACCGAGCTTCTCGCAGTCCCAGTCGACAACTTTCATTCCCGCTTTCCTGCAAGCCTCGGCGACTTCCTTGAGAGCTCGGCGCATGGGAGGGTGGGGTGTTACCACGCCGTCCCACCACTGGACCGCGACTTTCAGCGGTCTGGTGAACGTGACAGGCGTCCAGGGCTTGAATGTTACCGACGGGTCCCGAAGCCAGGGCTCACTTGCAAGGGCAGCTTTCATGATGATCTCGAGGCTTTCGCGGTCGGTGGCCATGGGGCCTGGGGTCGACATCATGGCTTCCTTGCCGGCCATATGCCCTCGGATACCGAGTGATGAGATTCGCTTGTTGGTAGGCCTGGGGTGTGTTGTTAGGACGGTTCAAGACGATGATGGTGTTGTTGCCTCTCATAGCACTCACTTGAAAGCGTAGATGCCGCAATGAGCCGCCGGGCAGCGAACACTGCCGCCGATATCACCGCCGATACCCTAGCATGCGTCAGAATAAAACGAAATACATGAGGGAAGGGAACAGGAATGGCAAACATACCACAACACTACCCCTCATAGCAATAAGGGCACCTTCACCGCCCGAGCTCCCACCAGGAGTCAAGTTCCTATTATAAGGATTGACCGTCAACCCGTAAATGTTGCTTTCAGTCTCAAGGTGCATGATCGTCTGAGGTTGCGTCGTTCTAGCATAAAATACACAGCCTTCCTTCCACAACGACTTATACAGCAGATTGGGCGAGTGGGACTTTCCGATCCAGCTGCAAGTGCTGGCGTTGGTGACGGATTCCCCCGTGCTGCTGACGGTGCCATGGTGTTCCTTGGTGGAGATGGGTAGGCCGAACAGCAGGCCTCTGGGCTCGGGGAGGGAGTCGAGGTATTTTGCCCGTTTGATGGCTTCGTCCCAGAGGAGCTCTGTCAGGCAGTTGGTCTGTGTTTTTGAATTGTTAGCAAGATTTATTTCCTCATTCCTGGTTTGGTTTGGGAGATTCGAATGGTGTTCTTACCGCTTTGTGGGCTACCGCTGCGCGGCGAAGGAATGCACGCGTGACTTCTTCTACTGAGTATTTTCGGGGTTGGGCTTTGAGGGCTGCCAGGAGCTCTGGCGCAGTGCTCGAAGTGATCCCGAGCTCGCGGTCACTTAGAAGTGCTGTAGGCAGCTTCTGGGAGTTCAAGGGGAGCTTTGTTGGCAGCTCCTGCAGCTCCGGCCAGACCTTGGCGATGGAGGCATCACGTCTGGCCCTTTCCTCTGCGGATAGCTTTTGCCAGTCTGACATTGTGGCGTTGTTTGCTTGTTGGGAGTTCTTGGATGGGAATACGGATCGATGATGGAGTCACGTTGTGATGTGTGAGAGCCTCGGGTGTGTACAGTACAAGTCGTCTGTGTCGACAAATCCGCTTCGATGGAGATTGGGGACTCGTCGAGGTGAACAGATGTCGTTGTTGTAAGATAACAATGATGATTAGGACGTGTTCGTATCGTCAAGTCAGTCCTCACCGTCACTCCACCGGTCTTATCACCTGACTCAACCTTTCGGAATGCAATGCCGATGGCTGTAGGTCTGTCTATCTGGCCTCTTGTCGCTATCAGAGCTCGCTCGCGGCGTCACAGGAGTCTCTTGGGCAGACTCCACTCCCTCAACCTACCTAATTCAGGTACAGCCTCCAGTAGCCGGGGTAGATACGGTAGCAGAACATTAGCGCGTCCGCCGTGGGAGCACAGTAGTATTCGTTTCGCCCCGCCAATTACGCTGCACACGCGCCATTTGCTGGCTGCCCGCTTGTCGTTCCTGTATCCGCCTGCATCTTCATCATCTCGCTGCTGCCATGTCGCCCACTGCAAGGGCTCCAACTAAAACAGACCCGCCAAAGAGGAGAGTAGGCTCCCGTCACGACAAAACCGGTTGCTTGACCTGCCGCTTTCGGTACGGGCTCCGATATCGGTCTTTGGGGTTTTTGGGCGTCGCTGACTTGGTCGTTGCAGTCGAAAGAAATGTCTCGACAATACCTTTCCCAACTGCGGAGCATGCACGCGCTTGAATCTGAAGTGTGTCCGCGCGCCAGCGCGTGATGTCGTGTCCGGCAGCAGCCACAGATCGACTCACTCGAGAAACTCGAATCAGACCGAATCCCAGCCGGCAGCGTCTTCAAGACATCAGCTCCCATCTTTGACTGGGGCATCACAGTTATCGTCTGGGCCTGGAGGTCGCGTGGAGTCTCCGCATCAGCGTCATGCCTTCCGGTACTATGTGACCGTTTTGGCGTATCATCTCACAGTCAGTGAGAGGTTCAACTCCTTCCTCTCAGGTAGGTCAGCGAGTGTGCAATGGCATTCGTTCGGGAGCTGACCGTCCAAGCTCTTCTGCCCATGGCGATGGAATCGATACCCCTCCGTGATTCCCTCGTCGCTTTCGCCGCAGGGCATCTCTCTCTGACTGACAAGTCCTACGAGCTGCCCGCTTTGGAGGCCCGTTGTAAGGCTCTGAGTAGTCTTTCACAGTCCGTCAACCTATCTTTGAACGAGATCGGGCACCACGAAGCAAATGCGGCGGCCTGTCTCACTTTCGTTATCTGTGATATAGGAGTCGACGACGGAAGACAATGGATCAGCCATCTCCAAGCGGCTCAGCAGATAATCATGACGGCCAAGACGGTCTCGCATACAGGCAAAGTATTGGAAGGGCCAGATGCTTTCAAAACCAGCTCAGAAGGCGAGTGGATATTGCGAAACTTTGCATACCACGACATTATCGGGTGCATGACCACGGGAAAGAGGCCACTACTCGGCGCGTCCTATCTAAACGACATTGCCGATGTTGTGGACAGCTACATTGGAGTTGCGACAGATTTGCTGATACTGGCGGCTGAAATCGGGCGCATCGAGGACGAGACACAGATTGAACAGCGCGTTTCTCCTCAGGATGCTCAGAAGAATATCGCCATTTTCCACAAGCGCTGCGCAGACCTTCAGCATCAACTACAAGCCTGGAAGTGTCAGGAAGGGACGGCGCCTGAGCTTGCTGCTGTGGCTTACGCCTACCGCAGCGCTATCCTCGTTGTTCTATACCGGCTCGTGCGAGGCAGACTGAGGTCAGGCTATTTCTCGAGCGTGAGCGACACCCGCTCCGACACTCGCGCGTCTCAATCAATACAAGAAAACATCGAAAAGCATGTCGAGGAGATTCTCAACCATGTGGCAGATGTGCCTCTGGGAGCAACGCCGGAGTCTCCCTTACTATTCCCTCTGTTTATCGCAGGCGGAGAAGCCTTGCGGCCGGCCCAGATGGAATCGGTGCGGAATCGATTAAAGCACACCCTGGAGCAGAGGCGGTTTCTGAACATCGCTACCGCTTTGGAGATTCTGGAAGATTTGTGGGGGCGGCGCGGGCGAGAAGAACCGGAGCTCGACTGGTCTGACATTCTCGATGGACGTGGCAAGCATCTTTTATTGACGTGATTGGTTGAAAGCGATATACTAACATGGGTTGATGCGATGACAACCTAGAAGAAATCATCTAGACTTTCTGTCGGTTCGCCCTTTTTGTGCTCTTCAGAGAATATATTCGAAGTCGAGAGACTTGTCTCCAACTTGTCCGTTGTTTCCAATGCCCTCTGTCCTTTGCTTAGCCTTGACTTGGTTGCGCCTCCTGAGGATGAAGTAAATGATCACGACACCCAACCCAGCGACAAATTCCATGGACAAACTGATGGCATTTCCCATGATGAAGCTGGAGAGAAGTTAGCGAACCAAATGCTGATGATTGAATGTATTATTTCCGACTGACCGAGGCGCCGTGTCATTGGGATAGACTTGGCTTGCTGCGATGCCAGACAAGTTGGCAATGGACAGGACGATGGGAAGAGCGGCGCTGCGCTTATGGTCGGGCTTGATGTTGTTGGAGACCCAGGCCAGGACCAAAGTGTTGTATGTGTAAACTAACCGACATATCAGCTGACGTGCTTCTTCCACTTCATAACATAGCGCCAGACTAACCTCCAGAGCAGAGAATCATGGCAAAGTAACCGGCTCCGACGCTGTCTGTACCAATGACAATCGCGTAGCCGGTGATGACTACTATCGGCACGAAGATCGCGACGTGGGCTCGCTTGCCGAGACGGTCAGACAGCCAAGTCACTGCCCCGAGGAAGATGCAAGCAACCACGTAGACGGGTATCGTGAGGTAGTTGACTTGAAGCGACTCGAATCTAGGAGGCGGTCAGTACTTTCAAGTGACAATAACGGCGACGTAGACCCGACTTACCCCATGCCTCGAATGATCGTAGGCAAAAAGATCCCGAAGCCGAAAAGAGGGATTCCCGCACAGAAAATGCTCAAAGCGCTGATCCAGACGACAACATCGTTAAGCGCCATCCAGACATATGACATGGAAAAGCCATGATCTTCTCCCGCGTACGCAACATCTCGCTTCAGCCTCTGCTCGATGAGCTCGGTCTCCTCCTTGCTCAGAAACCAGGCACTGGAAGCACTCTTAGGCAGAGTCAGCATGGCGACCAGGCCAAGGAACAGCGAGATCGCCCCTTCGATAATAAACAACCACCTCCAAGCCTCAAGCCCCTCCCTCTCACCCATAAGCTGGATACCATACGCAATAAGCCCCCCAAAAGCGCCAGATATAGCCGTGGCTCCATAGAGGGCCGCGACCCGTTTCCCCTGGCTACTGCGCGGATAGATCGTCGAGAGCAAGAACGTCAACGCCGGCATGAGACCCGCTTCCAGGAAGCCAAGCAACAGACGGCAAGCAACCAGCTGGCCGTAATTATGGCAGAACCCTGTGCCGATCGTCACGGCGCTCCAGCCTACGATTGCAATCGCGAGCACTAGGTTCGCGCCGTATCTCTGCACCGCGAGCACCCAGGGGAGTTCGAAGACTACGTAGGTGACGTAGAATAGCGAGGAGAGGTTGGCGAACTCGTTCCCGCGGAGGTTGAGGTCTGCTTCGAAGCCGAAGACGCGGGCGTTGCCTGGATGGTCGTGTTAGTTGAGTGCGCGCATGTTGAGTACGGATGGATGGTGACCGACCGATGTTCGTTCTGTCGAGGTAGGCGAGTATCATGATGATTATGAACTGCGGCAAAGCCAGCATGTCGAATTTTCGGAGGATCTTCTTCTCCTTGGCCGGATCGATGTAGATGTCATTTTCGCCGTTGATGACCACTGACTTGGTGTCGGACTTGTCGAGGGGCTTCATGTCGTTGGGGCTGGTCATGTTGAGAAATGGTGAGGATGGTGGGTAGTAGTGAAGAACGGTGGACAATCGCAGGCAAGACCTGAGCAGTGAGGACTCAAGTAAAGGGGAACAGTACGGTTCCAAGTCCAACCGTGTGGCGATCAGAATGTCGATCGGTAGATATGTAGGCTGGAAGAGCGAGAGCGAGCTTCCATACATGTAAGCAGTACATGGTTGTCACGGAAAGACGAAGGACCAAGACTACATCCCAGCCGAATGGCTGTGGTAATGAGTATGGGATTCTCCGAAACCTGTCTGGTAGAATGGAACCTTCGTCTCCCGTCCTCTAAGATGATAACAGCCGAGCATTTGATACACATAAATCCTTCCAGTCAGACATCCTATCTCATGGAGCTTGAGCTTGTATGTCTGATTACTCGAATGGCTCTTATCAATATTGGCGAACGACGATAGTTCTAGTTCCAGGCAGCGCCAAGTTCCAATACGCCAGTTACGCCGGACGCTTTATGTAAGTGTCCATCCATCTCAGTCTGTATCAACGTAGAGCTTGTCGAATTACGCCCGGCCAATCAAGACTTCATGCTTGCGATAAGTATGCCTCGAATAGGAAGGGATCGGACGTGCTTGTGTTTTGGTGGTGATTATTGATGTCAAGTCGCCATGGAAGGAATCTCGAATCGGTCTAATGATCCGGATTCTATGGATCTTTATTATCGTAAACTTTACGATGGGCCTGGACGGGATACTCGTAGATCTTCGATATATGCTGACAATGACATAACAATTCTATTGATGGTCTAATCGTTGCTTAACGATAGTCTCCTTCGTCGGGACAATTACTTCCATCGTGCCTCATTCCAGATCGATATCACGCGAAGAGTCGATCCGACAGGATTGGTTTAACTCGGTATCTTCCGAAATGGACTGGCTAAAATGCTGCATGTTCATTATGTAGTATTCCTGAAGGTGATCTTTCCACTCACAGCTTCTCAAAAGCCCGAGTCACTGCCTCTTTGACCTTTTCTGCTATTCTTTCGACGTCCTCCTTTGTGCTTGTGTAAGCAGGAGCCAGGAGTGCATGGTCTCCGTTGACGCCATCTTTTGTGCCAGTTCCCGGGTACAAGCTGATACCCACCTGGTTTAGCGCCGTGGAGTGGACCTTGCTTGCGATACCAGCTGATGGCGGGAATGGCTCCTTCGTCTTCTTGTCGGCAACGAACTCGAGCTGTATTGTCGTCAGCTTCAACAATCTCAGTGTGATCAATTGGTGTCGGATTATACTTACCGACCAGAAGAAACCCCGGCCTCTGATATTACCGACGTACGGATGACTGTCGAGGTGCTTGTGCAGAAGCTCTCCCAGGTACTGCCCATTTTCGCGGACGTTTTCCACCAGATTCTCTTCCTTCATGATCTTTTGGACCTCTAGTGCGGCTGCGCAGCCTACGGGATGCCCTTGGTAGGTGTGTCCGTGGGAGAAGGCACTGATTACGTCAGACTCCGATCAACAAGAGGGCATCGTAAAATCTTACCCGCTTCCATTCTTCAATGCGTCTGCTACCCGGTGGTTGATGAGCATGCCTGCGACTGGGGCATAACCACCTCCTAGGCCCTTGGCCATGGTCTGGATGTCCGGTACAACGCCTTCGTGTTCCCACGCATGGAGTGTGCCACAGCGACCCATTCCAGACATGACCTCTGTTGAGATGTCAGTGCTTGTCGAACGAATGTGTCGAGTATATTACATACCGTCCAAAATCAAGAGCGCTCCATGTTTCTCGCATACTTTCTTCATGGCCTTGAAGTAACCTGCGGGAGCTGGGACCGTTCCGATCGTCTGGGTGATGATTAGCAAAGGCCTGATTATGAGTGCGGGAATACTGACTGCTCCAACTACAGGCTCCGCGACGAACGCACAAACAGTCTCAGGGCCAACCTCCTCAAACTTTCGGTCGAGTTCATCTGCCAATTGCTGTACATATTGCTCTGTCGTCTGTCCATCAGCCTTTCCACGATACTCGTTGGCGGGTGACACGCGGTGAATGTTGTTCATGAGCAGTTCATGGAACATGTTTCTCCTTCCGACGTGACCACTCATGGAGAGAGATCCCAGGGTTGTTCCGTGGTAAGATCCTTCACGTGCAATAAACTTGACACGCTTGGTCTGCTTCGGGCTCAGTTCGTAGTAGTATTGCCTCGCCATCTTCATGGCGGACTCCATAGCCTCGGACCCTGAGCAACATTGTCAGAAAGTCATGCTTGCCTCGATGAGCGTTAGACTCACCTGAGCACATGATGTAGGCTTTGGACATCTCTCCGTTTGTGCCCTCGATCAGATTTGCAGCCAGCTGCTCGCCGATCGGTGTTCCGAAGAACATGGAGTTGCAGTAGGAAAACTTGTCGATCTGCTCGACCATGGCGTTCTTGACTCTCTCGTTGTTGTAGCCGATGCATGCCACACCCGCGCCGCAGGTCGTGTCTTCCATTGTCTGGCCATTGGAGAATTGGACGTTAGTCCCTTTGGCTGCCACGACCTGTAAAGGTGTTGACTTCAATGTGCGGTGCAGAACTGCACTGGACTCTGTTGCGAACCCTAATGGTGACTTCTCGATGTGATCGTTGACTGCTGCTGTTGCTGCCGCAGCATATTGTCTTGTGAGGCTGTGGACTGTTTGGGGAGCTGCCGAGCGTAATGTGGCACGTCTTTTGCCAGCGTGACGAACGAGCATTCTCAGATGCCCAGCTGACGGTGAGGCCATCATGGTGGTGTGTGAAGTTCTATGAACGAAAGTAGCGTCGAGTCGGGGGTCGTGATGTTGATCTTGATCAATCGCAAGCTGTCCGTGAAGTCCAAGACCCAAGATGATAGATGACTGGAGACGGACATGCCCAAGGAGCGGAAAAGTCAGCCATTATCTACCCATCCTGAGAGCATCTGCATTGCTCATGGACGTCGTGACACGGTGAGCCCCAAGGTTCGGACGCGGAGTCAAACCCAGAGTCCGCGTATCTATTCTATATCAGTCATGTGGGCTCGTTCTGGTATGCGTTTCCGCATGATCGCCTCGATGATTTCGTAACAGTGTTATCGGGAAGCGAAGAGACTCTCACAGGGCGTGAATGGCGCCAATCTTGCTACTCCACGTGGCGCTTATCGTGCGACCCACATCAACATTTACGCCGTTTACGCGACTTGTCAGTGGACAGATTAACTGAGACACATTAATGCAAAACTAAGCATCTCAGTGTCCCATTTTGAACGTCTCCCAGCAGGCGCACAACACCGCAACCCCAGATTCCGGCGGACAATAACATCGACACAGCTTACCTAAGTACACACCACTCTCTTGGAATATGCCCGAGCTATGCCGGTGGTAGACGCAAGCAGACATTTACGCCGTTTACGCTCCAATATGCTCCAGCTCAGGTCCACTTCACGTCGACTCCAGACGAAGGGTAGCTGCCATGGTCACATCGCGTAAGTCATAGTTCCAACCTACGAAACCGATTGGCGGATTGAAATGTGTCAAGGCCGATACTTCAACGGACTCACACGATCGTACTTTTGGTCTAAATATCAGACTGTTCGCTCGTCTTTGGACGGTGAGAAGTCTCGACATCTTATATATCTACACATCGAATACCATGCGTCGAGCAACTTTTCGGGGCCTCAACGTAGCCTCTCGGGCACAAGCATCAGCTCCGTTCCTCTTGGGCAGAACCGTTGTGAGAGCAAGACCGTCATGTGCCCCTACAGCACCTAGGACCGTCCGTTCTCTTCACGTCTCTTCTAGAACCTTGCAATCAATATCTCTAAGCTCGACGACCATCAGCTACCCGAGCAACCACGACAAGGTTGAGGCAGTCGACACTCCCTACTTTGTCGACAACAAATTCCTACACTCAAACACAAAGAGCTATGTGGATCTCCACGATCCGGCCACCAACAATCTCACCACCAGGATCCCCGAGAACACCGATGCCGAAATGACAGCTGCCGTCGACAGTGCAGAGAGGGCTTTCAAAGAGTGGAGCCAGACTTCTGTTCTCAAGCGCCAGCAGATCATGTTCCGATTCGTCCAGCTCATTCGTGAGAATTATGAACGACTTGCTGCTAGCTGCACGATCGAACAAGGAAAGACTCTGGCTGATGCTCGTGGCGACGTTCTTCGCGGTCTCCAAGTGGCTGAGAATGCGATCGCGGCACCAGAATTCTTAAAGGGAGAACTTCTTGAGGTATCCAAGGATATGGAGACTCGCACGTATCGCGAGCCTCTTGGAGTGGTGTCTGCGATTTGTCCCTTTAGTAAGTCATTGGTCGTTAAGCCTCCTTTGTGCACAACCCATGATTCTAACCACCTTTCAGACTTCCCCGCCATGGTACCCTTGTGGTGCATCCCCATCGCCACCATAACTGGCAACACAATGATTCTCAAACCCTCAGAACGGGATCCTGGCGCAGCGATGATATTGATGGAATTGATCCAAAAGGCTGGTTTCCCGGACGGCGTGGTCAACGTCATCCACGGCACTCACCGCTCAGTGAACTTCATCATCGACGAGCCCAGAATCAAGGCGATCAGTTTTGTTGGCGGCAACAAAGCTGGTGAGTATATCTACGAGCGTGGGTCAGCAAACGGCAAGCGAGTCCAAGCAAACCTCGGAGCCAAGAACCACGCAACCGTCCTTCCCGATGCCAACAAGAACGATTTCCTCAACAGCGTTGTCGGAGCTGCGTTTGGAGCTGCTGGTCAACGCTGCATGGCTCTGACCACCCTTGTTACTGTCGGACCCGAGACCAAGGCGTGGCTTTCTGACATTGTTAAGCGGGTAAGTGTAACTCTCTATATACCTTCAGAGGACTGTATTGACCGTAGTAGGCCAGCAAGCTCAAGATGGACGCAGGGTTCGAGGAAGGTTCCGAACTCGGTCCCGTCATCTCTCCTCACAGCAAAGATCGCATCGAGAAACTCATCGCAAGCGCCGAGAAGGAGGGTGCTTCAATCCTTCTCGATGGTCGTGGCCAGAAGCCTAGCAGCGGCAAATACCCCAACGGCAACTGGGTCGGTCCGACCGTCATCTCAGACGTCACAACCGACATGACCTGTTACAAAGAGGAGATCTTCGGTCCAGTCCTGATATGTCTCCATGTCGACACAATCGACGAGGCCATCGAGCTCGTCAACAAGAACGAGTACGGAAACGGCACAGCCGTCTTCACACGATCTGGAGCAACGGCCGAACACTACCGCAAGCGGATCGAGGCGGGTCAGGTTGGGATCAATGTGCCGATTCCTGTTCCTTTGCCCATGTTCTCTTTCACCGGCAATAAGAAGAGCATTGCTGGCGGTGGTGCCAACACATTTTACGGCAAGCCGAGCGTCAACTTCTATACTCAGCTTAAGACTGTGACATCGTTTTGGAGCTCCAAAGACGCGGTCGCGAACAAGGCAGATGTTGCGTTCCCGACGATGAACTGAAAGGCTTAGATTAATTAGATACCTCGATAGTGGCGTTGGGTTACTTGTTGGAAAGTGTTCGATAGTTTAGTACCGATGCGTACTTACATGCAAGCCATGATGTTTTTCTATCTATTATTTTTTTGATTGGTCTCCGCTCTAGGTCACTCTTCGATGTCAAAGAGCAGAATTAGGACTATCCCCTCATCGAAGGGGAAGTCACAATGTGGCGGGTGGCGTTAGTGCGGCTTCGTCAGATCCACCGTGTAGATCTCCCATTAACAACACCCACGCGACGAACTTTCACTCATTGACACAGTCAACAGACAAAACCGAGTAGACGACCCCCAAACCCAACCCCAGTCGATACAGTCGACGACAGGTGGGGTCAATCGCGGAGAAGAACAGATCCCAGATGCTATGATGCGGAAAGTCATAGGCTCGCGTCAACCACCATCAGTGGGTCACTCTGACATCACCAAAAGACAGGCAATCGTGACGATTGATGTGCTGTTGACAGTGGTTAGGCGATATGTATGCAGATAGACCAGATATATATGGTGACTCTGCTTCTGCCTCCCGCCACACTTCCCATACTTACACAATTGAACCTTTCTCTGATCCAAGTACCATACTCTGAATCGAACACCTACTCAACTTGAACTCACGCTACGACGAAACACATCGATCAAACCGCAACCATGCCTGAACAACAGCCCAAATCCCCCTTCGACATCGGTAAGCAGATTAATCCCCAGCCAAACCGCACCCATCGAACCAGCCAACTAACACCATGATCACCAACCAGGCTGGAAGCCCCCAGCGCCCCAGAGCCAAAACCACCCCGGCCTGGAATCCAAGATGGACCCTCTACCCGCCGTAGACCAAGTCCCAACCTTCGACGGCGGCATGCAAACCTACAAAGCAGCCGGCAAGCTCCAAGGCCGCAAAGCCCTGATCACCGGCGGCGACTCTGGCATCGGGCGGGCGATCGCCGTCCTGTACGCCCTCGAGGGGGCAGAAGTCATGATCACATACCTCCCCGCCGAGCAGAGTGATGCCGACGACACGAAGAAGATGGTCGAGGAGCGCGGCGGCAAGATCCATCTGTACAAAGCGGATCTGCGATCGGCGGAGACGTGCAAGAAGACGGTGGAGCAGGCGCTAGAGTGGATGGGAGCGATCAACATTCTGGTCAACAACCATGCGTTCCAGATGATGCAGGACACCATCCTGGACATTCCGGAAGAGCAATGGGTCAAGACGTTTGACACCAACATCCACGGTAAGGACGGCTTGTCAGGCTAGCACCACAGGATACAACTAACCCAAGATTCGCAGCCTTCTTCTACCTCTCCAAGTACACCCTCCCACACATGACCAAGGGCGACACAATCATCAACGACGCCAGCGTAAACGCCTACATCGGCCGTCCAGACCTGCTCGACTACACGAGCACAAAGGGCGCCATCACCGCGTTCACATACGGCCTCAGCAACCAGTGGGTGTCCAAGGGCATCCGTGTCAATGCTGTCGCTCCTGGTCCTGTTTGGACACCACTGGTCGTTTCCACAATGACGGAGGAGTCGCAGAAGAGCTTCGACGGCCCGATCGGACGTGGTGGCCAGCCGAGTGAGATCGCGACTGTGTTTGTTTTCCTCGCGAGCACGGATAGCAGCCAGATCAGTGGGCAGGTCATCCACGCAAACGGTGGAGTTGTTGTTCACGGCTGAGTCGAGCGCTGCTGCGAGCATTCTGCCAAATAGACGAAGTGACGATCATGCAACGTAAACGATTAGCAAGCAATGTACACACGCACCCGAAGTAGAAGAGCGGCAACACAGAAAGTTGTACACAAAAATCCATCTATCGCACGCTTTTTTTTCGTTTGGTAGTCCTTTCGTATGCCATTCGTCGTTTTTCAACACGTCAACACCGCAGCATCTACGTGAGCTTCTGCTTGATGAAGAAAGCCCGCAGGTAGCTCAACTGCCACGCGCACGTGACGCCCAACACCGCAAGCTGCAGCAATGTCCACCTCACGACCCTGCCGTTGACGCTCTCGCTGATGTCTCTGAACTCGGCCTCGCGCTCTCTCTGGAAGACCTGCTCGCGCTTGACGTCTTGCAGGCGCGCGTTCAGGTCGCGGACCTTCTTGACCACGTCCTGGATCTTGTCCTTGTCCGAGCTCTCGATCTTGGAGGTGTCGCCGATGGCCATGTCGAGTTCGAATTTGATGCCGCCGACTTGCGAGCCGTGGAAGAGGAAGCCCGAGGTTGCGGGCACGTTGGTGGGCGTGAAGCAGAGGCGGTGGTCGCCGGCGTCGGCGGCCGTGAAGATAAATTTGCCGCTGGAGGTGGAGCGCTGGGACACGACGCGGTGGTCATTGTCGAAGGTTTCGTCGACGGTGATGAAGACGCCCTGTGAGTAGAATGCGAGGTTAGCAAAGGGTTGTCCAGTTGGCAGTGGCATTGGTGGTGGAGTTGTGAGGAGAATGTACCATATCGGGATTAGGGACGTATGCTTTTTGCTGCTCGCTCCATTGTGTGGCTGTGAAGTGACCTATTGTCCATTCAGTTAGGCCATGGTCTGTAGACATGCAATCGAGTCGCAAGTGGTTCATTCATACCAACGACCAGCGTGTCCTTTGGGAGCTCTTCGAAGAAGCACTTTTGCGAAGGACCGTCGATGTAGAAGTACAGGGCTTGTGCCTGGCAGGCCAACAGTGCCAGACCGGCTAGTAGTGAGGGCCACATGGTCGCGCGAGTGTATGTGAGTGCTGATTGACGTTACCTAGTGCTGTACATTCGACATGCGTTCAGGGACGTGTTCATACATCCAAGTCGGCTTCAGATGCCAAGGCCGGTGAGCTGTCTTCCTGGCTCTATGGCTTCCTGGCTTCACGCTCTCCAACAAGCCAACGACAACGACGACCAATCTTGAGATATCACACGGTAATGCACTGGCAATCTCCAACTCACAAAGTTCTCTCACTGTATAAGTCTACGCATGTAAGCGATGTTCCCGTCTATTGATGTCATTGACTGTGCTGGAAGTCTAATGTACGCTCTTCACTAACAGCCCTTCCAAAAAATCATGAACCGAAGGGAAATTCGGATGAGTAAATGGTCAACAATCGCCGAAAGGAGTGATTATGCCCTGTGAGCATAGTTGCGATACTTCTTGTCTTTGCATGCCTCGATAAAAAAACGAACTCGTCGTACAAGAAACTTCTCGAAAACAGAGTGTCGAGACTCCTGCCACTCGTGTCAGCTTGCTTGTAAAAGGGAGTAAAGTTTTCCGCTGCGATGTTTGACGGCCATGACATGTTGATCACAGTACACAGAATGTTCGGAAAGCGACTGAGATCCGACATATTGAATGATATTCGGTCAGTATCCTCGTTAATCTGGACAATGTCACGAGCAAAACACTACTGGCATGAACCGAGATGGGAGTTTACCAGACCTAAACACACCTACTCGACTTTCTAGCCTTTGCTCATTTCTGCGACTTGCTGTGATGACGAACAGATCATCACGCCAAGTTTGACTCAAATCAGCTACCACGACCAGATGATTCTTCCAGCAATTGAACAACATCCGGCCTCAGCTGACCATCGTGAGAGAAGACTCGAGAATTTGCTACCACTTCTGCGCTTGCCTCGCCAGAAGTCTGCCCAGCAAGATTGAGAAAGAATGCCTTCTACGATCGCGATTAACACACCGTCTATAGGTATGGTCAGCCCAGTTCCACAGACGAACGAGGCCACTCGAATCAAAGCACAATGCTCATCCAGGCAAAGCGTGTCTCTAGCCAATGGTCCACCAACGAGTAACCTCGAAGGACAAGGGTGAGTCCATTGGAAGAAAAGGAACAAAAAGACTCGTTTCCACACGAGCCTGTCTACATTTGAGGCATGTATGTCTCACGACAAAAAGAGAAAAAAAGGAATGAAAGACGCCTTCGATTCACGACCTTCCATCAGCCACTCCGCAGGCAAACGAACCCACAAGTTCCACCACATTTCCCTCGATCGGCGATTTGAGCAGCGGCGCATACACCACAGGACAGAAAGAGGTCCCGGCGAGAAGAAGCCACGCAGGCTTACACTTACATGCCCACACGTGTGGAGAGAGAGAGAGTGAGGTACAGTAACACGAACCCCAAAGACCACGATGAATCAATGTTTGCTAAACGAGAGACATGACACGACACGACACGACACGAGACGACACGACACGGTAGCCGTGGAGCCAAACCGCTATAGAAGCAAGCCTATAGTATAATACCATACATACAAGATTTATGATGCGAAAAGCTGCAAGAACGCGCGTG
>Ga0265797_10000905_pt1 | contig 53281 bp, 44 predicted proteins | sample P2T30metagenome_FD_192433 | JGI IMG/M metagenome (GOLD analysis project Ga0265797, IMG submission 192433) | Plant litter microbial communities from East Loma Ridge, Irvine, California - P2 T30 | ecosystem: Environmental > Terrestrial > Plant litter > Unclassified | place: USA: California...
GCTGAGAATGTCTGTCAGCTTCCACGCGGATGTGTATGTATGTATGTATGTACGTACGTATATTCAGTAGACTACTGTGCTTACATGTGTACATGTATCGATTGATCGCGAGATTTGGGGATGGAATTACAAGCTTATTTACGACTTTATTCCTTCGAATTCGGGGTATACGTTTGTTTTTGTGACTGACTAGGAGATCCGGTTGTATCTGTGCATCGTGTTTATAGCAAGGTAAGTGAGGTCGAAGGATCGGATAAGATGCTTGTCGATCGATTCACGTGGCGTTCTGCCTCGGATTAAGGTTCGGCGCACGAGAAAGAGTTTACAGGGTTCGCGAGACGGACGCGCGCTGTCGTCAGCGCGAGAGAACTGGTCAAGTCCAAGTCCAAGGGTCGAGTCTGTGAGCTGCAAAGGCAAAGGCAAGCGGCCGACTGGCTGACCGACCGATCGATTGTCTCTTCACAGACATCGCATGCTTGCTTGCTTGCTTTCGACTCTGCTTTTTTGCATTTGCTTTGCCTCACACTAGGAAACAAAATCGCACTCAAGACAAGACAAGACAAGACTCATTCCTTGCTCGCCGTCACTTCTTTCCATCTCTCTTCTTCTTCTTCTTCTTCTTCTTCTTTTTCAGAACTTCACCACCGCTGCAAGCTACAGTACCTAGCTAGCTAGCTACTTTGGCGTCAGCCTGCCTGCCTTCTACCACTACAGCGACGACAACAGCAACAAACGAGCACAAAGTCAACAGGAATGGCCGACGAAGACTACGGCGACGACGACGCTTTCTACTTCGACGATGACGACTACTACCTCTATGTCGAGGACGACTACGCCATAGCTGTAAGTTTTCCCTTTTCCTAGCTCAACTTCATCCGCCTGCTCTGCCCTTTTTCGCGCGCGTGGGACGAAGACCGGGAGCCTGCATGTCGCACACTTTCCCGGTTCCGGTTTCGGGCGGGAAGGGGAGGTCGCACGAACTCTCTCGCGAGCGAGCGCTTCCCGTTCGAACGCATTCTCTTGGGAGATAAAAACAAAATAGAACATGCGACGGCAAACAAGAGACACTGACCCGGATTTCTCTTTTCTTTTTTTGTAGGATGAACTGGCCGAAACCCAAGTCCCCTCACCCGGCTACACGGGCGTCAACGATGAGCTCGCCATGGAGGGCTTCGAATACGACGTCTACGACTACTTTGGCGAGCTCGAGTACGGCAGCGACAGCTACTGGGATGCGCGGATGAAACATTTGGATCCTTCTGCGGGGGTGGGGGAGAATGAGAAGAAGAAGAGGAAGAAGAGTGCGGTGGAAGAGGACGCTGAGGATAGAGTGGAGACTAAGAGGCGGAAGGACGGCGGTGGCGGTGTGAGGGAGGTGGGGGATAATGTTCTGTACGTCCCGTTCGAGGCGAGGTTGGCGCCGCCTCCACCTGGGATTCAGAGTACTGAGGGGCGGTTTGCGCTACTTCCGGATTGGAAGGAGAGGTTTCCGGAGAGGAGGGGTGGGGATGAATCGCCGGTTGGGAAGCGGAAGCAGATGCCTGCTGAGATGCGAAGGGCGGCGGAAGAGGTTGTTGGTGATGAGGATGAGGAGGATGGGTCTGCTGGACGAGATGACGAGGATGATGAGGGGATGGGCGACGACGGCGATTCCGAAGAAGACGATGAAGAGGAAGATGAGGCAGGAGAGAATGCGGGAGGCGTGGACCACAATTTGGTGATGCAAGTCTTGCGGCAGAAGCTTGCGGATAGCGGGTTGGGAGATGTCGACGAGTCCATGTTCAAGGACGTGATAGCCAAGATGATGTCGGGTGATGGAGACAGTGAGGATGCGGTGGGTGGCCTGGCAAGCCTCTTGCTTGGACAAGAAGGTGGAGGTGGGAAAGCATTTGAAGGCTTCCTTGCAGGACAGGGCGTTGAGCTGGGCAACGCTGAAGAGGATCATGACGACAAGGATGAAAGCGAAGGCGATGATAACGACACCGGCTCACGAACGACAAACGAACCACAAGCCAAACCCACCCGCAAAACATCACGCAATCCTGCAACAACCACAACAGGCAGCAGCAGCAGCAGCAGCAGCAGCAAAGTAGGACCCAGCAAAACGCCACCTACGTCCCGCGCCAGATCAAAACGCTCGCAAACAGCGACGCTACAATCACCATCACCAACACGAACTTCACCAATTGTTGTTCCAAGCCCTCCAGGCTCAGCAGTAGCAGCCATCCAGCAGCCTTCTCGCAAACGGAAGGCTCCCTCTCTCGACGAGCCTTCAATACCGGAACCGCCCCAGATCGCATCAACAGCGACAAGCAACGCGAAGCCGCCGCCCGCCAAACGCAAACGTGCTACTCCTGGCAGTCGTGCTGAGCAACCGCCTGCAGCAGATGTTCGGGAGCCTGCGCCTACGCGTGGGAGGACTACGCGGAGCGCCGCCGCTACTGCTGGTGGTAAGGGTAGGAGGTGAGTTGGCTGCTTCTGTCTCTGGACAATCCACAATGTACCACAGCGGCCGAGAAAGGAAGACTTTGGAAAGTGAACGGACTGTACGAGGTGTCCATATGGGTACAGTATGTAACTACGAAACTGGTCAAAAGCTTTGGGTTGCAGTCACGGCTCTCAGATATACTTGTTACACTCCGCTGTAGCGTTTCTTGCACATGGAGTCTGCCGCAGAGTGCTCGCAGGTTCGGTATCGTTGGTATCTGATTGATAGAGGTTTGCAGGACCGAGCGATGCGGGTCGTGACTCAGCACTTATGATCGCAGATGCTGAGCGTCTTCATCAGTCCGTCAAGAAGAAGGAATTGCGATAACATTTGTAAGTACCAGGCGGCTTCTTGTATTGAGTAGCACGGCTGAAGGCAGTCATCGTAGCACTCGCTCGTCATCTTCCCATGCACTCCGCTTTCGGTTCGGTGAGTACCTACAAATCAATCTTCCCAATGCCCGGACAGAACACTTCCCTCCTCACACACATCAATCACCACCTGGATTCCCTGAGCAAAAACACCCCAATCCACTCCACTCCCCACCATCCACCATGGGCATCAAGAACACATACGACCGCTTCCGCAACTCCATCACCAACCTCTGGCTCCAGCGCATCCTGCGCACCACCCAATTCGTCTCCCCCGTCATCTCCATCGCCCTGTTCGCCTCCCGCCTCGTCAAAATTGCCAGGCTCCGCGGCCACCTCACAGCCTCCAACGGCGCCGTTGTCGGCATCCTCGCCCTCGCAATCCTCTACACCCTCGTCGCCATGCTCGCCAGCTGCTTTCTGGCGCACAAGCCCAAGCTAGTCCGCTGGGCGTTGATGCTCCTGGATCTCTGCTTCGTCGGGGCCTTCGTCGCCGTCGCCGTCCTCACCAGACCGCACGGCGGGTCCAGCGGACCGTGTCGCCGCCGTGATGGGACTGGGCTGGGGCCTGTCAGCTATGTCGTTCCGAGCAGGGCGAATTGCAGTCTGCCTTGGGGGACGTTTGTTTGTGCTATTGTTAGTGCGTGAGTTTTTGTGGTTTCTTGCTTGCTTGCTTGTTTGCTTGCTTGACTGCCTGACTGCTTCCATGCGAGAGAAATTTTGTTTTAACGATTACTCACTTACTTTATAGTCTTCTTCATTCTGTCACGGCGCTCTTCCATGAGGCTAAGGATAAGTTCGAAGATCACCACCGGGACAGCAAGGCTCGCCGCGAGATGTCTGGGTCGACTACTACTAGTACTACTGCTGCTACCGAAGGGGGACCTTACGGCTATAACAGCAATAACAGCAATAACAATAACAATAACAACAGCAACGGGGAGTGAACGTGATGATGTTCAAAAGTCCTGCAAGCACGAACGAATGGGGTTGACGTTTGAAGAACACTAATGCGAAACTTTGAATTCTATCGGGAGACTTTGCTTGAGAGTCATATTGCGTTTGTTCCGCGCAGCGTAGGCAGTCTGCTGAGTCGCGCGGCCTAATATTCGATGTTATGCTGAATGGTTCACGGTGGACGGTTTGGTCGTCTTTCTTTGGAGGCCGAAGATGACGATAATGCTATGGTTCAATCGAGCTCAGCGTAATGGATCTATGGTCAAGTATGGGCACTTGTCTAGCCACCGGTGGAGGGACGAGGAGGCCGAAGGCAGTATCCGATATCCAATCACAGTGAAGTCGGATGCATTCTCCTTCGCTTTTGGCAACGCGAGTTTGTTATCATTGCATGATCGCACACTTGCCATAATCAGCTTGAACGAACGAGTCTTTGTCGAGCCGGGGATTCGGCTCGCGTGCTGTACCTTTCAAACTTCAGTATGAAGCTTTCGCTCGGCTAATTAACTGTACGCCGAGTTCTGAAGTTGTCGATGTCCGTTTGAATTTCCACGTGTGAAGTTCGAGGAGCTCTCGGATACGTCTCTCATCGACAGCAGCCATGAACACTAGTCTTCACCGCTGCACATTTTATCAAGGCTCTTACTACTATGAAGATAGCTTGGCTATAGTCCTTTGTCTCTAAACCAGATAACCACCACCTCGATAGTATGCAGTCTAGATCTTTATAGCTCGAATTTACAAACTGGGCTTATAGCACACGAATGATCGACGAATGAGAGTCTCCTAGTGACATCCACCTCCTCACTCCTATATAACCATACTCAACCTGAAACGGCATAACTGCGCCCCACCAATCAAACGTATAACCACCGTCGAGTCAACATGGTATGACCAACCAGCCATCAGGTCCCGCGGACAATGAATTCTCCGCTACAACCCAAGATACTTAATCAATATCAATCAAGTGACAGGTCTGTGATCGTCTTGATCGTCGTGAAGCGAGGCTTCCGGTCTAGATGTATGCTAGAGCCTGGGTTGCCATACCAGTGGCGGCCTTGGTCTGAGGGCGATAACCAATGCTTTGCCAGACGCCTGCTACGATACTTCAATCAGTACCTGCCAAGTGACAATGTTAGTCCCAGGACGATTGTCAATGCCTCCGCGCTCAATCTGTGCTAGAGCGCAGAGGCGGTGCAACATGCCGACTTGGAGAACAGTAGATGGACATGAACAGCAGCAGCAGAAGAAAGATATATAAACCCAGCCGTCTCCCACGAAGTCCTCAGAAACATCCTCCCAGAAAGAAACCATCCAAACACACCCAAGCCTCAAAACACAATTACAATGCTGTACACCACCGCCCTCCTCGCCTCTCTGGCAGCCTTCTCGGCCGCCCAAACCCTCAACATCCCCACCCGCTCCGGTTCGATCATCTCGCTCGCCCAGCCCTCCACCATCTCCGGCTCCGTCGACTTCGGCAACAAAGAGTTCGACCGCGGGCGGGCCTGCGACACCGATGCCGACACGGGTAGCGACAGCGCCGTGTTCATCCTCAACAACGGCGCGACCATCTCCAACGTCATCATCGGCTCCAGGCAGCTCGAGGGCATCCACTGCAAGGGCGCTTGCACGCTGAGGAACGTCTGGTTCCGCGATGTGTGCGAAGGTGAGAGTTGAGCAGGCATTCCCCCTTCGATTCCCTCGTAGCACGTGCGCCGCAAAAAGCCATACTAACCAAACATTCCACAACACCAGACGCCGTCTCCGCTCTCGGCAGCGGCAACGTCCTCTGGCAAGGCGGCGGAGCCAACTCAGCCAGCGACAAAGTCGTCCAGCACAACGGCCGCGGCACCGTGACGATCAAGGACACGACGTTCGTCGGCGTGGGCAAAGTGTACCGCAGCTGCGGCGACTGCACGGGCAACGGAGGCCCGCGCAACGTCGTCATCGACAACATCCGCGTCAACGGCGTGACGTCCGACCTCGTCGGGATCAACTCCAACTTCGGCGACACGGCGACCATCTCCAACTCGTGCGGCGTTTCGAAGAAGGTGTGCCAGGAGTACAAGGGCGTGGTCAAGGGTAACGGGTCGTCGGGCAAGGTCTCGACTACGGCTAACTGCCGTGGTTCGCAGGGACTGTTGTCGTCTTTGCCAAGGTGTTGAGTGAGGAGTGTGGTGGTTTGTTCTGCCAAAGGAAGGAGGCAACAAGAAGAGAACAGAGATCGCGTAAGGTTGCTTGAGCGAGATTTAGTCTCGAAAATGAATACTTCGTTCGGAATTGCCTGAGCCGCGATCAAACACCACCGTAGATCTCCAAGAAAATATTGTCAAGACCCCGTCCGAGTCCAAGGGAAATGACGTGCAGCAAGGCGAGACCACCTCCCTTCACGTCCGTCTTATTGACGAGTTCCGCACCTTGGGCACGGATGGTCAAGCTGGCCGCGTCGGCGAGCCACCATGGCTTCGAAGAACTCAACGCAAGCCAGGTTCGAGCTGCGAGAACTTGGCATATGGCGGAAGCGATCAGGAAGAACACCGTTTTGGCATTTGTCGTGCTGAACAAGGTGTTTGTCGAAACAGAGGGAGTTGAATTTTCGGGCACGTTGTCTTGATGTTGAGGGGCTGGAGAGGGCGCTTGCTGGCTTGCAGTGGCCATGTTTGCTCGCTTGCAGGTCGAGGATCGAATAATGTCTGACAGCCGCGGAGCGTGTTTACGATCGCTGGATGACTTTCTCGACACTCTTGTCTGTAGACTGGTAGCGCGAGGACAAGAAGGAGAGAAAGAAAGGTATGTAAGGGTGAAGCGGTTATTGAAGTGGACGCTGACTTGCAGTTAGAAGACACGAAGGAAGCGCTTGGCGCTCGGAGAACATCTCCACGGATGTGATGCCGCCGTGGTGACTGTTGGACACGCTAGATACTCGGCAAGTACGAGTGTGGCAACCTCGTTTCATCGAGCAAAGCGCAGATGGCTGGAAAGTGTGGCACCGTGTTCGTTTCTTTCGACAATACACCCGAGTAACGGCATCATGAGAGTTGGAAGGAAACGAGTTGGTGAGGAGCTCAGCGGTCTTGCGATTCGCATGCTCGTGTATATGCTCGAGGCGTGACGAGTGCTACCAATGGCGCGTCCGGCTAAGATGTCAAATACAGAAGTACATCATCTCGCAGGTCGTTCAGTAATGTAGTTGTTGGAAGTCCGATTCGTGAGGTCAAAAAAGTAACGCGACGCGAAACTTTCCATATGTCTGTCTAGGGTTGGGGTTGGGGTGATCATTTGGTCCCAATAAGGTGTTTGATCATCACAAGATAATCAGCCGAATATCAGAGCTATCCTAAGATGGCTCTTCTGTTTGAGTTGTCCTTATCTTCAACATTGGGCGATCATGGTCATGCCTCTTTGTACACGCCATACCCAAGCGAGTGAGCGAGACGATGAAGGCCGTCGAACTGACACGAAGTGATCGGTAAGCTCAACGACGTGAATTAATCAACCCAAACTCTCCATGACGAACTGATCGATGTACAAACAGCACGCCAGCAAAAAGGATGTTCGGCACGTGCTTTAGACAAGTCATACATGAAAGAATGCGACAAGACTGCCTGCCCATTCGACCAATCCAAGACAAGGAGGGAAATAGATAAGGAAAAAAAAGAAGGAAACCCAGTGGTATCGAACACCCAAGGCGCCCGCCCTACAGGGCAAAACAAGAGCCCCGCCCCCCACCGTCAAAAGTCCGCCACACCACGTCGGCAAGATCAAGAAGTATAAATCCCCCAAGGCCAAATCATTCCGCGGCGAACCAAAACATAAGCCAAAATTCCTCTATCCCAAAACACCAGACTCATCACTCCTTCATCTCATTGTTCAAGACCAACTCGACGACGATCTGCGTGCGCTCGTTTTCCGGATGCTGCATCACAGCCTTAACCGTCCGACCACCGGCCGCCGAGCTGCCGTACACGGAACCGTTGTTGGCAGGGACGGGAGGCCTGTTGAGGCCGGCATTATACTCGCCTCCATCGTCGAGACACTTGATCTCGCGGCCGGCGATGATCTGCTTCAGGCGGCCGTTCTGCGCGTTGCGGATTTCGATGAAGTCCGTATCGAAGAGGACGAGGTAGGCGCCCGAAAGCGCAGCGGTCTGCGCCGTCCCGACAAACTCCATGATGACGCTGCGGCTGATCTCGCCGTGCTTGTTGACGTACACGGCGCAGTTGGCGTAGCACAGCAGGAACTCCGCTTCGCTCAGGCGCAGCATGCAGAGGGCGCGCTGGTCCTTGATGTGCCGGACGATGTTCTGCACGCTCTCGCCTTGCACCTCGGGCACGCTCTGGGGGACTTTCCGCTCAAGGGAGAGGACTTCGAAACCTCGCGCGGTACTAACGGCAAGGGAGCTCGTGAAGAGGTTGATGCCTGTGCATTCGGTCGGAATGTAGAAGTCGTCAAACTCGCGGAAGAATTCGGTGGAACCGCGTTTGAAGTAGCCAGCGCGTTTCCTTTCGGATGACTTTTGGTAGATCGGCTCGAGGACTTTGAAAGTCGAGGAGAGGTTGTCGCGCTTCTTGTAGAAGACCAGGGTGCGGTCCTTCATACGACCGGCTACAAAGAAGCCAACATCGCGACTGCCTGAGAGCTTTTGTGGTGCTTTGCGACTGGAGTCTACAGTGCTTGAAGGACCTGCGGTGATGACGTCCAGGTGGTAGGCGATGAGTGACTTGTCCGAGATCAATAAGAACAGATTGAACTCTTCCAGCACGGCGACTTGAGTAACACGCGTCATGCTAATAGCCTGGAGATGGTCAGTCTTGTTTACCGTACGTCAAGTTTCAGCAAGGGTATACTCACTTTTGTCCAGCCTCTCGGATTATCGGCCTCACTCACAAAGACACCAAAGTCAGTGCCGACTGCCAACATTTTCTTGCCAGGATAAGGCATCATGAAGCTTGTCGCGCAGTTCACCCTTGCCCTGCAAATAGGTCCAGGTCGTCCAGTGTCCTTAAACCTCTGCTCGACTTCCTGAATTGCGCGGTCGATGGGTGTGCCCTTGATTACCAGAGTCTTGCCTCCAGTCCCCGCAAAGCCGTCGTAGACGAACGCAGAATCGGCCATGACTTGCAGCCTGAAGGGCTCCGCATGTTGTGCATAGAGCGCTTTGGCGTGTTTAGTCTTGGCTTCAATGATTTTTGTGCACCACTCTCGCCTTGCCTGTTCAGTGTGTGCGAACAGATTGTAGTTTTCCCGCCCAAGGTGCTTGAGTCTGATGGGGTATAAGATTCTGTCGGACTCTTTGCTGTTGTCGATAGACGTGACGGTATGGAGAGTGGTAGCTGACATTCCAGTGTTCGTACTTTGCAGGCCTGGAGCAGGTGAGTTGGACTGTGTCCTACCGAGCGTCATTTGGTCAGAAGACGCCGCTGATCTGCCAGACACCGCGCTGACGGTAGTAATGCCTTTGACGTAGGACGACTTTTGCACTGCTGGGTCTGTTGTGCTCTCCAACACGAGCAAATCCATTGGTATGGGCAGTCTTGACACATCGTATTTTTCGACACTTCCTCCTTGCTCTGCGCGGTGGCGGATCGCTTTAGCAATGACAAGGTAGTGGTCGAACAATATGGCATGACTGTCGAGCCAGGTGAAACGATTGCCACCCATTCTTTGAAGGTCCCCGCGATGCACCAACTCACGACCCAGGTGGTTCAGATTGAGCTCGACCGCGTTCTGCATTCCCGGCCTGAGCACCAGCTTGGCGCCTAGATCTGTCAGGTCGACCTTACGCTGCATCTCTGCAACACGCGTGTCGCACTCCAGGGTAACAGCCTTGACTTCATCGTAGGCAATCTGCAGGTTGGTCTTCTCTTCGCTGTCTGTCTTCATGTTCTTCAACACTGTGTGCAAAAGAAGTGTGTAGCGCTGCAAGCGAGTGATTGGGGACTTGAGATAAGTGTCCCAACCGAGCCTCTTTCCTCTGGGATCGTTGCGTGCTTTTTCCAGGAAGCCGGCGAAGTGGAGGTTGCGTTCCATCTCCTGTCGCACCATGAAGCTGGCTCCCGGGAACGAGCCTGCATAATCAATATAGGCAGTCTTGGCCATTCTGATCCATTGGCGGAAGATGTCACTAAATCCCACGATCCATGGGCCTTGCTCGTGCTGGCGGTACTTGAGCTGCGGCAACAAGTGATCCTCGTTCGCTTGCTTCACCTGCTCGAGTTTACCAAACACGTCCTTGAGGAATTTCTCCTTCCGCTTCGGCGTGATGATTGACGGTTCGGTCTTGGCGAGTGGCTCACGATAAATCAGTCGCAAGAGGTTCAGCTGCTCCATGTAAGAGTCTTCGGTCTGAACAACCTCGTGGAGGACGTTCTGCCGTTCAATCTCCTTGTTGTCCCGCCCTTCCATGTCTTCCTTCTTGAGCTTGTAAAACTCCGCCCAAGTTTCATGAGCACGTACGGGCTGCGTGTGCAGATTGACTTTCTTGAGCGTACGTTGACAGTGATGGGCGTAACAACGGCCTGGTACATCATGGTCATGCAGCGTAGGAGAGTAGCACCCAGCGCTTGACAGCTGGAAAATGACACCAGACATCGGGACATGAATCAGTTTCACCCACTCTTCGTTGACTTGCAACGCTCCAGACTGGTACATGTTATCCGCAACGCGATCGCTGAGGCCCTCGGCATCGGCGATGTTCATCGTAGGAACCTTGTTTGTGAACAAGTTGACCAGGGCTTCCTTGATGAGAGCTTCTTTCAACTCGGTTGTTTGGTCCGGTTTGGCCACAGTGATTAGCCAAGAGAGGATTGCGCTTAATGCCCAAGGCTCCTCGCATTTCTTAAAGTCTGGTGTGCCGAGTTTCGATGGCATGAATCTCCTCGTGGGCAGCGATGGCAGGTCGAGTGCGACCGCACTAGTACTTGCTGGCGTCGTATCGTAGGTAGAATATGCGGATGTGCGAATGTTCTGACGCAGGCGACGTTCCTCGGCGTCGGTCTTCGACCTTAGAGGTTGAGTGATGGGAGTGGTTTTGCTGTAATTGATCAAAGAAGCAGATCTTGGAACCCACTGCCCTTGTGCATTCATGTCATAGCCGGTCGGTGCATAGGGATAGCCAGTCTTGAAGTCGTTCTGCAGAGCAGGCGAAATGCTCTCACCTGGGGGCGGCGGCGGGAGCGGGCGATGCGTCGCTGATGTTGAGTTGAAGAAAACATCGGGCGGTTCGTCTGGAAATCTCTCTGGCATCTGGCTCTCTGTAAGTGCGTACTCGTCGCCTTCGTCGTAGCTTTTCCGCCTGCCGTCTGCTGGTGGTTCGTAATTGCCGCCAGTACCTCCAGCATCCACCCTTGCATCCTGGAAAGGTGGGAACGGATGTATTGAATCCATGGTGTAGTCGTAGCTTGAATGCGATCGATGCGATCTGTTCATGGAGCTATGTTGGCTCGACACGGCATGGCTGTAGGAATCACCATTAAGCTCTCCACCTGCAGCCAGTTGGTTTGGATCGCCACCGTATGACATGTGGACGTCATAGCCGCCTCCGAACATCGATACATCGACTCCAGTGTAGTCTTCATTGTCGCTTGTTCGATTGCTGTTTTGACGAGATGTCGGGCTCCGATCCGAGTCGCGCCTAGGGACTCGCTGCGAGGGATGGTTGTACCCAATAAACGGACGTTGAGTACTGCTGCCGCTCTGGCTTCGGAATTCGTCCTCGGCTTCACGTTCCTCCGCAAGGCGCATGGCCTCCAGGCCAGCTGCTGCTTCCGGATCGCTATCGTCGGTGTATTGCTCTGTAGGCGGAGGGAAATGAGGAGCTGGTGAGAGATGACCGTTGATCATACCCACGTCTCGCGGTGACGCAGTACCAAAGCTCTGCCGTGAGCGATGGGATTCGTATGGGGGCGACGTCAACGCTATTGAGGGGCTCCTGCCTGGTCGACCAGCATTGAGTATGGCATCCTCAACCTGATCGTATAGCTCATCTTGATCCATATATTCAGCTTCCTCGCGACTCATCTGGCGTCCGTGTTGGAAATAATCGGCATCGGCTTCGAGTGGGGGTATACCAGGAAGTGGCCTCTGCGACGGATGTCTGCCCAGAGTATTCGACCTTGAAGATGTTCCATGAACAGGTGGTGTTGGGCCGGGAGTAGAGCTTGGAAGCGAAGGAGACGAGCCGTGAGATGTAGTCGGATGAAGGGGTGAAGGAGCTTGGTGGTTCTCGGTCTGATAAGGTGGCCCTGGCGCATATTGGCCATCTGACAGGCCTGGAAGTGCTGGTGACACATTGGAGTACCGACGGGAAGATGTCCGAGCATTGGATTCTTGTCTCCTAGGAGGCGACTGCCATTCGTTCACGTGATACGGCATTTCGATGTGAGCGTGCTGTGGTATGGGTGCCGCAGTGGAGTATGCAAAGGATTGTTGAGGCGGCGGCGGGCTTTGATAACCGTATTGATGCTGTGGAGGTTGAGGGCTATAATGCTGCTGCGGTGACCCATATTGAGACTGCTGAGGCGAGCGTCTATATGCGGGCTGCTGGGGAGATGGGAATGTCGCACTCGAATGGTTGCTGGGAGAGTAGGCATATGGATCACCCATGGGACCACTTGTCGCCTGAGCGGGAGCCTCTGGATACGCCGAGGGGTTATACTGAGCCGGATATGGAGCCGTTGGCATGTTTACATAGTTCTGAGGGTTGTACTGCGGTATCTGGCCCTGTGGCTGAGGCGGCGATTGGGCATAATTCTGAGGATTGTACGTCTGGGGCTGTTGATATTGGCCAGCATACGACGACGCAAAGGAAGTCGCTCGCGGAGAGACTAGACTGTCATTGTAGTTGTTCTGGTATGCGCCTTGCGACTGCTGCACCGGTCCACCTGGATTCTGCTGATTGTACGTGGCCTGGCCTGGATATTGCTGTTGCGGCGGCGGAGGTGGCAGCGGTGCCTGCTGGGCCGAGTAACCTCCATTCTGGTCCGGAGGGACTGGGTTGTATATTTCATGGTAGCGATTGGACGTAGGCTGCTGGTATGGACCGCCTTGGTAGTAAGACATTATATCGTCCAGAAGGATGGAATCGCGAACAGGCTTAGTCGATGCGCGACGGGGCAGTCCTGCGAGCAGGCCGGGAGTCGGCGATGCGCGCGACCCGCATGAGGATTTAGCGAACAGATTGGGAGCGAGAAGGCGTGGTGACGCGGTTCAGTCGTTCATAGCAGCCTCACTCATGCTTTGAAGGTGGTGTTTCGTCCGATGATGCGGCTGAGGCGGCGGCGCGGAGAGTGACGGTGGCGGGCGGCGGGGGATACTCGCTGGAGAGGTCGGGAGTGATAGACTGTGTGGCCAAGGGCTATAAGGATAAGCGCATGTATATCCAAGAGGCTCTTCTGGAGAGTGATTGTCGAGGGATCGGCGAGTAAGGTATTGAAGATGGTCAGTGAGGTGGTGTTCCTCGCCGTGCTCGCGTGGCCGCCGTAAGACCCTGTATCGCCAAGTGCCGCTCGGTCGTATTGGCAGCTCTGATCTGAAGATGGCCTCTTCACGAGCATTGTCTCCATAACACTAGCATTTCTCCCCAACAATATCACAGCACGGAGTCGCCTTTGATTGTTATTGTTATTTCAGGAACTTGGCGACCACCGTATACCGTATACATCTCACCGAGATCACAGCCACCAGCACGAGGCGTTCTGTCATCAATACCAAACACCTCAGCCGCCTCGCCTCAAGACGCGTCCCGAAGGATTCTTGCGGCTGTGTGCAATCCGCCTCCTGTCAGCAGCGCCAGCTCGTCATCGAAGAGGCCGTTTCGCAATAGACAAGAGGCAGGCTGACATGGGCAGTGTATTACTGTGCTGTTGATCGGTCTGACCACGTGGTGAAAGCGATTGTAGCCATTTCATCCGGTGTGCGGTGCTGTCTCCTGCATTGTTGTAGCTAGGACTCGGATCTCTGAAGGTACAGTACCTAACGCTGGACTGAACTCCTTAGTTTTGGCCTAATATGCGCCTCAAGTTGGATGGCAGCCTAGCTGTATTACCTAACCGGCCAATTGCGACGGCCATCAGCTTACGTTACCACCTACTCTATTCCACACGAAGCATGTTGAGACCCATACTCTAAGCACCGATCAATAATGCTTGCACCGACTAGCTCTCTACCAATGAGACAGCCAAAGTTCAAACGACAGCTCCTCTGATGGTGTTAGCTGCAAGTGGGGGTGACGACTCAACGTGCCGAGGGCCGAAGTACTTGCAGTACAGACGCAATAACCATAATGATAGAGTTGAATCCCTCTTGTCGCGTAAACTTCAACCATAGAACAACTAACGCGACAACTCTATACCAACATACACAAGATGGTGATGAAACAAGACGGCCCCGATGGTAGCTCGGCTACAACTCGCAGCCATGTTGCCGACCCAGAGGCAAACATCGCAGAACGAGACGGCCTGCATATTCCACAAGTCGATGCTTCCGGCTACCGCATTCGCGAAGAGCCGTTTGGTACCAAGCGGAAACTGCGAGTCGTACTCATGGGAGCTGGCGCATCGACGGTCAATTTCCTTAAGAAGGCCGAAGAGCGGATGCAAAACTTGGATGTAACCGTCTACGAGAAGAACCACGATATCGGAGGCACGTGGTTGGAAAACAGGTATCGTTGATCGGTTTGATCATGTTTGATGCAGGGTTATAACTCACATTCTGGCAGGTATCCTGGTTGTGCATGTGATGTATGGCCTTCTTCCGCCTGTCCGGATACATGATTACATGTCTGGCTCTTGCTGACTTCCACAGATCCCCAGCGTCAATTACCAGTTCACGTGGAAGATCAAGACCTGGCAGCACTTCTACTCATACTCACCAGAGATCTTCGATTATCTCAAAGGCATATATGAGGAGCACGACTTCATCAACAAGTACGTGAAGCTCAAACACAAGATCGAGCATGCACAATGGGACTCGACAAAAGCCGTATGGAAGCTCAGAGTCCGCGATCTAACCAACGACACCGTGATCGACGATGAAGCCGAGTTCTTCATCAATGCTGGTGGTGTACTGAACAACTTCAAGTGGCCTGACATACCCGGTATCAAGGACTACAAGGGCAAACTAATGCACTCCGCCGCCTACGAGGAAGGCTACCCACTTGAAGGCAAGCGAGTAGCGGTCATTGGAGCCGGTAGTAGTGGCGTTCAGATCGTTGCAAACATCCAGAAGAAAGTGCAACACCTCTTCCACTGGATCCGAAGTCCAATCTGGATCACCCCCGGTTTCGCCCAGAGCTGGGCCGGCAAAAACGGCGGCAACTTCGAGTACACCGACGAGCAGAAGCGCTACCTCGAGGAGAACCCCGACAAATACCTCGAGTACCGCAAGCAAATGGAAAACGAACTCAACCAGCGCTTCAAGTTCATCATCAAGGGCTCGCCCGAAGCCCAAGTCGCACGCGAAGCGGCCGAAAACCAAATGCGCCGCACCCTAAACAACGACAAACGCCTCTGCGACGCCATCATCCCACGCAGCTTCAACCCAGGCTGTCGACGCCCGACTCCCGCGCCGGGCTATCTCGAAGCCCTCGTCTCCGAGAACACAACAGTCTACACGGAACCCGTCAACCGGCTGACCGCAGACGGCTTCGTCGACCAAAGCGGCACCTCGCACGCCATCGACGCCATCATCTGCGCAACCGGCTTCGACACGACCTGGGTGCCACGCTTCCCCATCATCAACGGCGCCGGCGTCGACCTCCGCGACTTCTGGGCCGGCGCCAACAACCTCACCTCCTACCTCTCGATCGGCATCCCCACTTTCCCCAACCACTTCACCTTCTGCGGCCCGTACGGGCCCCTAGGCCACGGCTCCTTCATGCCGCTGATCGAGCACTGGACGACGTACATGCTCGACGTGATAACCAAAGCGCAGACGGAGAACCTCAAATCCCTCACGCCGCTCAGCAGCGCCGCGCAAGACTTCCGCCAGCACGCCGACCTCTTCCTGAAGCGCACGGCGTGGACTTCGTCGTGCCGGAGCTGGTTCAAGCAGGGCGCCGACGGCGGCGTCGAGGAAGGAGGCCAGGCCGTCGTGTACCCCGGGTCGCGGCTGCATTTCTTGCATTTGCTCGAGAGGCCGAGGTATGAGGATTATGAGATTGAGAGGTGGGATGTGAATCGGTTTGCTTTCATGGGGAATGGGTTTGATGCGAGGGAGTTTGATGGGAGGGATGTTACGGGTTATTTGGGGAGTTTGGATAAGGAGGGCAGGGATGTGCAGCCAGTTTATGGGGAGGAGTTGATGCATAAGCTGGCGGGGTGGGCGAATGGGATGTAATGCGGTGGTGATGGTGATGGGGGGTGGTTTGGTGGGTCATGTACGTGTGTCTCTAGGGAATCGGATATCGTTACATGTCTAGTTGACATGCGTTCCCAGACACACATCGTCAGCCCTTCTCGGCGCCAATGGATCCACTGGGTCACAGGCCTGGCAAGAGGAGCCGGTCGCGAAATCCACTACCTACGCACAAGTAAGGAAGATCTCGGAAGCGAATGCTTGCCACGCTGTCAATGCTGAACCATGCACGTAGGATAGACCACCGTATTGTTCAATCCCCCGGAAATGCAGTCTGGAGTAAGTGGAGTCCAGATCTTGGGGTATAAGGTAATGATCCGGGGGGAGAGAGGAGATGAGGACCCAGTGGAAAGTGTAGGGTAATCAGACCTGGGGTATAGGGTAATATATGCGGAGGAATGTGTCATTAGCTCTGAAATGGGATGATCTGGTTCATCGGGGCTTCTTTGTTGCGGGTGTGGACATGAGTTTTGATTATTGAGGCTTCTGTGGCTTTTGCGGTCTCGTGGTTAGGTACGATTCAGCGTTCATCAAGGTTCTTGTGGTTGGCGTTACGTGAGTTGTAGGAGGATTTCGGGTTGAACGATGGAAAGCCAAGGCAGGATGTAATATTCATGCAAGGCTGAGTTGTATGTACACCCTTGGCCTGCGGTGAGGCATTTATGTGTTTTGTGGAGGCTATGTTCAGGTATCTTTGAGGCTTGGACAATTTGAAGACTGAGGCCAAATAGAAGTAATGGCAGGGGTTGTGAAGAGGAGTTATTAATCCTGCCGGTAACTGCCAGGAAGGCCTCGCCAATCTTGTGCAACATCAAACGACTCCACTACTTGGCTTCCTTTTAATCAGCAAGACACGAGGAAGAACGATCAGGGTTCTCTCCTTCTTCTTCTTGTCGGCACAACGACTATGCCGAATCTAATCTTTCGGCATAAAGATGACGAGATAGCAAGTGACGGCGCCACAAAACGCCATGGATCCTTCACAGAAGCAAAAGAAGCGAAAGGCAAACAATATTTGCCCGATGTTGAAGCTATCGCGATAGTAGACGAGTAAGATAATCGCGCTGCTATCGCCATACATCATGTATAGTAGATTGCAACAGAGACGCACTCCGCATGCAACTTGCCAATACAGTATCGCGTCAGCCGAGCCTTTGTCGAGACCAAGAACAACCAAGTCCCAAGAGCAAAGAAGATGCAGGTCAAGCGTTCTTCATTTTAGCTTCGCGCTTCTTGAACTAACTTCAAACTCTGTCTAATGCCAACTGCCCGCCCATGCCATGCCACGCGCATGTATCTCTTGTGAGCCCGAAAAGTGACATCCCCCTTTGCCTAACAGAATATCTCTGATGCTCCCCGCCATCATCCCCATCCCCACCGGTTGATAGCACGGTCTCGAACATCCCCGGAACTAAGCCCTTCAGGCCATTCACGCCATTTCTATGTGCAAACGGAAACCCAGGGAATCCGCTTTTGCCTCTGATATCCTCTGTCGGCCCGCGCCCGAATGCAACGTAAAGCCCGTGCTGCTACCTCAGCCTTGGTATCTTTCGACACCTCACCCGCCCCGAGGTGTGAGGGTCGAGGAAAGGACGCCGCCGAACGCCTCTGGAACATCTCTCCCCCGCCGTTCACTACCACTGTCCATGCACGCCTATCAGGCCAAGCCATAGCCAAGACCTACCAAGATGATACCGAGTCGACTTGCTCTCCTGCTGTGCGTCCGGGGCGCAGTGCAAGCACGCGCCACGCTTCCTGCCGGCCACTCGCTGGTGCGCGGCGCCCACTTTCCATTGGCTGATGTCGCGACTCCTACGCCGGTAGGCATGCCTGAGAGGTGAAGACTGAAGGTCGCTTGCACGGCCGGGCGTTCTCGATCCAGTAAGATATGTCACGGGTTCGCCGATACCACATGCTTCGGGCAGGTCGACGGCTCGTGGCTGCGTCGCATATAACTTTCGTGATCGCCGCCGTTTGCCTTCTAGTGCCTGCTCTGCTCTGTTATAGTTGATCTTCACTCGACCGACCGACACCTCTGCCTTTGTCGCTAGGTTGTGATTTAGAGGGTGTATCATTGCTGCGTACCAACACACGCCGCACTCGATCACTCTGATCAACCAGCCCTTCTCGACACATTGCTCGGCTATCACATCCAACATGGCTCACGCGACAGGTCGTGAGTGGGATGTTACCCCACCAGACAATGGCAAGAGCGAGTATGGATTCCAAAAGGAAGTTGGACCAGATGCACACGATATCCAAATCTATGCAGACCCGGAGCACAAGGATGAGAGTCTACACCGTGGCCTCAAGGCCCGTCAGATTAGTATGATTGCGATTGGTGGCGCTGTCGGTAAGTCGAGATCAACTCTTCCGAAAATCGACCCAGCTAACATTTCCTAGGCACCGGTCTGATTATCGGCACCGGTTCTGCACTCGCAAAAGCCGGACCGGCATCCATCCTTATCGCCTACTCTATGATCGGTTTCCTCGTCTACGTCGTCATGTGCTCTCTGGGTGAAATGGCAACCTGGCTGCCCGCCGCCGGTGGTTTCTCGACTTACGCCACCCGCTTCGTCGACCCTGCGTTGGGTTTTGCACTTGGTTACACGTACTGGTTCAAATATATCATCATCACGCCCAATCAGCTGACGGCAGCCGCCCTGGTCATCCAATACTGGCTACCTGCAGATCGAGTCAATCCCGGAATCTGGATTGCCATCTTCCTGGTCATCATTTGTCTGATCAACTACTTTGGCATTAAATTCTTTGGAGAGTTCGAATTCTACCTTTCATCGATTAAGGTGGTCATTATTCTTGGCCTGCTCATCCTCATGATCATCATCACCAGTGGTGGTGTTCCCGGACATGCTTCCACTGGGTTCAAATACTGGGAGACCCCTGGCGCATTTAAAACATACCAAGCATCAGGATCTGCCGGTCGCTTCCTTGCTGTCTGGTCCAGCATGGTCACCGCCGTGTTTGCCTTCCTCGGAACTGAGTTGATTGGTGTTACGGTCGGGGAGGCTGAGAACCCGCGCCGCAACGTCCCCCGCGCCATCAAGTTGACTTTCTGGCGTATCCTCGTCTTCTACGTTTTCTCTGTGCTCCTCCTCGGAATGTGCGTTCCTTACGACAGCGAGGAGCTTGTCAATGCAACCAAGGGCGGCAAGGATGGAAACAAGAGCTCTGCCACTGCTTCGCCTTTCGTCGTCGCCATCAACGAGGCGGGTATCCAGCACCTGGCCAGCATTTTCAACGCCTGCATCCTGATCTTCGTCTTCTCCGCCGCCAACTCGGATCTTTACATTGCTAGCCGTACCCTTCACGGACAGGCCGTCAAGGGCTTCGCCCCGTCCTTCTTCGCCAAAACCAACAAGACCGGTGTCCCTGTCGCCGCCCTCTTCTTCTCCGCTGCTTTCGGCTGCCTGGCCTTCATGAACGTCGCCAGTTCCGCCAAGGTCGTCTTCGGCTACTTCGTCAACCTGGTGTCCATCTTCGGTCTCCTGACCTGGATCTCCATCCTGGTGGCCCACATCTACTTCGTGAAAGCGCGCCGCGCACAAGGCGTCGACGAGCGCAGCATGCGTTACAAGTCACCCTTCGGCCTGTGGGGCAGCTACTGCGCCCTCGCATTCTGCTGCCTCGTCGCTCTCACCAAGAACTTTGACGTCTTCATCGGCGGCTTCGACTACAAGAACTTCATCACCGGCTACCTCGTAAGTTTGCCTCTTTTCTCGTCCACACTTCACCCGATCAACGCTAACAATTCCTCCCAGGGCATCCCTCTCTACCTCATCATGATCGGCGGCTACAAGATCGTCAAGAAAACCAAGCAAGTCAAGCCCGAAGAAGCAGACCTGTGGACCGGCAAAGCCGTCGTCGACGCCGACGAGGCCGAGTGGCTCGCCAAGGAGGCTTACGAGAAGGCCAATGGCTTGGGCCCCAATGCTTTGTACAGGTACACTCTTGGCTACCTCTTCTAAGCGCGCTCGGTCTTGTTTTTGGAAAAAGAAAAAAAGAAAGCTTTGGACCACAACGGCCGGCCTTGAAGCGTGCGAGGTGGGAGTCTTGCAACAGTAGTTATGCCCTGCTGCCACTTTCGCACGTGGTATGTCAATATTTTCGCGAGAGTTGAATAATGAAACTTTGACCTCTCCGAATTGTTCGGGTTTTTACCTTTTTTTTCGCCCTTGTGTTCTCTCTGTCTTTTCATTGCACTGAGACAATTGCATGCTACGACCGTACCTACTGACTTCAGCTGCACACCGAAATCCTGGTCAGTCAATATTAGGGGCGAGTCTAGGTAATTAGTCTGACTATATCTCGAGACATGATCGAAGACCGGTCCGCTCAATTCCATTAAACTTGCATTGCCCCCCGGCACATATCAGAATGAATGACATCAAGACAGCGCCGACAAGCTCACGAGACCGATTATAGAGACATTTACTAAAGGTTCACCAATCGTCAGCCAAACATATGAATGGAAGAATGCATTTGGTGCTCTCAAGCCAAAAGAATAATTTACGCTAAACCACACGTCAAACGAAGCGAACTTCCCATCTACCTACTTCTACTTCTTGCCCCTGCCCTTCTGGCTAATGAGTTTTTTCTTCAGGTGCTTGGGCATCTTCGTCGCCCTCTGCTCGCGCTTCTCCTCCTTGACCTGCGCTTTATGCGCCTTCTTCTCGTCCTTGTCCTCGAAGCGCTTGCCCCTAGGCCGGGCGTTTTCGTCCCACTTGGCCCGGCGGATCGGCTCGCCGTTCTCATCCAGCTCGACTTCGCTGTCGTCTTCGTCGTCGTCGTCTTCTTCTTCATCATCCTCTTCGCCATCCTCGTCAGTTGAGGCATTAGCATCGCCCTCCCCGCCGTCCGCCGCGGATTTTTGTGGCACGCTCTGCGCCAGCAAGTCCTTGTAAACCAACGACTCGCCCTCGCCGAGCTTCAGCTTCTCGACGTCGCGCTCGATGTCGTACACTTGCTCGAGCGTCTGCGGGATGTACTGCTGGCGGAAAACGGTATCGTCCATCTCGGACGCCGCCTCGCGCTCGGCGTCGTCGCCATCGCCGCCGCTCTGCTGCTCGCGGAGCTCGAACAGCTTCTCGACAGCCTCCTTCATGCCGGCCATGTCTTTGCTGCCGCCGCCGGCCGTCACGAAGCCGAAGACGGCGCGCTCCGACAGCGTGTGCACGTTCTTGCGCTTGAAGAAGTCGCTGACGTTCTTGACGTCCATGCGCAGGAACTCGAGCGAGCGCGGGTGGTCGTGCTCGACGCTCTGGCTGACGTCGATCATGATCAGCTGGCCCTGGTGGTACAGCAGGTTGTACTCGCTCAGATCGGCGTGCACGAGGCGGCAGGTCTGGTACAGGATGCGCATGTAGCCGAGCAGCTGGACGTAGACGTCGCGCCACTTGGCCGCGACCTCCTCCTGGGTGTCGGCTTCGAACTCGAAGTCGCGCAGCCGCGGCGCCGGCCAGCCTTTGTTGTTGCCCAGGAAGGCCATTACTAGCACGTGGGCTTTGAGGTAGACTGGTTCCGGGCAGGGGATGCCGGCGGCGTGGATGCGGCGCAGGTTGCGGAATTCCTTCTCGGCCCAGACTTTGACCATGGCGCGGTTGGAGGACTTGTTGTAGCCTTGCTTGAAGCGGAACTCGCCGGCCACGTACTTTTCTCTGTCCTTGAAGACCATGATGCTGGTCTTGTAGACTTTGATCGCGCGGTGGAGAGTGGCGGCAGGGGCCTCGCCTTCGGCCTGCGGGATGGTGGCGGCGTGGTAGACGTTGGCCTCTTTGCCTGTGGAAATGACGCCGTTGATCTCGCTGACGATGTTGCGGTTGAGGATCTGCAACAGCAGCATGCGCGTCCGAGGATCCAGGACTTGCTCGCTGGTCGCGCGATCGCTCTTCTCGGCACCGCCCTGAGCTTTGCCTCCCAGGCCGGCCTCGAGACGGGTCAACTTCAGCTTTGCCGTGTGGGCGGACAGCGACTTGACGTGGTCGTCGACGGCCGATCGGGTGTTGAGCTGGGGGTTGGCTTTGGGTTTCTGCGACTCCGGTATCGATGAATCGTTCATCTTGCGTGTGCGGTTGAACGTCTTTGTGAAGTCGGCCGAGTTGGAGGCCCCGAGATCCGTGTCTGATAGTTCGTCGTCCGAGGGCTCGAAGAGGTCGTCGTAGTCTTCATCTTGGTCGTTTTCTTCGTCGTGTGCGATGTCGTTGTCCGTGTTGTCTGCTGCAGTCTCGTTTTGGGAGGTGTTTGTGTAGCCTTCGGTTTCGACAAAAGTGTGTGGCGGCTGGATGCCGGCGGCGGGACTTGATGTCGATTCGGCCATGTTGATTGTGATGAATAGGTAATGCGTCCTGACGAGGGAGAAGCCGGATGTAGTGTTTTCTCTCTTTGATTGGCAAGCCTATGTCTAAATCGGCAAATCTACTCAAAGTTGTCGAATGCTTGCAGGATTATATGCAGTCTTCTGTGACACACTTTGATGAGAATTCGTGGAGTGAGAGTATTCCATCTTAGGTGATCCACCTAGATTGTAACCCTAACCCTATGGTTGCCTCCCGGCTCGTTTGCACTGCATGCTCCGCCTTCTGCACATATTATTCAATCCACGGCGCCATGTGTCGACCAACACACACGCCTCTACAACCATTCGCGCCAATGTCTTGACGCAGATGGCAGCCCGCCCATGGAGCACGGTCTGCCTCTTATGTCGCCATCAAGCCAGCCTGACGACGAGACGACGAATACAACATAGCACCCGGCGAAGCCTGCAGGTAGTCGCTCTGCGGCACGACGAAAATGCCGGACTGGTTCTGCAAAACACAGGAGATGGAGAAGGCTACAAGGCGGGCGACAATGACTCGGTGGACTCGATCGCAGACGCAATCCGGCGGTGGAAGACCAACATCCCCGTGAACGAGGTCCGGGAAGGTCTGCTCGCCTTTGAGGACATGGTCAAACTACGGGACAGGCGCGGCGAGCTGTTGAAGACGCTTGCGAAGGCATCGCTCAACCCGCTGCCAAACCATGGAATACACGTTGCTGGCAAGTACAAGCCACGCTTGCCGGAAGCGCACGCGGGGCCCATATCTCAGACGACATTCAGGAGGGTCATGCGTCACGCGACCAACAGCAAAGTGATCCGAAGTGCACTCCGCGCGCAGCTGCTCAGAGTTCAGCACCCAAAGGACCTTCTCCGCGTCGCCGCTGTTGCCATGATGAACCCAAAGCACGCGGAACATCTTGCGGCCTTGGATATGTGCATCCTGCGCGCTTTATATCGATGCCGCAACACCGTTACAGATGCAGAGGTCCTCAAAACCAGCAGAGCTATAGTGGCTCGCTTGCAATTTGCAGGCCTCGAGTTGAAGCCTCAGCTGCTTACAGTCGGGTTGAAGTTTGCGGCACGAGCGCGGAGTGTGGATGGCATGAAGAAGTACCTCAAGCTTATCCACGACCGTGGTCAAGGCATGACCAATAATATCTTTCGTAGCGTGATTGCCAAGTGTTCCATCGGGCAGCGAGGCCTGGGCGAGATAAGAAACGGACGGTGGCGAAGGTCAGATTTGTTGCAAGTCTTGACGGGTTTCGACGATTGCAAGCATCTCCCTCCTGAGAAGCAGTTCCATCTCGGCGCCTTCCTCGACAGGGACGATTGGGCGTATCTGCACGGGTGGGTCGCGGTGCTCGGCCGGTGCAAAGCGAGCGATGCAGTCTGGCACGAGTGGCTGCTTTGGAAACAAAGCAGCATTCGCACCAATCCAAGGATGCTAGAGGGTGAGGCGCATCATGAGAATCGTGCGTGGCGGTGGAACACTCGGTGGCGAGGCGACTACTGGTTCGTCGAGCACATGGCTTTCACGGACGACTTGAAGCGTGCCTGGCGCCTGCTCGAGGAGTCCGAGATTCCCTTCTCAACCCTCAAAAGCCACCTCAAGATGCGGCTGCTCAACGGCGTCGAGCACGCCAGCGTTTGGACGCCCGAGCTGAGCGAGGCCATGCTCGACAAATACGATGCCGAGTTGTCACGCATCGAGCGCGCGTTCGGCGTCACCTGGCAAGCTGGCGAGGAAAATGGACAAGGCCAACACGTTCTCTTCCGCGACCAGGAAGAAGCCCTCGACGAACTCGGTGATCCGGCCTGGAAGTACGAAGATGCAATCGACCACGGATTTCCCACAGACGACGATGTCAGCACCCTGCCATCAGCACAAGATGAGACTCTGCATGACGCCACAGAGGGCGCACTCGTACCTCCAGATCGAGCTCGAACATACGAAACCCAACAGAAAAACTACATCCGAATACACGCCTGCCACGATTGAGCATAGCCAGGCATCATTGTTGTAGAGCATCAAATCATGAGCATACATATGTGTATAACAGCAGCAGCTTTCCGTTCTCCAACTCCTAACCGCCTTTGCAAGAAAAGCATAGTGGTGCGTACCTAACAATGGCCATCTGATATGACACCGACAAAAAGGAAAACGTTTCCGCCGCTGTCGTTACATCAATATCATAGACACAGCGAGGTTCTCCAAGCAAATCGAATCAAGTAAGATCCCCCTGCCTCACCCCTCCTGAGCCCTTCCCTTCCCCCGCCCCAAAACCACTCCAACATGATGCAAAAACAAGAGTTCGCCAAAAACGTCGCCCAAACCATGGTCCACTCGGGCTTGCCCAAGCCAGACTTGAACCTGCTTTTCGAAGCGATGAGAACACCACCTACCCCCGCTGCTGCTGTCGAGAGATGGCGCGCGAACTGTTGAGGACCACAAAGAGAGCACTGAAATGCGAGAAGAGAGAGAAACATTGTACAGAGCAGAACGATCAGGGCAATGTCAAGGAAGTGAAAGCTGACTTCTACGATTTAAAAGCAGGCAAAACAGGGTACGTAAGTAGTTTTAAAGAAGCTTGTCAGAATGTTTGATAAGAGCTGGGTTCCCACGTGCTTCTGCGTACACTACTTACTCTACCTTACACTACACTTACGCGTTGGCTCGCCTCGCATCTCTTTTCCATCTCTCTTGAAACTGATACGAATCACCCCAAACCCCCCTTTGTGTTCTTCCCATCCCAGAACGTTGTCCCTGACTCCAAAACGCCCTTAAGCACTATGTACCTACCTACCTGGCCCTCCCACTGACGAACGACTCTCCATCTACTTCCCACCCCCACTAACCTGCCCTTCAACAAAGTCCAGTGCCTCAACAGTCTGCACAATAGCGATACTACTGGCCTTGCGCTGCTGACTAACGCCATAGCAGCGATCAGCAACCCGCAACATCTCGGGCCGGAAAGTAGTGCAGATGAACTGGCCCGTTGCAGCGCTCTCCTGGATCAGCGAAGCGACCGCCGTGCGGTACTGCGCGTCGAGGTTGGCGTCGATTTCGTCAAACAGGTAAAAGGGCGCCGGGTCCGATGCCTGGATGGCGAAGATGAGCGTGAGGGCGCACAGCGACTTCTGCCCGCCCGACAGCTGCTGGATGCGCTGCTGGTCGTCGTGCTTGCTGTTGAACGACACCGAGATGCCCACGCCCGTGTAGTTCTCCACCGTGCCGTCGCGCTGCCCGTCGTCGTCGTCGTCGCTGTCGTCGTCGGCGGCGGCGGCGCGGGCTTGCTGGTCCGTGCGGCGCTGGATGATCAGGCGGCCTTTGCCCGCGGGCACGAGTTTCTCGAAGATGCGCGCAAACTCCTTGCTGACTTGGCGGAAGGTGCGCTCGATGGATTCGTCTTTTTGCTTGTCCAGGTGTTCGATCAGCTCGTTGATTGCGTCGTCGCCCGAGCCGAGCTCTGTGCGGCGGTTTTCCAGCGCGTCGCGCTGCTTTTCGAACTGCTGGAATTGTTCGAAGGCTTTCTTGTTGACGTGGCCGTACTTTTTGAGCGCTTCTTGCGCCTTGTGCAGGCGGGTTGTGGCGGTCTGCGCGCTCATGCGTTGGTACAGAGGCGTGTGCGCAAGATCGGGCAGGACACCAAGAGCGCGGATGGCGGCGGTGACGTCGGTGAGGCGGTTCTGGATGGCGCCGCGCCTCTGGGCGTACTTTTGGAAGTTCTTCTGCTGGTCGCGGATTGCCTTGTTGAGGTTGTCGACTTCTTGTTGCTTTTCCGCGCGGGTGGATTCTTGGGTCTGTACGGCAAGCTGTGCCTTCTCGATCGCCTTTTCGTTCTCGGCCAGCTTCGATGTGACCTCGTTCAAAGCCTTGGAGATGCGTTTGAGGTCTTTTTTGCGTTCGTTCAGACGCGTCGAGGTTCCGGAGCCGCTTCCTGAGGCATCGGCGTCTGCGTCCTGAGCTTGGAGTTGGTCGAGACGAAGACGGAGGTTCTCGCGCAACTCAATCTCGATTTCGCTCTTCTGTGCCTGTAACTCGGAGCTCTGGGCGCTGATTTCTGCGTGTTGCTTTCGGAGATCGGGAAGCATGTCACTTGCAGCCTTCAATTGGCGTTCTTCGTCGTCGGAAAGTACTTTTTGGAACGGACTTGCCAGCTCAGTCTCGAAATCGCTCAATTGCTGACTCTGATCCCTAACAAGACTCTCGATGTTGTCACGTTGACGACGTTTGCGTTCAAGCTCGTCGCGTCGGGCGTGTAGCTCGGCATCCCTCCGCTTGAGCTGTTCCGCCAGAGGACCGTAGCCGCCTTCCATATTTTGGCGACCTTCCTGGAGCTTCTGTAGATCGCTGCCGGCTTTAGTGACCTGCTGGTCAAGCGATCGGAGATCTTGGCTGAGTTGCGCCTTTCTTTCAGAGAGTTGCTCGTTCTCCTGTCTTGCTTTTGCGTACCGCTTCATTGCATCGACGCGGGAGTTGCGGGTGTCGTGGAAACCACCGGTCAATGCACCCTTCTTGTCGGACCGGTCACCGTCTGGTGTGATAGCACTGACACCGTGAGAGCGAGCGTATTGCGATGCGGCTTGTAGGTTAGGGCATACGATTGTCTTGCCAAACACCTGCTGGAAAGCCTTGGTAAACCGGTCATCGTACCTGAGCTTTGCAAGCAAGTAGACTACATCACTGGCGTTAGGCAGGTTTGGTATCTTCGGGTTGAGTCGGTTGAGCGGCATGAATGTCACTCGGCCGCCCTTCTCCCTTTGCAGTATGTCGACGATGCGAGTTGCAGTTTGATCGTTGTCCACAACGTAGTGGAACAATGATGTGCCTGCGGTAACTTCGATAGCAGTCTTGTATTTTTCAGGGAATTCGAAGAGCTCGCCGAGACAGCCGTATGCGCCTTGGATGTTGTGTTGTTTGACTATTCTCCTCACTGATTCGAGACCGCGGGATGTGCCCTGGTCCATCATCTGAGCCAAGAAACGCTCGGCTTTCTCGAGCTCTTGCTGAGCTTGAGACAGGATCGCATCCAGTTTCGCCTCCTCGCGCCAGATCTCCTTGCGTTGGTCGTTGAGGCCTTCTTTCTCTGTCTTGGCCTCTTCGACTTTCTCGGCGATCTTCTGTTGCTCGTCACCGCGATTGCTGAGGCGGCTGCGCATTGAGGCGATGTCTTCCTCTAGCTGTGCGATCGTTGCCTCGAGCTCGGCCGTGTCTTCGGCGACCTGCATCGTGATGGCCTTGCGTGTTGCGAGCTGAACGTTAATGTCGCTGATTTGTCGTCGTAGGTCGGCATCTCGCTCCTTTTCACTTCTGTAACGGGAATTGCGGCCCTGCTTGGTGTATAGGCGAGCCCTTGTTGCTTCGGTGTCTCGCATCTGCTGTTGAGCACTTTGCTCTTGTTCGCGCAGGTCGTTGAATCTGGGCAGCAGCTCTTGTAGTTGCGCCTCACGCTCTGCAATCTGTGCTTGAACATCCTGCAGCTCAGTAGCAGCCTGAGAACGAGCTTGTTGCGCTGCATTCAGGCCATCAGTCAAGGTTTCGACATCGTACTCGACAGCTGCCTTTTCCTTTGCAGTATCTCTGCGCTCTCGTTCAAGTTGGGCCTTCTCTTCGGTCAGGATCCTGAGTTGTTGATGCAATTCTGCAATCGCGGCGTCTATGCTTTCGAGCTCCGCTTCTTGCTCTGCTAACAGCTCGCGGTTCTCATCTCCACGTTCCAGACCTTGGGCACGACTTTGCTCTTGCTCTTCAATTGCCTCTTTCAATGCTTCCTCGTCCCTGTGGTGGATAGTGTACTCCAGACATCTCCGTTCGCGATCCTTGTCTTGAAACTCTCTCAGCTCGTTCTTTTCCTCTTCAAGTTCCCCCAGACGGTCACGAATGGTCTTGATCAACTCGTCGACCTTGCCGCGCTTGGCTTTCGTATCCTCCATGATACGCACACTCTCAGATCGGCGAGTCTCATACACGTGAGTACCAGCAACCTCCTTGAGCATGTTCAGGCGCTCTGCGTCCTTCATGTTGGTGATTGAGGTGATGCGACCTTGTGGAACGATGTAGTATGGGTTGGCCTTGGAGAAGCCAGCACTCTCTAGCAAGTTCATGACCTCAGCTTTGGTGCTGTTCTTCCTGTTTAGCGAGTATTCATCCTTCTTCTGGCCGATCGAACGACGGAGGATGACCTCTTCGGTGCCGGTCGGGAAACGTTCGTCGGAGTTGTCGAAAATGAGCTCGACGTAGGCGCTCATGACCGCAGAGCCGGCGCCTTCGTGGAGCAAGGCCTGCCGCTCCTCGCGACCCATCTGTGTGTACGCATCGCTGAGGACGAAACGAATGGCGGCGAAGAAATTGGACTTTCCAGAGCCGTTACGACCGACAATGACATTGTGTCGCGGTGAGAACGGGTCGACGACAGTCTGGTCCTTGTAACTGTGGCGAGTTAGTGTTTGCGCGTGAGAGAGTTGGATTGTCGCATACCTCTTGAAGCCTTGAATGACAATTTGTTTGATGTGCATCTTGCTAGAGACGTGGGAGCGTTGTTGCTCCTACGAGGATGATTGTGAACCAGTCGAGTGCTGAAGTCCCAAGTTGAGCGTGAATATTGGTCGTGAACGTGTACAGCTGGATCGTTGTATGTAAAGTTGATGCTCGAGTTTCGCGACGACGCGTTGTCTTTCGCGTCGCTCCTTCCCCGCCGAGGCGGCGACTCCCAGCTAGCGTCATTGCACTTTAGCCCGCCGCCGAGCGACAGCAAGCTTCTCTGACATCCACCTCGGCCTCATCTACACCAACCACATCAACCCACATCGACAAACCCATATCATGCCTGTCGCACTCAAACGAAAGGGCTCGCCCACACTGGAAGAGGACAGCGACGCCTCGAAGCGAAGATTCACAGAAGTTGAGGTTGCGCCCCAGACCGATGCGACAGCAGAAGAACCGCCCAGCACAACACCCGCCACGGAAACACCAGCAGAAGCGCCAGAAACTACAACCGAAGCACCATTGCCTACTGATCGTGCCGCCCGATTTGCCGCCTTACGAGCCCGTAATCAAGCATCACGAAAAGAGAACTTGAAAGACACCAAAAACGAAGCCAAACGACTCTCTACCGATCCTTCGCAACTCACAGCGCTGAGCAGGAAGAAGGACATTGCACAGCACAAACTACTAAAGGCCGACACTGAAGCCGCAGGAGAGGACTTTGAGCGAAAGCGCGCATGGGACTGGACGATTGACGAGAGCGAGCGATGGGACAAACGAATGGCGGAGAAGCAGGCGGCGCGCGACGGCGTGGCATTCCAGGATTACAGCAAGGAGGCCGAGAAGACCTACAATCGTCAAATTGGCAATATGGAGCGAGCCGGGTTCGACGAGCGCAAGGCACTGTACGAGAAGCAGAAGAACGAGGCAATAGACCGCGCGGTACAAAGCGGAGGGCTCGAGATTGTCGAGACTGAGAATGGGGAGCTGATCGCGGTCGACAAAGACGGCGCATTCTACTCGACTGCAGACTCGATACAGTTCGCCGATAACAAGCCCGACCGCGCGGCAGTGGATAGGTTAGTCGGCGACATCAAGAAGGCCGAGGAGAACCGACAGAAGAAGCGCAGGGAGAGAGGAAAGCAGGACGACAACGGCGAAGATGTCTCGTACATCAACGAGAAGAACAAACAGTTCAACCAGAAACTCGCGCGCTTCTACAACAAGTATACGGCAGACATCCGGGAGAGCTTCGAGAGAGGAACGGCGATATGATACCAGAACGATTAACAGCATGCAATTTAATAATGACACTTGTTTGAGCAGCAATGTCGCCCGCCAGTATATCACAATGACCACCAATCTGCACAATGCTCAAAAGAGTCAAACAAGTTGTTGTACATAGTAGCACATCTGCACTGGGGTATCTCAGTAAACCATAAGAAACATTCTTCTTTTCCTTTTCCTTTTCCTTTTCCTTCCCAAGCCCAAGACTCCTCGCTAAACCAAGACCGCAAGATCAAACACCAACCCCGTCAACCCTTCGCATCAATCTTCTTTCCCAACTCCTGCATCCTCGCCTTCCTCCTCTCCGCCGCCTCCCTCTCCTCATCAATCATTCTCCTCAGCTGCTTCTCACTGGCATCCAACTGACTAACAACCTGCCTCTCATACTGCGCGCTCCAAACCCCTCCCTTCCCCGGCTCACCGCCCTTACCCTCCCCAGCAGGAGGCTTCTCCGGCAACTGCGCGCTAGGCGCAACATCGCCGGCGAAAACCAACTCAGGCTTCTTCCCTTTACCCCTCCCCTTCTTCGTCTTCAACCAAGCAAACTGCTCCTCGGAAACCAGACTCTTGTAAAAATCCTGCGTCGGCTCGTTGAACTCGACCGTCTCAATCCGCTCCGCCACAATACTATTCTCCCGCTTCTGCGCCTCCATCTGCTCCTCGCTCCCATAATACCCCAGCACCAAATAGTGCTCGCGATACTGCGCCTTCTCGCCGCTCTCGGGTGGGAAGTACAGGCGGATCTCGACGCCGAACTCGCCGTAGCCGGTCTCGGAGATTTCAAAGGGCCCCGGCGCTTCGATGGTGCGGCTCGCGTCGGTGTACGTGTGGTGCAGTTTGAATTGGACTTTTTTCAGCCACGTCGACAGGTCTGGGCCGTTGGGCAGCGGGCGCACGTAGACTTTCCAGCCTTTGGAGTGGCCTTCGGGCGGGTCGGGGAAGGAGGGGTGTGGGAGTTGGACGGCGGTGTTGCCTATTATGAAGTGGCGGGAGAGCTTGAGGGATTTGAGGCGTTTGGAGGTTGAGGGCGCCATTTTTAGGGAGTTTGTAGTGGTTGTCTGGTTGTGAGGTTGGAGATATTTGGATGGTGAAGTGAAGTGAAGGTTGGAGGTATTTGATTTCAGGGTTAGGGTTGGTGTTGTTTTACTATTCCAAGAAAGACAATACCTTGATTTGTATCACTCTATCCCGATAACTCTCAGATCTCATGATTTGTCGTCGTTTCTCTTGAACCACTGCTGCAACAGCGATTCGGGCGCATCCTTGACGAGCACGTGGACATGGTCAACACCCCTCACGCTTTGCAAACTCACCCAATTCTTGAACCACATCACCCGGCTTCTCGCCTCCTCAACACTAACACCTGCTTCAGACGCAAGTGCACGTACGAAATGACTATCGACAAAATCCTCAATCACCCTTTTCGATTCAACCGTGACATCCCCTCGAGTATCATCAACAGCGATCGGCGTTCGCGACCACACGAGGATGTGCTTAATGCCGGGTTCAAATCCATACGGCCAATCATTCGGCAGAATGGCGTAGTCTCTGTCATCTTGGAACGGAACATGCGAGTGATGTGTGAAAGAGTGTGCTGAGACTGGTTGATCGGGTTCTCTGGGAGTCCAGGCAAGGCGCTCTTTGACGACGAAGTTGGTGATGCTTCCGTATGCTTTTTTGGTCTTGAATGACCAGTGGAGGTATTTGTGCAAGTCTGAAGGCAGACGTTTCAGCTGCTCGAGTGCGTTGTTTGCTTTGAGTCTACTTTAGTATTGATGTACTGTAGTATTGGTTCAATGGGTTTCATGCATGCATACCGATAATTTGCTTTAAGTCATCCCATGTAGTGCGGTGGTAGTCTTCATCTTTGGTAGCCAAGATCTCACGGTCGATGGCTGTGAGAGGGAAGGGAGGATCGTTCAGATCGAGCTCGTCCGCCACGTCGCCCATAGTGGCAATTCAGCCCGCACAATATATGTGGTATATAGCCGATGGGGTATGGTTTGTCTGGGTTCTCGGTACAGACTAGACGAGATATGCAGAGTGATGTTTGCCGTTCGGGTGGTGTTTCCGTATTTGGAGGCTGGTTGCGCGCGTGGAGCACAGGTGAGGCTTTGAGGGTCTCTTCAGAAGGTGGGGTGATTTGGAGAAATGGCTCGATTCAACTGAACTGAACTTCCGCCTGTCATGTTGACTTCCACGCGACTCGACAACACACAACAACAACGATGTCTTCTCCCAAGCCAACTAGCCCGATGGCTCAGCAATACATCACCGGCGTCTACATCCCCTCGGCCATCCTGATCGCTGGAACTGCCGTGTTCAAGGTGCAATGGCTTCCTCTTGCCATTGCCGTCTGCGCTGCTCTGGGAGGCTATCAGTTCCTCAACAACCGTAAGTAATACTCGACAGTCCGACTCTTACTAGGCAAAACTCACCAACACACCTCAGAGCAGAAGAAGGTCCTTGATCCGGCCGTCTTCCAGGAATTCCCTCTGACCGAAAAGACCATACTCTCCCACAACACCGCCATCTACCGCTTCGCTCTGCCCACCCCGAACAGCATTCTCGGTCTGCCCATCGGCCAGCACATCTCGATCGCCGCCAACCTCGATGTCAAGGACCCCAAGACTGAGACCGTCACCAACAAGGAGGTCGTTCGTTCCTACACTCCCATCTCTTCCGATGTCAACCCCGGCTACTTCGACCTGCTCATCAAGAGCTACCCGACCGGAAACATCAGCCGTCACCTGGCAACTCTCAACATCGGCGACAAGATGAAGGTCAAGGGCCCCAAGGGTGCCATGGTCTACACTCCCAACATGGTCAGGCACTTTGGTATGATCGCTGGTGGCACTGGTATCACCCCGATGCTGCAAGTCGCCAAGGCTATCCTCAGAGGCAGATCTTCCGGCGACAAGACCCAGGTTGACCTCATTTTCGCCAACGTGAACGAGGAGGACATCCTTCTGAGACAGGACTTGGACAAGCTCGCTCGCGAGGACTCTGGCTTCCGCGTCCACCACGTGCTGAACAACCCGCCTGAGGGCTGGACCGGCGGTGTTGGTTTTGTGACTGCTGACATGATCAAGGTAAGGAAATGTCGTGGTCTCACCAAATTCGCACATCTAACACATCATTCCAGGAGCGTCTCCCTGCCCCTGCCTCCGACGTCAAGGTCCTCATCTGTGGCCCGCCTCCTATGGTCAGTGCCATGAAGAAGGCCACTGAGTCGCTTGGCTTCACCAAGGCCAGGCCCGTCAGCAAGCTCGAGGACCAGGTCTTCTGCTTCTGAGCGTTTGAGCAGAGAATAAGAACTCGAAACAAACAAAGTAAAAAGCACATAGAGAAGACGTTCAACGCAGCGCGGCGCTGGTGGAATAAGGCTTACGGCCTTCAATGTAAATATTGCTAATCTCTGAAATCGAAGGCACTAGCCTTTTCAATAAATGTCAGCGGGTGAATCCCTACTAACAATCCCATGACTTGCTGCCATCTTGACTTCATGGAGCTGAATTGTGGCAGCGCACGGAGATAGTGCACTCAACGATCAAGAGGCGACCGACAGACTTGCGCGACTCCCTATTGTAAGTGAAGATGAAATAACGATACGCGAATTATCGATCATCAGGACAACGCAGTTCTCTGCTTGGCCAAACAATTTCACGAAAACTACAACCCCCAATCTCACTCCACCCCCAACCAGCGCCTAACCTCCTCCACCACCCTCTCAGGCTGATCAAGCATGACCAAATGTCCCGCCCCCTCCACAACCACAAACCTCTCCAACCTCTCCCCCAAAAGCCCACACAACCTCTCCATCTTCTCCCTTGGAATCCAGGAATCCCCATCTCCCCAAAGCACACTAACCCCACACCTCACCCGCCCATACAAACACCCATCGCCACCCCCAGCAAACATCTCTCCCACATCCCCATCGTCCGCCTGCGCAATCTGCCTCACAAAACTCTCCTGCGCCCCCTTCTCACCACCCTCACCATCAATCCAAGGCGCAACGAGCGCCTCTTCCCACCCACCCTCCAACCCGCGCGCCGTGACGCTCGCGCTCCGCACCACGGCTCTGACCACCGCTTCGAAAATGTGCGCCGGCAACGCTGTGAAAATCTCTGGGGACTTACGCACTAATGTGTAGAAGCCGTCGCCCCACGGTAGCACGGCGTTGCTGTCTAGCAGCAGCATCCGCTCGAACTCGACTCCGTGGATTAAGTGCGCGCGCAGAGCTATTGCGCCGCCGATGTCGTGCGCTAGAACTGCGGGGTTGGTGATGTGGAGGTGGGCGAGAAGGGCGGCAAGGGTATGGGATTGGGTTGCGACGGAGGTGTTGGGTTGGTCGTCGTTCTTGTTCTTGGTGTTCGAGTCGGACGGCTGGTTGATGGGGTGGTGCTGGGTGGATTCTTGCGATTGCGATTGCGATTGCCCGTAGCCTGGGAGGTCATAGAGGAGGATCTGGTTGTATTGGCTGATGAATGAAGGTGAGGAGAGGAGAGATTGGATTAGGGGTTGGAAGACGGTTGAGGACCAGGGAGTGCCGTGGACGAAGACTAGGGTTTTGAGGGCACTTGGGTTTGAGGTTTTGGGGGGAGTTGGTGGAGTCAGGAGGGAGTATCTGATTGTCCAGCTGGCGTGGTGGAAGGTTGAAGGAAGGTTGTGGTTGAGGAGAGGTGCTGGTGCTTTGGAGAGAGACATCTTTTCGTTGTGAAATATTCGGGGGTTTGTTGGTTGGGGTTGTGGACTTGAGTGTGTGTGGTTTCTTGTTCTTCTGTCTGAGAAGCTAGCGAAGAAAGACTGGTTATTTCTGCTTTCCACTTTGCTAGGTCGTCAGACGCAGGTATATATATATCGAAGTTTGTACGATACATTAGGTACATGTAGGTAGGTAACTGCTTCAGTATGCTCTACGCTGATTGGCTAGTTCGAGTTCAAGTACAACGCTCGATATAACATGTACTTCACTCAGTCCGTATTGTCAATCACACATGCATGCAGCCCGGCACTTCCAGTACAATCGTACGTCATCAATGGTGTATTGCAATTGTGATGATGATCGATCCAAGTTCATAGATGTCTGTGTACCTAGGTATCCATTTCACTTGGGTCACGTGATACAGGTTTACAGCGGTACCCATAATTCTCAGTTCCACTTTGTACCACACAGACCTCAGGATACGAATGATCGGGACTGATTTCGTAGCACTGATATGTAGTCGTGCGGCTCGAACTTTCTTGATTTTAGTTCACACCTCCCCTCACATCGACTGCCTCGTTAAGGAGGCTGCTCGTTCCTTCTTCTTCTTCTTCCTCGTCCATGCATACAAACGTACATACATGCATGCGCACGAAAGTTTCATGTCTCAGTAACTCACGACGGGTGATAGCAACATGAAAAACCAACACGAGGCGTGTCGTGATATGGGTGCTGTGCATTGTTTAGTTTTGTTTAGTTCGAACCGCAGACCTGCAGCGTAATGTCTCATTCTAGGACGGCTATCTATGCACGACGACTGTAAGACGTTCAACCATCCGTTCATGCATACATACATGCATGCATGTCACGCGATGTGAGCTGAACTCCGGCAGTAAATGCGTGTCTCACTCGACACGACTTTTTTTGCGAGAACATTTGATGGCTGAGAACTGAAGTCTGAAGGGAGGAAGGGAGACGTATAAGGGCGCAGAAACCTCCCGTGGGAAGACTTGGAAGCGTATCTAAGCATGTGCTCTGGACTCAAGCAAACTAGCAAGCCAGCAAGCAACGGCCTAGCCCAACCGGACAACAACGCAGCTATTAATTCAACTCTCTGCCGCCAATTGAGAACAGCATCATGAAGAAAGACTACTACGCCCCTCTGGGAATGTCAAGCTTCGATTTCAACTCGCTGATCCGCGCACGATTCTTGGACGACCTGATCGAGGAGCTTGTGGAAAAGGGCATCGTGCACCGTCGTGGAAGTTCTGGGAATGATGGTCTCGCTAGTGTGAAAGAAGAAGAGCAAGCGGAGAAGCAAGTGGAGACTCTAGCAGAGGCAGCGGCAACGACGGTAGCGGCGAACACGACCGCCACTCCTCCAGTGCCTGCTGTCGTTGACGTTGTGGGGATTGATAATGCTCAGGCACCCCGTCCGGCCAGTTCGATCTACTCTCGCGACATCGATGGGAACTCGTACCGCTCTGCATCGACTGGTCAAGACTTTTCGAGCCGGGCGGCCAGTTATGGGAGTTTGATGCCACGGCTGTTGTCCTCGCAAGGTTCCAAGAGAAGCAGCAGGGCTTCAATTCTGAAGCCAGCCGATGATGACGACCGTTTCTCAACCGCAATGAGGATATTCCACCATCGTGACAACATCGATAACAAGAGAGCGTGTGATCCAAACTGGGCCAGCGTTGCCAGTCTTGCACCTGCTCCGCTGAACATGTCAATGTCTGCTAAGTGTGGAGGCTTCTCTGTTGGAGACCCAGTCGAGTTTGGGAACCATTCACCGACTGCAATGGGAATGCGAGCGTCATTCCATAACGACAGCAACAGCACTCCATCCCATAGCTCGGCCAACGCCACAGATTCTTCACGAGCTCTCGAAAGTCAAGGAACTTCCAACGGCAGCAGCAGCAGCAGCGGCAGAACCTCTCTTTCCAGCCCGGAAAAATCAGTCTTGTCAAGTGCTACAAGCATGAGTGACATTGAGACTCTTTCCGATATCATTTCCGAAGACGAAACGCCCTGGCCACGCCGTTGGTTGTCCACGGTGAAGAAGACTTTTCGTGCCGCAAGCACGAAAACGACTACTGCAGCTGGCTCCGACACACCTCAAGATGTAGTTGAGAAGTCTTGCGGAGGGACTAGTCAGCACCTCGAAGACGAATTCAGAACAGCGCTCCTCGATCTACAGCAGCAGTTCAAGCAGGAGCGATACAAACAGCAGCAACTGGAGCTGCCGGATCTGTACCCGGATTTCGATCACGTCGTCGAGCTTGGTAGGTTGCGCCGCAAGATTCCCAGCCTTGACTTTGACAAGACAGAGATGGTCCTCGTGGCCTCTGACATGACGACATGCATGCAATCGCCGCTTGTGCAGGTTTCCGCAGAAAAGGCACACGTAGATGTCGACCTTATCGAGCTGGCGTATCAGAAACACTGCCAGAAGTACTTCAGAGCACGCTTGTCGAGAAGGATCCAATGTCGAATAGCGCGGCTGAAACTTCAGGCCAGGCATGGAAGTGTGCGCAAGACCGAGGACTGGTATCGCGAGGTTGTTGGTGTCATTGGATGGCGTGACGAGGACGAGGCGCGGTTGTCTTGGAGTTGGCGTGCGAATGACCATTTCTTTTGAGGTGTGGCGATTCGAAGTTCCTCTTTGGAGTCTCAGTATGCCAAGGTTTCCGGGCTTGAGTGTCCGGTCCAGTTGCTCATACGATCTGTTCTTCTCTCTTCTTCATAGCTTCCAACCTCCTGACCACAATTTCCACGTCGCGCATACGCTCCTCCCACTCTGCCCAGCGCTCGGCCATGCCCAGAACGCCGCTTTCATACCACCGCTCGACCGCAGCAGCACTCCTTGAGCGCAATTCGGCGAGCTCGTTCGCCTGTTGCTGCTGCCTGGCCGCTGCCTTTTCAATCCTTGGCTGTAGTTCACAAAGCTTGGAAGCCGAAGTCGGATCGGGAACGCTTGTTTCCTGGAGAGACTGAAGTTGACCAGAGACCCGAGAGTACAGCTGAGCGTGTGCCAGAATCAGGGCCGCTTGCGGGGCCAAAGGTAGAGTGCTGGGTTGCTCTGCGCCTGTGGTTGCCTGCTCGAAAAGGTTCGGGTGCTGCGATTGGAGCTTCAGGACCTCGTTTGCTGCGGGAGATTTGGCGGCTATCAATTGCATCTGACGCTCTAGGTTTCGTAGGCGGTGCGCGGCCGAGTTGTCCAGGGATGCGTGTGTTGATGTTCTTGTGGATTCATCTTCGATCTCTCCGTCGCCATTCAGCGCATAGCTGATCCTCTGCAGTCGTGCCTCCAGCATGTCCAGTGAGGCGTCATGTGATTCAATCTGGACGGCCATCATCAATCCTTGGGGTGTGCAGCAGGTTGGATGTCGAAGGATTATTGATCAGTCGGCTAGGGCATGCGACGTTGTCAGCGAAGCGAGTCTTGGCCAACGACGTTCAAGACGTTTGTTACCTAAGAACGTCTCACTACTCACCAGGATTAACGTTATCTGCGACATCACGCCCCTGGCAATTACATTTGCACGGCACCGTAGCGTCTTCATACCTACATTAATACCCAACAATAACCCCCTTCCGAAGTCCAACCCCATCTCCTTCGCACCCGACTGTCGCCTGACCCTGCCTGCACCGCTTGCGACACCGATGTCGCCTTGATATCTGCCACTGTCGCAATCGCCCATCCGTCTTTTGCGCAAATCCGATCCTCGGCAAGAAAACCACACGCTACACGCCGCAACACCACACACGAGCAGCCATGGCTTCGTACGCAGCTATTAACTCGCACTCTAGCGAGCATGCGCCCTCGCGCCCGGCCTCCGCAGAGCCCTCTCGCCGGCGACACAGGAAGGAAAACGGCGTGGCCGGGAATGCCTCTTGGATATCCTCCGTGATCAATCTGGTCAACACTATTGTCGGCGCTGGAGTGCTAGCAATGCCGCATGCAATGTCGAACATGGGCATGGTGTTGGGTGTGCTGGTCATATGCTGGTCGGGTCTGGCCTCTGGCTTTGGGCTTTACCTTCAGACTCGCTGTGCCAGGTACTTGGACCGCGGATCGGCCAGTTTCTTCGCCCTCAGCCAGATCACATATCCCAACGCTGCTGTCATCTTCGACACCGCCATTGCGATCAAATGCTTCGGTGTTGGCATCAGCTACTTGATCATCATCGGAGACCTCATGCCTGGTGTTGTGCAGGGCTTCGGGCATCCAGGGAATGCTACTTATTTGGTGGACAGGCATTTCTGGGTTACTGCATTCATGTAAGCACCTAGCTCGACGAGAGAGGAGAAGTGCAGCGCTAATTCCATCGCAGGCTCATTGTAATCCCCCTTTCGTTTTTGCGTAGGCTTGACAGCCTAAAGTACACTTCCATCATCGCGCTTGTTTCCATTGGCTATCTAGTCATTCTTGTGGTATACCACTTCTCTATCGGCGACACTGCACCTGCGCGCGGCAACATCGATGTTGTCCACGTCAAGGGCCCTGTCCAAGTTCTTGCGTCTTTCCCAGTTATTGTTTTCGCATACACATGCCATCAGAATGTAAGTTGCGACTGCTCCCGACATCTGCTGGAAGCCCAACAAACTGACAGACTGCAGATGTTTTCCATTTTGAACGAGATCAAAGACAATCGCCCTACTCGCACCACCGGAGTTGTCACTGGATCTATTGGAACTGCGGCTAGTATCTACGTGCTTGTCGCTATTACCGGCTACCTTTCTTTCGGCGACAACGTCGTCGGTAACATCGTCTCCCAATACATCCCCTCGGTCGCAAGCACCATCGGCCGTGCCGCGATCGTCGTCCTGGTCATGTTTTCGTACCCCCTCCAAGTCCACCCCTGCCGCGCCAGTGTTGACGCCGTCTCGAAATGGCGACCCACTGGCCGCAGGAACCAGGAACTTACCCCAGCTGGTGGTAGCCCTAGCAGAAGCTCCCTGCTACCGAACAAACTGCCCTCCCGCCCCAAGCCTGAAGACATGTCGGACATCCGATTTGCAGTCATCACCACAGGCATTGTCATCCTCTCCTACATCACCGCCATGACCGTCGACAGCCTGGACAAAGTCCTCGCCTACGTCGGCTCGACCGGCTCAACCTCCATTTCGTTCATCCTTCCCGGCCTGTTCTACTACAAGATCAGCGACCCGGACTCCCCGCACCACCAACGCCTCATGAAAGGAAACGACGACGAAGAATACGACGGCTCATCCGACTCCGGCGACGAGGGCACATCGCCGACCGAAGCCAATGGCTCATGGCGCTCTGCGTTGGGTGCGAAGATGAAGGGCAGACAATGGCGGCGAGACATGCTCCGAAAGGCGAGCTTGGCCTTGGCTGCTTATGGTTTCCTTGTTATGGTTGTTTGCTTGGCTACGAATACTTACTTCAACGCGAAGGAGTGATGGGGCCGTGTCTTCACATTCCTCTTCTTCTTCTCCGGCTCTAATACCTTTTCTTTCTGTTTTTCGTTCTTAGGGTTTGCATGGTACATATACGCACGTGTCACACGAACTCCGTTATCTGTAGAATAATGCGGCTCGATACATACACCGAAGGGGGATGCGGTAAGACCGCGAAACGATTGATACCGAGGCCCTCGTACTGGTGAGCCGTGGAGGGAGTAGACTTATGCTGATGACAGCGTCGTCAGGAAGAGTTGAATCAAATGACGATAGCATCGTTTCATACTCGCCTTGGCTACGACGTACTTCCCTACTACTCACAAAAAAGTATACTAAAAGTCGCAAGTCGGTCACGTCGGTGTCCCTTTCTGGATCAAGGGACTCGAGGTCCGATCGTTCCCCTCCTCTCAGGGGACAATTTAATCAGGACAGGATACTACCAGCGTCGCAATCATGTGTCCCCATATATCTGTCCCCCGAGAGCCCTCTTTGCTCCATTCCGACCCGCAACCAAACGCCGAACATGAGACGCCGACTATCGGACTAACATCACTACGAGAACCGAGGGTCATGCAAAACACGCAGCACTTCACTTGTCACTCGTCACTCGTCAATTGTACTGATGCAGCAAGACATTACTGAGACCAACCATCCAGTAAATTATACAAATTCACAACATGTCTTGCCTCCCAACAGCCCAAGACTGCAACGCATGTCCATCATCGTCCGCCGAAACCTGCCAATCGGCACCGGTGGGCGGTTCAGTAGACATCGAAGACTACACAACCGAGCTCGCAGCCCTCAAAGCCCGCATGCGAACACTCGAATCCAAACTCTCAGGCAAAATCAGCGAAGACACCCAGTCCCTTCGATCATGGCAATGGCTGCGCCGTACAGACGACCCGGGCATGTCGGCCTTGTATCTCGATCGGTATCTCAACTACGGCCTCACCGAGGAGGAGTTGTCTTCGCATAAGCCTATCATTGGTATCGCGCAGTCCGGCTCGGATCTTGCACCTTGTAACCGCCATCACTTGACGCTCGCTAAGCGTGTGCGGGAGGGGATTCGCAGTGCGGGTGGTATTGCTATTGAATTCCCCACGCATCCGATCCAGGAGACTTCAAGACGACCCACGGCGACTTTGGATCGGAATCTGAGTTATTTGGGGTTGGTGGAGTTGTTGCATGCTTATCCATTTGACGGGGTTGTGTTGCTTACTGGTTGCGATAAGACTACGCCTGCATGTATGTTTTGACAGACCATTTATCTACGTTGTGGAACTGACAACGAATTGCAGGTCTCATGGCGGCTGCCACGCTCGACATCCCTGCCATATGTATGAACGTCGGACCGATGCTAAACGGATATAGCAAGAAAGATCGTATCGGATCTGGCACGGTTGTTTGGCAGGCTAGAGAAATGCACGCCGCAGGTGAGATTGACGACGCAGAGGTGCTCAAAATGGTCACGAGCGGCACCACGAGCGCCGGACACTGCAACACCATGGGAACGGCTTCAACCATGAACGCTCTCGCAGAGGCTTTGGGTATGGCTCTGCCCGGGAGTGCCGCCATTCCAGCTCCGTACCGCGAGCGAGCCCAGATGGCGTACAAGACCGGGGTGCAAATTGTCGAAATGGTCTACGCAGACCGCAAGCCTTCGGACATCATGACGCGTGAAGCGTTCGAGAACGCTCTCGTCGCCAACACTGCCATTGGTGGCTCGACTAATGCTCCCATCCATCTCAACGCCATTGCCAAACACATTGGTGTTTCACTCGACCTGGATGATTGGGAAAGAGTCGGGTTCCACATCCCGCTGCTGGTAAATGTACAGCCCGCGGGCAGTATGCTGTGCGAAGAGTATTACCGAGCCGGCGGCCTCCCCGCCGTCATGGCCGAGCTCCTGGACCAAGGCAAACTACACGGCAAGGCCATGACCTGTAACGGCAAGACGGTGGAGCACAACGTCAAAGACAAGCACAGCTGGGATCGCGAGACAATCAAGTCTTACGAGCAACCCATGAAGACTGACGCCGGTTTCCTCCACCTCACAGGAAATCTGTTCGACTCCGCCATCATGAAGACGTCCGTCATCTCTAAAGAGTTTAGAACAGCTTTCCTGGAGAACCCAGAGCAGCCTATGGTATTCGAATCAAAAGTGGCAGTCTTTGATGGACCAGAGGATTGCCACGCTCGAATCGAGACAGCCGACATCGACGAGCGCACGATCTTGGTAATGCGTGGCACAGGTCCTATTGGATACCCTGGAGCCGCAGAAGTGGTCAACAGTATGTGCTCCCCTTTCTTGATCCGACTCTCCATCGAACCCGAAACTCCGCAACTAACCCCTCCAAAGTGACAGCCCCAGGCCACCTCCTAAAAGCAGGCCTGAAATACTCCCTCCCCTGCATCGGCGACGGCCGCCAATCCGGAACCTCTGGCTCGCCCAGCATCCTCAACGCAAGCCCCGAAGCAGCCGAGAACGGCAACCTGGCAATCCTCAAAGACGGCGACGTCTTGCGAGTCGATCTCAAAAAGCGTAGGGTAGACATGTTGATTCCGGACAGTGAGATTGAGAGTCGCAGGGCAGAGTTGATGGTTAAGGGCGGGTACGCGGCTGTTGAGAGCCAGACTCCTTATCAGGATCTTTTCCGAAGGGAGACTGGGCCGCTTAGTGAGGGCATGGTCTGGAAGAGGGCAGTGAAGTTTCAGAAGATTGGGAGGCTGGTTCCGAGGGATAACCATTAGGTTGTTGTTGATCGTTCATCTGCGCAGTGAGAAATCGAAGTAAAACAGTCGGCTCGATCACGGTGTACCGCGACCGCCCCACTGCTGCTGCGACTTGAGCTCGTGCGTCTCCTCACCATCAAGTCGTAGTCCGTCCGCACTCCTCGTCAACTTGACGGCAAGCTCCTCGGCCGCCTCGTCAATCAGCTCTTGGTCATTGAGAAGGCTGGTCCTAGCAAGCAGATCGCGATCCATCCCGTGAAACAACGCGGCGACGAGACTGTTCTTCCATACATTGACTGGCGCATCTCCCGCGTGGCCACATTCCCACGCAACAGCTCCCACGAAGCAGACGGCCAACATGAACAGAATAAGCGGCAGCGTGATCCAGGCCCACTGGATTTCGATGTGTGCTTCGTTGACGTACATGACGCCTGGTGCTGTGTCGTTTGATCTCATGCGGAACGCGGTTGTCAATGCATCGGCAACGTTGGCGATGAGCTGCGGGAGCTCGGCCTCGTTGTTTTCAAGGACTCCTTCGATTGATTGGGTCATGATGTTACTATTCGTGCCACCTCCGTTACCAGCTCTGCTCAACTGTCCGCTCAGCCATGTCGTCAGTTCGACCTGCGGTGGCTGGCGAACACTGAAGACTCTTTCTTGATCCGGCGGCTGCAACAAATACGGACGCGACCAAGTGCCGATAACCTGCTGAGCAAGGGGGTATTGTCTAGCAGCTTCACTGTTGTTGGTCCATGTGTCATGCTCTGTCTCGACGAGCTGGCCGTTCTGCTGCACAGCACTTATATTCTTTACACAGTACTGCAGCAGACATTCATGCGCGGCAAACCGACCCGCAAAAGACTGAGTCATCATCAGGAAGTCGATGATCAATGAGCCGCGGTCTGCGTATGCCACAGATAGATTGTTGGAGGCGAAGCCCCGACTAGTGTCGTCATATGGATACAAATTTTGGTACATGAGCGAAGTTGTCGATATGTTGAAGTTGACAGAATCGAGGCTACTATCCGTGTAGTGAATTCGGTGTGAGCCGTTGACGTAAAAGCCCGTAGGGAGGTACAAGCCGTTAGGGAGGTAAGAACGTTCTTCCTCAAACGTTTCGTTGGAATAAAAATGTTCAAGGAAAGCATCTGACGAGGCATCAACGGAACCCGTCTCGATCTGATCCGTGAGATTTGTGCAATGACTGCAAATACCAAGAGTTTGGAATGCAGGCCAAGTACAATTGCCACTGGGACAAAATGAGGTCACGTTGAACGTGGAAGACAAAGGGCTAACAAATGCAATGGAAGCGGCGGAAAACATGGTGAGGTTCTCAGCAACGTATCCAGGGTCTCCATTCGAGCGGTGGTGGTGGATCACTGGTAAAAGTGCTGCGCCTTGTTCGACATCGATAAATCGGTAGTGTATGATTTGTTGCATGAATGGGTTGACAGCGACCGTTGCTACTGTGAGAAGTGCGCCGAGCGACGGTAGCGTGCCATATCGGCTGTACGTGCAGAACAATTTGATGCTTCCGTAAGGTCCACGACTGGCTTCATCCAGGTGTGAGAGATGTGACAATGGTCTTTGCGAGCGACTGAACAGAAGCCATTTGCATTGCCCAAGAGCATCGCCAAGAGCTTTCATCAGGGAGAACATTGCCACGGTAGATAAGGTCGAAACGATTGTGTTGATAGAGATGCCGACATGCCACTTGGACAGTTCCGAGCCGTCATAAAATGCCAGGATGGCGACGTCCGCAGCCAAAAGAACGCAGGTAAAGCCTAACGCGAGGAAGTCCCATCTCCATGGGCCGCACCTTTTCCAGTAACTTTTCAGGGTGACGAAGTGAGTGAGTCGTGGATGTTTGTCGTTTACTCGTGGGATTGAATCATGCTCGTGGACAGCTGGGCCACCTTAGTTCTTGTCATCATGAGTGAGACTTAGACAAATGTCGTATCTCACCTGCTCTCTGAGGGCTAACAGATGTCGCACCTGACACAGAGGACTTGTGCGACGGTAAAAACCGTGTTGTCAGGTCTTCTGAAGGGACGCGTTCCAATAACGACTCTGTGATCTCATCATCGGAGTGGGTGGTGTCGTGGGCGGCTCTGGCGTCTTGCTGCGAGCCAACATCGTCGACAGTGATGGCAGAGTTTCCCAGTGCCTCACGACTGGAGATTGATGTCGACAACGACGATTGAGGCCTTCGTAGAGGTCGGTTAGCCTCAGCTTTTGTTGCACTAGCAGAGTTCTTGGGCATGCTCATTCTCGAATCTCTGGCGGCTTTTTGGAGCTGGAAGTGAGGATGGCTGATGCGGCGAGGAAGGAAGATGTAAAAGCAAGTCAAAGAGAAGGTATCTTTCCGTCTAGTCCACGAAGTTCGAGCTTAGACAGGCGGGAAGTGAGGCTGAGGCTGAGCAAGGCTCCTGTTCAGCTCAGTCTGGGCGCCATGCGTAAACATGTTACAAGGCTGGTCGCGAACACATACTACGTATAGAGGCAAGACACAAGAGGCTCTTTCGAGATTGCATGTCATCCCTGCGGCAACATCCATGTAGAGCGAGATGCTTTCACTAGGTCCGCCGGCCGGCAAGAAAATCAATGTTTTGGTGAGCTTCGATTGTTGAGACCAAGGGACTAACTACCTTGCACAATTGCATCGTTCAAAGTCGAGGCAGTCAACCGTGTCGTCACCCTGCATGGTGGTCAAGGGGCCGGCCGCCCTGTTAATCTGATGACGGGACAAGCAGGAGGGAGAAGCGTATACGGGCAGAAGGTATCGGCGATGGACAAAATGATTGTTGCGTTCGTATAAGCATATAATAACATTGTACAGGTGTCATCTCAGGTTGGAGACCCCCCGAGTGCTAGGCTCAGAGGTCACGAAAAGAAGGGACCACCACGCCCCGAGGTGTTGCCGTTAGAGAGATGCTTGCACAAGAAGACCAAGAAGACCTTCTACGTTCCAAAGTAAACGTACAAACACTCTGCACAACTGGTGCATATTGTTGTCACGAACGCGTATCTACTGCAGATGTGCAGCGGACGAAACTAATCAGAACTGTCAAAAGTTGAGCAGACTATGTGAGAGGTCAAGTATTAAAAATTAGATAGCTACATAACGGCACCGTCTAGTTTCTCAGTCATCACGCTGCTGCAAGATAACATCAGCCGCCTTCTCGGCGACCATGTATGTCGAGACAGCAGTGAAGGTACCCGGAATCTTGGGGAAAACCGAAGCATCGACGACACGCAGGCCAGCGGTGCCGCGGACCCTGAAGCTCGAATCAAGAACAGCCATCTCATCGTCATCGGCGCCAATGGGGCATGTCGATGAGGCGTGGTGGCCCCAGGCGGTGTCCTTTGCGTACTGGGAGATGCCCTCCTTGGTGGTAACATCCTCACCTGGGAGGACTTCGTCGATCTTGACAAGCTGGCGCTTGAAAGAGTCACGGGCGAGACCGACGGCCTCGTTCAGAGCAGTGAGGTCCTTCTCGTAGTCGCCAACGCCAGTGTCGAAATAGTTGTAGGTGATCTCGGGAGTGTCAAGCGGGTCTGCGGAACGGAGCTTGATAGTTCCTGCGTTGTTGCGTGGGTGCGCCTTGAGGATTGCCCATGTGAACCAGTCGTGGTCGGCGGTGGCGTTGACGCTGTAGCCGGGGAAGTAACCGCGGAAGTTGACGGGGCCGCCGAAGACGAACACGTCGAACTCGTCGCGTTCGGCAACGCTGGACTTGTAGAACATGGCGGCGCCGACACCGGGCGAGGCATAGATGCCACGGTTGCCGAGGACAGACTTGTTCCAGCGCGTCAGGCACTTGTCCTGGGCACTGCCGTCGAAAGTACAGCCGTTGAGTGCGATGAAGTCAGAGGGAGCTTTACCCTGGACATTGATCTCGTAGTGGTCTTGAAGGTTGGTGCCAACGCCGGGAAGGTCGACGATGACGGGGATATCGAACTGCTCAAGCTCGTCGGCGGGACCGACACCGCTGAGCTTCAGTAGCTGTGGAGAGTTGTAGGTTCCACCGGCGATGATGACCTCGTGAGAAGCAGTTGCAGATCCAGCGACGCCATCACTGCCGCGGTTCTTGGGGCTGGCCTTATAGAGATACTGGCCATCAAGGAATTCGACACCGGTGGCGCGAGGAGGTGTGGACTCGTCGAAGTTGATCTTGGTAACGTGGCAGTTGGTCCTGACATCTGCCTCTGACGTTAGATTGGATCTCCTCAAAAACAAGATCAAAGCGGAAACTCACCAAGAGGGAAAGCCTTTTCGCCATTGTTGGTCTTAGCGTCACGAACAGCGACGACAAATTCTCTGGAGCCACCGCGCTTGCCATCTGCGGTTGACAAGGGAATCTGGAAGACGGCGGGCTGGCTATCACGTTTGGCAGAGGCCGAGTTTGCATCGCCAGCGACAAGGGAGGCGAGGTTGACAACTGCGTTTGTCTGATTACCGAGCGCAAAGGTGGCGCCAGTTACCAAGCTGAGAAGCTTGGGGTCAGTGAGAACAAGGTCGATGGGAGCGTAGTCGGTTCCGAGCCAGCCGTCGTAGCCGTGACCTTTCTGGCCAGGGAGCAAGTAGTGATTGTCCTCGAGCTTTGTGAAGTACTTGCGCATATTATCGGCGGACCACGATTCATCGCCGGTAAGGGTAGCAATGTTGTCAAAGTCTAGAATGGATCAGCGGAAACTCTTCACTTGACTAAGCAAGCTACGCACCCGAGCGATGAGGGTAGACCGCGATCAGAGCATTGTGGGCCGTACAGCCTCCCAGAGTACCGGTACGAGGATACAGAGTACCCTTCATCTCGGACCCGGCTGGAGGATCAAGGCCAGTGTAGATGCCGCCATCAGGGGTCTGGTAAGAGGTCTTGAAGTCGCGAGCTTGACGCTCCTCGTCCGCGTAGTGCTTGACGAAAAAGTTCCAGGCCAGACTGGGATCCTCTGAGACCTTGGCGTTGTAGGCAGGAACAGTGTAGTTGACATTTGCGCCCTGGTCGTCTCCGGCTTCGATGAGAAGAGTCTTGTGGCCGGCAAGGGCAAGACGAGCGGCAAGGGGACTGTGAGAAGATTAGACATGACACGAGTGAAGTAGATCCATGTGGTTTATTTACCCTCCGCCAGCACCAGATCCGACAACAACGTATTCGTAGCCAGTAAGATTAACAGCAGTAACGAAGGAAGCAAAGGCTGCAAGCGAGCCGATTACTTGTTGGAGACGCATTATGTTGGAACCTGCTGATTTCATTGATTAGCATCCATGCGAAAGGATGGCATGGAAGATCGCTTACTGGAAGTAATCCTGAACGAACGGACAGAGGCTTTTCGAAGGTCGGCCTGCTTGAGGGAGTCATTGTAGACATGTAGCGCGACACACCTATTATACTTGCTCAAGCTGCCCCTTTCAACTCTTCACGGCCCAGGTGTCACATGAACGTCTATGGTTTGCAGGACTAGTTGCAGATCAAGATGGATAATCGGTTGTACAAGTAGTACGGCGTGGTTCCCCTTTTGGCCCTGCAGAGCTGTTCTTAATTTAATACCCATGCTCGTCTCTCGGAATGACTGGATTTGGAGGACTGGCAAGGATGTGCCTGAATTTCTAATCTCCGAGGCTCTTTGCTTCGAAAGCTCATGTAGGTGTTCGCTAAACGCAGACGCAGACTTCCAATAACGGCATTATGTATAGGACGAGTCAATCTTGTAGCCATGTGATGGTCTGACACTGGTCGTGATATCGGTTGTGGTGAACATGCTTATACTTTTGCGAACCCGACTTGCCGTCTCCACTTTAACAAGAGGAACCGAGAGTTCCCGCGTCACGTGCTCAGACTAAATCGTACTACACCTGCAGTGCCAAGTTTTGTCAGCTCGTCGATCTGCTGCGCTGCCAACGCACAACCTCCAGAAGTCCACATGCGTGTATATGCTGACCGATGTCGCAGCATCATCAGCTCGATGCACGCTGCGGCCAAACCTGCAGACTCGACGTAGAAAAATGACTCCGTACATGGAGACCACCGAGATTCGCCACCCGCGACCATATCCTCCGTGTCAGCGCAACACATAATCGGTATGATCCAATTCTCCTCTTTTCCAGAGTTCCTCAAGCTGCCCAGTCATGATCCCTGGGACAAAGGCATCACCCACAAGGATGTAATGGTCACCATGACTCCGGAGCACCCATGGCCTGCTGGAACCGAACGGAACCACGACTTCATCGCCTTCTCTCATGTCTCCTGGCCCGACGCCGAGATGCTGGCCGGCTGTCTTGAAGAAGACTCGCTCATAACCTGAGGCTGACTTTTGCACATCTGCGCCGGCCTCTACCGCGACTACGGCCATATCCACTATGCCGAACTGCCACTCTTCCAGTACCACCGACTCACTAGTATTGCGTCCAGGGAACGTACACAAGTAATCAAACAATTCTGGATTATTGGACGAACGCCCGAATGTGACGGCCTTCAAGGCCTTTTTCATGACGTTGTTCACGGTTGTAGTCCTGCTGATCTTGTCAAGAACATCCAACTGGACTTCCAACGCGAGCTTCAAGTCGTGCAAGACGGCTTGCCTGGGGAAAAGGCCGTGGCGCTGCATCAGGTGCTGTACCATCTTTCGGTTCCGAGGCTCTTGAGTGAAGTGTTGGCGGTGGTAGATCACCGCCTGACCTAGGCTATGAGAGCCATCCAAGAGGTAATCCAGGAAGAGAAGCCCGATCTGTGGCAGCGGATCAATCTTTGTTGTCGAAGCCTGTGAAGAGTCGATCGCTAGACTCCCCAACAGCCAGTCCAGGAAAGACATATCCTGGCTGATTGCATCGAGCCAAGCCGCCATGCGAGGCGGCAGATTCCCTTGGTAGCTCTGGTGTTTGAACTGACGGAAGGGCAGAGCGGCCCGGTGTGGCGGTGGACCGCTCAGCGTATCATGATTACGACCATCTGGTGCTTCTCGCCAACGATGCGCTGGATCTTCACGATACAGTTGATATGAGGGCCTCTTGGCACATTCGACTTCAACAGCCACACGCCGCGCGATCTTGTCAAAACTGATTGCTCGCAATGTGAGACAAGTGCCCGTACAGCCGCATGGCACGCTTCGGGGTCGGTAGGATATCGCGGTGACCGGCTTTTCGCTTGATGCTCGGAATCCATCCGGGGTTCCTGCTGCTGTTGAATCTTTAAGGTTCATGAAGTCTGGAACCCACGTCGGCAACGATGAGGTTGATCTCGAGGCTCTCTGATCCAGCAGCATGTCAATGTTGTTCTCGGCCTTGATCAGATATAAGGTGGCCTCGCTGTAGACGTCTTCTGGCGTCTTAGCGTAGTTGGCCTGTATTGGTAGGTCGGCGTCGTTGGTGATGCCCAGCAATGCGAATATACGATCCCTTGGATCAGTGCACGCAAAGTTGGTCGAGGTTATTCGTAAGAGCTGGAGAAGACTTTTTTTGTGGTTTTGGGCCTGCCAGTCATCTGCGTCCCCCCATGGCCCCCTGAATATTGGATTGACGAAGCTTTGCGAGGCTGTAAGAAAGTCGCTCCATCTTACGAGGTGTGGGCCAATCATGACTTTCGGTAGCCGTGGCGACAGCATGAACTCCTGAACGCACCAGAGTCGTTTCCACCAAACTCTCAGCAGATGTTTAGGATCCGAACGGAGACTATCTTCTTCAGCCACTTGTAAAGCATCCCCCAACAGCTGAAGCATGCTCCCGTGTTCGATTGACGAGAAGCCTGCAGTTGCACAATACCCATCATCACGTACCGCACACGACGGGGCATCAAGTTCTGTGTCGCCGAGCCAAATCGATGTCTGCCAACAATTGCCATAAATCTTTGGCATCTGCCGCACCTGCTCACTCTTCTCGAACTCGTCGGCCTGGTTGATGCAGATTGCGTCCACCCAAACATGCATTTCCTTGCATTTTTGCCGGACACGCCGCAGACAAGCCTTCAGATGGACGGATACCTTGAAATCATCAAACCCATTGACGGTGATGGGCACCAAGTCAGGGCTGTAAATCCAGCAATAAGAAATCGCATCGTACTTTGGCGCATTGGGAAAGTCGGTCTCTCGCATGACACAAGAGACAGGATCCGTGTAATTGCCAGGCCGGACTGTCAAGATTCGTATCTGACCTGCTCCGATCGGTTGATCGTAGAATTTCGCATTGACGGAGAGGTTTGCGACATGGACTAGCCTCGCTGGCACTTCTATCACAAGTGCGTCCTCCTTGCTTGGGGTTTTTTTGCCCTTTCGCTCCAGTCTCTTGAAGAGTTTCATACTGCTTTTCGGGTGGAAGCAATCCGACCGCAGCTGTATTGTCCCAAGTGGATTAGTGAAAGTATGTAATGACTTCTTTTAGCCTGCATAACGTGGTCTTCGAAGAGGCCCAGATCTTCTTGTGAAAACTGATGCGAAGGGAGCTCTTTCGCGGGAAATTTAAATCTGGGGGTTGTTGTAAAGGAACAACGAGAAGCGCAGCCACAAGTCGTTGGGGGCGTAGTGTGGCGGGGATTACGGATGAAGTGTCATACAAAAGTGTTGTCGCAGTGAGGGAGTAGCGGCAAGCAAAGCCTTAATTTGAAATGCGAGGCAGTGAAGGCGATCATGTAACTTGGATGTTTTGAGATGTGAGGCGGCCATCGGCCAGTCTACTGTGCTGGCGAGGCTGATCTGCGAGGCACCACTGCATGCTACGCCTCTTGATTCCCGAGGTCTGAAGCAGGGGTTGTTATACGACTTCATGCGACTTATCATCATGGTCGACCGTAAGCGGTAAGGCGTGATGCACGTAGCGTGGCTAAGCAATCAGCTTCAGAGGCACGGCGTGAACCTGGTTCTCCAGCCTCGAGTTGGTTTCTTTCAGCCCACAGCCTCATCCCGAAATGATCGCCACAGCCATGTCCCAATCTTCGTGGCAAGAGCGCGCCGCGGCGAAAGTTGACGACATTGCATCCAAGATTCCAGAACGATGGCGGATTTCACAGGAGGACAAGAATCGCGCCGGAAATGAGAGACAACTGAGCGGACCTTTCATCGAATCCTTTCTGTCTTCGTCCGAACATAAGATCGTCAACACGAGCAGCCCGGAGTTATGCAAACAGTTGGCCAACCGGTCTCTCAGCAGCCTGGAAGTCACGGAGGCATTCTGCAAATCTGCTGCAATCGCCCAACAGATTGGTAACTGTATCCACGAGATCTTCTTCGACAAAGCTCTAGACCGGGCTGCACAGCTTGATCGGTATCTTGAAGAGAACGGGCAACCAATGGGGCCGCTTCACGGCCTTCCCGTCAGTCTCAAAGACATTTTCCACGTTGCCGGGGTCGAGACGACCATGGGTTATGTAGGATGGATCGGTACTTTCGAAGGCAGCTCTGACCAGACGAAGCTTCACAAAACGCAAAGTCAACTGGTGGATGAGCTCCTCATGCAAGGCGCTGTGGTCTACTGCAAGACCAGCCTGCCCCAGACATTGATGTGGTCAGAGACCATCAACAACATCATTGGCCATACTCCCAACCCCGTTGTGCAAGGACTTTCGTGCGGCGGATCCTCTGGAGGAGAAGCTGCACTACAAGCTATGAGAGGAAGTTCAGTGGGACTTGGAGGAGACATTGCAGGTTCCGTCAGGATACCAGCCGCTTTCTGCGGAACTTACTCGCTCAAGCCCACTCACGACCGCCTTTCCTACAAACACGTGGCAAACACCAATCCTGGACAAACGAACGCGCCCTCCGCCATTGGGGTCATGGGAACCTCCATCGGATCTTTGGAGTTAGTCATGTCCGCTGTGCTTTCCACCAAGCCATGGTTGCGGGACCCCAACGTGATCCCACTGCCTTGGAGATCAGACGTCGAGCAGGAAGTACTTGGGCGAGTTGACAGCCACGGTGGGGTTGCTGCCGGTGGCGCTCCCTTGAGAATCGGAATCCTCCACAACGACGGTTACATGCGACCTCATCCTCCAATAGCCAGAGGCCTCCGTATGATCGAAGATGCTCTGACCCGCGCTGGTCACGATGTCACCGATTGGAATCCGCCTTCGCATAGTGATGCGGCACAGATCCACATGGGTTTCTTGCAGTCCGATGGTGGCCATGACATCTACAAGCAGCTCGGACTGTC
>Ga0265797_10000906_pt1 | contig 53257 bp, 36 predicted proteins | sample P2T30metagenome_FD_192433 | JGI IMG/M metagenome (GOLD analysis project Ga0265797, IMG submission 192433) | Plant litter microbial communities from East Loma Ridge, Irvine, California - P2 T30 | ecosystem: Environmental > Terrestrial > Plant litter > Unclassified | place: USA: California...
CAACCATGGTCTCCGACACAAAGCTGTACGACCTGCTGGGCGTTCCAGCCACAGCCACGGCCGAGGAGATCAAGAAAGCATACCGCAAGAACGCCCTCAAGAACCACCCAGACAAGAACCCGGCAGGCGCCGAGAAGTTCAAAGAAGCCAGTGAGGCCTACGAGATCCTGTCGGACCCGGAGAAGCGGAGGAATTACGACAACTATGGCTACGACTTCATCACTGGCAAGGCTGGCCCTGCGCCCTCGGCCGACGACAACCCATTCGCAGGCGCGGGAGCTGGTGGTATGCCGGGCGGATTTGGTGGCATGCCTGGCGGCAGGGGAGGCACTTTCCACTTCAGCACTGGAGGCGGTATGCCTGGTGGAAGAGGCGGATTTGGCGGGTTCTCAGACCCCAAGGACATCTTCGCGGAGTTCATGAGAGGCGGCGGCGGAGGCATGGGAGGCGCCGGAGGAGACGACATGGACGACATGTTCTCAGGATTCGGAGGTTCACCTTTCGGTGCAGCCGGCGGCAGACCCGGCGCAGGAAGAAGCCAGAGTTCAGCTTTCAACGGCCGAAGGCGGGAGCCCGAGCCCGAGACGACTGTCGTCGAGAAGCCACTCCCAGTCTCGCTGGAAGACATCTTCAACGGCGCGCAGAAGAAGCTCAAGGTGCAGCGCAAGACTTTCGACAAAATGACCGGCAAGCAAAGCGTCGAGGATAAGATCCTCAGCGTTCCGATCAAGCGAGGTCTCAAACCCGGTTCGAAGATCAAGTACCCAGACATGGGCGACCAAGTCGAAGGCGGTGTGCAGGACCTACACTTCATCGTGAAAGAGAAGCCGCACCCGCTGTTCTCCCGCGAAGGCGATGACATCCGCCACACCGTGGAAATCGACTTGAAAGAAGCTCTGACCGGCTGGTCACGCAAGGTATCCACGATCGACGGCAAGCAAGTCAACGTCTCGAGCGCGGGTCCCACGCAACCTACTTTCGAAGAGCGCTTCCCGTCCCTGGGAATGCCTAAGAGCAAGACACCCACACAGAGAGGCGACTTTGTCGTCGGCGTCAAGATCAAGTACCCGACGAGCTTGACTGCGCAGCAAAAGCAGCAGCTCAAGGAGATTTTGTAGTGAAGGAGAGATAGGAAAAGCGAATGCTTTTTGTTTGGGGTTTGTTTATAGGCGAGGAGTTTGAGGCGTTTTGCTTTTTCTCTTACTCTTACTTTTACTCATCAAGCATGGGGGTGGCAGACGGACGACTTCATGATATGATATGACATGAAGAATACGGTGTTGGTTGTTCATAGATACCAACGATAGGGTTCATTCCCTCATTTTCTGATCAAGTTACTATGCTGTCAAAGGTGTGTGCATGAATGTTCCAGGGTTGCACTTTGTATCACGCGGGCGTACAGTTGATCATGTGTGACTCGATGCGTGAAGAGTACGGGACTATTCTACAAAAGCATACGCTGACCACCTGTTATCAGCTGCCCGCCACTTCCACATGCTCAACGAACTGCTTCCCAACGCCTTTGATTGTATCGTTCTCAACAAAGTTCGTAGATTCGATGCGTCGTCTCTCAGCTTCGATGGCCTCGATCGGTCGGTGGTGTTGCTTCGCAACCCTATCTCCAATACGGATGATTGTGCTGTGGGGCGAGTCCTTGTCAAAGTAATCATCGAGATCCTCCAGTGTTCGGTTCGCGGTCTCTGGATATAGGAAGTATACGACCGGGATGAAAACCAGGTTGAAGATGGCAAACACTGTGCATGTTAGCGCCACGAGTCCTTCTCTCGGCCGGCTGGGGATACACACTGATGTAGAACTTGTAGCCCAAATTCCTGATACCAACAGATGTGAACTGGGTGCATACGAATCCGAATACCCAGTTCGTAGCGACAGCGGCGGATGCACCTCTGAATATAGGATCAGTATTTGGTCAGGTCTGGACATTTCTGGGGGAGTTCACCTTGCGCGCATTGCTAGAGAGTTGATTTCCGCTTGATAGATCCAAGGAACCATGCCCCATGTGCACCTGATAGAGTCAGCTACTGGTCGACCCCGAATAACAAAGACGTGACAGACCCGAATGCTGCGTAGTATGCGAACAAAAAAGTGATGGCGACGGCTCCCCACTACGAGATGTCAGCGTAATTCACGTTGTATGCGTATTGTCTTTGAATCTCACCTGCTGAGGCGCAGTCGCTAACATAGCGACAGCGATAGCAACCATGATGTAGGCTGCGCACTGAAGCGAGAGACCAGTCAACATCAGGAATCGACGACCGCGGCGGTCGATGATCCAAAATGCCATTGCGGTGGAGATGCAGTACGACGTGGCATTAGCACCAGTCAGTACGCGGGCCATTAACTCACTCATCCCCAGGTTATCCTGAAGGATGATGGAGAAATAGTAGTTCAAGGCGTTCTGTCGAGACATCGATTAGCACTTGTTCTTGGGCCAGAGCCATATCAAGGATAAGGGACTTACGATACCACCCATTTGTTGCATGAATTGTCCACCTATAGTGCCAATAAGTATGTTTTCCGATAAGATTGGAAACTCAGTGCATTCACTTACCCATGCCCAAAAGCATACGTCGCAGGTGACTTGATCGATCCCTGCAGAGTACAACTTCTTTCAAAGACACATTGGCCTCTTTTTCGATCATTACAGCTGCTTTGATCGATTTGTATTCGTCTTGTACGATTGGATCGTCAGCGCTGAGGCCCTTGCCCAAGTACCTGCGGAGTGACTCGATTGCTTCGTCGTCTCTCCCTCTGAGCACAAGCCAGCGCGGTGACTCGGGAGTAATGACTAAGAGACTAAGAAAGCAAGCTGGGAATAACTTGGAGTCGACGTCAGTTGCTAGGTGCTGACAATAAATTGAGATATCATGTTAGACTGACCTGCAATGCAAATGGGACGCGCCATTGGCCATCGTTGGGCATGTAAGAAGTTGCAAGAGTGAGCCAGCTGCCGATCATGTAGAACACTACGTTGTGCAACACAACAATGACAGACATCTTGCCTCTCCTTGAACCGCGGGTCGCTTCTGCCTGGTACACACCGCATGTTGCCGAAGTCATGCCTGGTCATCATCAGTGTTCTATACTCTTCAAGCAATCGTCGACCATTGATACCATTGCCTAGTCCACTGACCACTCGACCAAGCATCAGCATAGGAAATGAATACGCAGCGGCTTGTAGAATGCCACCAGTAGCGGAGATCAGAGCTCCATTCCAAAGTGTCTTCTTTCTGCCGAGCCAATCTCCCAATAAGGCAGTCAGAATGCAACCAACAAGGTTGCCGAGAGAGAAGCTGCTGATGAAGATGCCTTCGATGCTTGGGGTTGACAGCTGGGGAAAGGCTTTCAGGAAATGGCTGCTGATCAAGATGCCAGCGATGATCCCCTGTAACGATCAGTATCTCATCACATCGATTGCTGTTATGGAATGACTATACATACTTGCTCATAGCCATACCACGCTTGAGCGGCAGCATTGGCCGTGGTCAACGTGACTTCGAGAGCGTAGCCTTCCAACATCTTGTAATAGTCCACTCAGAGCACTCTCCGGAACCAGAATCGTTTGATCTTTCGACCCACTCATTCAGTCGGGCATGAGCACAGTCTTTATGCATATTTTCCCCATGGCACGCCCCGCGAACTAAAACACTAGGTTTGCGGAGTGAACTTGTAGGGACGCATACAAGGCAAACGCCACAGACGGTGACTTCGTAAGAGCCGCGACTCGGCAAGGCGAGCACGGCCATCTCGGCGCCGTATCGTGTGACAGAGATCTGCTGCGGAAGCCCTGTCCAGGATTTGTGGAGAGAGGAGAAAGAGAGACCGAAGGATGGAGTGGAGCCAGGGTGGATGCGGAGAAGCCAAGTGACAAGTGAGACGGCGAGGACATGGCCCGAGGACGAGACTCGTTCCGCAGAATTGGGCGAATATCCGAAGGTTTCCATTACGGCCCATCATGCGGCGAGACATAACCCGACTGCTCGCGGCGACAGTCGTAGCATGGACGTGAACATGGCTTCACCGCAGGCGCCGGACCGAAGGATTGCGTGAGCAGCACAGACAGATCTTTGCTTGGAATATCGCTGATACGTGCTGTACAGTTGTGTCATATGTCGGAAAAGGAAGGTAGCTTGCGATAGACGGCGACCGAAGTGCGGGCTATGCACAAGATCCAACTTCAAGTGCGAGTATCGACCCAGTGACCGTACGCCGGGCATTCGTGCCGGTTACGTTGCACAGTTGGAAGAACGATTGAGTGAGTCGGCTACATGTTCATGGCTGAAGCTTGCTGATCAGTGCTATAGTTCTGCTGGAGCAACGTGTCGCGGTTGTAGAGGCGAATACGACGCCTGGTACACATGGCTCCAACATCCAAGTGGCACAGTCTTCAGAGGATGCTCATCAGGCATACGGCTTGCCAAATATCGACCCGTCACTTTCAAACGGCTCGGATGCTGAACGCCACTTTCCATCTGAGTCTTCAATGGCTGGTCTACGCTCGTTGACTCCACGCAGTCTTGGGGGCGAGCCTATGGATCATACCCGTAGCATGCTTTCCATTGAAACCGTGCTGTGCGAATCAAACCTCTTACAAAGCTGCCACTCATGGTTCGAGGAATACCATGCTTGGTTCCCCCTCATGCACCAACAGACGTTGCTTAGATGTCTGGAAGGTTTCACCACTATATCTGATACTGGTCGACCATTGGTTTTCCAGGCTATCACGACTGCTACATTGGAGTCCACCAGTGGTCAGGACTTGATTGCAGAGGATGCTAAAGCTTTGAGGAACAACCTGAAAGACAACACCATACTTGCAGCACTAAATTCACCTTCTCTCGACTCCATACAAGCACTCTTGGTTCTGTCAATGCTGCAGTATGGAAACAGCTGCCTCACAGAAGCTGGAAATCTGCTCGCCATGTGCCGCAAGTATGTTGTCAATCGGAGAGTCTTTCGTCACGACTATCGTTTGCTGACATATTATAAGGATAGGCACCACGCTTGGACTGAGAGAGGTTGTCGAAACCTACTCTGGAACCACGACGACTAGCCCGAACGCCTTAGCCTCGCAAAGGATGACCGGAATTGCACACAACACTATTGAACATGAAGAACTTCTCCGAGCATATTGGATGACAGAAATGCTAGACAGCATATCAACGATCGGCTCAAAGCACCAGTTGGGGTTTCTCGAAGCACCTGTCAATCCGCTCCTGCCATGTAGTGACTGGGTGTGGTCACAGCCTGATTCCATTATTGGACAATACCCCTTAAGACCGTCACACTACTCATCAGCATACTCCATGTGTGTCATGCTTGCATTGAACGAGTTGCAAATCGTCCAGAAGTTCCTACGAAAGCCAGTGGCAATGGAAATCTTTGAAGAGCGCGATGCATGGCAAAGTGAAGCCCAAAAGATCGACGAAAGTCTCACAAACTGGCGTGGCGAGTTTGTCGCGGGAGTCTACCGTCTGATCAATGCTGAAAAAACAGACACCGAAAGGCCAGAAATGGATCCCTTCTTTGTTCTTACGAACTGTGTTCTCAACACCGCCGTCATCACACTGCTGCAGAGACGAGCGCCGTGTCCGGCGGGAATCGAGACTGTCGCTGATAGCTGGGCATTCGCAAGCAATCGCTGTGTCTACGCCTGCGAGAACATGGCATTCAAAGTTCGCCAGATGACCGAGAGCGAGCTGCTATCGTGTAACCCACATCTTCTCTTCTCCATATTTGTCGCAGCTCGCTTTTACATCGTCCATTCCAAGGCACTGGATGCCGATGTGCCCGTCAATCTACACTCTCTGGCCTTCGCCCTCCATGTGAGCGGAAAGCGATGGCAGTTAGCGAGAGGCTTCGAGAGCATTATACGCATCGCTGTTGCGGACTATAGAACGCCGATAGCGACTTCAAAAGTCCCTCGAGAATTTTACGATCTGGCGTACTCGACCTTTGGGATAGTCGATCAACTCATCAGCTGGGCAGAAGGTCTGGACCCGCAAGACTCTCCGGTGTTCGGGACAGATTGATGATTAAATGAACACCGAGATGAGCCAAACATTTATTTGCAAACGAAGATTCTCGGTCTTTCTCGTTTTTCATTATCTGAGTTCACACGTGATAGTCAGGATCTCGACTACAATCTCTATATCTGTATGACGTGGCATTTCGTGGAACACGTCGAACCCCAACAATTATGCGGTGTTCCTACTCATATCTGACACCGCAGCTCCATTGGGCCATCACCGGGCCGTGTCATCTCCGGTAAGGAAAATGCGCCTCCAGGTCCGTCCGAAAGACAAGATGAAGTTGTATCTTTCGATAATCTTGCTGATAATCCCCCGTACTTGTTGATCTGCCACAGAGCTCAACACGAACGACAACTTCGACACGGTGCTTCCATTAACAAGAACTCAGCATTACTCTTCGAACACATAATGGATCGATCCGTCAGTGATAGCGCCCAGTCTACGGACAGTGGAATTATCATAAACGATCTGCTGGAGCAGTCGACCGAGACCGGAGCCCAGAGCGATCTTTCGAGGCTGTTCCGCCTTGAGGGCAGATCTATTGTTTGTGCGTCAGCTAGTATTGTCTGCTACATTGGAGTGCTGACCAGATCCAGTGACTGGAGGATTGGGAGGACTCGGAATAGGCCTGGTGCGCACACTTTTGCAATCTGGCGCGGACGTGGTGGTCACTGATATGGCAACGCAACCACCGCCGGAACCATGGAGTATGTTCCCATCGTCGAAAGACGCATGTAGAAACCAACGCTGACGCTATTACAGATGGTCTCGTAAAGCTTGCAAGATCTGCTGGCAGAGTACTGAAGTACATATCCTGCGATGTCACTTCTCCAACAAGCGTTGCTGCAGTAATGGAGCAGGCTGCTCGTTCCTCTCCACACCCTATCCGCGGCCTTGTCACATGCGCTGGTATTTCTGGACGAGAGCATGCAACATCGTACTCACACGATGCCTTTAAGCGTATTCTTGACGTCAACGTGACAGGAACCTTCCTTTGCGCGCAAGCCATCGCTCGGATCATGCACGAGCAGCGCACCCCGGGAAGCATCGTCCTAATCGCATCGATGAGTGGAACCGTCGCGAACAGAGGCGTAGAAACCGTCGCATACAATTCCAGCAAGGCCGCTGTGCTACAGATGGCCCGCAATCTTGCCGCAGAATGGGGCAACGATGGCACTCATCCGACCATCAGGGTGAACACTGTCAGCCCAGGATACATCCAGACTCCCATCACCATGCCGACTGTCGAAGCAGTGCCAGGACTGAAGGAGCTTTGGGAGGGTGGAAACATGTTGGGAAGGCTGAGCGAGGTGCAAGAGCATCTAAGTGGAATCATCTACTTGTTGGCTGACGGTTCAAGTTACGTCACCGGTGCAGACATTAGAGCTGATGGTGGACATTGTGCGTGGTAGTGTGTTAGCCTTTCAGGACAACACTTTCTGAGTTAGGAGAATTCGAGGTCGGAAAATCCATCCACCCTGATCAGTCGCACGTCTGCAATTCCGCGTTCAAAGGTGTGTGCTCATTGCAAGATCTGTTCGTGACAGGAGGTAGTCCGTGTCAAGTATTGCGGGACTTGAACTCCGACAGAGGTCTGGACTTCGTTTGCGGAATGTCACCATCTCGATTTCGCGTGGCAAGATACGTACTCATACATACTTCTTGGTACGGTGTCTTCTTCAAGCTCGGCATCGCAATACTTGCTGCTGAGCAAGGAGACCATCGTGAGACCTTCCTCCGCGGACATCTTGCAGCCCCATGGCCGTCGGGCCGTGTCGACGCCGTGCCCATTCTGCCTAAGTCGTCCACCGCGTTTGCGGTCTTCCGACTCCGTACATGCAGAGCGTACCGACCTTGGACGACCACTCGGCTTCGAAGCACCGCCACGAGCTGAGAGCTCTGAGGTGTGATGCGGCCCTGCAGTCGCTGTCTGAGCCGTAGTAGAGCTCGCGAAGGGATATATGAGCGCTTCTGTCAGCGCGTATGTACACATCCTCAAGCAAACCAACATCTTCAAATCTTTCACAATGGCAACTCCAGCAGTTGCGTCAATTCATGACATCTCCCTGCCTAAGTTCTGCAAGACCGGCGGAGCAATCTCTGTCAAAGACGTCCCATCGCCAGAGTCCATCGTGTCGAAATGGCTTTCCTCTTTCGAGGCCATTCTGTCAAGCGGCAAAGTCAGCGAGCTCTCATCGTTGATCCATGAGGATGGCTGGTGGCGCGATCAGCTTGCTGTCGACTGGGGGTTCCACACCAAGCGCGGCATCAAAAACATCACCGACCTGCTCGAAGGACGACTCTCTAAAGTCGGGTTCCGCAACCTCAGGGCATATGAATCCGGACAGTTTGCTCCAAAAAAAGAAACGCCCATCGAAGACCTGGAATGGGTTGAGACCATGTTCTCTTTCGAGACCAAAGTTGGCACTGGTAAAGGTATGGTCAGATTGGTCTGTCTACCCAACGGTGTCTGGAAAGCCCACATGATCTACACCGCACTCCAAGAATTGCACTCTGCCAAAGAGATTGCAGGCTACCATAGGCCCCACGGTGGCAATAATTCTCTCAAAGGAGGTGCGATCGAAGGCAATTGGTACGAGAGACGAGAGCGCCAGAAGGAATTCCTCGACGAGCAGCCTACTGTCCTGATCGTGGGTGCCGGACAATCTGGGCTCAACCTGGGAGCGCGACTTCAGTCGTTGGGCTTGTCCGTGTTGATCGTGGACAAGAATGAACGTGTCGGCGACAACTGGCGCCATCGGTACAAGACCCTAGTCACGCACGATCCGGTGCAGTACACGCACATGGCTTTCATGAAGTTCCCTGACAATTGGCCGTTGTTCACACCCAAGGACAAGCTAGCCGACTGGTTCGAGATCTATGCCAGTGCAATGGAACTGAATATCTGGTTGCGCTCGACCATCAAGACCGCTGACTTCTCAGATGAGACAGGCATGTGGTCTGTCGAAGTCACACGAGGTGATGGCTCTACGAGATCGATGAAGCCATCTCATGTCGTGTTCTGCACTGGCCACGCCGGAGAGCCCAGAGTCCCATCGTTCCCCGGGCAAGACACTTTCGCCGGCTCCGTCTACCACGGTAGTCAGCACCAAGATGCCACTTTCCAAGGCGACGTGACTGGCAAGAAAATCGTCGTCGTCGGCACGGGCAACTCTGGACATGACGTTGCGCAGAACTACTACGAAAACGGCGCGGAAGTGACCATGCTACAGCGAAGTGGCACCTATGTCATTTCAGCCAAGACTGGACTTTTCATGCTCCACGAGGGCCTCTACGAAGAAGGCGGCCCACCTACAGACGATGCAGACATCTTCGGACAAAGCTTACCCATTCCCGTGCAGTTTGCACTGAACGTCGACGGGACCAAGCGCATTGCGGAGGCCGAGAAAGAGAGTCTGGACGGTCTGCGAAAAATCGGATTCAAGCTCGATTTTGGACACGACGGCTCTGGTATCTACCGAAAGTATGTCACGCGTGGTGGTGGTTACTACATTGATGTTGGAGCGAGCCAACTTCTGATCGACGCCAAGATTAAGTTGGAGCAGAGTCCAGATGGGATCAAGGGCTTCAACAAGAACTCACTCGTCCTTGCCGACGGCCGAGAGCTGGAGGCAGATGTCGTCGTACTGGCCACGGGGTTCGATAGCATGAACACTACTTTGAGGAAAGCTATGGGCGACAAGATTGCAGACAGGTGCAAAGAGGTGTGGGATCTTGATGACGAAGGCGAGATCAACGCAGTAAGTACAAAAAAATCCTCGCTATACAGGGCGCTGTTGCTAATTACTTGTGCAGATGTGGCGACCTTCTGGGCACCCCAAGTTGTGGTTCATGGGTGGCAGCTTGGCACTGTGTCGCATATACTCGAAGTTCCTGGCTCTCCAGATAAAGGCACACGAAGAGGGCTTGGTTGAATGACTGAATGGCGACAAGATCGTTGGTGAACAAACGCGGCGTTCGGTTTGGGAGGGTGAGTAGACCAAATAACACAACTGCGTATGAGTTTGGAATGTGATTTCTTGTATTCGATTGTTTGTTCATAGGTCGAAGCCTGGGTTTGATAATTGCTGCTTCTTCCGATGTTGGTACTTTCAGATCGGATCGTAGAGACTAACGACGAAACCCGCCAAGTTGACTCAACTCGCAACGTCCCGCAACAAATAGTACAAGGGCTCGGCTGCCAGCGCAAATGATAGCCAGGCTGCCAGGGTACATGTTCCATCGAGATCGAATTCGCCTTCAGAAGTGGAGTCAATCCGCGAGGGCAGAAGACTACAATCTCGGATGCCTCGCTCGCTGGTGCGGTGACTTAAATTGGCTTGCCTCAAAGTCCATAGCATGTCATTCCGGCCGTTCAGAAGTGAAGCTAGATGTAACGCTCATATCTTCGATTCCTTCTCTTTCGTATCCGCGCGAGCCTCCGACAAGAAAATGTGGCTCAGATCCCCATTCACATCGGTATGCAGAGTGTTATGGAAAGAGGGCGGCCCAGAGCTGTTCGGCTGCTCATCAGACTTTGGCGCCGAGTCAATTGGCAGAACGCTCCCTCGCACCTTCTCCTCGTGCCACTTTGACAAGTTGAGAGTCTCATCGACTTCAGCGGCGAGCTTGTTGATCTCATCTTCTAGTTTCTCATCTTTCGTCTTCTCTGGCTGCGGCTCTTGGCCAAGCTCGGAAGCTTCCTTCGGTGCAGTCGTTGCCCATAGTGCTTCGAGCTCTTCGAGCCAACCGCAGGCTTTGGCGAGTTTGCGGACACCGGTATCGCAGTCGCCCAATAGCAGTACATCATCGGGTCGAGAGCCGAGCCCGCCGACGACTTCTTGGTTGATCAGAATTCGTGGCTTGCCTTGTTGTGCGAACTGTGGCAAACTGGCGAACGGCTGAACGGACAGAGATGTGCCCATGACAATGCAGAGGTCACCTTGTTCGGCCAGATCGCGATTCTCGAAAAAGGCCGAAGGTAAAGCTTCACCGAAGAAAACGATCTCTGGTTTGACGAGACCTGAACACTCGTGGCATCGAGGAATGGTCTTCGCTGCGATGTGTTCTTTGATCTCTTCTTGCGGGTAGGCAGCTTTGCAATCGATGCAGCTCTGACGCGCGAATGATCCGTGGGCTTCCACGATCTTGTCGCCTGGTACGCCAGCTTCGCGCTCGAGACAGTCGATGTTTTGCGTGAACAGCTTGAGCAGCAAACCCTTTTTGTGCAGCAAACTGATGAAAGAATGTGTGACGGTAGGCCTGAATTTTCCGGGATAAAGCTCGTGCGCGAGCGTGTAGAAGGGCTCTGGCTTTTCGCGGAAGTAGTCGATGTCGAAGACTGCCTCAGCGTACGGTAGTTCTAGTCTTGCGAGGTTTGCGTAGAGACCGGTCTCTGGAGATCTGAAATCTGGAATGCCGGCGCTGGTGCTGATACCCGCGCCTACCATTACTGTGATTGTGCGCGCTTTGCCGGTGTGGATGTATTCTGCGATGCCGTCGAGGTTTCTTGATGTGAGACACGTCGGTGGCACCGACTCATCGATTGGACTGCTTTCTTCCTGGCCCATCTTGAAGAATTGGCCAGCCTTATGCCTTACTCTAGCTGGCTTGGACTGGGAAGCTTTTGTTGCCTGCTTAGCGTATTGAGCGTGCTGGGCGTGCTTCCCTTTCTTGTTTTTGCGACCTATGATGGCGGAGTGGAAGGCGGAGTGCGGACGAAGAGGAAGGTTGCGAGGTTTTAAGTACTTTTCTTTGTAACTGCTACTTTCCAGTCACAGCAGTCACTGTGTGATGGAAACGATGTCCGGGTTGGATGATGGAGATGTACAAGAACACGGGTGCCTGCTGTGACCTGTACAACGACAAAGATCTCGCGTCGTCTTTAGAGCGTCATGGCAAATTTACAGCTCCTCAAAATACATGCTGCGCCACGCGCTTACCATTGCTTGCGATGTTGCCTTGTTCGACCCGAACCGCTTACGTGCAAGTAGTCAAACGCTATAAAGTATTGGAACCTATGCCAACTACATCTGTATCTGGATCATGCACAAGGTATATGTGCTTCCCTACCTGTACACCTCTTCAGCCTGCATTGTGACGCAGATGTCTCAGCCACATGTTCACCATTCAAGCCACATATACCACGGCTCCGAGCGATCCGATAACGATAACGAGAAAACCTGTCTCAGTCGCTGCTGCCCCGCCAAAACCCACCAACATGATGGACGATCCCCATCACAAACCTCGGCGCCGAGCATTTCACGTGTAGTCAAGTACATCAGGAGGTAGTTCAGTATTGTATCCTCCTTCTTTCGGCCCTACAGCCCTACAGTAATATACCAATTCTTGACCATCACTACCTCCCGCAACACTGACCAAAGGCAAATCCGGATCTACACCAGACATCTATACACCCTCTTCGATCTCACTGGTAAAGCATCAAACCAACCCTCAACCATCCCAACACCAAAATGTCCCCACCCCGCGTCCACGTAACCAGCGACGACGGCGACTTCGACCTCGCCTTCCTCTCGCACCTCCAAGCCGAAGGCTTCCAAACCTCCTACATCCCCCTCCTCCCCACTCGCAGCAACAAACTCGACCTCACCCCCCTCCGCCACATAGCCGACGACCTCGAGCACGGCGAATCCTACGCCATAATCGCTTTCGGCGAAGCCGCAACCGCCTGTCTAGACTTCTACTCCACAACCCAGCCCAACGTCGCCGCGTTGATAGCTTACTACCCAACCGCAATCTCAAACCCTACATTGAAATTCCCGCCGGGAATCAAAACGATAACGCATTTAGCAGCGAGCCAGGCTTTCGCCCCTGCATTCCCGAGTTACACTTATGAGGGTGTTCAGCCTGGGTTTGCGGAACATGACCTCGACGACTTCGATCGCACGGCTTCTTCGCTGTCTTGGTCGCGCACGCTGGGCGTTTTGCGCGAGGCGCTGAATGTTTCTGTGGACCTCGAGCGTGTGTGGGAAGAGCACGTCGCGCTCGAATTCGCCAGCAAAGATGCAGCCGCGACGATGCGCACGATGGTCGCGGAGCCGTACGTCAATCACGTGCCCACGCTAACCGGCGGGATCGGACAGGAAGATTTGTTCGTGTTCTATCGCGATTACTTCATCCCGTCGAACCCGCCTTCCACATCAATGAAACTCGTCAGTCGGACGATCGGCGTCGATCGCGTGGTCGACGAGATGGTTTTCTCGTTTGACCATACGCAGGAAGTCCCCTGGATGCTACCCGGCGTGCCGCCGACTGGACGCAAAGTGAGCGTGGCGTTGGTGGCGATTGTGTGTATTCGGGGCGGGAAATTGTACCACGAGCATATTTATTGGGATCAGGCGAGTGTGCTTGTGCAGATTGGACTGCTGGATGCGAAGCTTGTGCCGCAGAGTATGAAGGATCGGGGGATGGAGAGGTTGCCGGTTGTTGGGGCGGAGGCGGCGAGGAAAGTGCTGGATGAGGGCTCGGAGCCGAGTAATGAGTTGTTGGCGAGTTGGAAGAAGAGGTCGTTAAGGGGAGAGCCTGAGGTGAAGATGCCGGTTAGGCCGAAGCAGGCTGCGGGTGGACAGTGAGATGTGGTAGTAATGATAGAGATAGATTATTTATGATTGACGACAACGGCTTTGTTTCATTTGAGGGGTATATTTTTTTCCAATGACATGCGTGTCGTCCTTCTCCATTCCGTCTCGACTTCACTGGCCGTTTATCCGATGAACTTGCAAGTAGGCAAGCGGTACGGGTTCACGTTCGTCCAGTACTTATGCCTCACGCCATTCCACTCCTCCTTGACGTCAAGATTGGGAACCTGAATATCCAGCCACTCAGTATCCAACCCCGCATCAAACAAATCAATCTCAACAATCCGTGTGTAAACATCATAGCACACCTGCCTATCCGCTCCAAGGCCATTGAAGAAGCCGAAGATGCCCTTGCTGTCCAGCAGCGCAATCACGTAGTCCTGGAAGAACGCCTTCAGATCCTTGTAGTCTTCCGCGAAAGTGTCGAAGTAGATACCGTCCAGCACGACGCCTTCTTCGAGCAATTTGGGCAAGACGTCTTGCCATTTGCCCTCGTGGACTGTGACGTTGGGCTTGTCGTACATGCCGTGCTCGCGCATGCGCTGGTGGACTTGGGGGTGGGCTTCGATGATGTGGTGCATTGCAGGGTCTTTGGTCAGGAAAGCGCGGTCGATGATGCCCATGCCGTAGCCTACGTTCAGCGTCTTGAGGCCGGATGTCGGCACCATTTTCTCGACGGATTTGACCATGATTTCGGTTTCCCATTCCATCATTACGGCGTTCTTGTCAGAGTCTAGGAGGCGGTCGCCGGAGTATTGGAGGTCCGAGGCTAGGTATTCTGCGCTGTTGACGTCTGGGTTTGCGAGTGAGGTGGGTTGGATGACTTCGCCTTTGTCGTTTGTTTGAATTAGGGTTGGGACGGAGGAATCGTCTTCTTCTTCGTTTGCAATGTCTTTGCTGGCGTTGGGTGTGGGTTCGAAGCCTTCGACGGGGTCGTGGATGTCGCCGTTGCCGGTTGCGGCAGGGACGTCGACGCCGGCGGGTGAGGGCTCAAAGCCATCGATTTGGTCATCCTCGTCTTCCTCCTCTTCTTCGTCAGAGTCCTCGCCGAATAGAGGCGCAAAAGCGTCTAGACGGTTGAAGAGCAGCTCCGCCCGCATACCAGCCTGCACAATAGCTTCGTAGACCGTCTTCAGCCCCAGCCTGTGCGCAATACAACCCGGTGTCTCGTCATTGTGATCCAACTCGTTCCAAATAGCACCGTTCTCAAAAAGCAGCTTCACAGTCTCCAGGCAGGACTCCTCGCTCAAGGCAGCTCCGTTGATGGGGCCTTCCAGTCCGTCGGCATCTTGCATGTCCTCGTCGTCCGCTTCGCAGGATGCGATGGCGGCGTGTAAGGGCGCGAAGCCAGTGTCTGGGTCTTGAACATTGGCAGCGCCGACATCGTTGCCGAGTAGTTGGCGTAGTTTGTCGAGGTCGTGGTTGGTGGCTGCTAGCAGGATCTCGTCGGTGGTGGTGTCGAGGTCGATGCCAGCGGCCATGGCGACGTCTTGCTTGTCGGTGGTTTCGATGGACATTGTGGGTGTGTTGTTGCAGTGTTTGCAAGTAAAGAACTGCAGTGGTAGAACTCTAGAAAGTGTTTAATGTGTCGAACACGAATTGGTATGGGTCAATACTTTTCTCTTGCTTCACAGACCAACAGGGTCGCGCTTGCGCTAAAGAGGGCGGGGTGACTTTTGGCAGCTTCGTGGATAAGGCAGGACGTGATAACAGATCAGGCCATCCATCAGCACATTGTTTGAGGTGCTAACAATAACATGATACGCCATCTCCACGCGTCCTGTTGCATAGACAATGCAGTAGGCCAAGAGATCACGAGAGTCGCAGGTCGATGTATCCTCCGAAAGACTCGCACGGTCGCGTAACGATAAGAGAGAGCTTGGGCGGAGCGGTACTTGTGTAGGGCTGGGTGATCTGATAGTGCGATGGTATCGATAGTGTAGGGCTGAGTAGCTGTTGCGTCATGGCTCTCGGCAGTGCTCAGTGCATCTGTTAAGTGGATGCACCCAAGTTTGTTGGCAGGGGAGGACATTCCGTCAAGACAAGTCGTTTGCTTTCTCGCACAAATGCTGCTCATCTGCCGGGAGGCTTTCTAGAAATACTTGCTCTCTTCACCATCCCCAAAGCTTGTAACATCACACGGCATCTCACCTGCAATGCCGGCCACGCAAGCAACCGAGCAGCGCCCCGAGCTGCAGCACCAAGACACTCTTGATGCACCGCAGCTGGTCGGGAAGCTAGGCCGCAACAGCATTGCTGAGCTTCAACCAAACCTCGTCTCAGCGTCGGAAAAAGATGGACGCGACCAGCCTAACAGTAGACGAGATGGCGTGGGTGCCCGCGACTTCGCCTCGCGCTCAAAGTCCGATTCTGCTGCTGCAACTGCCAGCACCGACTCCGATGATACTATAGAAGACTACGACGACCTTGAGGTTGACCCAGATACTCTTATTGCAAATTCAAGATCCAATGGAGAGCGGCGCCGACGCTCAGATGCAGGACCGCACAGTAGGAGGAGGAGCATACAGATCAAGCTGCAGAAGACGGATCGTAAAGGAGAATACACCTTGACAGCAGATGACCCCGAGATCAGTGATATCCTACAGAAGGGCATCGAAAGAGAGAAGCGAGAGGCCAAGGATAAAAACAGGACACGCTTGAGAGATCTGGTCTTCACACGCCAGTTCACCACTTTTGACCGTCAAAATCCGGCGTCCGCAGAAAGCCCTTTCTTTGGCTTCTTCACTCTGTTCTGGCTGTCAATGGTGCTCTTGTTCGTCCAGGTTTCTATGCATAATTGGCGTGCTTATGGCAGCATCCTAGGCAGCAACCAGATCATGAAAATGATGTTCAGCCATGATGTCCTGGTTCTAGGCTTGACCGATGCCGTGATGTGTGCTGCCACTGTGGAAGCTTTCTTCCTCTCGAAACTCGTTCAGAAGGGCTACGTCAACTGGGCAAAGCAAGGCTGGATCATCCAAAATGTCTGGCAGTCGCTCTACATTGCCACGGTAATTTGGTGGACTTGGTTCCGCGAATGGCCCTGGACTCACTCGATCTTCATATTCCTGCACTGCTTGGTCTTTGTCATGAAGCAGCACAGCTACACATTCTACAATGGATACCTTTCGTCAGTCAGCCGACGCAGAAAAGTGTTGCAAACTAAGCTCAAACAGCTTGAGCATGCGCAGCCTGCTCCAGCGAGCATGACAGGCGACGCAGCTGGTCCTAATCTACTGGGACAATCAAATGGCGACTTGAAAGATCGTCGCCCTTCTATGCTCCGTACCAGCACGAACCTGGTTGCCGAGCAATCTGACGTTGCCACCGTCGCTTCTGCCATCGAATCCGGCCGCCCATTCGACCTCGCCCAACTCCAAGCATTTGAGAGCGTTATCAAATCCGAAATCTCAGACCTCGACAAGCAACTCGAGGGCAAAATGCCCTCTCCCGGGAAAATCAACACCTACCCTCACAACCTCCGCCTCGGCAACTTCGCCGAATTCATCTGCCTCCCAACCTTAGTCTACGAGCTCGACTACCCCCGCCAAGAATCAACAAACTGGTGGTACGTCGCCGAGAAAACCGCCGCGACCTTCGGCGTCCTCGGCGTCATGATGGTCGTCTCCCAAGGCTTCATCTACCCTGCCGTCGCCCGCACCGTCGCCATGAAAGAAGCCGGCATGCCGCTCGACGAACGCTGGGCCGAATTCCCCTTCATCGTCTCCGAGATGCTCTTCCCTTTACTCATCGAACAACTCCTCACCTGGTACGTCATCTGGGAGTGCATCCTCAACGTGCTAGCCGAAGTCACACGCTTCGCCGACCGCGGCTTCTACGGCGACTGGTGGAACAGCGTGTCCTGGGACCAGTACGCGCGCGACTGGAACCGGCCGGTTCACAATTTCTTGCTGCGCCACGTCTACCACAGCAGCATCTCCACTTTTCATTTATCACGGAATGCGGCGACTTTTGTTACTTTTTTGCTCTCCGCGCTGGTGCACGAGCTGTGCATGGCGATTTTGTTCAAGAAGGTTAGGGGGTATTTGTTTACGATGCAGTTGCTGCAGATGCCGCTGGTGACGCTTTCGAGGACGAAGTTGTTGAGGGGGAGGACGGTGCTTGGGAATGTGATTTTTTGGTTGGGCTTGTTTGTTGGGCCGAGTTTTTTGACGAGTTTGTATTTGATTATGTGAGGGCGGCGGTTTGCCGAGCGAATTTGAAATGTTCGGGAAGATTTTAGACGGAACAAGGAACAAGACTGCGGCAACGCTGGAACCTTTTTTCTCTGCTTATGGATGAGCTGGTTGGGTGTGTTTGAATAGTGTACGATACATTGCATGGACTCACACCCTTCCTTCTTCCCTCTTCACTGGTTGTGTGCATTATCGCATCCGTTGTCAACTCCACACCGTTTTCGCAGGCATCGGAAAGATACCACCATGCCAGAACAAACCCATCGCTAGAACACAGATCGCCAACACGACCATAACCGAACCCAAACGGGGTTTCTTCCACGTCTTTCCAACGCCGCCGCTCTCGTCCCTCTCACTCTTCGGCTGGGGACTATCAGGTTCCCGACTCGGAATATCATCAGCAGGCACGTCTGCGATTGCTTCATGCCTCTTCTCCTCGGCGCCCCAGCTCAAAAGCAACTCCAAGTTGTCGTCCTCGAGCTCTGTATTCCTCGACGGCCGGTCGTGCTTGCGCTTAGGTGTGGCGCGGATAATGGAGTGGGCGTAGTGGTAGAGAGCATCGTCTTGCGATTGCGTCGTTGTGGCGAATGATATAGGGTTGGTGGTGGGGCTGGGGGGTGCTTCTCCTCTGTGGTTGGAATGATATCAGCGTGATGTTCGCTAAGCGGTAAACATAGGGAGTGCGGGAAAGCATACTGATCTGAGACGTCTGTGGAGCTGGTAGAGGAGTTGCGCCGCGATGGACAGGGAGACTCGTGCTCAGTTGGCATGCTCGTATTGGTGACTTGGTTTCCTGGGTATTCGGCGGTCGTACTGTCGCGGTGGATCATTAGGGAATGAGGTTGAACTGAAGTGGCGAAAGGGAGCAGCAGTGAATGTGCAGTGATAGGAGATGTTTTTTTATGCTTTTAGGGGCATGTGAAGGCTGATGGTGAAGCTATTTTTTTGTCTTGGGGATTGGTATGCCTTGGAACAAGGTGGAGATAGCAGGTATGAATCAGAAGCTGCATGTCTTGGGTAAGAAGATACGATGGCATGAGGTGTGTTCCCCAAACTCTACGTATCAGTCACTCGGTATCGGATGGGCTTCATGACCCCGTCGTTACTCCTAGGCGCAGAACACGCCGTAACAGCTACTATCAAATCCATCTCGGCCCTAAAGTCGATGTGATCGCCCGCTTTAGTGATTGGAGCTTTGATCGTGAGCTTCCCCGTCTCTCCATCGATCGGGACGTTCATAAAGCAATTGAAAGGAGAAGGAATATTATCCTCAGCAATCCCATATCTCTGCAGCGCATACGCCAAATTCCCAAAACAGCCGTGGTGAGGCTCCTGGTCGGGATACCTCAGGCGAAACGTATCCTTCGAGCAAGGCGTCATGATGAAGTCGTGTCTTCCCACGGTATCCTCGATTATGGAAAGGAGAGGATTGCTGCGATTGCTGTAGAGCTGATTGCCAGTAGTCAGGTAGATCTTCCCGGCGTAGTCAAATGTTCGGCCATTTGAGAGAGTCTCTCTGGTGTCGTTCGCGTTATACGCGGCGACGTCTGATACTTGCTTGCCTTGAGGGTCGATGATGCTGAGACGTTGGCCTTTCTTCAAAATGAATGATGTTCCGGTCCTTGGGGCGATTTCTACGGTTCCGTCGTCGCAGGTGCGGCAATCTTCGGACATGATGGCTGGGTGGGATAGATGTCGTTGGGTAGCAGGATTTGATTGCTCGTGTCAGGTGATCGGTGTTGTGAAGCTACGGCTTGAAGTACTCGAGAGTCTAGAGTTTGTTTGTGCCGCTGAGAAGTAGACCTCTTGGAATATCGTTGATAAGAGCGGCAAAAGCGGGTACGGCGGAGCTCGGGTAAATGCTTCATAATCACGATCGGGCGTCTGTCGAAGACCGTGGGATCATGATAGTGAAAGTCCTGGTATGGTGACTGGTAGCACAGTCCACGTGCACTTATGCTTTGATCGGGATTTTAATACTCCCATGCCGCAGATACTGGCTTCTTGTCCAGGGAGAAACAGTGCCATGTGCTTGTTCAAGGTCATCGTAGATAGCACTCAATCCTGCCCGTCTAGCGCTTAGCTGACGTTCAGATCATACATAGCACAGCAGCAGCGTCCGAGGGCCAGTCAGGCATCTTGAGTCGACCAGGTGGTAACACTTCGAGTCCGAGTTCGGATTTGGGCCACTCTAGCATTCGTTGCAGCTTTGCATCGTTGCTATGGTGTTTGTCCAAATACATGCAAATGGCTTGACCCTCCATGAGGCCTCGTCGGCAGATCCACCACTGACCCCGGTATAGCTTAGCGTACCAGTAGACCACAAGTAGTAATGCTTTCGCATCTTTCTCGTCCAGTAAGGTTCTCAACTTCGGACCCATGTGCATCATGAAGCCGAAGAATTCGAGGATGTTGTTGCCATCACACTTGATGTGTAGCAGACGGGCTAGTATCATGGCAGGTCTGTAGTAGGGGTTGTCGTAGCGAGTCGAACTTGGCCCCAAGTCGAACATATCGACGAAGTCTCTTGTCAGATCAACGGCGTGGGGTCTATACTGGTTTTGTGGTTCAATCATAGGCCGAAACAGACTGTCATGATTGACCGACATTTTACGGAAGGCGCTGTCCGGGCGCAGCGGATCGGTCAAAGCGAAGATGGCTTTCTTTCCCTCAGACATCTTGAGCCAATCCAGGTCTGAAGGGTCGCTGGCTTTCAGCGGCCAGGCTTCTTCGGCTGATCGGACGTCGATGCTGGCGAACTGGATAATTCCAAGGAGAGCTGCACTTGCCCATAACGCGTCTCGGGTTTCGTTTTTGAGGGGTTGCATAAGAGTTTCCTTGAACTTTGCGGTCCCGCTGTACCAATGTGACAGGATAGTACGGCTGATGGCGGGTGTTCCTGCGAGATGCCGATCATGCAAGAGCGTCAATGTTATGACGATGTTCTTCAAGAACGGATACTGAACAAAATTAGGCTCCCAAAATGTACGAAGGGTTGATTCCTGATACTCACCGAACACGCAAGACGGAACACTTCTTTCTGGTAGACCTCCGCGGCTTTTGTGGTGCCGACAGAGAGCACTGTACGCTGATTGAATCTGTTCATTACCTCTAACGCTGCTATACCCAGCATTGAGTTGGAGCCGAACTCTTCTCTCTCGGAGTCTGGCGGGCTAGCAAACCCATTGCAATGTGCAACAACCGTAGAGGATAGGCTCGGTTGTTGGCAGTTGGACAAATGGGAGGTGTCCAGTGCCAACGCACATTTCGTTGTGCTTGGGGGCTTTGGACACGACACAAACGAGCCATTCAAATCGAAGGAGCTCTCGCCCGTGAATGTCAAGCCAACGGCCTTGCCACCATACACGCAAGACACGCCAAACTCTGCAGAGGTGCGGAAGTGAGCATGGTTTTGCCGGTAGTGTGCTAACATTTCCCAAGACATACCCTTACATTGTTGGCAAGCAGGCTTACTTTCGTCGCATTTCACTCTTCGCGTCTTGCAGCTTGAACATCCTCGCCTCGACTTCGTGTGAGCTTTACGCTTGCGAAGGGCACTGGGGACAGCATTGGAGGTTGGCGGCGAGACCGTCATGATGGACCGTGATTGTCGTTGGCTATATCATAAGATGAGGAATATCGGAGCATGATGGTGCTCTGGATTCTCTGAAGGCACATCTCTTGTAATGTAGGTTGACGAGTGCCAGAGGCGGCACAGTGATGCTGCTCGATACGAAGGGAGGTTAGCGTAGGATTCCACTATTCCAAGAACGACTAGATCCAACGGACTTTTGAGAGTGCGTATCACCAGTCATGCTTCAGAATATTGGAGCATGGCAGTCCTGTCTCCATGTCGACGGGAGGTCCCCTTGGTCGTCAAGTTGCTCGTTTCTAATGCTGAAGTGCCTTCGCCTGCTTCGATTTACACAAATGAGTCCGTACCTGAAGGCCTTGAACCTCGACCACACATACCCAAGATGGCTCTGCGTTGTCTGGCTATCCAACGCACTAGATATGCTCTTTGTCGATCGCCACAGAACATCCTTCTCGACGATAGCAGGCGAAGCAGACTCGCTTGATCCATCAATATCACTTACAGTCCAGTATGAGCTTGGTACCAAGCGCCTCGATCTTTTGGAATGTGAGTCCAACAAAGTTAGATGTAAGCACATCTCAGGCCATGCTCTTTCACCGCCACCTTGACAGATGCGGTTGTCGGTCCAGGCACACTTGGAGTTGATGTTGCATCGCGGAACATCTCCACTTGGATACAGTACTGTCTCATCGCTGCAGCCACAGCCTTTGGTCGACAGACGCAGAAGTTTCACTAGAAATTTCAGCAAGCTAAGGAGCTGTGTCTTTGAGCTGGCTGGACCAGATGTGACTCTCAGACGCAGCTACTGGACTGAAGGTTAAGCTTCGAACCTGTTTCTCAAACAAGCTAGCTTGTCAAACCGATCCAGAACCATGGCCCACTCTACGTCAGGTAAACAATCAATGGGATCTCTCACTCAGCCGCAAGTATAACCTGTAGCTTAACTAGGATGGTCGGTTACGCTGAAGGCCAATCACAAGCACAGTGCTGCCACCTGGTTTGCCCGGTGTATACCAGCGACGATCCTTCGGTTCGCCAGAAATGGCATCTCTGTATGGACTCACTGTCGATCAGTCTTGTCAACATGAGGCGTCTTACGGTATCTCGATACTCACAAGGCAACACCTCTTTCCAGATGAGCTGAGAGCCGAGTCAACATAGTGCTATAAATATTCGATTCCACAATGCAATCATATAATCTCCTTCATCATCACAAGCATCAGAACCAGCTTCTTCTCTCGTTGGTATTTCATCAAAATCTCACAATACTACTCGAACAGCACAACATGACTCTCGATCGCAACCTTTGCACTCTGGCCACGTGCAGCGTGGAAGAATATGGCTGGTACTCTTACATCCCCAACATGGGAGCCAACATCGCTTTCCTCGCCATCTTTGCCTTCTTCGCCATCGCACAGCTGTACTTGGCGATCAAGTACAGGGTTTGGGGCACCTTCGCGGGTGGTCTTGTTGCTGGATGTGTTGCAGAGACCATCGGCTACGTTGGTCGAGTCCTCCAAAGCCATGGAGATGGCATCTTCAAGAAGAAGTAAGCACAATGCATGGCATCCGATCGACAACGATGAGCGTTTTCTAACAGGCAGCCGCAGATACTTCGTCATCCAGCTCGTCTGCCTCACCATCGCGCCTGCCCTGATCTCCGCCCCAGTCTATCATCTCCCTGATCCTCCAAGCCTTCGGCGGTGCGCTGGCGGCAACCGGCAAAACACAGCACAAAGTCGACACAGGCGTCCACATCCTAGTGGCCGGTCTAGCCTTCCAAGTCCTGTCGCTCTTCGTCTTCATGGCTTTGGCGACTCACCTCTGGACGCGAGTCCGCAAGGGTTCTTACCGAACGAACTCCCGCTTCGATGCGTTGCGCGAGTATAGTGGTTTCCGATTCTTTATTTACGGTTCGTTTCAACATTTCCAACCCCTCTTCCCTATCACTCCACTAACACGAATCCCAGCTATCGCCATCGCCACTGTAACCATCCAAATCAGATGCATCTGCCGAGTCGTCGAGCTCGCAGGTGGTTTCCGATCCGAAGCTGCCAACGACCAGCCCGCGTTCATGGTCCTCGATGGCCCGATGATCATGATTGCTGTCGGGGCTTTGACGGTGTGTCACCCGGGGTCGCTGTTCTTCACGGAGTGGACGAGGCTTGGTCTCGATTCTGGATATCCGGATACGGAGCACACGACGTTGGAGGTGAAGGCTTCTGGTAAGGATGTGAGCGTGTGAGTTCGGGGAGCTCGTACGGAGAAGAGGTTGGTACTGACGAGGGGTTCGGATAGAGGAAAGGGATTTGGAAGAAAGCGGAATAGAGGTAGCTTGTTTTTTCTCTTGCTTTTTTGCTTTCTTGTTATCTTGTTTTCTTGTTCTGAAATCTTGCGTTTCCGTTTACTGTCGTTTTTGGATGTTGGGACGGTCATTTCATTCGTTATGAGCAGCTTTTTGGTATTCGACATTCTTCTGCGCAATTTTGCTTCCAAACAACGGCTCCCGGATAAACGCAAAAAATTCAGCAATTTCTCTCACAACAGGCTACACGCACTCAAAGGCCCGGAAAAAGAAAAGAATCAAGATCCCCTCCAAGCACACCAACCTCCTCAAACACCAACACCAGCGCATCCGCAGCCCAAACCCCACCGCCCGAAAACAAAGCCATCACACCTACCAACTGCTCAACATCCTGCACTTCGCACTTCCGCAGCAAATCTCTCGCCAGAACCGTCAGCCTGGGATCCGCAACCGGCTCCCTCAACGAATAACGAGTGTACGAGATCCCCGCAGCCACGATCCAGAGTAGGACTTCGTGGTAACCTGCGAACAGCACCTGGCATGCAAGCTCGCTTGCGAACTCGGCGATCGAGTCGATGAGCCGGCCCACGCCGCCGTTCGCTTGGATGTGCGTTTTGTTGGTGCACAGCATCCAGAGGTTGAGGTGCATCGCTGTCAGGAGCATGTACGTCGCGCGCGCAGAGACGCCGTCGAGGTTTCCGAGACGAGTCTTGGTCTTGTCTGACGCTTCATGCGCGCGTTGGAACATGGCGACTTCTGGGCGCGAAGGTGTGAATGGCGAGGAGGAGGTTGGGTTGTGGTAGGCGGCCATGGAGGCGGGGGGTTTGGGCAGGTTCCAGTAGGCTTCTGCGACGCAGGCGCAGATGTCGTATTTGATGTCGAGGAAGAGGCCTACGATTGCGTCGTAGTGGCGGGCTTCCATGGCTAAAGGGAGGAGTTCGAAGAAGCGGCGGAAGAGGCTGTGTATGGTTGGCGAGACGGTGGAGGGCGGTAGGAGGAGGGTGGCGAGACTTGCTTGGGCGTTGGCTTCGGCGGAGGGAACCAGGTGCTGCCATTGGCATTCGGGGTGGGGGTAGTATGGAACCACAGGTTGCGCAAAGGGAAACGCGGCGCAGATGTTGAGGGGACCGAACATGACTGTGAACCACGACGTTGGGGAGAGGTCGTCGCTGTTCTCCTTCGTGAGCAGATGCTTGAGGGCTTGAACGTGATTGAGCGATTCCTCAATGTTCAATTCGTGCGCTGTCACGAACAGCAGACTCCCTATCGACAGCAACGTTGCTTTGACCGTTCTGTCCCTGGTCTGGCAGCAGTGTGCAATGCTCTGGCGGAGGTTCCGATAGGCTTGAGCTCTGTGGAAGTAGAAGTCTTTTTGCTGGCGGATTATGAGCTGCATGGTGCCGACAACATGGTAGGTAGCGGCATCACTCATGGCTGCGTCCCAATAGTCTTCATTGAGAATCTCGAAGTACCGATCGGTCCAAGAGAAATGGATTGTGTCGTGCTTGTTTGGCTCAAAGAGAGAGCTGAGGATCAAAGCCGTGTCCTTCTGCTTTTCCGCCGCGAGGCTGTCGAAAGGGTCGAACGCATTGACGGCAACGGCCTGAGGAAGTCGCAGTGCAGGCTGCTCACCCTCACCTCCGACGAGGTAGAACTGCATGATGCGTGGAACAGGCTTCTGTCTGCTCTCTGTGCGGTTCTTGCGGCCGTCTTTCGCCTGCGCCACATAATGCCTCATGACATGAGAGTTGATTACACGGCGCTCAGCTTTCCCTCGAATTTCAGTCGCGCCATCCTGATGGACGAAGAGGAAGACTGGCTTCTGATCTGTGTTCTTGGATCGTCCCATGGTAAGCGGTCTGAAGTAGATGGAACTCCCAGCTCTAGCCTTTGCATGAGCAGATCAAGAGTGGTAGAAATACTTGTTGTCAATTTATTGATCGACGTCGATCGACCTTGAGCTGAAAGGAACAAAGTTTAAATCCTTCAGGCGTGCGCTTGGTCCCAGCAAGGAAGCTTGCATTGTTATAGTTTCGTTAGAACCAAAACTACATGTGTGGGGGTATCGGCGTATCCGGATTTCCAACTGTGGCAGTCCGCTTCATGTGTATGATGGAAAGATTTGACCGCCAAAATGCTGATGAGATGCAGCTGAAAGACACAAAGTCTGTACAGATATACCGAATTGACCCCAGCGTCGTACTGTTAAGCCAAGCTCTCTGGTCTACACCTGAAAGAAACCAAAAATAGACAGCCAGAAACCTTCGCTAAACCGCAAGAATCACAATCGCCGAGAGCATTGAATCGTCAACTAAACAAACGCACTGCCGCCACCGCTTCCTCTGCCACCATAGCTTTCCCTGGGATCGCGCAGCGGCATATCGTACATCTTATCGTCGTCATCGTAGTCCTCGTCATTGTACGGATCTCTCTTGCCGCGTGAGGAATTGGAGGAGTTGCCAAGGTCACCGCTGGCACCTAGCATCTCGGGAGAAGACGATGATGCGCCAGACGTGACCTGCCACTCGTCACTTTCGCGGCCTTCGGGCACTTCTGAATACCTCGACATATTATTTGAGGAATCGCCATGCACGAGACCCAAACGCTCTTCCTCAGTCGTAACGCCAGCTCTTCGGCTGCCACCAGCGAAACTGAGTGCGCCGCGACTGATTGGGCGGTTCTCGTCTTCGCCCGTTCCTGGTCGACTACGGTTGAAGACGTTGTGGAAGGAGAATTGGCGTTTGGCTTCGGAACCCAAAGGTGGGCTGAAGTGTGGAGGCGGTGCCGGCGCAAGGCTGCTAGCCTGGGATGGATTTCGCTCGGGCTCAGGAGAGGCAGCGCCAGCCCAACGGAGATGAGGCTGGCCTGGAGAGTGATATGATGTATCATCGTCGCCGTAGTCCGCATCATCTGCCCGTTTGGGATTTATGTTGACCGAAGCCATTCGCATAGGGCTTTCTTCTGATCGCTTCCTGTGTCCAGCAGCTGTCGTCATTTTCCTGCCGAGACGAGTAAAGAAGCCGGGGTGCATTTCTTCGTCTGGTTCGCTCTCATCGTCCGGGACATGTGACATTCCCAGAGGAGGATGTACGGTGTTAGATCTCTTGATGGAGCCAGGCGCAGTACTAGTAGTCGCCCGTCTCCTCAATCCATCCCACTCCACAGTCTCATTCTCTCCGATAGGCTGCATACGTTCCTCGTGAATGCGGTGGACTTCTTCTGCCTGCCTCTTGGTCCGTGTGCGACTTAGGGCACGTACAATAGCGGCGCCTCCGCGGATAGTATCTGCGCGTGGTTCGTACTCGGGTTCCTTTTGTTCGGCGATCGTGCGCACTTCATCGAACTCTCCTTTGAATACTTGTGTTTCAGGAACGTCTTTTGATGATTTAGCAAGTTGCAACAGGACGACACCAACACAGATGACCAAGAAGCCCATGACGACAGTTGTGATCGAAATGGCTGTGCCCTTGAATCCGCGGAAAAGAATAGCGGACGAAACGATAGTGGCGGATGTGAAGAAAACGTAGTAGGTGGGCGTGACTAGCGCAGCGTTGTAGAGATTGAGTGCTTTCTGTGTTATTGTTAGCATTGTCTCACTATTCCAATGCGTGTGAACTTACGTTGAGGTAGATGATTTCTGTTAGTAGTGTGCACACCACAAATACAAGCAATACATAGGTGAACCACTTGTTAAACTGCGCCTTGCCGTTGATTTGAGCAATGATAGCAGCACCGAGTCCCTGTGTAGCGACCACACTCAAACCACCGATCAAGCTACAGATGCTGATGTAGACCATCATTGTCTTCTTTCCATAGCGCGGCGCCACCCAGATAGCAGTAAAGGCGCAACCAAGTATGACGACTCCAGTGTAGCTCAAGAATCCTGGCGAGATCACGAACTCCTGCATCGACTGAATGTCCGAGACGGCACTCTGTTCGGGTGCATTCAGCGCGATGATGACAGAACCCAGAATTGCGAGTCCGCAGGACATCTTTCCCACGAAACTCAATTTCTCTTTCAGGAAAATGGCACTCAATATTGTTGTGACAACAACCGAAAGAGCGCCTAGAGGAGTTACCAGGATAGCATCGACGAACATGTAAGCGGCAAAATTGCAGACTTCTCCAATGATCATCAATGTCATGCCGGTCCACCACCATGCGTTCTTGAGGTATCCGTATCCTTCGCCAGCTTCCTCATCGTATTTGACGTTCGCTTTCAACAATCCGATTTTCTTGACCACAAAGCTGACGCCGATGAACAGGCCAGAGCTGACTGCTAGGATGATACCGACAACTTTGTAGACAGGCGGGCGGTCTTCGGACGAGACCCCTCCAACACCAGAACGGGCGTAAAGGTTGGCGGTCTCAAGGGCGGCATGGCTTGCGGCGTCCATGTGGGCGGACTAGGTTGTTTCGATTAGGTGTTTATCTTTGCTGTTCCACGAGCGGCATGGATGTGTCTCGGCGAGTGTGATCCAAGGAGGACTTGTCCGGGTGTGTCGTGTCTCGTATGATCAGGCTGAAGTTCCAAAAGTCTTCCAGACTCCCAAGAATTGGCTAGTAATGAGCGGGCAGCCTTGCGGGATTGAGGGTTCCCCTCGTCGTTATCGCAAAGCCTTATCCAGGAGGGTCTTGAGGCAGGAGACAGCAAGCGGATGTCTCAGGATGGTGAGTAGCAGGCAAGACAGCAGGGTGTATGAACAATGAGCGTCTGTATGTCTGTCGCACGGTGAGACGGATGGTCCAGACTCTCGCGCGGCCGTTGCTCAGACTGCCTCGCACGATTGTGGCTCGGCGGCTGCACGTCGTGGCGAGCTGCAGCGGGAGGGTGTAGCTTTGTATGTACAAGTGGATGGTAGGCGGGGATTGGCCAGACAAGCGAGTGGTGTCGAGGAAGGCGGAGGTGGAGTGATCGTAGTAGCTGTCTGGAGGTAGCAAGTAGCGCCAACTGCTGCTGACGGCGTGTCGTGTGTGAAGAAGCACCAGAAGCACCAGATTAGATGGGCCTCGACTACCCCAAACTAGTGGACGAAGCGTCACCAAGCAACGCGTTCAGTAAATAGAGAGATCGGCTCCACACTTGTGAAACGCTCGCCATGTGTTGCAGAGCGTCACCCGAATTTGACCGTGCTGTGGTGCCATCGGTAGCCGCCGCGTGTTCTCTCCGCCTTGCTGTGCTTGCTGACTATCGAGCACGGGGAGATCGGGCAAGGCATTCGACAGGCCTGGATATAATATACGCCCCAAAGGTCATCTACACACTACATTATGGCCAATGACAATCTGTTCAATGGCACAAATCCTGACACTATCAGCGTATACAATGCCGCTTCCGTCGACGAGATACGCTCTGCACTCGCCGAGCTGGGTGCACGTGAGGCCAGCGTGACCGCTCGCCTGGATGATCTATTGGCTTCACAAAAAGACCTCAACCGCCAACTTGGACGTCTCGACCTTGCGAGAGCACAGCTAGGATCACAGGTTGTTGCTACCAGGTCCATCAGCAATGGCATGCTCTCTTCAGCCGCAGCAACTGCTCATCGCATCTCCGGTGCCGTCAAGAAACTTGACCGAGAGCAGGCCGCCGTGAAGGCTACACTGGATGTTGTCGAACAAGTTGCCGAGCTGAAGTCTTGTGTCCTCGGCGTTACTGGTTCTATGGGCGCTCCTCAAGACTGGGAAACTGCCGCGAATTATCTGCACCAAGCCTCGCAGATCCCCGAATCAGTCACAAACGGTGCCTTTGCAGAAGAGATTGTACCTACCGCCGAAGTGCCTGACCTACCACGGCAGACCCTCAACTCAGCAGCTGAGAGTCTGTGTGGACTTTTCCTGCGAGAATTCGAGAAAGCAGCACAAGCCGGCAATGGTGCTGATGTCACTCGCTTCTTCAAACTGTTCCCACTGATAGGACGATCTGACGTGGGACTCGATGCTTATGGCAAATATGTGTGTGGTGGCATAGCGGCCAGAGCTCGTACCAATATGAGCTCCACTCAACGGCAGGATGGCTTGTTCTACGCCAGTACACTCACGAAGCTGTTCGAGCATATCGCACAGATCGTGGAAGGTCATCAGCCGCTCGTAGAGAGACATTACGGGCCTGGCAGTATGACCAAAGTCATTGAACGCATCCAAATGGAAGCCGATGTGCAAGGCGGCATCATTTTGGACACTTGGTCCGAAGAGCGAATGGTTGCTCGTAAGGTGACGGAAGTCAAGAGCTACCCTTTCAGCTTCCTGGTCCAAAGCTTCCTGCCGTCTCAAAAATCAAACACGGCTCATCAAAGGACTGGTTCGCCCGCGCCAGGCTCAGGCCGTCCTAGCGAGGACGAAGGTGTCGACATGAGAGAGATCGATGCTTTATTAAACGAGAGTGCCACAATGCTCGGTCGGTGGGCTTTATACACAAGGTTCCTTGCTACCAAAGTCAACGCGAGCAACGAAGACGGCTCTGAAGCCAAGCTATCAGTCCCATCGTTCATCGCCCAGAGCAACATACAGAAAAAGATGCAGCAGCTTCTCATCGACCCGTTCAACACTATGTCAGGATTCTTCTTCCGGCGCTCCGTGGAAAAGTCGTTCCAGTTGGACGAGGCACCTACCGACTTGTCTCTCAACCCGAACAAGCCATTGGGAGCAAACCCGCCGTTCATCACGTCGGCTGTTGATGATGTCATGTACATCGTTAACCAGGTGCTACAGCGCACTCTATCGACATCACAGCGACCCGTCGTCGCCAGTGTACTACCCGCAATTAGTAGGGTGCTAGGCTCAGACTTCTTTGGAATGATCCAGCGTAAGATGCGTGACGAAAGCTATCCTAAAGCCGCCATCCAAGGCGCCTTGCCACCCGAGAATTTGATAGTATCTTTCTTGGTACTGCTCAACAACCTCGACATGGCAACGGATTATGTCCGTCGCATCGTGAGGACGTGTCTCGGCCAACAGTCAGCTACGGCCAAGCAACCTTCAGACCGCTCGCCTTTAGCCGACGCCTTCCCATTCGGCAACGAGTCTGTCTTTGTCGAGAAGACCGTCCGGAACATCGAGCTCACATTCGAGGCGAAGACCTCCGAGCTGATCACCGAAGCCATCGAAGTCATGCTAAAGCAAGTCATGAGGCCCCGCCTCCGTCCAGTCCTGATCGAAACCTTCCGTGACATCGACTACGCCGAAGAGCCAGTCGACAACGGCGACCACACAGGAACAGACGACCTCGTCACTCAGCGCTTCGAGCGCGGCTGGCAAGCCTTCACTCTACCTCTGAAACGCATCCTCACACCCGCGAACTACGACAAGCTGCTCACCGTCACGGTGGCCCACCTCGCACGTACATTGGAGAAACGCATCCTCTCATACTATGGTCGTGTCAACGAGCTCGGTGCGATCAAGCTCGAGCGAGATATTGCGGGTATTGTCTCTGCGGCTGCTAAGGGCGGCCGTTACGAGCTTAGAGACCTTTTCGCGCGCAGCGTCCAGATGACCTTGATTATGAACATGGAGGAAGATGAGTGGGAGGAGATTTCGAAGATGAATGGGCCGCAGTTGGAGAGGGAGACTGGCGTTAGCTGGAAATTGAACGCAGATGAGAGGAAGAGGGCGAGGGGCGTTGTGAAGGATCGGACGTAGATGGTGGTCAGATATTGAAAGCTTTGCCGATGACTCATTCAACTAAATAATTCCTTGACTGATACCAGACATAGTGTTCGCTGCTTTCTTCGCGCCTTGTCGGTCTTCTTCACTTAGTGAGCTCTCATCGCCTAATTCAAGGAACCTCTTCTGCCAAAGTTCCCATCGTCCCACGCAAAACCCGCAATCGCCTTTCCACAAGGGACCTCTTGGTCCAGGATCCTCCTGTGGCTTGCCTTGTGACTCATAACACCACTGGTAGATTCTCTGGCCAATAGTCTCAATGAGCTTCGTAGCAGCTGGGACGGCACGGTACAAGCGCGCAAGCTGCTGCTTGTCGGAATTACCGAGTATGGGATACTCCAGAGCATCTCTCAATGTCCACAGTGCTTCCAAGCGATAGTCGAATCGCTTCTCGTCGTGCAGCATCAGGCGTCCGATTAGAATGTTCGCTGCTGCGAAGCGAGTGGGTGGAGTTGGCTTGCCTAAAAGGACACACTGCATCAGTACACTCGACTCTTCGGAGAGGATGTGAACACTAACCCGACCACTCCGCCCCCAAACTCCGACCAAGGCATGGCAGATCCTCCCACACACGCCTTACAGGGTCCGTCCCGCAGAGTTGATTCCCTGATTCCGTGAGAGCGGGCGGGAGTCGTGACATGCAGATCATGAGATCGAAGATGGTGTGCACGCTTTCGGGCCTAGATTTTAGGGCCTCGAGCATCATGTTGAACATCCTTTCGATGTTGACTAGGAGTTCTTCTTCGTCGTCTTCATTGTTGATATCTGGGATTGGGTTTGGGAGGGTGGCTGCTGCTAGTTTTGAAGCGGCTGTTTTGGGGGTTAGATGGTCGTTGAGAAGGTCGCGGATTATGGATTCTTGGTGCTGCCATTGGATGGGGAGGTGTTCGTTGGACATTGTTATGGTGAGTTTGTTTGTAAACATCTGCACCTGTGAATAATAAACACATAAGTTTCGTAGCTCGACGTTTCACGATTTCAACTTCAATCGTTGGGTTTCTTCAAGAAATGTCGTATTCACTGTGTTTCTGACCAATTCCTCGTTGAATTCATATAGAGGGTTTGTTCTTACTACGTCCTCGACTTCATAATATCGGTAGTCTGTCGAAGGATCACAGAGACGCAGATGGAGCATATTTTCTTACCCCAATACCCCTACCCTAGAGTTGCGTGTGTCAATGCATTCACATACATGTACATGCACGTGTACATCTACTGAGTGTCCATGCCCGATGTGCACAGATGTGTACACGTAAGGGTCTTCGTTTTTTGGTATGTCTTCGAGATTGCCGTGGGAATGACGATTATTCGCGGTCCAGCGGCCTCGTTGGGCCCATTGTTGCCAACCTCGCGTTCCAGCTTCAAAGTTCGTACTTTTCGCCCTGCCACTGGAGAGCCAGTGCGGAGTTTGAAGGTAAACCGCGAGACTATCTAAGCTTCGAGGTGTTGAGAGCTTGTAGGGACCGGCTGCAGAACGGCGTCCGCGGGTCCGCACTGATGCCACTTCATTAAGATGCCTGTCCTCCGGAGGGTTTCTCAACGTGAGCCAGGAACAAGAACAGAGACTGAGCGTCTCGGCCGAGCGAGTACTGTATATCCGGGACGATATCACCGGGTTTTCGGGGTTCTCGTGGAGACAGCCCTGGGGGAGGCGGGTATGATCCTTTCCGACTGCCAAAACACACCGGACATAACGCTTCGACTTTGAACCGGGGTGGTGTGAGGCTGTGAGCTCGTTCGACGAGATGAGCCCTAGATGACAACCCGAGCGAAAGGACCCACGAAGTCCCCATGTTTGCGTGCGTAGCGTTCCATATATACAGCTTGCAGCATTCTAGAACGCGTTACACCACCCCATAGAAAGAAGGAAACACTTCCTTCCGGTCTGTTGTGCACTCCAGAAAACGCGTGGAGAAACCCTAGGAGCGGCATCCGAACTACCAGATTGGCGGCACGCCTGATCTCATAGGGCCCTTGTGCAGATCTTTGCAGGCGCATAAGGATTCGCTGACTGACATGCGGCATGCTTATTCATGGCGAGTTCTAACGTAGGTAGGTTAAAGCCGCGAGATCTTGGCTGTAATACAGCACGGCGCTTCTGTGTGCGACTGACCGACCTATGCCCCTGTTCTTTTCGCAAATGCTTGTAGCCATTGATATTAGGCCACGCGAATGCGAAGGAGTGTGATGGGGCTCCAGCGGTGTGCCCTCTCTTAGTACCTCCTAACCTGTGCACAAATCAGCGCCCGCGGATTCCGATTGATAGCATCAAAGCGGATGGGTACGGTCACTCTGGTCTCGATCTTGATGCTGTCGATGTGCCCAACCACGAGTGCCGGACTACCAAAAACAAACACATTCGATGACGGTATTTCTTCCCCAGCGTCTTGGCCTGGAGAGCTTCTCTGCGTTCTTGTGGGCTCAGGCAAAATCCGGGAGCCGCCAGAACGGTCTGGCTGGCTCTTGCCGTCCATCCGGCCAGATCCTAACTTCTGTTCTGCGTTGCCAGTGTACCACCCACGTCACTTTGCCCTATCCATCGAGTCCTTGGGTTTCAACGTCGACACAAGCTGGTACCTGTGAGATTGTGTCTCTGTGCCAGATTACCTGTCTAAAACTTCCGGAGAGAGGGTACTATACAGCAGCAAAGGATGCGAGGGATGCTGCACATGTGCGCCTGCATTTCGCGTAAAATCTCGGCATCAGCAGTAACCGACACTCATCGCCACGCGTTTCATCCTGTGCCATAATGTTCGCGGAGAGGGAACACCACGAATGCCATCATAATTAGCCTTTTCTAGGCGCCGCGGATCCACGACCGTTGCACACGCCACAGATTCCCTTTCCACTTGACTCGGGAGTGCATAGACGTCTCGGATGTCCAGCTTAGCTACTCCGTTTGCACAACAATGAGTTCCCGCCTCCGATTTGCAAGAGAGTTCGGAATTCTGCTTCTACCGCCTCACACCTATCTACGAGATGGCCACGCTTATGTACACTTGGCGGACGATTTTAACATCCGAGCTATTGGGATGCCTCGCAGTAGAGCGCAGTCCGCCACATGGCCTTGTCGTCATAGTTGTTGGGATCGTTGTAGCTTACCAGTGGTTCTGTAGCTTTGTCACAGCTGCAGAGGATTGTGGCTGCCGGTTTAGGTCAGGTAATTTGGGTCTCGCACCCGTGTGTTCATATACCTCTGTGTTTTCCCTCTTTTGGAACATTCTTTTTACCACAGAACCCTCTTCCCTTCTTCCACACCGGCAAGCGTTCATCCAACGCAGCATTCTTCGACGCCATGTCGTCAACGGGCGGTATCATCCGCACCGAATCCGGTCGCCAAACATATCTTCCTGATGGCCTAGGAGATGCACCCATTCGTGTCAACAGCGAGACTCTCTCGAGCGCTACGAGCAAGACATTGAATGAAGGCGAATCTCCAATGGCTGCTGCAACCACCGAACCCCACTACATCACGAGCGATGGCAAGGAAGCCGCCGAAGACCCGATCGACACTGCTGATAGCCGTGATGGATCTTCAACCAACGTCTTCGAGCCCATTCACGCCGGCGACGCCGGAATTCTCACCAGACTCGCCTCCCAAGTCTCCAGAAGTCAATCATACTACGGTTCTCGTCGTGCAAGCACTGCCGATGGCAACGAACTCGAGCGTACAGAAACTCTTGCAGGCCTCGAGCGTGGCCAAGGTGAACTTGACCCAAACAGCCCGAAATTCGACCTTTACAAATGGATCCGCTTCACTATGCGGGCCGTCGATCAAGACGAAATCAAGATCGCACGCGCTGGTGTCACGATGAGAAATGTGACTGTGCGAGGCACAGGAGCAGCTTTGAACTTGCAAAAGAACGTTGGAAGCATTCTCATGTCGCCCCTACGATTCGCAGAGAACTTCAGCTTCGGCAAGAAGGCCAGCAAGACCATCATCCGGGACTTCGACGTCCTCATGAAGAGCGGCGAGATGCTCATCGTCCTGGGAAGACCAGGCTCGGGTTGCAGTACGCTACTGAAGACAATGACTGGTGAAATGCATGGTCTGCAGGTTGACAAAAAATCTACCATCCACTACAACGGCATCACACAAAATCAGATGATGAAAGAATTCAAGGGTGAGGTTGTATACAACCAAGAGGTTGACAAGCACTTCCCGTGAGTCTAACAAGTACCATATTTTCCCTGAGCTTGACTAACGATTGACAGCCATTTGACTGTGGGCGAGACACTCGAACACGCCGCTGCGCTTCGCGCACCAAGCCACCGTACGGAAGGCATGTCCCGCCAGGAATTCGTCAAGCATTTCACACAAGTCATCATGGCCGTCTACGGTCTCAGCCACACTTACAACACGAAGGTCGGCGACGACTTCGTTCGTGGTGTCTCCGGTGGCGAGCGTAAACGTGTCAGTATCGCGGAAATGGCACTCTCCGGCTCACCATTCGCTGCCTGGGATAACTCGACCAGAGGTCTCGACTCTGCTACAGCTTTGACTTTCACCAAGTCATTGAAACAGACTGCCAACCTCATCGGTACTTCCCATGCAGTTGCTATCTACCAGGCCAGTCAGGCTATTTACGACCTTTTCGACAAGGCTATTGTTCTGTACGAAGGCCGGGAGATCTTCTTTGGCTCTACCAAGCGTGCCAAGCAGTACTTCGAGGAGATGGGATGGTACTGCCCTCCTCGTCAGACTACTGGCGACTTCCTGACCAGTGTCACCAACCCTTCAGAGCGACAGGCAAAGGAAGGGTTCGAGAAGCAGGTGCCTCGCACGCCCGATGATTTCGAAAGGATCTGGAGAAACAGCCCGGACTTTGCTCACCTGCAAAAGGAAATTCAGGCCCACGAAGAAGAATTCCCTGTGGGTGATCAGAGGAAGCTCGAGGAGTTCCGAGCCTCGAAGAAAGATTCCCAAGCGAACCACACGCGCCCCAAGTCACCCTACGTTGTTTCTGTTTACATGCAGATCAAGCTGAACATGAAGCGTGCGGTGCAACGCATCTGGAACGACAAGGCGTCCACATTCACGCCTATCATCGGTAACATCATCATGGCGCTGATCGTCGGTAGTGTCTTCTTCGGAACACCTGATGCCAGTGCCGGTTTCTTCGCTAAAGGATCAGTCCTGTTCTTCGCCGTCTTGCTCAACGCTCTCAGCGCTATCTCCGAAATCAACTCTCTATATGCACAGCGACCCATAGTCGAGAAGCACAAATCCTACGCCTTCTATCATCCAGCAACGGAGGTATGTTCAGAAAGAGTCTATTGTTTTGAGTCATCTGCTAACAACTGAACCAGGCAATCGCCGGCATCGTTGTCGACATTCCGCTTAAGTTTGCACAGGCAGTGTGCTTCAACCTGATCATCTACTTCATGGCCGGTCTTCGCCGCGAGCCTTCTCAGTTCTTCATCTTCTTCCTGATCGCCTACGTATCGACCTTCGTCATGGCGGCCATCTTCCGAACGATGGCAGCAGTAACAAAGACGGTCTCGCAAGCTATGGCACTCTCCGGTGTTCTGGTTCTCGCAATTGTCATCTACACTGGATTCGTGTTGCCTGTCAGCTACATGCACCCTTGGTTCTCGTGGATTCGCTGGATCAATCCCCTTTACTACGCCTTCGAGATCATGATCGCCAACGAGTTCCACGGCCGACAGTTCATTTGCTCCCAGTTCGTTCCTGCTTACCCGGTCCTTACTGGTGATTCATTCATCTGTTCGACTAGAGGAGCTGTAGCCGGTCAACGTACTGTTTCTGGCGACGACTTCATCGCTGAGCAGTACGGATACTACTACAATCACGTCTGGCGCAACTTCGGCATTCTTCTTGGATTCCTCTTCTTCTTCTTGGCCCTCTACTTCGTCGCTGTCGAAATCAACTCGTCTACATCATCAACCGCCGAGGTTCTTGTGTTTCGTCGCGGACATGTTCCCGCATACTTGCAAAACGCTGATAACAAGGACGGCTCCGATGCCGAAGCAGGCGTTTCGGAGAAGCACGCTGAAAGCACCGAGAAAGAAGACGACGTCAACGTCATTCCGGCGCAAACCGACACCTTCACTTGGCGCGATGTCCATTATGACATTGAGATCAAGGGAAACCCTCGCAAACTGTTGAACGGTGTATCTGGATGGGTCAAGCCTGGTACACTCACCGCCCTCATGGGAACCAGTGGAGCTGGTAAGACAACTTTGCTCGATGTGTTGGCACAGCGCACTTCAATGGGTGTGATCACTGGCGACATGCTCGTTAACGGCAAGCCCCTCGATTCCAGTTTCCAGCGTAAGACCGGATATGTCCAACAACAGGATCTCCACATGGATACCGCCACTGTCCGCGAGTCTCTCCGTTTCTCTGCGATGCTGAGACAACCGAAGAACGTAAGCAAGCAGGAGAAATACGACTATGTTGAGGATGTCATCAAGATGCTCAACATGGAGGATTTCGCCGAAGCTGTTGTCGGTGTTCCTGGCCAAGGTCTGAACGTCGAGCAGCGCAAGCTTCTTACAATTGGTGTCGAGCTCGCCGCGAAGCCAAAACTACTTCTCTTCCTCGACGAACCTACTAGTGGTCTCGACTCTCAGAGTTCTTGGGCCATTTGCGCCTTCCTCCGCAAGCTGGCCGATAGCGGCCAAGCTGTTCTATGTACCATCCACCAGCCCTCTGCCATCCTGTTCCAACAGTTCGACAGACTTCTGTTCCTTCGCAAAGGTGGAGAGACCGTTTATTTCGGAGACATCGGACCCAACTCGCAGACCCTCTTGGACTACTTCTCTAACAACGGCGCAAGACGTTGCACTGAAGATGAGAACCCTGCTGAATACATGCTCGAGATCGCTGGCAGCAAAGACCATGACTGGTTCGAGACCTGGAAAGCCAGCGAAGAAGCTCGCGGAGTCCAGCAAGGCATTGATGAGATTGCTCGCGAGAAGGAAGGTGCCCACAGCGACGAACAAGAAGACGCCAACGCACACGCCGAATTCGCCATGCCATTCACTCAGCAGCTGACGGAGGTCACCCAGAGAGCATTCAGCCAGTACTGGAGAATGCCTTCGTACATTCTTGCCAAGTTTGCGCTCAGTATCGCCGCTGGTCTGTTCATTGGTTTCTCATTTTTCAATGCCGATGTCAGTCAGCAAGGCATGCAGAACGTTCTCTTCTCCATCTTCATGGTCACTACGATCTTCACTACCCTCGTCAACCAGATTATGCCACTCTTCGTCAGCCAGCGCTCCTTGTACGAAGTCCGCGAGAGACCGAGCAAGGCATACAGCTGGAAGGCCTTCTTCATCGCCAACATCATCGTCGAGATTCCTTACCAGATCATTTCTGGTATTCTGACTTTCGCCTGCTTCTACTACCCAGTCGTCGGCGTGCAGACCTCAGAGCGCCAGGGCCTCGTCCTTCTTTTCACCATCGTCTTCTTCATATTCGCATCAACCTTCGGCCAACTCTGCATTGCCGCTCTCCCCGACGCTCAGACGGCATCCGCTATTGTCACACTTCTCTTCTCCATGACACTGATCTTCTGTGGTGTTATGCAGACGCCTAGTGCTCTTCCGGGCTTCTGGATCTTCATGTACCGCGTTTCGCCTCTCACATACTGGGTCGGCGGTATCGCAGCGGCCATGCTCCACGGCCGCCAAGTGCAGTGCGCAGACGCAGAGCTCAGCATCTTCAACCCGCCGTCGGGCCAGACCTGCGGACAGTACATGGAACCATACCTTACAATGGCTCCTGGCACACTCAACAACCCAGATGCTACCAGTGGTTGCAACTACTGTGGCCTGTCTGTCGCCGACCAATACCTCAACGGTTCAGAAATTTATTGGTCCCAGAGGTGGCGTAACTTTGGCCTCATGTGGGCATACATTGTCTTCAACATTGCCGCCGCTACTTTCCTGTACTACTTCTTCAGAGTCAGGAAGTCTAGCGGCAAGAGCAGTAGTGAAAAGATGCAGAAGCTTGGGTTTGGCATGAAGTGGATCGTCACTAAGTTCTGGAAGAAGCAGCACTGAGCAAGTGCCTTGGTTATTGTGGAGTTCAAAATAGATTTCTTAATGTATAAATTCTTTTCATCGAAATTGGTTCACATCGCATCCTTTCCACTGCTTGTGCCATCGTTGACTGATGTATTTATCAGTGGATTATACGTCTCCTGCCCTCTGAGCTGGGTTTGAGGTCGAGAATCTGATTGCAATATCACTGTTCCGTCATTCTAACACCAGACAAGACTTTCGCAAGTCGATGTGCGTACAATTCTGCACCAGAAGACGTCAGCAGACAGGTCATCGAACAGATCAGGTTGCTGTCCGGTCACCACCAGCGGTCTGCAACCATGTCTTTGAAATGGCGTAAGTACGAACAATTGAATTACCAAATCAAAACCAGGAACAGTGAAGCCGACCATGCATCTTCCAAGTCGTCGCTCTGCTCTTTTGGCCTACCGTCAACAGTCGAGCGGCGTCCAGCTGTCGGGACTTCCTAATCGGGACATGTGCCGCCCAGCACCGCCATTGACCATGGCACCCGCTCGGACAAGAGCCACTTCGACCTGTCCGTAATAATCGTGGATATGTGCAATATAGCAAATGCGGTGCTAATACCCAGGCGGGACACTCTCAATGGGGACACCGATTCTTGGGATTGGGTAATCGTGAACTGCAGTGTGAATATATATCATCGATGGCGAGCACGCTATAAGGTAGATGTCTTCTCTTGCTATAACACAACACTCACAAAGCTTTCATTAGCATTTCAGCTTCAATGAACTTCTCCCCAACGGCTCAGGAAGTCCTAGTCCATTGGCCCAAGTACAAGCCCAAAAAGATGGTCCGCTGCTCTCCCCTCGACGCCCACCCACTGCCGGGCACATCACGATTCCTCACTTCGGAGCGTGAACTATGTAAACCACCACCATACAAAGCCCAGCAACCACCACCGCCGTACCATTCAGACGAAACAAGCAATACACCAACACAACCCTCCACAAGATCAATTCCATTCGGCTCCAGCGTAACATTCGAGTGGAACTCCAACAGACTACGCTCCCCCGACGACATCATCATCGTCACCGTGCGGGTAAACACTCTAGGTCGCAGAAAATCATTCGATGACCCTTTACCAGAACGGTACGCTTGTCCTATCGGATCATATATCAGCTTGCAGCATGTACTCACAAAGCCCTGTCCAGACCGCAACCACGCAGCTACCTCCGCCGTCTCACCTCAAGACTGACACACTCAAACCACGAATGGGAGAATCTGCGAGCAGTCAGGATGCCACGGCGGGAGTATCTGCGACACCACAAGCGCGACGAGGAAGGGAATTATGCTGGCACTGAGCCGCAGCAGGAGTGGGATGATGCTATGCTGAGGGCTTGCTATGGACGATATCAGCGTGCGCCGCTGGTTCCGAATGGATTGTACCAGAATGCTGCGATGTACTGAGTGATAGAAGAATAGATTGATGGGTAATTTGAAACTGGTCTCCTTTGAAAATGCATCCTTGAATTTAACCCATGTCTCGATCATCGTCAATCTGTTTCGCCATTAACAGTCATCAGCGTAAAGTATTATCGTAGCCATCTCATGTGTTCTCAATTATTCGGTCTTTTGCAACGAAAACCAGTCATCAACAGTCTTATCTCAAGCGCCCCAAGGCAATGCCAACGGTGCATCATGGGGCGTTGTCCTGCCCAAAATCGACCTCAGCGGCAAGTCCTGATACTGCCCGTACTTCTCCATGATCTCTTCTTCGTCCCACTCTCGCTCGGGTTCCGTGCCCACGTAGGTACCTTGGGCATTATGTCGGAAATATCGAACGTAATCGCCTCGTGGCATCTTGACCGCCTTGTATTTGTCGGGTGAAGGCTGTGCGAGCACGCGTGTGCCCATGCGGCGGAAGAAGCCGCGTGCTGGTGGGCTGCCGGACAGTTAGTGGCAAGGCGACAGTGATGAATAGAGCGAGGGAACGAAAGGCTTGCAGATATCTCAAGTGAACAAAGCTTCAGCGGCGGATAATAACGTGGCAAACATACCGATCAGGCAGCGGATCATCATAAGAATTCCGTCTCTGCTTCTTGCTCAAGCGCACCGTCACAATAATAATATCCTCATCTGTAGGCGGACTAGCAGGATCGCGCTCGAAGACCACAGCGGCGCTGAGCCACCCGCCAACCGACCGTGTGCGCACAGGATACAGAGTCTGGTTGTGAACAGTCGGGGTCGAGCCACGGCGCTCGCGATCTTCGGATGATGATTGTGAAGGCATGGTCGATGTGGTGGTAGCAGTCGTGGAAGCGCGACGAGGTGGAGGCGGGACAAAGGGTGCGTAGGCGCTGGCGTACGCTGTTGTTAGGCGCTGGTGGATCGAGTCCATGGAGGTTTCCAGACTACCTTAGTGTTCGATTTATGCTGGTACACGAGGACAGTTCTCCGGTCGAGCGGTTCGCACGGTGCGGTGCGGGCAGAATCGGCCGTTGGCGTCAAACGCTCTCGCTGGAAGAATGGGTATGTAGCTTTATAGCTAGAGAAAGGTCGCAAGTCGGGATAACGATTATCCAAACTCGTTATGGCTGGCGTAGGGCGCGACTACACCGCGTCCCAGGATAAGCACCGCGAAGCTCACAGAGTGCTTGGGTGAGGTGAGTCTGACTAAGAAAGGGATCGCCATGCAGTCTGACGGAGGGAGAGAGAGAGAGAGAGAGGAAGAGGTCGCATGCCAATGCAGTCTGGCCATGACGTCGAGCAGCAGCTGTGGTGGTGTGTGGCGCGATCAAGGTACCTTTGTTCCCGGGTATAGCCCCACCTTTGCCTTGGTCTCGTGACATGGAGAACCTTTTGTCCGGTACAATGTACGGACTTTGTGAGAATCATTTTATTAGCTTGAGCTGCGATTTTGTATGCGTGTAATACTAGAGCTTGGGACTTACTTGCAGTAGTGTTGTAGTTGTGGATGTCCGATTGCATGGACAGTCCGAGGTCCTATGGGATGAGGATATATGCATATTTGTCAGCATGGATCAACATCAAGCATCAAAGGCCAAGTTACAAGATCGACGGCTTCAGACAAACCGTTTCAAAGTAAGCTATCCCAATCAAATTGATTCTACATGTCGCGTTAACCTGGATTGTGCTACTGATACAGCGGACACATCAACACATTCTGCCACGCGAGCATCATAGAAATCCTGAAAGTGATCGAAAGGAAATTTAATTTCTGATTCGTCTAGACATTCAGCAGACAAGACCCACCAGCCCATATTCGTGCATCTATTCGTAGTCGTTCTGACTCTTGTTCGATGACTTAACATTGAACTTGTTGGCCCTCTTGTTTCCCTTGAAGTGCTTCTTCGAGTTCTTCAAATCCGCAGGGTCAACGTCCTTCTGCAGCGCCGTCATCGTCTTGAGCTTACGCCCACTGAACTCCTTGCCTTGCTCGGAATACTTGTAGTGGAAAGGCTGCTCGACGCGCGAACCGCCTTGACCGGGTGCGAAGAACTGGTTGTCGAGTTTCCTACCCTTGGCACCGCCGACTGCAGGCATAGGAAGCTCTGGGTCATCCATAAGAGAGGGATCTCTGTTTGATTGGCGCATCGCGGCTTCGACACTGGCGGCGAGGGCAGCACGGCGCTTCTCGGGCAGATGTGCGGCGTCGTAGAGCTCGCGGTTGAAGTGGTGCGGGTCTATGGGCGGGTCTGCGGGTGGAGGCTGGCAGAATAGTAGCTTGCCCTTCACGTAGTCTTTGAGGATCCAGCGTGCGGCTCTGCTCTCGTCGGGCTGACCGAGACCTTGGGTAGCGAAGCCTCGCGCGCGAGCGTATGCGCGCAAAACCTCCTCTCCAGTGGGCCAGCCGGTACCGCCCTCTTCAATCGGGCGGGTCTGGATCTTCATGCCGTAGACGGCCTCGAGGAAGGCTTTGGGAATGCGCTGAGCAACAAGAGTGCCAGGACCACTGTACTCGCGGAGCTGATCAATCGGCAATACACCGTTGCACACAAGCTCAGCCTTTGTGTTTGCAAAGTTGGGGAACACGAGACCAGGGCAATCGCACAGAACGACCTTGTTGGAAAGGTGGATGGTCTGGAAATGCTTCGTCTTACCAGGGGTGGCGGAAACAGACACCTTCTTCGCACCCAACAGGGCGTTGATTGTGGATGACTTTCCGACGTTAGGGTAGCCCACAAGACCAATCTGTGTTTTGCGTGGAGGCTTGGTAGGATCCTGGTCCTTCTTGGAGATCTTGGGGGCGTGCTTGAGGAAAAGAGCTTCGAGGTCCTCGGTGGTGAGAATCTTAGTTTGCTCCTCGACCGATATAGGCACATCCATTTGGGGAGGTCCATCAATCGTCTCCTCGTCAACCCATTGCTTGTCCTTGTCTTCCTGGTCTTGGAACTCCACCTTTTTCTGCTTCTGAGCAATCTTCTTAACGTCCTCGGGAAGCTCATCCTGCACGTCTGAGTCGTCGAGGCCATCACGGCTGTCCATGTCAGACAGGTTCTCTTCCTCGTCAGACTCCTCCTCGCTCTCACTTTCGCTCTCACTCTCAGCCTCGTCTTCTTCATCACTACCTCTTGCCTCGTTGATCTCCTTTGCCAGTTCGGCTGAGAAGAAACGGAAGTTGATGCCGTGCTCCATGAAGTACTCAGCCCAAGCGACTCTCTGCTCCATAGTCATCATATCCGCCTTGTTCACCAAAAGCAAGTTGCGCTTCTTCTTGTCGACCTCCTTCACGTACTTGTCCAAATCGTCACTCCTGAACATGAGCGGGTTGCGGGCGTCCACAATCTGGACGACCAAATCCGAACGCTCAATGACACGCCACAATTGCCTCCAAACCTCCAAGTTGCGCTCGAAGGGGGTCATGAGCAAATCATCGATCTCTTGAAGCTCGGCCAGGTTTCTCCGCCATTCGAGGAAAGCTGCCTTCTCGCGCTCGTGCAACTCTCCTGCGGTCATCTCCTTGTCCCACGCAGGCCTTCTCGGAACTGTGAGACGCGCTCTCTTGGAGTTCTGCTTCTTCGAGACGACGCTCTGCTCGGCGGCAGAAAGCAGGTAGGGGTTCTTCTGGTCTCTGTGAATGATCTTGACGTTGTTCATCTTCTCGGCCGTGAAGTCTGTGCCTGCCAGCTCCGCGGTGGAGAGGAACTCGTCGAGCGCGCCTTGCTCGGTGATCGAGCGCATCTTGACCCAGTCGTCGGCCTGGTTCTCGTTGACAATGTACTCGTTGCCGTCCATGTCGGTACGCTTGATGCCACTCTTTGAAGGCGCAGTGCCACCACGGTGCATGTTACTCTTCTTGCCCTTGCCGAAACGGTCGTTCATCAGCGAGTTGCCGAGACCGACCTGGTTCTTGCTCTTGGGAAGACCCATGTTGCCGGAGTTGTATTCTGATTTGGCTCGAGTGCCAGTAGGTGATATTCGTCCCGGAGCGTCAATTGAAGACGAGGTTGTTATGATTTGGGGTGTGTTTTGACTGACACACTGCAGGGTGTAGATTGATATTTAAAGTAACGTGGTTGGTGGGTGGGTGCAAGGTGTGGCGGTGGTGGTGAATAATCAATTCTTCAGCAAAAGAGCGTGAGCGAGACAACCCCGCCATGCGTCACTCGAAAGATACGGAGTCGTTTAGAAGGCAAGACAGACTTTGACGAGTGAAATCCTTCCGACCAATAATAAGACGCCCAACAGACCCTGGGCGTGTGCAATATACAGCCCGCCGAAGGTTGCTCCACGGCAATTTTCTTATCGAATTTAGGGCCTAAGCAATCGGGCACCATTCAGGTCCACGCTGCCAAATCTGCACATCCCACCACCACCGAGACGACTCGCTCTACCTCGACCCAACAAATAAAAATTAAAAATCACCGCACAGGAATCAAATACACTCTCACGCACATACATACCCAGGAAGAACTCGCCCACCATGCCTCCCCGCCGCAAGTTCGACAAGAACACCTCCACGACCTTCGCTCTCGTGCACCGCGCGCAAAACGACCCTCTGATCCACGACGAAAATGCCCCCTCCATGGTCTTCGCCGAGAAGTCATCCCGCCGCCATGTCACCGACGACGACGGCAACAGCCTGCCTCCCTCCTCTGGCGCCTCCGTCGTGTCCGGCATGTCCGGCATGTCTTCGTTCTCCCGCCGCGGCAAGCAGCGTGGTGATCTCGAAGAGGAGTTCGGCATGAACTTCCGCCCTAACGAGGGTGAGGCCGCGCAACATGGTGTCTACTACGACGACACCAAGTACGACTACATGCAGCACATGAAAGACTTGGGCTCTGGAGACGGGCCTGTGGCTTGGATCGAGGCGAAGCCGGCCAAGGCCGACAAAGGCAAGCAGAAGTTGGAGGATGCGTTGAGGGATATGGATATTACTAGCAATGCTGGAAGCAGCTACGGAGGCGTGGCACAGAGTGTTGGGCAGAGCAGCATGGCGAGCAGTGTTGCGCGCAGCTTGTTGCCCGAGGATGTCTTGCCGAGCGAATTTGTGACGAGGAGGACGTACCAGGACCAGCAGGATATTCCTGACGCCATTGCTGGTTTCCAGCCTGATATGGACCCTAGACTTCGTGAGACTCTGGAGGCTCTGGAAGACGAAGCATATGTGGATGACGACGAGGAGGACGATTTCTTCGGCGATTTGGTGAAGGGAGGCAGAGAAATTGACCAGGACGAGTGGGAGAGGCTCGGCGAGCAGCAGATGTTCGGTGAAGGAGAAGGAGAACTAGACGACGGCTGGGAGAGCGACGACACAATCAAGGCCGGCAGCCCACCGCCACAGCTCAGAATCCCACAGCCAGCCGACGGCGAGCTCATCGAGCCACCAAAAGACACACAAGCGGCTCTCCCTGCCGATCCGACTGAGGGCGCTTGGCTGGATGAGTTCAAGAAGTTCAAGCACGAGGCAAAGACCAACGAGGTAGCAGGCAGACCCGTCAAGGCTTCGCCCTCAGCTTTCGACCAGTCTCTCATCTCCTCTCTCGCCAGCCGTCCCGGCAAGAAGCGCAAGGGCGCCAAGACCAACGCATCCAACTACTCCATGTCCTCTTCAGCGCTCGTCCGCACCGACCAGCAAAACTTGCTCGACGACCGCTTCGACAAGCTCGAAGAGTCCTACACCATCGCCGAAGAAATGGGCGGTGAGTACGACGACGATGGCATGAACGACACCATGTCCAACGCATCAGGCATGACCGGCATGTCCAAGGCCTCGCGCATGTCGAAGTACAGTCAAATGTCCGGACTCAGCGGCGTCAGCGGAATTTCGTCGTACAGCCGTGCAACCGACAGCGAAGCCCCAATGCTGCAGCGTTCCGACTTCGACAGCATCATGGACGACTTCTTGGGCGGACACAAGATCAGTGGCAAGGCCAGCAGGAAGCTGCAACGCTTCGGCCCACAGACTGGCATGGAGCAGCTCGACGAGGTCAGGTCTGGCCTCGGCAAGGCCAGGAGAGTAGGCAGAGCTGCGACTGGCGCGGCGCGTTAGAAAGGCCCGTTGTCGGAAAAGTTTGTTGAAATTTTGATACCCAGCATAGCATGACATAGCGTAGCGGATAGTTGGTCGGCAGGTAGAAGTAGCAGTAAACCGGCGTAGTAGGCTCGCCTGGCGTTTTTTTGGTCTCACCAGGAATGAAAACACATCATGAATTGAAGATCCGCGAATACAGCAGCTCGTGACGTCCCATCCAGAGATCCATCGCCGGAACACAGACTGCGGCATCAACAGCTCTGGAATGCTGGTGCTTGACGATCAACTCGTTGATATGCCTCTGCAAAGCGGCGCTAGCAAGCGTCGCTTGTGACTGATATGGGCCCATGACGCTTGCTCGCACTGCAGCGCTGAGCATGGCTTTGGCGTGATTGAGGAGAAACAGATAGCACGTCTCCTGCTCGCTGAGACCAAGAGCGAAAGCCACGGCGCCGAAGAGTGGCGGAAAGTGCCCGTTGGTTTGCAAGCCGTAGGCGTCAGGTTTGGAAGTTTTGGCTGCTTTGGCGAAATCGCTTATAGAAGTGCCGGCGGCTGCTCGGTCGACGGGACCATCTGAAGGAACAGCGAGAGCGAGAGCACGCTCCCAGATCGTTAGAAGGGCTTTGCCTTGAGCGATGCTGGCTCGACGGGCGACGGTGCAGGGCGTGCTGGCGTCGACGTCGTTGTCGAGGTCTTCTAGAATCGTGTGGTCGTGGTAGGCGGAGAGGACGTATGGGAGAGCTGTGCTGGCGAGGTTTGAAAGCGATTGGTCTAGGAAGAGGTTGAAAGCTTTCGTTCTCTGCTGGGTGTTGGGTTGTTTGCGGTGGGCGAGGAAGGATTCGAGACCGGTGCTGAAGGCGAATGAGCCGAGGGGGAGGGCTGAGTCGGAGAGGAGGAGGAGGGCGTGGAGGGAGGCTGGGTTGGTGGCGAGTAAGGACATTGTCGGTATGTAGGATTGACTTATGTGAGTTTCTGATGAGTTGAAGTGAGGTTGGTGTTGTTATCATGAAGTCCACATGCAGTCGAGAGTGCTGGTTAGGGTTAGGATCGATTTCGCCGAAATCGCATCACTCCCATACATGTACATTACACACATGTATCGTTCGCACTTCCCTAAAGAATACTATCTTTGTACGAATGTTAGTGGAATTGGTACTCAAACGGCGAAATGAGTTTTGACCAATTGTATATATGCTGCGAATCACATCTTGTTACAATTTTGTCCAAATGCCATCAGATCATACGGAAGTCTGAGATCTCGTGCCCTGGAAAATCACGACATTCTACAAGAAAACAGCCAGGCCGGGAGGTCTGCGTTGGCGTTGGGATGCTGTTCCTGCTATGGGATGGATGACTATGAGTTGAGCAACTAACATCAACGAGCAAGTTCAAGGTAAGTAAGTCACTATGGTAAGTTTTGCTCTCAATTGAGATTACTGCGGATACGGTGCAAGACCTTCAACCACAATGAGAGTGTGCTTCGCACGTTTCGATCTCGGATGTGGTCCACAGCTCATGAACATAGTACGCAAGACCTCTTGGCAAAGATGGATATCTTCCCAAAAGATGGATTGACATCTATCTTCAGGCAGTGTGGTAGGAGGACATTAGCAGGCTGGATCGAAAAGTTCGTAGACCGCAGAGCGACTAAGGCCGTCTTATAGCTAGAGGTCGGGATCGAAGAGCGAGAGGTGCGATGCCTTATTCTTTGCCGTTCCGCAAGTAACGTCGCCAGACCAGCATGGGAGGTAGTAAGTAGCACACGAACCGCGAGTACCGCAAGGTCGCACAAGGAATCCTGGAAATCCATGAGGGAAGTGTGACCAGATCCGCCCGATTACAATTCAACTCAGGATTCCTCCGCTATCACAAGAAGGGATGTAGTGGTGATATTTAAATTTTTAATGTTTTTTTTTTTCTCATAGATAGATACGAATTCTTTGGTAGATCCAGCACATATGTTAGATATATACAGCCCGCCACAAGAAAAATGGCAAATGGAAAGATAATACAGAGAGTGAAATCTCGTCGTTGGACGAGTCGACGTATAAAGAGCTCTTGTGTGCTGCGCTCCGCTGGTGAGTTGCGGTCCAGGCGGCCGCGATTCCTCATTCTTGCGTTTCAACATTATTCTGCTGATGTCGTGGGACCCCTTCCTTGTTCCTGAACGCCGATTGGGTGAGAGAATGGTGAGATGCCCAAGGAAAGCAATGACAAAATCGCTAATGAGAAAGAAAATGAAATTGTGATGATGTCTGAGCGGATTGTAAAAGGCCCGATGTTATACACATGGGACGGTTCATTGCTCGATGAGCGAAGCTGTGGAGCTGTCATTTGCTCAGCCAGACAGCCTGCTCTGACCTCTGTTCTTCTCGCGCTCGTGAGCGAAGTAAGTCAGAGCGATGAAAATTGTGCTCAACAGCAGCGCGCCACCGCAGAACGAACCAGCACCAGGCCAGCTGTGAGGGAAGATGGCGCCACCGACAGGGCTGCCGATCAAAAGTCCGAGCGCGCCACAGAACATGTTGAGGCCGAAACGGGATCCAATCGAGCGCATATCAGTTGTCATGGATGCGACGCAAGGGCCTTGCAGGGAGACGAAGGCACCGGCGAAGAATCCGTAGAGCAGAGCCCAGATCACAAGTCCAGCATAAGATGAGCGGACAGCGGCCCAGCAAAACGCAAGGACTGTCGCAGCGCTGGTGCAGCAGCCAAGGACGACGAGGGGTGGGAAGAACTTGTCGGCAATGAGAGAGGGGACGATACGGCCTGGAAGCGAACCCGCGTTGAGCACGATGATCATCCAGAACGCGCTTGTCTTCGATTGGTTGCCCACGTCTTCGGCGAAGTTCTCGATGAAGAAGAATGGGATGTACTGTCCGACGAAGCCGAAGAAGGTCGCAGCGTTAACCAGGCTGAAGGGCAGCTCGCGCAGGAGCGAGAGATCAAGAAACTTTTTCTTCATCTTCATTTTGGGCACGCGAGGCTTCATGACTGCGCAAGGAACAGCAAGAGTGGCAAGTGCGATGAAGCCGATAACGCGAACTGTCCAAGGGAAGCCAATCCTGTCCTTCAATGTGTGGAAGACGATGGGATAGACAATGCCGCCTATGGATGAGCCCGATGCGGCAATGCCCATAACAAGAGATCGCTTCTTCGCGAAGTAAGTTGGCAGAATCGATGTGGCGACTAAAAAGGAGCAACCGCCACCAAGGCCGACAACAAATCCCTGTGCCAAGATGAGATGCCAGTAATCGGTGCAAAGCGAGGTCATCATCAGGCCAAAAACGACAGCTCCAGCACCAACGAAAACCAGAATGCGAACATTACCGCGATCAAAGACCGGTCCCCACATGAGAGGTGAAGCGCAGAGGAAAAATGATGTGATAGTTCCAATCCATGAGATAGAAGTAGGTGAGTAGCCGACGAGTAGATCCGATCTGTAATATGACTGGAAGATACCTGTGGTGAAGTTAGTCGCTGTTTTTTGTTGTTTTTCCTTCTTTTTCGGTTTCAGCTAAACATTTTAAAACGTACCATATGCGTTAATAATGCCCCATGTGTTCATGAAAAGAAAGTGACCCCCAAGGACTTGGAGCCATGCCGTGAGACCTCCATCTGGAGGTGGTCCGCCTGGAGGTCCGGGAGGACGAGCAGGAGCAGCCTTTGGCTGTTCCTTCTCACCTTGCAAGCCTGGACTATTGGGTGGAAATCCAGGGCTGTTAGGTGGGAAGCCTGGGCTATCAGGTTCAGCGAACTGCGGGTTGAGAGCCAGTGTTGAGCCAGCCATGCTTTCACGAGGCCAAGCGGGAGAAGAAGGCCAGACAGGAGAGTTGACAGCAGAGTAGTTGCCGTTGCCGCCGGGAGTATTTGGGCGAGAGTCGAGGTAGGATCTGAGATCGTCCACCGAATAATTCTGGTGATGGGGCGTCTCGATCATCGCGTAAGAATTGTTGTTCGCCATGATTGCGGTAGGCGACAGGCGCGGGGCTCAATGGTTTGGTGAAAATGCAGCTAGAGAGCTGAAGATGTTGCTATCGTCGTCTGACACGGCAGAGTCTCCGCTTCGTAGCTCGTAATTATGCGTTGTGGGCTGTAGTGGTGAGGTGTGGTTGGCGACGGACCGAAGAGTGCCTTAGACGGGCAGAGCTATCAAGCAAGTGTGCGCTGAAGGAGTGGAAGCGGGTACTTCGTACGCGCGAAAACAAGGCAGTCTCCGTTATCTGAGCAGGCGCATGAAGGAATCAATATTGTACGCTCCACGTGTGGGCTCTCGCAGCCAGTGCAGCACCAGAAAAAGAAGGCAGTAGCTCGGAAAGAGAGAGACGAAGACGCGCTGAAGGATGGCTTGGACACAGCTTTTGCGAGCCCAAGACGCTTACCGGCAGTTGTGCAGTGGATAGGCGTGTGTGCAAGAGTCAAAGAGAGAGAGAAGAGGCCCGGGTACTATTCGCACCGCGGTTTGGCGGCGACGGGCTCTCCACCTGTCGCGCTCGCTCGGTCTGGCAGAGCTCCAGCACAACAACAGCACAGCAGCGTGGATTTGCTGCCGGGACGCATTAGTGGCCCACGCAGCGGGCAGGAGGCGAGTTCGAAGAGGTGTCGCCCGGGGGAGCTAGCAGCGGTTGAGGACCAGAATAGTTTACTTTTACGATCTTGACCGAGCACGGCTAGGGGCAAGAGAAGGGTAGATGATCGGCGTTGACACCGGTGGCTGCCCTGAGTGTTTGCCCGGGGATTTCGCACGCAGTCAACCTCCGTAGTGCCTATGTGAATACTGTATACAGTAGTAGCACTCTCTTTCGCAGGCAGTGCCACCCCTGATGATTGTGTGCGCGGAGGAGGCCTGGTTGGCAGGCGAGCGCGTCTTGCCTGTTCCTGTTCATATCTTCCTGTTCCTGCGTGGCTGCATTGATAAGGCAGATACATCACACTACTGTAGCTCGTCGCGGCTACGACGCACACCAAAGACACTGCACATATCACGCGCCACTGAAGAGCGCCTGGGCAGACGCCATCGCGCGCGCGTAGGATTGCGCGCGCAAGTAATGATTAACTAATGAATGAACGGCCATGTATAGCAACGCCAATAGTGTAAAGTCTGGTCGCAAATAATAGCACCGTGAAGCCTGAGGGCTGCCTCCTTGGCGATATCCTGGTTGGACAGATCTGATCTCTGCAACCTTGCAACGGCCTGGCGGTGTTGAGATGTCTGCTGGGGAGAAAGAGCCGGCGCAGCACCAGTTGGCCTACCGCCATCTCCTCCCACCACAGGCCAGCGGGAGGTCCATCCAGGGGTAACCCATCCTCCTCCAAGCCATGTGATACGCCACCCTTACGAGCCTTCCTGCATGCTTGCGGGTAGACGGCGCCACTCGAATGCTTGGTGAGCGAGGTGTGGGCCGGGTACCTTAGGCTGCTGCAGCCAGCCGCTGCATGCTGCAAGGTACGGCAAAGTAAGGTTGTGCAGAAGCGTGCGTTTGCGATAGGAAAATTCGTCTGCTGCTTGTCGAGCCCTGTCCGCAGTAGTGCCCGGCAACTTTGCGACGTCCATCCGAGCGGGCCTATCTCGTCATGTCGCCCAAAATAGGCCAACACGACTCAGAATATACGACTCTGCTGCCCTTTCGCTCCCTGCTAGAGCTCCATCCCACGAGACCGGCATATGGGCAGCAATGGCAGCCCTGCAACGGCGCCATCACCGTCCAAGACACTGCTACGAGGTGGAAATCAAACTACTGACCGCCGAAGACGGTGTGGCGTTGCGGATGGAAGGTCTCGTGTCGCAAAGTCTATCGCCCTGCAGCTCGCGTTCATCTAACCTTGGAATAATTAGAGGCTTTAGAGTTGTTGCCCTCGCGGTTGGCACGCTGGCACGCTGGGCACGCTGGCTGCAGCAAAAGGGGGCTTCCAAACTCAACCCGACTGCCAGGCTGGCCCTATGTGGGCTACCCGCGGATCGTCGTAAAGCTGCGACCAAACACGACACACGCCAGCAGCGCCCTGAATGCTGCCGAAACATTTCTTGCGCAACGATGAAAGACGAGCCGGCCGCTCTCGTGCTGGTGAGGCATTGCGGAGCACAATTCCCAAGCCACTAGAAAACGCCAACCCGCCATCATGCCCTCCCTTCTCTGCCCTACGGAAATCTCCTGCAAACCGCTGAAGAATACTCGCAGCGCTCAGGGGACGCTCCCCGAGCTGCCAACGGCTCGCATTTAGCATCTGTCAGGGAAGCTCGCGCCCCCGTCGATCTGCAATTCCCTAGACGCCTCCAATTAGGTGTGCCATGGCCGTAGTGCCAAACCCGTATCCTATCTACGCGACCTCTCCTCAACGGCCGCCATGCCCGATGCGGAGC
>Ga0265797_10000907_pt1 | contig 53219 bp, 49 predicted proteins | sample P2T30metagenome_FD_192433 | JGI IMG/M metagenome (GOLD analysis project Ga0265797, IMG submission 192433) | Plant litter microbial communities from East Loma Ridge, Irvine, California - P2 T30 | ecosystem: Environmental > Terrestrial > Plant litter > Unclassified | place: USA: California...
ATGAACGCCGAACAAAAAGAGCTTGTCTGGCAGCGCATCCTGTCCCAGGGCTACCCGCGCCGCAACACCTGATGCGGGCCGGGCGGCGCCGGCCGCCGCGGCCGGCGCGTGAGCGCGCGATCGATCGCGCTATTGATACGATCCGATGAAATCCTTCTTGCCGATCGGCGCCCCGTTGTGGCGCAGGATGGCGTACGCGGTCGTGACGTGAAAATAGAATTGCGGCAGTGCGAAGTGGGTCAGATACACCTGGCCGCTGTCAAAGTGGCGCGCCCGTTCGCCGCTGCCGTGGGTGATCGATCGCGTAGCGCCGGCATCGATCTCGGCGCGGGCCAGGCTGTCGATGAAGCCGAGCGTCTTGGTAATGCGCTGCTGCAGTTCGGTGAAGGTGTGCTCGCCGTCTTCAAAACGCGGCGGTTCGACCCCGGCCAGCCTTGCGCTGGCGCCCTTGGCGAAATCGGTGGCGATCTGGATCTGGCGCGCCAGCGGGAACATGTCGGGATACAGGCGCGCCTGCAGCAGGGCGTCCGGCTCGATGCGGCGCTCGAGCGCCCAGGCTTCGCTTTTTTCCAGCACTGCCGCCAGGCTGCCCAGCAGCTGGCGGAACACGGGCACCGATGCGGTGTACAGGGAATGGCTCATGCGATTTTCCTTTGAAAGAATTCAATCATAGCAATTTCAATGGCGTGACGCTGGCGCGCCCCGCGCACGCCACCGACGTTCTTCTACGTACATATTGTCAGTCACTATTATTGGTGACTTGCGGCAATCCAATGGGCATAATCGCCCGTTCCGTTCGCATTAACCCCTAGAGCGCCCCGACCCTCCATGCCGACTGCCAGTTTCGCCGCCCGCACCATGCCATCCCGCCTGCGCAAGTTGTACGGCCGTTCGATCTACGGCGCGCTGCTGCTGGCGGTGTTCGGCGCGCTGGCGCTGCCGGCGGCAGTGAGCAGCTATCTGCTGGTGTGCGTGCGGGAGCGCGATGCCGCGAGCGCCGCGCTGGTGCTGGTGCTGCAGATCGGCGTGTCGCCCCTGTTGATTGCGTGGCTGATCCGGCGCCGGCTGCTGGCGCCGCTGCGCCTGCTGACCAGCTTCTCGGACCGTCTCGCCGCTGGCGACTTCAATACCCCGCTGACGCTGCCGGCGCATGACGAACTGGGACGCCTGGGCGGCCAGATGGAACGCATGCGGCTCTCGATCCGCGACCTGTTCGCCGACATCGCGCGTCGCGAAGAGCGCTTTCGCACCATCGTGACCCAGGTGCCGGGCGCCGTGTTCCGGGTGCGCGCCGGCGCCGAAGTCGAATTCGTCAGCGACGCCATCGAACAGATTACCGGCTACCCGGCGGCGCGCTTCATGCGCGCCACCACCGAGGACTGGGCCGACATCGTGCATCCCGAAGACCGGCGCCACTACCGCAACCGGGCCAAGGAGGCGGTGCTGGGAGGACGCGCCTACGAGATCGAATACCGCATCCTCGACGCCCACGGGATCGAGCGCTGGGTGCTCGAGACCGGCCAGCCGCAGGGCGTGGCGGGCGAAGAGCGGCTGCGGGTGGACGGCATCCTGTACGACATCAGCGAGCGCAAACACAACGAGATGCGCATCGAAGCGCTGCTGACCGAGCAGGGGGCGATCCTCGACAACGTGATGTTCGGCATGGTCTTCGTGCGCCAGCGCCGCATCGTGTCGTGCAACCGCCGCACCGAAGAGCTGTTCGGCTATGGCGCGGGCGAGCTCGATGGGGCCTCGACCGAAATCATGTATCCGAGCCGGGACGCTTACCAGCAGATGGCCGAACTGCACTACCCGCGCATGACGGCGGGTAGCGCGCTGGGCGACGAATGCCGTGCGCGCCGGCGCGACGGCAGCCTGTTCTGGTGCACGGTCAGCGGCTGCGCGCTCGACCCGGCCCGGCCCGACGAAGGCAGTATCTGGGTGTTTGCCGACATCAGCGCCCGCAAACAGGCCGAAGAAAAACTGCGCCTGTCGGCCACGGTGCTGGAACATATCAATGATGGCGTGATGGTGCTCGATGTCGACGGCCGCATCATCGCCATCAACCCGGCCTTTAGCCGCATCACCGGCTACGCCGAGCACGAAGCCGTCGGCCTGCAGTCCACCCTGACGCGCGGCAGCGACGAAGCATTTTATGCGGCGCTGTGGCGCGAGCTCGACGCCAGCGGCTTCTGGCAAGGAGAAATCTGGGACCGGCGCAAGGACGGCGAAGCCTATCTCGAATGGCTGACCGTATCGGCGGTGCGCGCCGACGGCGGCGCCGTCTCGCACTATGTCTGCGTGTTCAACGACATCACGCGCGCCAAACAGGCGCAGGCCCAGCTCGACCATCTGGCGCACCACGATTCGCTCACCGCGCTGCCGAACCGGCTGCTGTACCAGGACCGCCTGCAGCACGCGCTGGTGCGCGCGGCGCGCGACAGCCAGCAACTGGCGGTGCTGTTCATCGACCTCGACCGCTTCAAGAACATCAACGACACGCTCGGCCACCACGTCGGCGACGAGCTGCTCAAGCAGGCGGCCGGCCGGCTGGCGGCCTGCCTGCGCGCCGGCGACACGCTGGCGCGCCTGGGCGGCGACGAATTCATCGTGCTGCTCGACGATATCGACGGCGCCGATGGCGCGGCCATCGTGGCGGCCAAGCTGGTGGCGATGTTCGAGCAGCCGTTCAACGTGTCCGGCTACGAGCTGTTCGTCACCGGCAGCGTGGGCATCGCGCTGTACCCGCAGGATGGCCAGGACCTGCACCTGCTGATCCGCAATGCCGACGTCGCGATGTACCAGGCCAAGGCGCGCGGGCGCAACGGCTACCAGCTGTACGCGCCGTCGATGAGCGGCGAAGGCGTCGAGCGCCTGCGCCTGGAAGCAATGCTGCGGCGCTCGATCGAGAAGAACGAGATCTTCCTGGTCTACCAGCCGCAGGTCGAGATCGACAGCGGCCGCCTGATCGGGGTCGAGGCGCTGGTGCGCTGGCGCCATCCCGAGCTGGGGCTGGTGACGCCCGACCGTTTCATCGGGCTGGCCGAAGACACCGGCTTCATCCATCCGCTTGGCGAATGGGTGCTGGGCGAAGCCTGCCGCCAGATGGTGGCGTGGGACGCCGAAGGCATGCAGGTGCCGAAGATGGCGGTCAACCTGTCGGTGCGCCAGTTCGAGCGCGGCGGCGTGGCGGCCAGCGTGGCCGCGACCCTCGATGCGGTCAAGCTGGCGCCCGGACGCCTGCAACTCGAAGTGACCGAATCGGTGATCATGAACACCGGCGACGCGCTGCAATACATCAACGACCTGCACGCGATCGGTGTCGGGCTGGCGATCGACGATTTCGGCACCGGCTACTCGTCGCTGGCCTACCTCAAGCGGCTGCCGGTGCAGACCCTCAAGATCGACCGCAGCTTCATCCAGGACATCCCGCAAGACCCGGACGACGAAGCGATCGCGATCGCCATTATCCAGCTCGGCAAAAGCATGAACCTGTCCGTGATCGCCGAAGGCGTCGAGCGCGAAGACCAGGCCGCATTCCTGCTGCGCCACGGCTGCAGCCGCGCGCAGGGCTACTTGTACGCCAGACCGCTGGCAGCCGATGCGCTGCTGGCGCAGTGGGGCGCGCGCATCGATGTCTGACGCCCTGCGCCCAGCGCGCTCGCGCAAGCGGCGCCACTTCCTGCTCGGCGGCCTGGCCGCCGGCGCGCTGCTGGTCGGCTGGGGCATCCAGCCGCCGCGCCAGCGCCTGCACACGGCCAATCCGCTGCCGGTTGGCGAGGGCGAGGTGGCCCTCAATGGCTGGGTCGCGATCGCGCCCGACGGCACGGTCTCGATCGTGGTGCCGCGCAGCGAGATGGGGCAGGGCGTGCACACTGCGCTGCCGATGCTGCTGGCCGAGGAGCTCGACGTGGCACTGAGCGCGGTGCACATCATGCAAGCGCCGATCGACAAGATCTTCGCCAACCTCGCCGTGCTGCGCGAGAACCTGCCGTTTCATCCGGACGACCAGGGCAGCACGCGCCAGGGCGCGCAGTGGCTGATGGCGAAACTCGGGCGCGAACTGGGCATCATGTTTACCGGCGGCTCGAGCAGCGTGCGCGACGCCTGGCTGCCGATGCGCGAGGCGGGCGCGGTGGCGCGCGCGATGCTGGTCAAGGCCGCCGCCGAAGCGTGGCGCGGCGCAGTCGCCGATTGCCGTACCGAAGACGGCTTCGTGATCCACCGCGACGGCCGCCGTATCGGCTACGGCGCGCTGGCGGCGCGCGCGGCGCGGGTCGGGCAGGGCATCGACGCGGACGACGTGCAGTTGAAAAAACCGCACCAGTTTCGCCTGATCGGCAAGCCGCTGGCGCGCCTCGATACGCGCGCCAAGACCGATGGCAGCGCGCGTTTCGGCATCGACGCCCGGCCCGCCGGTCTGCTGTACGCCGCCGTGAGGATGGCGCCGGTGTTCGGCGCGACCCTGGCCTCGTTCGACGCGGCCGCGGCGCGCGCCATGCCCGGTGTGCGCGCCGTGGTCGATATCTCGGCCTACACTGGCATCGGCGCCGGCGCCACCGTGGCGGTCGTGGCGCAGGGCTGGTGGCAGGCGCGCAAGGCGGCCGACGCGCTGGCGCTCACCTGGAACGAGGGCCAGCACGCCACCCTGTCGAGCCAGGCCATCTTCGCCGGCCTGGCGCGCGCGCTCGAGCATGACAGCGGCTACCTCTATCACCAGACCGGGTCGCAGGATGTGGCTGGCGTGGCGCGCACCGTGCGCGCCGAATACCGCGTGCCCTACCTGGCCCACGCGGCGCTGGAGCCGGTCAACTGCAGCGCCCAGGTACGGGGCGGCAAGGTGCGCCTGTGGGCCTCGACCCAGGTGCCCAGCATGGCCGTCGACGCCGCCGCGCGTGTGGCCGGCGTGGCGCGCGAGGACGTGGCGATCGAGGTCATGCTGCTCGGCGGCGGCTTCGGACGCCGGCTCGAAGTCGACATGGTGACGCAGGCGGTGGCGATCGCGCTGGCGACCGGTGGCCGCCCGGTGCAGCTGATCTGGACCCGCGAGCAGGACACGATGCACGACCTGTATCGCCCGGCGGCGCTGGCGCGCTTCGAGGCCAGGCTCGATGCGCAGGGCGAGATCCTGGCCTGGAGCAGCAAGTCGGCCGGCGGCGCCATCGCCCACCAGTACTTCCCGCGCAACCTCGGCCTGCCCGGCGTGGGGCCGGACAAGACCACGGCCGAAGGCGCCTACGATCATCCGTATGCGATCCCGAACCAGCGCGTGGAACACGTGATCGTCGATAGTCCGGTGCCGCTCGGCTACTGGCGCTCGGTCGGCCATTCGCACAATGCTTTCTTCAAGGAGTCGTTCCTCGACGAGGTGGCGCATGCGGCCGGGCGCGATCCGCTGGCGCTGCGGCGCGCGCTGTTGCAGGGCCAGCCGCGCGCGCTGGCCACGCTCGACGCCGCCGTGGCGCGCGCCGGCGCCGCGCCCGCAGGACGCGCGCACGGCGTGGCGCTGCACCGCTCGTTCGGCAGCATCGTGGCGCAGGTGGCCGAGGTGTCGGTCGAGGGAACGCAGATTCGCGTGCACCGCGTGGTGTGCGCGATCGATTGCGGCATCGTCGTCAACCCCAACATCGTCGCCCAGCAGATGGAGTCAGGCGTGGTGTTCGGCCTGTCGGCCGCGCTGGGCGGCGAGATCACGCTCGCCAATGGGCGCGTGCAGCAGTCGAATTTTGGCGACTATCCGCTCCTGCGAATGGGGCAGGCGCCGGACGTCGAGACCGTCATCATGCCCAGCGCCGCCCATCCGGAAGGCGTTGGCGAACCGGCGCTGCCGCCGATCGCGCCGGCGGTGGCGGCGGCCGTGTTCAAGCTGACCGGCCAGCGGCTGCGCAGCCTGCCGCTGAGGATTGACTGAATGTCGTTGTGTTATTCCCCCGTCTTGCGCGGCTCTTGGGGCTGAAAGCGCAAGCGAATGGCGAATCGTCGACCAAGAAGCTAAGTTGCTTGTGATAAATCTCTGGCCGATATTGCAGGGTCGGGAAACTATCTTCCGTGAAATTCAGGTTGAAGCGCTTACCGCCGATACATCGTTCGCGCTTTGCGCCCAATGCGCAGCGCTGGTCGAAGCGGTCACGCCGTTCAACGATGAACGCGTGCCCGGCGTCTGGCTCGAAATCATCGAAGATGACGTCAACGGCCGACAGTTGCTGCGCCTGATCGAAGCACAGGGATTTTGCGATCGGATATGGCAGATCGTCAGCGACAAGACCATGCTGGGAGAGCTGGTAGGTGATGAATACGAGTTCGATGATTTCCCCGAATTGGGCCCGGCCGAATGGCCTTCCTATCTTCTCCACCTGTCCGAACAAGATTCGTCGCGTGTGTGCGATGAATTAGTCGAAGTCATTCGACTCGAATGTGAGCGCTTGAACATCCAGCCGATTATTCCGGACGATCTGTCCGATGTGTTTGGCCCTGACGAAGAGGAGCGACGCCGCTTGTATTTCCGCGAGCGGCTCCAGATCGATCTTGGCTGGAGGATTCGCAAGAACCAGGAGCGGTGGATGTTCTACGTTCTCGACCCGGTGGACGGGGGCGTTGCGGTGAATGCAACGCCGCGATCAGTTCAGGCGAGACAGCAGCAATCGAGACAGCAATTTCTGGCGGCGTTACTCGCCATCCGACATTTTGCCAGCAGCGTCGACTCGCCTTTCGTCGATTCGTTCGATTTTGCATTGCATCTCGCCACCCATGCGCAAGGCGAGCTTGCGCCCGATCTGAATGCGCTGCAGCGAAGCGATGCCGGGCGCGCGCCAGACGACTGGTCTTCGGTCAACCGCTTTGTTGCGATGTTTGCCCCATTCGCTTGGGGCGCGGATCGATTGCTGGGGTTGGCTGCAATTTCCGCTGCCGATGTCTTTGGCGGGATGGGATCGTGGAACGACCAGGAGTTCAGTAGCGAAGACGAGGTTCGATTCCACTCGGTCTCCGAAGCGCTGTTTGACGCTTTGAATCAGTACTACGACGCGCTTGTTTCGATCAAGACGTGATAACCGGCGCGGCGCCAACTCAGGCCGCGTCGACCAGCAAGGCGCGCAGATTGCAGTCCCGCTGCCATTCGCGCCGCTCGGCGCTCGACGCGGCCAGGCGCGCCAGTTCTTCCGGCGACTGCGCGGCCTGGGCCTGCACCAGGCGGTCGGCCACGCCGCCGTCCGGCACCATGGTGCCGAAGAAGGCGACCGTGTCGCCGCGCTGCATCAGCAGGGTCGGGAAGTTCTCGACATCGAGGTCGCCCACCAGGTCGGCCTGGTCTTCGATGTCGATCCAGACGAACTGCTTGTCCGGGTGGCGCCTGGCGATGTCTTCGAACGTGGCGCGATAGGTCGAGCAGGTGCCGCACCAGGCGGCGCACAGGCAGGCGACGGTCCAGCCGTCGCCGCCCAGGGTGGCGAGGACCTGGTCGCGGGTGGTGGGATCAAGGGTCAGGCTATGCATGAGCGGCATTTTACAGCGAGTTGTGCGCGCGCCGCGCGCCGTGCCTGAAACCGATCCGCCATGGATGCGGCCCGGCCGAGCGGGTAAAATACCGGCATGCCTATTATCCTTGCCATTGAAACCTCGGCCGAACTGGCCTCGTGCGCGCTGCTGTCCGGGGACCGCGTCCTGGCGCGCGAAACGCCTGGCGTGCGCAGCCATTCGCAATCGGTCCTGCCGATGGTGCAGCAACTGCTGGCCGAAGCCGGCATCGCGCTGGCGCAGGTCGACGCGCTCGCCTTCGGCGCCGGCCCGGGATCGTTTACCGGCGTGCGCACCGCGTGCGGCGTGGCCCAGGGCCTGGCCTACGGCGCCGGCTTGCCGGTGCTGCCGATGGTGACGCTCGAGGCGATGGCCGAAGCTTGCCGCGCGCGCAGCGGCGCGAACGACGTGCTGGCGGTGCTCGACGCGCGCATGGGCGAGGTGTATTGGGCCCAGTACCATTATGAGAACGGCTGGCGCGAAATCGTGCCGGCGACCTTGTCGGCGCCGCAGGACGTGGCGCCACTCGCGGCCGACGGCCTGCGCGCCTGCGGCAACGGCCTGGTCGAATACGCCGCGGCGTTCGCCGACCAGCCGTTCGCGCAAGCGGCCTTGACAGACATCGTGCCGCATGCGCGCGAACTGGCGCTGCTCGCTGTTGCCGCGCTGGCAGCGGGGCAGGGCGTGCCGGCGGCCCAGGCCCAGCCGCTCTACCTGCGCAACAAGGTGGCCTATACCAGCGCCGAGCGTCAGGTGATCAATGCCGCCAAGGCCGCCGGGGGTGCGCCGTGAGCGAGGTGCTTGAACACGGCCTGGTCGCCGCGCCCATGACGGTGGCCGACCTGGACCAGGTATGGGCGCTCGAATGCAGCGTCTTTCCCTATCCGTGGAGCCGCACCAATTTCGCCGACTCGCTCGCCAGCGGCTACGACTGCTGGACCGTGCGCGACTCTGATGGCAGCCTGGCCGGCTACTACCTGTTGATGTACGCGGTCGACGAAGCGCACCTGCTCGACGTCGCCGTGGCCGCGCCGCGCCAGCGCCAGGGCCTCGGCCGGCGCCTGATGGACCGCATCTCGGCGCGCGCGCGCGGCCAGGGCATGGCCTCGATCCTGCTTGAAGTGCGGCCGTCGAACGCGCGCGCGCTGGACGTCTACCGCCATTACGGCTACCGCGAAATCGGGCGCCGCAAGGGCTACTATCCTGCCGGCCCGGATGGGCGTGAGGACGCCATCGTGATGAGGCTCGAATTATGAAGAACGTGAACCCGCGCGACGCGCTGTTCCTGGCCGAGATGGGCATCGGGCCGCTGTGGCAGTTGCGCAGCGCGGCGGTGGCAGAGGCCGAAGCGCAGATCGATGCGAGCCAGGCGCCCGATGTGCAAGCGCCCGCCGCTGAAGCGCACACGCCGGTCGAGCCGCAGCCAGTTGCTGCGCCAGCGCCACGCGCGCACACCCCCTTGTCGGCGCCGCCGTACCGCAATCCGCCGCCTGAAGCCAGTAGCGCATCGGCCTGGGACGACAGCGTTGCGCTCGAAGCGGCCACGCCCGACGTGGCGAGCATGGACTGGCCGGCGCTGCGCGCGGCCATCGCCAGCTGCAAGCATTGCAGCGCCTGCGGCGAAGGGCGCAAGGCGATGGTCGGCAGCGGCCCGCGCCAGGCGCGCTGGCTGGTCGCCGCCGGCACCGTGAGTGCGATCGACGAGCAGGCAGGATCGCCGCTGAGCGGCGATCCGGGCAAGCTGTTCGACAATATGCTGCACGCGGTCGGCCTGTCGTGCGAACGCGATGTCTACATCACGCCGCTGGTCAAGTGCCGCCCGACCAACGCCAAGGGCGGCGATCGCGCCCCGAGCGCCGACGAAGTGGCGGCTTGCCGCCCGTTCCTGGAACGCGAACTGGCGCTCAGCGGCGCCGCGACCGTGCTGACGCTGGGCCAGATTGCCGCCAACGGCCTGCTCGAGCGCGCGCTGCAAGAGCCCTTGGCCAGCCTGCGCGGCCAGACCCATCGCCTCAATGACAAGCCGCTGGTGGCCACGCTGCATCCGGGCGAACTGCTGCGCCGCGGCGCCGACAAGGCGCTGGCCTGGGCCGACCTGTGCCGGGCGCGCTCGCTCGATGGCGGCCACTGAATCGTACCAGCAGGGCTTTCACCGCCGCTGGGGCCACCTGCGGCGCGCCCCGGTGCGCGCACTGGCCTGGCTGCTCGATGCACCCGACCTGCTCGATGCCGATGCGGCGCCCTGGGCCGGGCGCGTGGCCACGCTCGACCCGGTAACGCCGCGCGTGGCCGACTGGCTGGCGCAGCTCGACCTCGATCCCGCGCCGCTCGAGGCCGCCCTTGGCGCGCGCTTCCATACGCGGCTTGGCCTGTACGCCGAAAAGCTGATGGCCTTCTATTTCGGGCAGCATGGCCGCCTGGTCGCGCATGGCCTGCAGATCCGCGCCGCCCGCAACGACACGGTCGGTGAATTCGACTTTTTGCTCGATGCCGGTGCGGATGGACTGGAACACATCGAGTTCGCCACCAAGTTCTACCTGCTCGACGGCGCCGCCGGCCAGCAGTTCGACGCCCTGGTCGGCCCCAATCTGGCCGACAGCCTGGGCCTCAAGATGCGCAAGGTGTTCGAGCGCCAGCTGGCCCTGGGTCAGCACCCGGCGGCGCAGGTTGTGCTGCCAAAGCCGGTGACGCGCGCGCACGCGCTGGTCAAGGGCTGGCTGTTCTATCCGGCCGGCAGCTGGCCGGCAATGCAGGGCATCGCGGCCGGGCATTGTCGCGGCTTCTGGTGCGCGCTCGAGGAACTCGATGCGCAGCCCGGCGACGACTTCGTGATCCTGCCCAAGCTCGAATGGCTGGCGCCACTGCGCGCCGATTCAGGCACGCCGACGCTGACGCGCGCGCAGTTGGCGGCCAGCCTGGAAGCGCAGTTCGCGACCTCAGGCACGCCGCTGCTGGTGGCGGTGGTGCGCCGCAATGGCGACGCGATCGAAGAGCTTGAACGGGGCTTCATCGTACCCAACGATTGGCGCGAGCGGGCGGCCGAAGTGCGGATGGTGAAGTCGGTTGGGAAATGACAAAGGGCGCCGCGGCGCCCTTTTTTGTTAGTGCTGTCACCGTTATCTATGGATGAGCAATGAACTGTTGAGCTGAGTTGCGGTCGAAACCTGATCCTCATCGACAGGAAACCACCATGAAGGCGCCGCGGTTCGAGAAATGGTTGGCTGGCTTGACGCTACTGAATCGGCCACAGCGAAAGCGGGTTCAGCACGCGCTGGATCCCGCAGCGGGGCTTGAGCAGGTCATCGCGCTCATCGACAAAGTGCGGATCCACGCACGCCGCTGCCCACGCTGCGATTGCACCCGGTGTTACCGCCACGGCCACGCCAATGACCTGCAACGTTATCGCTGCCGCGATTGTGGGCGCACCTTCAACGACCTGACCGGCACCCCGCTGGCGCGCCTGCGCTGTAAAGGCAAGTGGCTCGACTACTGCGCAGCGCTGCTGGCATCTAGCCCCGTACGCCAATCAGCCGAACGCGTTGACGTGCATCGCAACACTGCATTTCGCTGGCGTCACCGCTTCCTGCACTGGGTCAAGCTCGATCGGCCGTCATGCCTGACTGGCATTGTCGAAGCTGATGAAATGTTCTTGCTCGAATCGCAGAAAGGGTCACGCAAGCTCGACCGGCCGCCGCGCAAACGGGGCGGTCGCGCACGGCGGCGCGGCATCTCGCGCGAACTCGACTGCATCCTGGTGGCGCGCGACCGCAGCGGCCAGACGATCGATGCCGTCACTGGCCGCGGCGCACTGACGGCGGCCCAACTGACGCAGCACCTGCTGCCCAAGCTTGATTCGCAGGCGCTGCTGGTGAGTGACGCCAACGCGGCCTACCGGGCCTTCGCCAGCAAGCACCGGATTGCCCACCAGGGAGTCAACCTGCGTGCCGGCCAGCGGGTGCGCCTGAGTGCGGCGGGCGCTATCCACGTGCAGAACGTGAATGCCTATCATCAGCGCTTTCGCCAGTGGCTGGCGCCATTTCGCGGCGTGGCATCGCGTTATCTGCCGAATTATCTGGGCTGGCGCTGGGCGCTCGACATGGGCCGAATTGCTACCACCGAACAATTGTTCAGCATCGCAGTCAAACTCATCTATACGAAACGGTGACAGCGCCTTTCTGTTAGTGCTTGCCTTCGCCGATCAATCCCAGCGAATCGTGCTCGCGCTGGTTCAGCGTATGGCGGCGCTGGATCAGCATCATGATGCCGGCCACTGACAGCCCGAAGATGACGATGATGATGTCCAGGTCCAGGTTCAGCGTGATCATGATGGCGTAGGCCGCGAGCATGGTCAGGATCGACAGGTTCTCATTGAAGTTCTGCACCGCGATCGAGTGGCCGGCGCTCATCAGGACGTGGCCGCGGTGCTGCAGCAGCGCGTTCATCGGCACCACGAAGAAGCCTGACAAGAAGCCGATCAGGGCCAGCAAGGGGTAGGCCAGCGTCACCGATTTGACGAACACCATGCTGGTGACGACCAGGCCCATGATGATGCCCATCGGGATCACCGACAGCGACTTGCGCAGCGGGATCATGCGCGCCGCCATTGCCGCGCCCAGCGCCACGCCGATCGCGACCACGCCGATCAGGTTGGTGGCTTTGTCGAGCGGCAGGTGCAGCGAGCGCTCGGCCCACTTCAGCACGATGAATTGCAGCGTTGCGCCGGCGCCCCAGAACAAGGTCGTCACGGCCAGCGAAATCTGGCCCAGCTTGTCGCGCCACAGCGTGGCCGAACAGTTGGCGAAATCCGAGATCAGCTTGGCCGGGTTGCGTTCCTGGTGTTCGTAGCGGGCGCCGGTGTCCGGTATGCGCAGGTTGAACAGGGCCGCCAGTACATAGATGAATACCACCACCGCCATTGCCGCCTGGGCGCCGGTGTTGATGCCGATCGTGTGCAGCAGGTCGAACGAGAGCAGGAAGTTGGCGCCGCGTTCACTGACCAGGGTGCCGCCGAGGACGGTGCCGAGGATGATCGACATCACGGTCAGGCCTTCGATCCAGCCGTTGGCCGGCACCAGTTTCTCGGGCGGCAGCAGTTCGGTCAGGATGCCGTACTTGGCCGGCGAATACACGGCGGCGCCGAAGCCGACCACGGCGTAGGAGAGCAGGGGATGGATGGTGTAGAACATCAGCGCGCAGCCGAACACCTTGATCACGTTGGCCACGAACATCACGCGGCCCTTGGGCAGCGAATCGGCGAAGGCGCCGACGAAGGCGGCCAGCAATACGTAGAACAGCACGAATGACAGCTTGAGCAGCGGCGTCAGCGACGCCGGCGCGTTCATCGACGCCAGCAGGCTGATGGCAACGAACAGGAGCGCGTTATCAGCCAGCGACGAGAAGAACTGCGCCGCCATGATGGTATAAAAACCACGGTTCATTCGAGAATTCTAAAATCTGGTCCGGGTTGCTTTATACCATGAATGGCGAGCGCCAAGAAGCAGAGAACGAACGTTCGATAAATACGCGGCCTGCCCAAGGCCGTTACCCACGGCGCATGCGCTCGTTGCTGCGCCGGGCAGCAGTGCAGGCCGCGCTCCGGTAAAATGGTCCTTTACGCGTAATCCAGAATCCCACCATGCCGCGTCCGCTTTTCGCCACCGTCCACCTCGATTCGATGCAGCACAACCTGTCGCAGGCGCGCACCTGTGCGCCCAGCGCCAAGATCTGGGCCGTGGTCAAGGCCGATGCCTATGGCCACGGCCTGGAGCGCGCGCTGCGCGGCTTCGCCACCGCCGACGGCCTGGCGCTGGTCGAGCAGGACAGCGCCCTGCGCCTGCGTGAACTTGGCTGGATCAAGCCGATCCTTTTATTAGAGGGTTTCTTCGAGCCGTCCGACGTGCCGCTGCTGGGCGAGCACAATATCAGCACCGCCGTGCACTGCCTTGAGCAGATCAAGATGCTCGAATATACGCCGCTGTATCGTCCGATCGATGTCTACCTGAAGATGAATACCGGGATGAACCGGCTCGGGTTCCGCCCGCATGAATACGCCGCCGCCTACGAACGCCTGCGCGCGATCCGCGACGTGCGCAGCATCACCCACATGACCCACTTCGCCAACGCCGACGAACTCGAGCATCCGCGGCTGACCATCGCCGACCAGGTGCGCTGCTTCCAGCAGGGCGCGGCCGACCTGGCGGGCGAGCGCAGCCTGTCCAATTCGGGCGGCGTGCTGCATCAGGCCGCGCTTAGCGAACATCTGTCGAACGACTGGGTGCGGCCCGGCATCATGCTCTATGGCGGCACCCCGGGCGGGCGCAGCGCGCGTGAATTCGGCCTGCGCCCGACCATGACGCTGCGCTCCGAGATCATCGGCATCCAGCACATCGAGGCCGGCGAGACGGTCGGCTATGGCAGCCGTTTCGAGGCGCTGGGCCCGATGGCGATCGGGGTCGTCGCCTGCGGCTATGCCGACGGCTATCCGCGCAGCGCGCCGCACGGCACGCCGGTGATCGTCGACGGCGTGCGCACCACGCTGGTGGGCCGGGTGTCGATGGACATGATGACGGTCGACCTGACGCCGATCGCCAATGCGCACGTCGGCAGCAAGGTCACCCTGTGGGGCGATGGCTTGCCGATCGACGAAGTCGCGCACGCCGCCGGCACCATCGGCTACGAGTTGATGTGCGCACTGGCGCCGCGCGTGCGCGTCACCGAAGGCGCGCTTGGAAGCGACGGCTGAACCCCCATATAAAGAACATGGCAAAAGCAAAAACCAACTTCACCTGCAGCGAGTGCGGCGCGATCGCCAACCGCTGGACCGGCCAGTGCGCCGACTGCAAGGCCTGGAACACGATGGTCGAAACCGTGGTCGAGGCGCCCGGCGTGAACCGCATGTCGCAGACCCAGCACCGCAGCCTGGCGCAGACCGCGCCGGTGCTGTCACTTAGCGACATCGAGGCGATCGACGTGCCGCGCTTCGGCACCGGCATCGACGAATTCGACCGCGTGCTGGGCGGCGGCCTGGTGGCCGGCGGCGTGGTGCTGATCGGCGGCGACCCCGGGATCGGCAAATCGACGCTGCTGCTGCAGGCGCTGGCCAGCCTGTCGCTGGCGCGCAGCACGCTGTATGTCAGCGGCGAGGAATCCGGGGCCCAGATCGCGCTGCGCGCCAAGCGCCTGGCGGTCGACGCCAAGGACCTGAAACTGCAGGCCGAGATCCAGCTCGAGAAAATCCTCGGCACCATCGCCGACCTGAAGCCCGATGTGGTGGTGATCGACTCGATCCAGACCATGTATTCGGATGCGCTCACCGCGGCCCCCGGCTCGGTGTCGCAGGTGCGCGAATGCGCGGCCCAGCTCACGCGCGTGGCCAAGCAGACCGGGGTGACCATCATCCTGGTCGGGCACGTCACCAAAGAGGGCGCCCTGGCCGGTCCGCGCGTGCTCGAACACATCGTCGATACGGTGCTGTACTTCGAGGGCGACACCCAGTCGAGCTTCCGGCTGGTGCGGGCGATCAAGAACCGGTTCGGCGCGGTGAACGAGCTGGGCGTGTTCGCGATGACCGAGAAGGGCCTGAAAGGGGTGTCGAATCCGTCGGCGCTGTTCCTGTCGCAGCACGACAACCAGGTGCCGGGATCGTGCGTGATGGTGACGCAGGAGGGCACGCGCCCGCTGCTGGTCGAGATCCAGGCGCTGGTCGACACCAGCCACCTGCCGAATGCGCGCCGGCTGTCGGTCGGCCTCGAGCAGAACCGGCTGGCGATGCTGCTGGCGGTGCTGCACCGCCACGCCGGCATCGCCGCCTTCGACCAGGACGTGTTCATCAATGCAGTAGGCGGGGTCAAGATCACCGAACCGGCGGCCGACCTGGCGGTACTGCTGGCGATCAATTCGTCGATGCGCAACAAGCCGCTGCCGCGCGGCCTGGTGGTGTTCGGCGAGATCGGCCTGGCCGGCGAAATCCGTCCCGCGCCGCGCGGCCAGGAGCGCCTGCGCGAAGCGGCCAAGCTGGGCTTTTCAATCGCGGTGATCCCGAAAGCGAATGCGCCCAAGCAAAAGGTGGAAGGGATGACCATCGTCGCCGTCGAACGGATCGAGCAGGCATTTGAAAAGCTGCGTGAAATGGACTGAACCACGCTGAAGGCGCCGGCGCGCGGCTGGCGTGCAGAACTAGGTCGACACAGACAAGCGGCGAGCTCCATGGCTCGCCGTTTGCCGTATGAACCCGCTGTGCGGGCTATTCGCTATTCGTGATAGCGGTCTTGCAGCGATCTCGAGCTGCCGCGAACTTCCTGGTAAATCTCGAACGCGACCAGTGCAGCCAGGCCGCTCAGGATCCCCATTACCATCAGGTCAAACACCATACACACCAAACGCTTTTCAGCATCCCTCCATGATTGTGACGACCGCTCTAGATTAGCAGAATGGCCTGTATTTACAAGCGGGCTGAAGCGCTAAATTTTCCTGCAGACCGCTGCCCCAAGGCAGCCGCGCGCCACGGATGAGCTCACCAATGCATCCTAGCGCGGCATGTCATGTTCGTGTCATAGTCACCAATGTGTCATGAACCTGTCATAAACGCCCGTTAGACTGCGCAGCATCGTCAGCGGGGCCGTCCCGAGCTTTTTTCAGAGGATCTCATATGCGCATGAAGCATCTTTTCGTTTCCATCGCCATCGCCGCATCAGGCTTTGTCGCCAGCGCCCAGGCTGCCAATATCACCGGCGCCGGCGCCACCTTCCCGTACCCGATCTACGCCAAGTGGGCCGAGATGTACAAGGCAGCCTCGGGCAACGGCCTGAACTACCAATCGGTCGGCTCGGGCGCCGGCATCAAGCAGATCAAGGCCAGGACCGTCGACTTCGGCGCGTCGGACATGCCGCTCAAGGCCGAGGAGCTCAACAGCGCCGGCCTGATGCAGTTCCCGGCCATCATGGGCGGCGTGGTGCCGATCGTGAACCTGGCGGGCATCGCCCCGGGCCAGATGAAGCTGAGCGGCGCCGTGATCGCCGACATCTACATGGGCAAGATCCTCAAGTGGAATGCGCCGCAGATCGCCGCGCTCAATCCGGGCGTCAAGCTGCCGGACACCGACATCACCGTGGTGCGGCGCGCCGACAGCTCGGGCACCTCGTTCCTGTGGACCGATTTCCTGTCCAAGACCAGCCCAAGCTGGAAGAGCACGGTCGGCGCCGGCACCACCGTGAAATGGGCGGTCGGCGTGGGCGGCAAGGGCAATGAAGGCGTGGCCGCCAACGTGCAGCGCATCAAGGGCGCGATCGGCTACGTCGAGTGGGCGTATGCCAAGAAGAACCGGATGGCGCACACCCAGCTCCAGAACAAGGACGGCGTGTTCCTGCAGCCAAGCGACGAAGCCTTCATGGCCGCCGCCGCTGGCGCCAACTGGTCCGGCACGCCGGGTTTTGGCGTGGTCCTGACCGACCAGCCGGGCAAGGGCAGCTGGCCGGTGACGGGCGCCTCGTACATTCTGGTGCACAAGGCGCAGGCCGATGCCGCCAAGGGCAAGGAAGTGCTGAAGTTCTTCGACTGGGCCTACAAGAACGGCGCCGCTTCTGCTGCCGAGCTTGATTATGTGCCGATGCCGGCCGCCGTGACCAAGCTGGTGCAGGACGCCTGGAAGACCACGATGAAAGATGCGGCCGGCAAGCCGATCTGGTAATTGAACCGCAGCACCCAAGGTGGGCCGGCCCGTTCCGGCCCTTCCGTTCGCCAGCTTGATTGCAAAAAAAGCTATTAATCAGTCATTGACGATACTATGAGCGCCCACCCATCCGCGACCCTGAACGAGCTGCCTGCCCAGGCAGCGGCCGACATCGAGGCGCGCCAGTACGCCGCCCTGCACAAGACCATGCGCAACCAGCGCATGCAGGACTTCTTCTTCCACAAGATCACGCTGCTGTTCGCGGCATCGGTGCTGGCGGTGCTAATCGGGATCATCATCTCGCTCGCCATCGGCGCCGCACCGGCGTTCAAGGAATTCGGCGCCGGTTTCGTGACCCGCGTCGAGTGGGATCCGGTCAATGACCAGTTCGGCGCCATGATCGCGATCTATGGCACCCTGGCCACCTCGTTCATCGCGCTGGCCGTGGCCTTCCCGATCAGCTTCGGCATTGCCCTGTTCCTGACCGAGATCTGCCCGGTCTGGCTGCGGCGCCCACTCGGCACCGCGGTCGAACTGCTGGCCGGCGTACCGTCGATCATCTATGGCATGTGGGGCCTGTTCGTGTTCGCGCCGCTGTTCGCCGAATACGTGCAGCCGGCACTCAAGGAAACCATCGGCCAGCTGCCGCTGATCGGCGTCATCTTCCAGGGCCCGACCATGGGGATCGGCATCATGACTGCCGGCCTGATCCTGGCGATCATGATCATCCCGTTCATCGCCTCGGTGATGCGCGACGTGTTCGAGATCGTGCCGACCGTGCTCAAGGAATCCGCTTACGGCCTGGGCTGCACGCGCTGGGAAGTGGTGCGCAAGGTGGTGCTGCCGTACACCCGCACCGGCGTGGTCGGCGGCGTGATGCTGGGCCTGGGCCGCGCGCTCGGTGAAACCATGGCGGTGACGTTCGTGATCGGCAATGCGCACTCGCTGTCGGCCTCGCTGTTCTCGCCAGGTAACTCGATTTCGTCGACCCTGGCCAATGAATTCGCCGAAGCTGCTTCGGCAATGCACTCGTCGTCGCTGTTCGCGCTGGCCCTGATCCTGTTCGGCATCACCTTCATCGTGCTGTCGGCCGCCAAGCTGATGCTGCTCGGTATGTCCCGTAACGAAGGCGCAAAATAATCATGCAAAATACCGTCAAAAACCCGGTCTACCGCCGCCGCCTGCTGGCGCACCGCATCGGCATCACCATGTCGGTGTGCGCCATGGGCATCGGCCTGGCGTTCCTGGCCTGGATCCTGTGGACCTTGCTCTACAACGGCCTGGGCGGCCTGAGCGCGACCTTGTTCACGGCCGATACCCCGGCCCCGGGCACGCCCGGCGGCGGCCTGCGCAACGCCATCGTCGGCAGCGTGATGATGGTCGGCTTGTCGACCCTGGTCAGCACCCCGATCGGCATCCTGGCCGGCATCTATCTGGCAGAGTACGGCGACAACAACAAGTTCGCGCAAGTTACGCGCTTCGTGACCGACATCATGCTGTCGGCGCCGTCGATCGTGATCGGCCTGTTCGTCTACGCCATCTATGTCGCCAACGTCCAGCACTTCTCGGGCTATGCCGGCACCATTGCACTGTCGCTGATCGCCATTCCGGTGGTGGTGCGCACCACCGACAATATGCTCAAGCTGGTGCCGAGTAGCCTGCTCGAAGCGGCGTACGCACTCGGCGCGCCGCACTGGAAAGTGGCGTTGACGGTGCGCCTGCGCGCCGTCAAGGCCGGCGTCATCACCGGCGTGCTGCTGGCGATCGCGCGCGTGACCGGCGAAACTGCGCCGCTGCTGTTCACCGCGCTGAACAACCAGTTCTTCAGCGCCGACATGAACGCGCCGCTGGCCAATCTGCCGGTGGTGATCTACACCTACGCCATGAGCCCGTATGACGACTGGCGTTCGCTGGCCTGGGCCGGCGCGCTGCTGGTGACGGCGACCGTGCTGCTGCTCAATATCCTGTCGCGTACCCTGTTCAGCCAGAAAACGCCGCGTTAATCCTTCTGATAAAAGACCAAGTCATGAACCAAGCTATGCTCAACAAGACCCCGACTCCAGGCGCGGCCAAGGCCAAGACGATCGAGATCAGTGGACTGAACTTCTTTTACGGTAAAACGCAGAGCCTCAAGAATGTCTCGCTCGACATTCACGCGAAACAGGTGACGGCCTTCATCGGTCCTTCGGGCTGCGGCAAGTCGACCCTGCTGCGCACGCTCAACCGGATGTACGACCTGTACCCGGGCCAGCGCGCCGAAGGCTCGATCCAGTACCGCGGCCGCAACATCCTGGAGCCGGGCGTCGACGTCAACATGCTGCGCGCCAAGGTTGGCATGGTGTTCCAGAAGCCGACCCCGTTCCCGATGTCGATCTACGACAACATCGCCTTCGGCGTGCGCCTGTACGAAAACCTGTCGAAAGGCGAGATGGACGAGCGCGTCGAATGGGCGCTGAAAAAGGCGGCGCTGTGGGAAGAAGCCAAGGATAAGCTCAACAAGAGCGGCTTGTCGCTGTCGGGCGGCCAGCAGCAGCGCCTGTGCATCGCGCGCGGCGTGGCAGTCAAGCCGGACGTCTTGCTGCTCGACGAGCCGACCTCGGCGCTGGACCCGATTTCGACCGCCAAGATCGAAGAACTGATCAGCGAACTGAAGCTCGACTACACGATCGCCATCGTGACCCACAATATGCAGCAGGCCGCGCGTTGCTCGGATTACACTGCCTACATGTACTTGGGGGAACTGGTCGAATTCGGCGAGACCGACCAGATCTTCATGAAGCCGGCACGCAAGGAAACCCAGGATTACATCACCGGCCGCTTCGGCTGACCGCGGTCAGCCCAGTTGTATCCCTTCAATCCATTGACAAGAATATAAACGGAGTTTGTATGACAGGCGAGCATTCATCCAAGCAGTATGACCATGAGCTGGAAAGCATCCGTTCCAAGGTCTTGCTGATGGGCGGCATGGTGGAAACCCAGTTCGAGGAAGCGATCGAGTGCTTCCGTATCGGCGACATCGCCCGCGCCGAGCGGGTGATGGCCGAAGACCAGGCGGTCAACCAGCTCGAAGTCTCGCTCGACGACGCGTGCAGCCACCTGATCGTCAAGCGCCAGCCGACCGCCAACGACTTGCGTACCGTGATGGCCACCATCAAGGTGATCACCGATCTCGAGCGCATCGGCGACGAAGCGACCAAGGTCGCGCGCACTGCCAAGAGCCTGCACGAACGCGGCGTGGTCGGCATCAATCACTTCGACACCATCCGCACCATCGCGCGCGCCACCGGCGACCTGCTGCACGATGCACTGGACGCATTTGCCCGCCTCGACGGCAAGCAGGCGCTGCAGCTGATCGCGGCCGACGAAGTCGTCGACCATGAATTTCGCACCATCCTGCGCAGCACCATCACCTTCATGATGGAAGACCCGCGCACGATTTCGTCGGCGCTGGACGTGCTGTGGGTGGCCAAGGCCATCGAGCGCATCGGCGACCATGCCAAGAACATCGCCGAATATGTGATCTACGTGGTCGAGGGGCGCGACATCCGCCACACCAATCTGGCGCTCGATCAGACTCAGGCGGCGAACTGAGCATGGCCGACACGACTTCCGTCCTCGTGGTCGAGGACGAGCCGGCGATCGTCGAGCTGGTGACCTATTCGCTGCGCGAGGCGGGCTGGGATATCCGCACCGCCGACACCACCGCCGGGGCCTGGGACAGCATCAGCCGCAACAAGCCCGACCTGATCCTGCTCGACTGGATGCTGCCCGACCAGAGCGGCCTGCGCCTGCTGTCGCGCTTGCGCGCCGACCGCGATTTCCAGGACTTGCCGGTGATTATGCTCACCGCCAAGAGCATGGAAGAAGACAAGCTCGCGGGCCTGAACAACGGCGCCGACGACTACATCACCAAGCCGTTCTCGCCGCGCGAGCTGCTGGCCCGTTCGCGCGCGCTGCTGCGCCGCAAGAGCCCGCACCTGGCCGAAGCACCGCTGCGCGCCGGCGCCGTCACGCTCGATCCGAACAGCTGCTCGGTGACGGTCGAGAACCAGCAGATCGACATCGGCAATGCCGAGTACAAGCTGCTCAAGTACCTGATGGCGCACCGCGAGCGCGTGTTTTCGCGGGCCCAGCTGCTCGACAAGGTGTGGGGCGACCATGCCGTGATCGAAGAGCGCACGGTCGACGTCCACGTGCTGCGCCTGCGCAAGGCGTTGAAGAGCGCCGATGGCCTGATCCGCACGGTGCGCAGCGTCGGCTACATGCTGTCGGAGAAATAAGCTTGGCGCGCGATACCATGCACCCGAAGATCCTGTTCTGGGTCCCGGCGCTGCTGCGCCTGGCGCTGCTGTTCGCCGGCGCCGGCGTGGTGTGGTGGATGGCCGGACCGATTGCCGGGCTGGCGCTGGCGCTGGTGGCGGTGATCGTCGCCGTATTCGTGCAGCTCAATTATCTGTACCACCTGGGCCAGTGGCTGGAAGAACCGCAGAGCACGCGCCTGCCTGACGGCTGGGGCGCCTGGACCGACGCCTTTGCCCGGCTGTACCGCTTGCGCCGTGACGACGAGCGGCACCAGCTCGAGCTGACCGAGTGGCTGGCGCGTTTTCGCCAGGCCATGCATCTGCTGCCTGAAGGCGTGGCGATCATGGACGACGTGCTGTTTCTGGAGTGGTGCAACCCGGCCGCCGAGAAGCACCTGGGCCTGACCATGGAGCGCGACAAGGGCCTGCGCGTGACCAATCTGGTGCGCCATCCCGACTTCATCGACTACATCATCCTGGGCCGCTACGAGCAGCCGCTGACGCTCTCGTTCAAGGGGCGCAAGCTCGAGATCCGCATCATCCCGTTCGAGAACCGGCGCCAGATCCTGGTGACGCACGACGCCACCGACACCGAGCGCATCGAAGCGATGCGACGCGACTTCATCGCCAACGCCTCGCATGAACTGCGCACCCCGCTGACGGTGATCGTCGGCTTCCTCGAGATCGCGCTGTCCGACCCCGGCATCGACGTCGCCACGCGCATGGCGCACCTGTCGCTGATGACCGAGCAGGCGCACCGCATGCAGCGCCTGATCCAGGACATGCTGACGCTGTCGCGGCTGGAATCGGACGACTATCCGCTCAAGCGCGAGCGGGTCGACATCCGCGGCCTGGTCGACTCGATCGCGGCGGAAGCGCGCGCTCTCTCGGGTGGACGCCACGTGATCGAAGCCGAGGTCGACGGCCCCGACATCATGGGCAGCATGGAAGAACTGCGCAGCGCCTTCGCCAATCTGGCCTCGAACGCGGTGCGCTACTCGCCCGACGGCGGCACGATCCGCCTGAAATGGTCGCGCGCCAAGGATTCGCTGTGCTTCGCCGTCACCGACTGCGGCATCGGCATCGAACCGGCGCACATCCCGCGCCTGACCGAGCGCTTCTACCGCGTCGACAAGAGCCGCTCGCGCGAAACTCAGGGCACCGGCCTCGGCCTGGCGATCGTCAAGCACGTCCTGCTACGCCATGGCGGCCGCCTGACGATCACCTCCACCCCCGGCAAAGGCAGCACCTTCGCCGCCTCGCTCCCCAACACCTCGCTCCCCGGCTGAGCCACTCAATCAGGCTCGAAACCCTTTCAATCAGAGTGGATACTAATAATGTATTTGCGGGGCTGGTGGCGCAGCAGCCAGGCGCGGGCTGCGCGCTTCTGAACAGCCGTCAATCTCAGCGCCCGATCAGCAACGCAATCGCCGTCAGCGCCGCTGGAATGCCGATCCACGCGCCCTGGATCGCCTTGCGCGGCGCATATTGCAGCAATAGCGTCAGTGCCCATGCGGCAATCGACAGCAGGCCGCACCACAGCACTGGCCCGATGTGCCAGCCACTGGCGCCGATGCAGGCGGCGAACGACAGCGCCAGCCCCAGCCAGCCGAGCAGGCGCATGCGCCGCTTCAGTGCGGGGCCCGGCTCGGCGCCGCGGCCGTGGATGTCGGCGTAGTGGCGGTCCATGACGATGCTGTTGGTGGCGAAGCCGCTGAAGGCGAGCGCGAGGCCGCTCAGGATAAGGATGCTCATGCGGCCTCCTGCGCAGTCGATGAAGCAGCGGCGGCGCCACGCGCCGACCTTGCGCCGGCGGCGGCTTGCTTGCGTGATGTGCGCCCCAGCCACCAGGCGGCCCAGCCGAGCAGCAGTCCGAGCGCCAGCGTCACCAGGTCAAAGCCGGCGACAGCGCGCAGCGCCGGGCCGGCGAACAGCGTCACGCCAAGATGGGTATCGGTGGTAAATGCATTGAGCAGCGGCAACCCACCCAGCAGCAGCGCGCCCAGCGTCAACTGGAAACGCCACATGCCGCGCGTGGGCCGGATCTGGGCCAGGATCGCGCAGGCCGCCCAGGCGGCAAAGAAGCAGTTCGCTTCGAGGTTGCTGCGTGCAGCAGCGTCCGGCGGCAGCAGGCGGTTCGACCAGAAGTACACGGCAAACGCCACCGGCAGGCCGGCAATGGCGCCGATATTCAGGGCGTCGACCAGGCGCACGCCGAAGCCGACCTTGCCCCCCCTGGCCACGATCTTGGCGTACTTCTGGCGCTCCTTGACGCCCCACAGCAGCGCGCCGGTGGCGACCATCGCGCAGCCGGCCAGGCCGCAGATGAAGAACAGGGCGCGTAGCAGCGGGTCGGCGAAGTGCGCCACATGCAGGCCATAGATCGCGCCGCGCGCGGCCAGGGTGGTGCTGGGCGCATCGGTCGAAGCAATGAGCGCGCCGCTGGCGCCATTGAAGGTCATCGACGGCTCGATGTTCGACAACTGCTGGCCCGAGGGGCGTACCAGCTGCACCTGCGCGCCGGCGTCGTTCGGATGGCTGACCACGATCCGGGTCGGCGCCTGGCCCCAGGCGCGCTCGGCCTGCTGCAGCATGGGCCGGATGTCGACCAGTGGCGCCGCCACCCTGGCCGGCTGGCTGCGGTCGGCGTTGAGGAACACTTCGCCGAACATGGTGTTCTGGTCGTCGCCATACAGCGCCTTGGTCGGCGACGGCATGTACATGAACATCAGGGTCACCAGGCCGGTGTAGGTGATCATCAGGTGGAACGGCAGCGCCAGCACGGCAGTGGCGTTGTGCGCGTCGAGCCACGAACGCTGGCCTTTTTTGGGCCGGAAGGTAAAGAAGTCCTTGAAGATGCGCTTGTGGGTGATCACGCCGCTGATGATCGCCACCAGCATCGACATGGCCGCGATGCCGATGATCCAGCGGCCCCAGAGGGCCGACATGTAGTACAGGTCGAAGTGCAGGCGGTACAGGAATTCGCCGCCGCGCGAGTCGCGCGGCGCGGCGGTCTCGAGCCCGGTCATCGGATCGAGCACGAAGTTCTGCTGGCGCAAAGCGTTGCGGCGCTCTTCGCGGCTCATGCCTTTCTTGGGCGGATTGGTCCAGCTGGCCGTGATCAGCGGATTGCGCTCATGCGGCAACTCGATCAGCCAGCCGCTGGCATCCGGGGCCCGCTGCTGCAGGCCGCGCACTGCCAGCGCCGCCGCGTCGACGGTCGCGATGCGGGTTGGCGCATTGGCCGCCTGGTGCAGTTCGGGCTTCATCCAGAACGTGATCTCGTGCCGGTAGTAGGCCGCAGTGCCGGCCATGAACACCAGCAGCAGCAGCCAGCACACCAGGAGCCCGGCCCAGGTATGCACCCACGACATCGACTGGCGCAGGCCTTGCTTGACCACCACGCCTTGTTTCATGCCATCCTCCCGGCCAGCCACAGTACGGCGCCCAGGGCGATGCTGCTTGCCGCGATGCCGACCCAGGCGCGGGTGGCGCTGCTGGTGGCGAACACCCACAGGATGGCGCAGGTGTAGATCACGAACGAGAGCAGGGTGGCGATGCTGACCGCGTCGGCGCGCGGCAGCGGCAGCGCCAGGGCGATCAGGGCGATGGCGATCGAGGTCAGCACGTAGCCGCCGCCGATCGCGGCAACGGCGCGCGAGGCAACGGCGCCGCGGTAGCGCCAGGTGGTGGGAGTCATGGTGTTCGGCCTTTCTGGTGGAGCGCGATACAACGTTCGGTCAATCAGGAATGCAAAGCCGGGCCAACCGGCCCGGCTTTTAATCAGCCAATCAGTGCTTCGGGCTCGGCGCCATCACCGGGCCGGCGGCCATCGTCGGCGCGCCGTTCGGGCTGACGAACGACAGCGAGGTCACGTAGGTGGCGCTGGCGTACGGCTTGCCGGCGCGCTCGCCCGCGGTCTTGTCGGTGTGCTCGGCTTCGAGCACATACGCGCCTTTCCATGGCAGGTCGAATTTCACGGCGCCGCTGTCGTCCGACTCGGCTTGTTTGGCCCAGCCATTCGGGATCACGGCGTTGACCTTGACCTTCGGCATTGGCTGGCCCTTGTAGAAGACCTTGAATTCACCGGCCTTGCCGGTCGGGACGATGTCGAAGGTCAGCTTTGGCTGGCGCGCGGCGAAGCCGTTCACGAGGCGCGCGGCCGGGGCCCAGACGTGGGTCAGGGTCTTGCCGTCTTCCTTCGTTTCCCAGGTCGGATAGGCATTGTCTTCGGCCACGATCGATTCGCCAGCCGCCGCCACGCCGTTGAGCACGAAGCCTTTCGCGGTCTTGTTCAGCGTCAGCGCGCGTTCGCCCTTGGCGCCATGCAGGGTCGCTTTCGGCGCCACGAACATGTCGAGCAGGCCGGGGGAGGTTTCGCGCTGGTTGTCGCCGAACTCGCCGAACTGCAATTTGACGGTCTTGCCGTCCTGTTCGAGCCAGACCTGGTGCGCCTGAACGGCGGGAGCGGCACAGGCCAGGGCGAAGGAGGCGAGCAGGATTTTGTTCATGGATTCATTCTCTGATAAGGGGTGAGGTGAGAATTATAATGCGAATCATTCTCATTTTAAACCAACATTTTATCGGTACAGTTGTCGTGCCGGGCCGCGTGCCTTGATCGGGCCGGCAAGAGCGGCTCGATGTACAATCGCGGCTCGATCTTCCCGGCGCCTTCTATGCTCTCTCGTCGTTATTCCTTGCTGGCCTGCGCGGCCCTGTTCCTGGCCGCCTGCGGCAGTACCCCGACCCCGCCGCCGGCCGCGCCAGTTGCGCAGGCTGCGCCGCTTCCCCTGAAAAAAGTCCGTATCGGCCTGGCGCTCGGCGGCGGCGCTGCGCGTGGCTTCGCCCACATCGGCGTGATCAAGGCGCTCGAAGCGCAGGGCATCGTTCCCGAGATCGTGGTCGGCACCAGCGCGGGCTCGGTGGTCGGGGCGCTGTACGCATCGGGCCTGAATGGCTTCGCGCTGCAAAAGACGGCGCTGACGATGGACGAGGCGACGATTTCCGATTGGGCGCTGCCGCTGTTTTCCAAGTCGACCGGCCTGCTCAAGGGCGAGGCGCTGCAGAATTACGTCAACAAGGCGATCGGCGGGGTGCCGATGGAGCGCCTCAAGCTGCGCTTCGGCGCCGTCGCCACCGACCTCAAGACAGGCCAGCCGATCCTGTTCAGCCGCGGTAACACCGGCATGGCAGTGCGCGCCTCGTCGAGTGTGCCGAGCGTGTTCCAGCCAGTGGTGATCGGCGCCAAGACCTATGTCGACGGCGGCCTGGTGGCGCCGGTGCCGGTGCGCTTCGTGCGCGAGATGGGCGCCGACTTCATCATCGCGGTGAACATCTCGAGCGCCACCGAAGGCGCCGCCACCGCCAGTTCGCTCGACGTGTTGATGCAGACCTTCAGCATCATGGGCCAGCGCCTGAATCACTTCGAGTTGAAGGACGCCGACATCGTCATCACGCCGGCGCTGGGGAATATGGGTTCGGGCGACTTCAGCAGCCGCAATCTGGCGATCCTGGCCGGCGAGCAGGCCGCCGCCGCCGTCATGCCGCAACTCAAAGCCAAGCTGCGGCTCAAGCAGCAAGCACGTTAATTCAACAGGAAACCCATGCACACCAAACCCTACCTCACCCTGCAGGACGCCAAGACCATCGGCGCCGCCGCCGAAGCCGAAGCCGTCAACAATGGCTGGAACGTCTCGATCGCGATCGTCGACGATGGTGGCCACTTGCTGTGGCAGCAGCGCCTTGACGGCGCGCCGCCGGTGTCGGCCTATATTGCGCCGGCCAAGGCCAACACCGCCGCGCTGGGTCGGCGCGAATCGAAGGTGTACGAGGATGTGATCAACAACGGCCGCATGTCGTTCCTGAGCGCGCCGAAACTGGAAGGCATGCTCGAAGGCGGCGTGCCCGTCATCGTCGACGGTCATGTGATCGGCGCGGTCGGGGTGTCGGGCGTGAAGTCGGAGCAGGACGTGCAGATCGCGCGCGCCGGCATCGCCGCATTGACGCAGTGAGCGCTCAAGCCTGAGCACACCCGCCGTGCAAGGCGGCGGGAGCATGTTGCATTGCAAAGCAATGTTTCACTGAAGAAGTTTTAGCGGATGCCGAGCAGCCGCGCTATCCATGCGGGACGAAGATTGGGCCCCAAATGCGGCGATGCTGCATTGCCAGAGTACCCTGATACGCGCTATAATTCGGAAGTTTAACTAATTCAAACCTCAGCCGTAGCGCATACCACCATCCCTCATTCAACATGGCCTCCAACCCCCGGCGAGATGGTTTCTGCCCTGGTCGGTTGGATGTCGGTTTGACGTGGCGCAGCTACGGTAACTTTTTCGGGAGTTACCCTTGCCGCCATTTTTTTCTGGCTCAGCCGTCCCGGCCATCCTGGCCCTTGCCGACGGAACGATTTTCAAAGGCCATTCCATTGGCGCCACCGGTCACACGACCGGCGAAGTGGTGTTTAATACCGCGATCACTGGCTACCAGGAAATCCTTACCGACCCCAGCTACTCGCGCCAGATCGTCACCCTGACCTACCCGCACATCGGCAACTACGGCGTCAATCCGGCCGACGTCGAAGCGTCGAAAGTGCACGCCGCCGGCCTGATCATCCGTGACCTGCCGCTGCTGGCGTCGAACTTCCGCTCGACCCAATCGCTGGGCGACTATCTGAAGCAAGAAAACGTGGTCGCCATCGCCGGCATCGACACCCGCAAGCTGACCCGCATCCTGCGCGAAAAGGGCGCCCAGGCCGGCGCCATCCTGACCGGATCGCAAGGCGCCGAGCCGAATGAAGCGCAGGCGCTGGAACTGGCCCGCTCGTTCCCGGGCCTGTCGGGCATGGACCTGGCCAAGGTGGTGTCGGTGAAAGAATCGTACGTCTTCACCGAAACCGAATGGAAGCTCGGCGAAGGCTATGGCAAGCAAGAGAACCCCAAGTACCACGTGGTCGCCTTCGACTACGGCGTCAAACGCAACATCCTGCGCATGCTGGCCGAACGCGGCTGCAAGGTCACGGTGCTGCCGGCGCAAGCGACTGCCGCCGACGCGCTGGCGCTGAACCCGGACGGCATCTTCCTGGCCAACGGCCCGGGCGACCCGGAGCCGTGCGACTACGCCATCAAGGCTTCGCGTGAACTGATCGAGAAGGGCATTCCGACCTTCGGCATCTGCCTCGGTCACCAGATCATGGCGCTGGCTTCCGGTGCCAAGACCATGAAGATGAAGTTCGGCCACCACGGCGCCAACCATCCGGTGCAGGACCTCGATTCGAAGAAGGTGCTGATCACCTCGCAAAACCACGGTTTCGCGGTCGACCCGGACACGCTGCCAGAGAACTGCCGCGTGACCCACGTCTCGCTGTTCGACGGTTCGCTGCAGGGCTTCGAGCGCACCGACAAGCCGGCGTTCTGCTTCCAGGGCCACCCTGAAGCCTCGCCCGGCCCGACCGACGTCGCCTACCTGTTCGACCGTTTCATCAGCCTCATGCAAGCACCGGAGAAAAAGTAAATGCCTAAGCGTAGTGATATTAAAAGCATCCTGATCATCGGCGCGGGCCCGATCGTTATCGGCCAGGCCGTCGAATTCGACTACTCCGGCGCCCAAGCGTGCAAGGCCCTGCGTGAAGAAGGCTACAAGGTCATCCTGGTCAATTCGAACCCGGCGACCATCATGACCGACCCGGAAACGGCGGACGTGACCTACATCGAGCCGATCACCTGGAAGGTCGTCGAGCGCATCATCGAAAAAGAACGTCCTGACGCGATCCTGCCGACCATGGGCGGCCAGACGGCGCTCAACTGCGCGCTCGACCTGCACCGCGAAGGTGTGCTCGACAAGTACAAGGTGGAGCTCATCGGCGCCTCGCCGGAAGCGATCGACAAGGCCGAAGACCGCTCCAAGTTCAAGGACGCGATGACCAAGATCGGCCTCGGTTCGGCGCGTTCGGGCGTGGCCCATTCGATGGACGAAGCCTGGACCGTGCAGCGCGGGCTGGGCTTCCCGACCATCATCCGGCCGTCGTTTACGATGGGCGGCAGCGGTGGCGGCATCGCCTACAACGCCGAAGAATTCGAGCAGATCTGCAAGCGCGGCCTGGAAGCGTCGCCGACCAACGAACTCTTGATCGAAGAGTCGCTGCTGGGCTGGAAAGAGTATGAGATGGAGGTCGTGCGCGACAAGAACGACAACTGCATCATCATCTGCTCGATCGAAAACCTGGACCCGATGGGCGTGCACACCGGCGACTCGATCACCGTGGCGCCGGCGCAGACCCTGACCGACAAGGAATACCAGATCATGCGCAACGCGTCGATCGACGTGCTGCGCGAGATCGGCGTCGACACCGGCGGCTCGAACGTGCAGTTCTCGATCAACCCGGCCGACGGCCGCATGATCGTCATCGAGATGAATCCGCGCGTGTCGCGTTCGTCGGCGCTGGCCTCGAAAGCGACCGGCTTCCCGATCGCCAAGGTGGCGGCCAAGCTGGCCGTCGGCTTCACGCTCGACGAACTGCGCAACGACATCACCGGCGGCGCCACGCCAGCCTCGTTCGAGCCGTCGATCGACTACGTCGTGACCAAGATCCCGCGCTTCACGTTCGAGAAATTCCCGACCGCCGACAAGCACCTGACCACGCAGATGAAATCGGTGGGCGAAGTGATGGCCATGGGCCGCACCTTCCAGGAGTCGTTCCAGAAGGCGCTGCGCGGCCTTGAGGTCGGCGTCGACGGCCTGAATGAAAAGACGCGTGACCGCGAGAAGATCGAAGAAGAGCTGGGCGAGCCGGGTCCGGACCGCATCTGGTACGTGGGCGACGCGTTCGCGCAAGGCTTCACGCTCGATGAAGTGCACAACCTGACCAAGATCGACCCGTGGTTCCTGGTGCAGATCAAGGAGATCGTCGACATCGAACTGTGGCTCGAAACTCAAACCCTCGAGTCGCTCGACAAGGCGCTGCTGTACAAACTCAAGCAGAAGGGTTTCGCCGACCGCCGCCTGGCGTTCCTGATGAAGGCCACGCCAGAGGCGGTGCGCGCGCGCCGTCATGCGCTCGGCATTCGTCCGGTCTACAAGCGGGTCGACACCTGCGCCGCCGAATTCGCGACCGACACCGCCTACATGTACTCGACCTACGATGAAGAGTGCGAGTCGAATCCGACCGACAAGAAGAAGATCATGGTGCTGGGCGGCGGTCCTAACCGCATCGGCCAGGGCATCGAGTTCGATTACTGCTGCGTGCATGCGGCCCTGGCGATGCGCGAGGACGGCTACGAGACCATCATGGTCAACTGCAACCCCGAGACCGTGTCGACCGACTACGATACCTCGGACCGCCTGTACTTCGAGTCGCTTACGCTCGAAGACGTGCTCGAAATCGTGGAGCTCGAAAAGCCGGTCGGCGTGATCGTGCAGTACGGCGGCCAGACGCCCTTGAAGCTGGCGCTCGACCTGGAAGCGAATGGCGTGCCGATCATCGGCACCTCGCCCGACATGATCGACGCCGCCGAAGACCGCGAGCGCTTCCAGCAACTGCTGCAGCAGCTCGGCCTGCGCCAGCCGCCGAACCGCACCGCGCGCACCGAAGCCGAGGCCTTGACCCTGGCCCAGGAAATCGGTTACCCGCTGGTGGTGCGCCCGTCGTACGTGCTCGGTGGCCGCGCCATGGAAATCGTCCACGAGCAGCGCGACCTGGAGCGCTACATGCGTGAAGCGGTCAAGGTCTCGCACGATTCGCCAGTGCTGCTCGACCGGTTCCTGAACGACGCCATCGAAGTCGACGTCGACTGCATCTCGGACGGTGAAGCCACCTTCATCGGCGGCGTGATGGAACACATCGAGCAAGCCGGCGTGCACTCGGGCGACTCGGCCTGCTCGCTGCCGCCGTATTCGCTGTCGCAGGCGACCATCGATGAACTCAAGCGCCAGACCTCGCTGATGGCCAAGGCACTGGGCGTGGTCGGTCTGATGAACGTGCAGTTCGCGATCCAGCAGAACGAAGAAAACGGCCAGACGCTCGATACCGTGTACGTGCTCGAAGTGAACCCGCGCGCCTCGCGCACGGTGCCGTTCGTGTCGAAGGCGACCGGCCTGCAGCTGGCAAAAATCGCTGCGCGCTGCATGGTCGGCCAGAGCCTGGCCAGCCAGGGCATCACGCACGAGGTGATCCCGCCGTTCTACAGCGTCAAGGAAGTCGTGTTCCCGTTCGTGAAGTTCCCGGGCGTCGATACCATCCTGGGACCAGAGATGAAGTCGACCGGTGAAGTGATGGGCGTCGGTACCTCGTTCGGTGAAGCGTTCGTCAAGGCGCAACTGGCCGCTGGCGTGACGCTGCCCAAATCGGGCACCGTGTTCCTGTCGGTGAAGGGTTCGGACAAGCCGCGCGCCGTGGCCGTGGCGCGCGATCTGGTCGGGCTGGGCTTTACCCTGGTTGCGACCAAGGGCACTGCCGCCGTGATCAGCGCTGCCGGCCTGCCGGTGCGCGCCGTGAACAAGGTGCTCGAAGGCCGTCCGCACATCGTCGACATGATCAAGAACCACGAGATCGTCATGGTCGTCAATACGGTCGAGGAAAAGCGCAGCGCAGTGAACGATTCGCGCACCATCCGCACCTCGGCACTGGCCTCGCGCGTGGTGACCTTCACCACCATCTTCGGCGCCGAAGCGGCGATCGAGGGCATGCGTCACATCGACGAACTGCGCGTGTACGATTTACAAGGTCTTCATAAAACCTTACACTAAGCACTCGTAGTACCCGTCGTACCCATCAACCACAGAGTTCGCGCGGCCCTGGCGCCGCGTGACTCTGTGGTTTTCGCTTTACTGCGCAGCGTTCGGCAATTGTCGAGCGAGCCGACCGAGGGCAGAATGGGTACGCTTGATTTCAACTAACGCAGAGAACCATGAACACTCCATTGACCAAATTCGGCGCGGAACTCCTGAAGGAAGAGCTGCACCAGCTCAAGACCAAGGAGCGCCGCATCGTGATCGATGCGATCGCCGAGGCGCGTTCGCATGGCGACCTGTCCGAGAATGCCGAGTACGACGCCGCCAAGGAACGCCAGGCCTTCGTCGAAGGCCGCATCGCCGAACTCGAAGGCAAGCTGAGCACCTCGCAGGTGATCGACCCGTCGACCCTGGACGCCGAAGGGCGCGTCGTGTTCGGCGCCACCGTCGACCTGGAAGACCTGGAAAGCGGCCAGAAAGTCACCTACCAGATCGTCGGCATGGACGAGGCCGACCTGAAAATGAACAAGGTGTCGGTGACCTCGCCGATCGCGCGCGCACTGATCGGCAAGTACGCCGAAGACGTGGTCGAAGTGCAGGCCCCGTCGGGTCCGCGCGAATACGAAATCCTCGAAGTGCGCTACATCTGATGACGCAGGGCGCAGCCACGACCACTGGCGCCGGCGCGCGCCTGGCGGCGGCGCGCCTGCTGGTGGCGGCGCTGTGGGCCGGCAGCCTGTGGGCGCTCGGCTACATCGCGGCGCCGGCGGCGTTTGCAGTGCTGGGCAGCGCCCAGGCGGGCGACCTGGTGGCGGTGCTGCTGAGCCGCCAGGCCTGGCTGTCGATCGCCTGCGCCTTGCTGCTGTTCGTGCTGCTGCGGCGCTCGACCGACCTGGCGCCGGCGCGCCAGCGCTTCCTGAACCTGCTGGTGCTGGCCATGCTGGCCTGCACGCTGGTGATCTTTGTCGGCCTGCAGCCGGCGATGGCGCAGCTGCGTGAGCTGGCCGGGGAGGGTGGTGTGCGCGCCTCGCCGTACTGGACCCGGTTCGCGGTCATGCATGGCGTCTCGCAGCTGTTTCATATCGTCCAGAGCGTGCTCGGGGCCTGGCTGCTGGTCAGGCTGCGCTGAATCCTTTCAGGCGCTCGATGGACGTAAAAAAACCGGGTCGCCCCGGTTTTTTGATCACTTGTTCAGCGAACTTTTCTTGGAACTGGTCTGACGCGGCTTGGCGCGCTTGATGTTGCCGCCGGCAGTAACGCGCTCGTTACCCTTGAGCATGACCTTGGTCACGCTTGGCTTCTTGGTGCCGCTGGCGCTGGCCTTGACGATGGTGACTTCGCGCATGCCCGGACCCGACTTGCCGCTGCGTTCCTTGACCGCTTCTTTCTTCGGACGATACAGCACCAGCAGTTTGCCGATGTGTTGCACCGGCGCCGCTTCCAGGTCGTTGCAGATCTGCTCGTACATGGCGACGCGTGCTTCACGGTCGTCGCCAAACACGCGCACCTTGATCAGGCCGTGCGCATCGAGGCTGGCGGCGATTTCCTTGACCACGGATTCGGTGAGGCCGGCTTCGCCGATCATGACGACTGGGTTGAGCCCGTGGGCTTCTGCACGCAGAGCGCTGCGCTCGGCCGGTGTGAGTTTGATCATAATAATTTTTGACTTACCTATAAAAGCAGTATTCTACGCGAATGGCCAAGAACAAATTAAACAAAAACTGGTTGCATGACCACATTAACGATCCGTATGTCAAACTGGCGCAGAAAGAGGGCTACCGCGCTCGCGCCGCCTACAAGCTGAAAGAAATCGACGAAGCCGAAAAACTCATCAAGCCGGGCCAGACTATTGTCGACCTCGGTTGCACCCCCGGCAGCTGGGCCCAGTACACGCGGCGCAAGCTGGCCGGCGCCGCCGACGGCGGCATCCATGGCACCATCATCGGCCTCGACATTCTGCCGATGGAGCCGGTGGCTGACGTTCATTATATTCAGGGCGACTTCCGCGAGGAAGAAGTGCTGGACCAGCTCGACGTTGTGCTGGCCGGGCGTAAGGTCGACGTGGTGCTGTCCGATATGGCGCCGAATCTGTCGGGAATCGGCCACGCCGACGCGGCGCGGATGGAACATTTGATCGATCTGGCGATCGAATTTTCACAAGTGCATTTGAAACCCGGCGGCGCATTGCTGGTTAAATGTTTTAAAGACATGGGCTTTACCCAAATGCTGGAGAAATTCCGCACCGAATTCAAGACCGTGAAACAAGTCAAGCCGAAGGCCAGCCGCGATAAATCGTCCGAGATCTTCCTGCTCGGCCGTGGCCTGAAAAACCCGAGCGAGCGGCACGAACCCGAAAATGCTTGATTCGAAGGTGGGATCTACCCTTGAAATCCCCGGGCGCGGCCACACATCAGCCCCGTGATCATCGCTTTACGGCAGTATTTGCGGTAAATATTGTCGGTAGCGATGGCAATAAATGTATTTCTGACACCATCGCAGCGCTTGCGTGGCAGCGTCGGCTTATTACGAGTAAAATCAGACGTCTGAAATCGGTAGAGATGCACATCGCATCGGAGGAGTTTTCGTGAATAATATGTTTTCCAAATCCGCCATCTGGGTGGTCGTCGCGCTGCTGTTGTTCATGCTGTTCAAGCAGTTCGACACCCACAGCGTCGCCGGCGGCAGCAAGACCATCGCTTATTCCGAGCTGCTCGATGAAGTGAAGGCGCGCCGCATCAAGGAAGTCCTGATCGAAGGTCAGAACATCACGGCGGTCAAGGCCGACGACACCCGGGTGCGCGCCACCGCCACCATCCTCGACCGCGGCCTGATCGGCGACCTGCGCGAGAACGGCGTGCGCTTCGATGTCAAGCCGCCTGAAGAGCCAGGTTTCCTGCAGCAAGTGTTCATCTCGTGGTTCCCGATGCTGTTGCTGATCGGCGTGTGGGTGTTCTTCATGCGCCAGATGCAGGGCGGCGGCAAGGGCGGCGCATTCTCCTTCGGTAAGTCGAAGGCGCGCATGCTCGATGAAACCAACAACACCGTCACCTTCACCGACGTCGCCGGTTGCGACGAGGCGAAGGAAGAAGTGTCCGAGATCGTCGACTTCCTGCGCGACCCGACCAAGTTCCAGAAACTGGGCGGCCGTATTCCACGCGGCGTGCTGATGGTCGGTCCTCCGGGCACCGGTAAAACCCTGCTGGCGCGCGCCATCGCCGGCGAAGCCAAGGTGCCGTTCTTCTCGATCTCGGGTTCCGACTTCGTCGAGATGTTCGTCGGCGTCGGCGCCAGCCGCGTACGTGACATGTTCGAGAATGCCAAGAAGCATTCGCCATGCATCATCTTCATCGATGAGATCGACGCCGTCGGTCGTCATCGCGGCGCCGGCATGGGCGGCGGCAACGACGAACGCGAACAGACGCTGAACCAGCTGCTGGTCGAAATGGACGGCTTTGAAGCGCAATCGGGCGTGATCGTGATTGCCGCCACCAACCGCGCCGACGTGCTCGATAAAGCGCTGCTGCGTCCGGGTCGTTTCGACCGTCAGGTGATGGTCGGCCTGCCGGACATCCGCGGTCGCGAACAGATCCTGAACGTGCACATGCGTAAAGTGCCAATCGGCACCGACGTGAAAGCCGACATCCTGGCGCGCGGCACCCCGGGCTTCTCGGGCGCCGACCTGGCCAACCTGGTCAATGAAGCGGCGCTGTTCGCAGCCCGCCGCAGCAAGCGCCTGGTCGAGATGATCGATTTCGAAGACGCCAAGGACAAGATCTACATGGGTCCGGAGCGCAAGTCGATGGTCATCCGCGAGGAAGAACGCCGCAACACCGCCTACCACGAGTCGGGCCACGCGGTCGTCGCCAAGCTGCTGCCGAAGGCCGATCCTGTGCACAAGGTCACGATCATGCCGCGTGGTTTCGCGCTCGGCCTGACCTGGCAACTGCCTGAGCACGATGCGCTGTCCGGCTACAAAGACAAGATGCTCGAAGAAATTTCGATCCTGTTCGGTGGCCGTATCGCGGAAGAGATCTTTGTCGGCCAGATGTCGACCGGTGCTTCGAACGACTTCTCGCGTGCCACCAAGCTGGCGCGCTCGATGGTGACCCGCTTCGGCATGTCCGAAAGCATGGGCGTGATGGTGTACGAGGACAGCGAAAACGAAGGCTTCTTCGGCGGCGCCACGAAGACCATCTCGGAGGCGACGCAGCAGAAGGTGGATGCCGAAATCCGCACCATCCTCGACACGCAATACGCGTTGGCGCGCCGTCTGCTCGAAGAAAACCGCGACAAGGTCGAGATGATGACCAAGGCGCTGCTCGACTGGGAAACCATCGACAACGAGCAGATCAACGACATCATGGCCGGCCACGAGCCGCGCCAGCCGAAGACGGTATTGACCAAGCGCACGCCCCCTGGCGACAGCGGCCCTGGCGGTGTGGCGCCGAATGCCACCGCACCGGCCTGACGCTGTCTGAATCAATCGAAAGGCACCCGTCAGGGTGCCTTTTTTCGTTTACTGTTCTCTTGCCGCCCAGCCCATGAACCAGCAACTCCAATGCGGCCGTTTCAGTTTCGATCTGAGCGGTCCTGACTCTCTTCGCCCGGTCGTGATGGGCATTCTGAACGTGACGCCGGATTCGTTCTCGGACGGCGGTCGCTACCAGGGGCTCGAATTCGCGCTCGGCCACGCCGAGGACATGGTCGGCGCCGGCGCCACCATGATCGATATCGGCGGTGAGTCGACCCGCCCCGGGGCGCCGGGCGTGCCGCTCGAGGAAGAACTGGCGCGCGTGATGCCGGCGCTGTACGCGCTCAAGACGCTCGATGTGGCGCTGTCGGTCGACACCTGCAAGCCGCAGGTGATGCGTGAAGCGCTGATCGCCGGCGCCGACATGATCAATGACATCAACGGTTTTCGCGCACCCGGCGCGCTGCAGGCGGTGCTCGACAGCGACTGCGGCCTGTGCGTGATGCACATGCAGGCCACGCCCGAGACCATGCAGCAGGCGCCGCAGTACGGCGACGTGGTGGGAGAGGTGATCGCGTTCCTGCGGGAACGCGTCGATGCCATGACTGCGGCCGGCATCGAGCGCGCGCGCATCTGTGTCGATCCTGGCTTCGGCTTCGGCAAGACTGTCGAGCACAATTATGCTTTACTGCAGGGCTTGCGCCGCATGCGTGACGAACTCGCGTTGCCGGTACTTGCCGGCATGTCGAGAAAGTCGATGATCGGCGCCGTCACCGGGCGCCCGCTCGAGGCTAGAATGCCGGGAAGCATCGGTGCGGCGTTGGCTGCGGTAGCGCATGGCGCTAGAATCGTGCGTGTGCATGATGTGGCAGAGACCGTCGATGCCCTGAAGGTGTGGCATGCGGCGATGCATCCGGGCGCCACCACGAGCGCTGCAACAACCATTTGAAATTTTAAGAAAGAGAACAAGATGGCACGCAAATATTTCGGAACCGACGGCATCCGTGGCCTGGTAGGTGTTGCACCAATTACGCCCGAGTTCGTCATGCGCCTCGGCTACGCTGCCGGGTCCGTATTGGCCAAGGGCGCCAAGTCGAGCAGCGGCCGTCCCGTGGTCCTGATCGGCAAGGACACGCGCATCTCGGGCTACATGCTCGAGGCTGCACTCGAAGCCGGCTTCTCGGCTGCCGGCGTGGATGTGATGCTGGCCGGCCCGATGCCGACCCCGGCCATCGCCTACCTGACCCGCGCACTGCGCCTGCAGGCTGGCGTCGTGATCTCGGCGTCGCACAATCCATTCCAGGACAACGGTATCAAGTTCTTCTCGCGCCACGGCACCAAGCTGCCAGACGCGATGGAGCTTGAGATCGAAGAGGCGATCGACCAGCCGATGGGCTGCGTCGCATCCGACAAGCTGGGCCGCGCCAGCCGCCTGCGCGACGCCCAGGGCCGCTACATCGAATTCTGCAAGAGCACCTTCCCCAACGAACTCGACCTGCGTGGCCTGAAGATCGTGGTCGACAGCGCCAACGGCGCCGCCTACAACATCGCGCCGCACGTGTTCCACGAACTGGGCGCGGAAGTGATCTCGATCGGCGCCACGCCTGACGGCTTCAACATCAACGCCGGCTTCGGCGCCACCGCGCCCAAGGCGCTGTCCGAAGCGGTGGTGGCCAACAAGGCCGACCTCGGCATCGCGCTCGACGGCGACGCCGACCGCCTGATCATGGTCGATGCGGCGGGGCGCGTGTACAACGGCGACGAGCTGCTGTACGTGATGGTGCGCGACCGCATGAGCACCGGCCCGGTGGCTGGCGCGGTGGGCACCCTGATGACGAATATGGCGCTCGAAGTGGCGTTCAAGGAAATGGGGATCGGTTTCGCGCGCGCCAAGGTGGGCGACCGCTACGTGCTCGAAGTGATGAACGAGCGCGGCTGGCTGCTCGGCGGCGAAGGCTCGGGCCACCTGCTGGCGCTGGACAAGCACACCACCGGCGACGGCATCGTTTCGGCGCTACAGGTGTTGTCGGCGCTCCAGCGTGGCAACAAGTCGCTGGCCGAGTGCTGCGCCGAACTGACCCTGTTCCCGCAGACGCTGATCAACAAGAAAGTGGCGCCGGGCTTCGACTGGACCCAGGAGCCGGCTATGGTCGCCGAGAAAGAAGCGGTCGAGCGCGAGTTGGGCAACAACGGGCGGGTGCTGATTCGCGCCTCGGGCACCGAACCGTTGATTCGCGTGATGGTCGAGGCCAGGGAAGCGCAATTGGCTGAAAGCATGGCGCGCCGCATTGCCGACAAGCTGGCGGCCTGACGCCGGCCCGGTTCAGCGCACCGGCCCGTGCTGGAGCGCGAAATCGTGCTGCTTGCTGCTTGTGGTGCATTGACGCACGGCGCCTGGCAGCATATAATTCTGCCTACGGAGTGTAGCGCAGCCCGGTAGCGCACCTGGTTTGGGACCAGGGGGTCCAAGGTTCGAATCCTTGTACTCCGACCACAATTTTGATGACGGGCTGTCTTTGACAGCCCGTTTTCTATTTGTGGGCACAGTTCTTCGCGTCATGAGCGCGTCATTTCATGCACTGCCCATAGCTCAGTTTGATAGAGCATCAGCCTTCTAAGCTGAGGGTCGCTGGTTCGAACCCAGCTGGGCAGGCCACACCTTTCTTTCTTCGTTTTCTTACATTGCCACGTCGAGCAAGCTCTCCGGCTGCGCCCACGCGTTGAGTGCGCGGCGCAGCAGACGGCGTTCGCGGTGATCGATCACGCTGTCGGCTCGGGCAATGTCCAGCATGCCCTTCAAGACGGTGGCGCGCAGCGCCGGATCCTGCACTTCGGCCAGCATGCGGTCGATCGTCTCTGGCTCGATGTCGACCATGCCCGGCTCGCGATTGCAACTGGTTGCCAACAAATCCTTGCACAGCTCGCCAGCGGTTTCGTCGAACGTGTCTTCACTGACCTGCAATACCTCAAGCAGCCTGCTGCGGTGCAGGGTTTTCAACTCTTGTGGGGCCAGGCGGCCATCGGCGATCATGGCCAGGGCCAGCAGGCGGCTCATGGCTTTGGGGCTATTGGTCGGGTAACTTCGCATTGCTTCCTCACTTCAAATCAACTGGAGTCATCAATATACGAGTGTGGAATGCGAAAGTAAAATCGAATAATCTTTGTTCTCGATCAGGTATTTTGGATGTATTGATCGATCTTGGGGCCAGTCGGGCGTTCACATGCAGAGCGTCGCGAGAACTGGCGCCGTGCTGGACTTGCTGAGCCGAACATCCGACCAGGTCAGAACGGCACTTCGCGCGTGTCCGGCGGCGCAACGTCGAGGTCGACCTCGTGGGTCGCCACATTCGCCAGGTCGATATCGGCCAGCAGGGGCGCACTGTCGAAGCTCGCGTAGGCGCGCCGCTCGGTTGCGCTCGATGACACCAGCATGACTGGCAGGCCAGGAAAGTAGGGCGACAGCCGCGCCAGCAGGACGTCGCCGGCACCGGCTAGCACCAGATGCGACGGGACGAAGGCAAGCCCAAGACGCACGCCGCGCGCGCTGACGATGCCGGCGCGCAGCTTCAAATGCGGTCGCTTTCCTTGCGCACGACGCGCCCGATGACGATGCATTCGCCGCCCTGGCACAGCTTGCGATGGTACTTGCCGCTGTCGACATTGTCCGACGTGAGCCACCACTGTCCGGCGTCGCGCGACAGACGCTTGACCACTGCTTCGCCCTCGTAGTTGAACGCGTACACGGCGCCATCGACGAGCTTGGTATCCAGGGTATTGATGACCACGATGTCGCCCGCATACAGCGACGGCTCCATGCTCTCGCCCTTGACGAAGATCGCGATCAGGTGTGTCGGACTGTACTGATGCCGCTCGAGCCAGGTGCGGCGCATGCCGAGCGTGCCGCCATCGCGCCGTTCCGGTTCGGTCTGGTAGCCGGTGATGCCGGCCGACAGGCGCAGCTTGACCATCGGGATCTGCACGAAACCGTCGTCGTCGTGCTCGGCGCTGACGATGCGCAGGGCGCCGGGCAGCTCTGGCTCGGTCGCCTCAGCCCATGGCTTGCCGGACATCGGCGCCAGGATATCGGATGGCAGGCTGCGCCCGGTGACCCTGGCGATGGCCAGCAGCTGCCTCAGGTTGGGGCTGTGCTTTTCGTTTTCCCAGTGCGAGATATTGGCCTTGGTGTGACCGCGCTCGGTGCCCAGCTCAAGCGCCAGCCGCGCGCCCAGGGCCGCCCCCGACAGCCCCGCCGCCGTACGTGCATCGCGCACCCATCCAGCAATCATCGTTTGAAGTTCCATGTCGCTATGGTATAGGAAAGCTATACAACTTTGTATAGTTTTTCTTGACTGAGTCGGTTTAGTTTTTCTATACTTTGTTGTCGGTGTTGAGGTAACGCATACCGTAATTGCTGAATTTATGCTGGCCGTTCAGAAAACAAGGAGACGCAGTGTTCAACAAACCATTTACCCTGTTCGGCGCGGGGGGCTACCTTGGCAGCGCCATCGCCGTCTGTGATCAATTGACCCTGGCCGATGTGAGTATCCTGGTCGGGATCGTCACTGCGCTCCTGAGTTCGATCGTGAATCTGCTCTATACCTGGCGCAAGGACCGGCGTGAGCAGCGCGCCAGCGATCTGGCTGCTGCGCGGATTGAGAAAGAACGCGAACCCGGCTGATTGCGGGCGCAGCGGCAGGCGCCCGGATGCGCCTTGGCTGTACAATAACGGCCCCGACCGCCAACGATTCCGGAGCCCGCCCAGCCATGGTATTTCTGAATGTTCCCTATGCCGAAAAGGATGCCGCCAAAACCCTTGGCGCGCGCTGGAACCCGACCAAACGCCGCTGGTATGTGCCGGACGGCGTCGCCAACGAGCCGTTCGCCAAGTGGATCGACGGCGCCGCCATCGAGGCCAAGGCCGCCGCCGCTGGCGCAGCGCCGGTCCGCGCCGGGCGGGTCGACAGTTATCAGGGCAAGACCGTCACCGGCGCCAATTACGTCGAACTGGAACACGATTGCAGCCCGTTCGAGCCATGTCCCGTGTGCGCCGAACAACTGGCCGGTACGCCCTGGATGCAGGCGCAGGCTGGCTTGCATGCCGTGCTCGCCGGCCTGTCCGGCGCCCCAGGCAAGCGAACGCCGGCGGCCAAAACTTCGTGATAGCGTTTGGGCAGGGCGCTCAGGATGCTGCGCCCGATTCTGGAGACTGCCCATGCGCCTTGCCCGTCTGCTCGCTGTCTGCGCCATCGTTGCCAGTGCCGCCGGCCTGATCGGCCCTCAGCACGATGCATTCGCCCAACCACCCGCGCCGCCCGAGGCTGGGCGCGTGTTCGCGTTGCAGTTGCCGGCGAGCGAGGCGCCGGTCGACAGCGCGACGGGGGACGTGCAGTTTATTGGCACCGCCACTGTGCTGATCCGCTACCAGGGCTTCACCATCCTGACCGATCCGAATTTCCTGCACAAGGGCGAGCATGTGCACCTGGGCTACGGATTGACGTCCGAACGCCAGACCAATCCGGCCATCGCCTTTGACCAGCTGCCGCCGATCGACCTGGTGCTGCTGTCGCATTTTCACGGCGACCATTTCGATCAGCTGGTGCAGAAGCGGCTCGACCGCGCGCTGCCGATCGTCACTACGCCCCAGGCCGCCGCCGCGCTCGAGAAGCTCGGCTTCACCCGGGTCACTGGCCTGAAACCATGGGATCGGCTGGACGTCAGCAAGGGAGAGCAGCGCCTGCGCCTGACCGCGACACCGGGCCGCCACGGGCCTGCGGGCGTGGCGGCGCTGTTGCCCAAAGTGATGGGCACGGTGCTCGATTTCGGCGCCGCTACGGCGCGGCCGGATTACCGCATGTACATCAGTGGCGACACCCTGGTGATCGACGACATCAAGCAGGTACCGCAGCGCTTCCCCGGCATCGACCTGGCGCTGCTGCATCTGGGCGGCACCCGCATCCTGGGCGTGGTCAAGGTGACGATGGACGGCAAGGATGGCGTGCGCATGATGCAGGTGGTGCGACCGCGCAAGACGATCCCGATTCACTACAACGATTACGACGTGTTCAAGTCGCCGCTGGAAGACTTCGCGCGCGAAGTCAAGGCGGCCGGACTGGATCGCGACGTGGTGTATCTGGCGCACGGCGAAACCTACAGTTTCACGCCAGGCAAGCGCTGACTTGCCTCACCAGCCGTGTCCTGGCGCATGGCGCCTGGAGCGCGGCAGCGAGGGCACCTCGCTTTCGGACCGGGTAAACGCTAAGATGCCGGCTTGATAATTGATCAAGTACGACATGCCCCCAGCGCCCGCACGCAGCCGATCCGCTGCAACGATTCGCAGCGACCGTCGCCTCGGCATCGGCATCGGCATCGCGCTATCGCTGCTGCTGCATGGGCTGCTGCTGTCGCTGCAATTGGGCGTGCCGGGGTTGGACCCTGGCAGTGGCGGCCCGATCGCCGTGACGCTGGCGCCGCCGGTTGCGCGCTCGACAACGACTGCGACCACGACCACAACCACGACCACGCCGGCAGTTGAGCGGCCACCCGAATCGGCCCCTGAGCCGTTACCGCCTTCCGTGAGCCCTGCGCCGGTAGCGGCGCCGACTTCGCCGCCGCTGCCGCAGCAGGTGCGCGGCCTGCGTCTGGTGGATCGGCCACCCGCACCGCCGCCGCCCGAGATCGTCAAGCCGGCAAACCCGCAGGCAGGGCCCAGGCCGGCACCGCCGGTCAGGATCAAGCCTCGCCTGCGCCGAATTGCGCCGCCCGTGATCGTGGCAGCGCCGAATCCGGTATCCGAATTCACCCTGCCGCTGCCTGAAGTGGCACCGGGGCCGGAGCTGGCGCAACAGGCGGCGCCCGACGCGGCGCTATCGACGCTCGAGACAACTGCCGAAAGCGCAGACCAAGAGGCAGAGGCGTCGGCCCGGCTGGCAGTCGAACATCAGCGCTTGCGTGAGATCGAGCAGGCGCAAGATCAAGAACGGATCGCGCAGCAACAACACGCGGCTGATGATGCGCGCAAGGCAGCCGAGCTCGAAGCGCAGCAACTGGTTCGTCAGCGAGACGAACAACGCCTGGTCGACGAACAGGCGCTGCTGGTGCGCCAGGACGAAGCGCGGCAGGCACAGGATGCGGCGGCGGCGGCGGCGGCGCGCGCAAACGCGGAACTGATGCGCCAGCGCGAAGCAGACGACCTGGCGGCGCGACAATTGGCCGAGCAACGCCAGACCGAGCAGCGCCAGGCCGAGCAGGCGGCTCTGCAGGCGCAAGCTGATGCGCAACTACGCGAGCAACGACGCGAACAACAACGCGAACAACAACGCGAGCAGGAGCAGTCCGAACGGCAGCGCATCGAGGCGCAGCGCATGGCGCAAGAACAGGCGCAGCGCCAGCGCCTTGAACTATTGAATCAGCGTCGTCTGGCGCAGGAGCGTGCCAGCGCCGAGCAGCTGGCCCAGCAGCAGGCCCGCCAGCAGGCAGACGAGGCCGCCCGCAGCGCCGCTGCCGAGCGCCTGCAGGCGCAAGGTCCGGGGCTTGCGCCTGGCAGCGTTCAGCCCGGCGCTGCCGGCGTCGGCGCTGGCGCCGGTGACGTTGGGCCTGGATCGGGCAGCGCTGCGGGTGAGCGCTCGCGGCCCGATTCGTTCGCCGGCATTCCCGGCAGCCGGGCGCGCGAGTTGCTGCGCGGCCTGACCATTCCTGGCGCCATGGCGCCGGCACCGGCGCGCGATCGGGGCGATCCGCGCCGCGTGGTGGCCGATGGCGGCGAGCGCGACGCGCCGCTGCGCCTGTATGTCGACAGCGTGCGCCAGAAACTCGAACGCAACGCCGTGCTGGGCGGCGCGCGGCTGACGCTGCGCGATGTGCGCATCGATCCGCTGGTCAGCCTGGCGCTGCGCAGCGACGGCAGCGTCGACGACGTGACCATCGTGCGTTCCAGCGGCAGGGCGGATGTGGACGACGCGGTGCGCCGCTTCGTGCAGCTCAACGCGCGCTATTCGGCGTTCCCGCCGAACGTCGCCGCACGCTTCGACGTCATCGAGATCCGCCGCATCTGGCGCTTCACCGACAGCCTCAAGCTGGTCGAAGAAATGCGCTGACGCATCGTGCACGCGGCCGCCGGCCGCGCCCCGTTGCCCGATTGCCTTTTGACGCGCTGCAAAGCCAAGCCCGATAGACGCCGTACTCTGGACTGCATCGTTCAGCTACTTCGACTATTTTTGATAGGCAACAATCATGGCTTTGTTTCCAGCACTTGCATTCCTCCCGGCGTGCCGCAGTGGCGCCTGCCATATATGGCCCGGCATTGCCGGGCTGGCGCCGAAGTTGGCGTTGATGCTGGCGCTGCTATTGGTGCTGGCCCTGACCGGCTGCGCCAGTGGCTCCGGCATGGGCTTCGGCGAGGCGGCCCGTTCGGGCGACGGCAACGCATCCGCGCCACCAACCGAGCTCATTACCGACAAGCTGATCGCCAGCGAACGCCAGGCCAGCGCGGCGGCGGCCAGGCAAGACCTGTCGCCACTGTTCGCGTCGCAACCGCCGCCTTATACCATCGGGCGCGGGGACATCCTGTCGATCGTGGTCTGGGATCATCCCGAGCTCGCGGCCGGCGGCATGACAATGGCCACGTCGGCCGCCGACGCGGGGGTGGTCCAGCCCAACGTCACGCCGCCCGGCTTCGCCGTGGATCACCAGGGCCGTATCCAGTTCCCGCTGGCCGGCCTGCTGTCGCTCGAGGGCATGACCGAAGAACAGGCGCGCGCGCTGCTCACCAAGAAGCTGGCGCGCTACATCGCCAATCCGAACCTCACCCTGCGCGTGCAGGCTTACCGCAGCCGCCGCGTGTACGTCGACGGCGAGGTGCGCACCCCCGGCCTGCAGGCCATCGACGACATCCCGATGACGCTGGTCGAGGCAATCAACCGCGCCGGTGGCATGCAGCCCTCGGCTGACCAGAGCCGCATCATGATCGAGCGCGGCGACGCTCGCTACAGCGTCAATATGCGCGAACTGGTGCAGAAGGGCGTCAACCCGGGCACCATCCTGCTGGCGCACGGCGACGTGGTGCGGGTCCATTCGCGTGACGAAAGCAAGGTGTTCGTCTCGGGCGAGGTGATTACCCCGCGCGCGCTGACCATGCATAACGGCCGGCTGACGCTGAACGAGGCGCTGGGCGAAACCGGCGGCATCAGTCCGCTCAGCGGCGATGCGCGCCAGGTCTACGTGGTGCGCAAGACCGCTGAACGCACTCGCGTGTTCCGGCTCGATGCGCGTGATTCCGGCGCGCTGGCCATGGCCGAAACGTTCGAGCTGCGACCGAAAGACGTGGTGTATGTGGCCGCGTCGCCGCTGGCCAACTGGAACCGCAACTTGAGCCTCATCCTGCCCGGCGCACTGACGAGTGCCGTCGGCGTGACGAATCGGCCCTGAACCCCGGGCAGCACCAGCATGCGCGAATAAGCACCAGCAAATGCCAGCAAGTGCATCCGAGCGTCCGCGAGCAACAAGGCGCGTCGATCCGCACACCAGAACGGGCCTGAACCGGAGGATATCAGCATGACCAGTACGCACGACGCGCATTCGCTCACGCAGGTAGCGCACAGCCCGCCGGTGCTGTCGGTACCATTCGATCCGCGCCCGGCCGAGCCGCTGCCGGAAGAATCCGACGTCGACCTGAAAGGCTACCTGAACACCTTGTACGATAGCCGCTGGCTGATCGGCAGCATCACCGCCGTCATCACCTTGCTGGCGGTGCTGTACGCGCTGGTGGCAAACCCGGTGTACGAGGCCAATCTGATGATCCACGTCGAGGAAGAGAGTCCGAATGCCTCGAAAAACATCCTGAGCGAAGCGTCGTCGCTGTTCGAAACCAAGAAAGCGGCCATTGCTGAAATGGAATTGCTGCGCTCGCGCATGGTCATCGCGCGCGCCGTCGACAATCTGCAGTTATATGTCGAGGTGCAGCCGAACTACTTCCCGGTACTGGGTTCCTGGCTGGCCGGCCAGAATGGCGATGCACTGTCCAGCCCCGGCCTGTTTGGCTATGGTGGCTTCGTGTGGGGCGCAGAGCGTGCCGAGGTGTCGGTATTCGAAGTGCCTGACAACTGGCTCAATCGCGAGTTCGTGATCACTGCGCGCGCCGGCAACAGCTACCGATTTTCGGGAGGAGGTCAACACATTGCATTCGACGCAAGCGTCGGCCAGCGCTACCGCGTACGCACGCCAGACGGGATCGTCGAGATCAAGCTCGACCGCCTGCTGGGCAAGCCCGGCGCGCGCTTCAAGATCAAGCGCAAATCGCGCCTCGGCACCATCGAGGCGGTCCAGCGCGCGATGGTGATCACCGAACAGGGCAAGCAGTCGGGTGTGATCGAAGTCAGGCTGCAAGGCCAGAACGCCAAACGCATCAACGCCTTGCTGAGCGAGATCGGAAGCGAATACATGCGCCAGAACCTGGCGCGCAAGACCGAGGAAGCCGAGAAATCGCTGGCTTTCCTCAACCAGCAGCTACCGATCCTGAAGCGCCAGCTCGAACAGTCCGAAGACCGCTACAACGGGTTTCGCAATACCCACGGCACCGTCGACCTGCGCGAGGAAGCGCGCATGAGCCTGGCCCAGGCTGCGGCCGCGCGCGCGCGCCGCCTGGAGCTGACGCAGAAGAAAGCCGAATTGCTGGCGCGTTTCACCGAAGACCATCCTGTGGTGGCTGCGATCAATCGCCAGCGGCGCGAAGTCGACGCCGAAGTCGAATCGATCGCGGCCCGCATCCGCACGCTGCCGGCGATGGAGCAAGATGAAGCGCGTTTGACACGCGACATCAAGGTCAACACCGACCTCTACACTGCACTGTCGAACACGGCCCAGCAGCTGCGCCTTATTTCGGTCGGGCGCGTCAGCAATGTGCGTCTGGTCGATGCACCGATCGCGCCGGAACGCCCGATCAAACCCAATCGCCCGCTGATCGTGGCGCTGGCCGTTGTCACCGGCCTGTTCCTCGGCACGCTGATTGCCTTTACTCGCAAGGCCATGCGTGGCGGCATTGACGATCCGGCCAAGATCGAACGCCTGCTGCGGGCGCGTGTCGTGTATGCATCGATTCCCCATAGCGCCAACCAGGACCGCTTGACGCGCAGGGTAAAGCCAGACCGTGCGCTGCCATTGCTGGCCCGGATCCTGCCGGAAGACCCGGCCGTCGAGAGCCTGCGCAGCTTCCGCGCTGCGCTGCGTTTCTCGATGCCGCACTTCAAAAATAACGTGGTGATGGTGGCGGGCCCCACGCGCGGACTCGGCAAGTCGTTTATCAGCGCCAACCTCGCGGCGGTGATGGCCGCGAGCGGGTTGCGGGTTCTGCTCATCGACGCCGATCTGCGCAACGGGCATCTGCACCGCTATTTTGGCGTCGACCGACCGCGCGGCCTGTCGCGCGCCATTCTGGGCGCCATGACGATCGACGAAGTGACCCACCGCGGGGTGCTCGAAAACCTTGATTTCATTCCGACCGGGGAGTTGCCAAGCAACCGTTCCGAATTTTTGCTGCAGCTGAACTTCGGTAACCTGCTCGAGGCGGCCGGCGCACGCTACGACCTGGTCCTGCTCGATCCACCGCCACTGCTGGCGGTGGCCGACGCACTGATCATCGGCGCCCACGCCGGCGCCGTGTTCATCGTCGCCCGTTCCGGGGTCACCACCGAGAGTGAGATTAACGAATCGATCAAGCGCCTGAACCACGCCGGCATCTCGCCGCGTGGCGTGCTGTTCAACGACATGGCGCTGCGCCTGGGCGAATATCGTTCGCAGTACAGTCCCGCGCAAATTGGCTATGCTGCGTAATCAGCGGCAGCGCGCACGCCCAGCAACACACTCCTCAACAGAGGTGAAGAGTCGCCGTCTGCGCGCGGCCTCACGTGGCTGGAGTCGGGTGGTTGATTGCCTCATCGGCTCGACGTCTATCAAATTTCAGATTATCGAATTCTCGAGGCTACCGATGCCCCGGTTTCCGAATTCGTCTGTGCGCCGAAATTGCAGCTTCCCTTCCATTCAAAGCCAGTGCTCCCCCAGCGCAGCGTGGGAGATCACTGCCTTCACGACGACGTCAAGATTGCCGGATTCGGCAAGACGTCGTAACTGCATCCCAGAGATCATTACACTGCTGCTGCTGCTGCTGCTGCTGCTGCTGCTGCTGCTGCTGCTGCTGCCGCTGCCGCTGCCGTTGGCGTGGCCGCTGCCTCTGATCCTGGCGCTGCCGTGGCCCTGACCAGTAGCGACAGCGGCAATGTCGGCCCTGCCGGCATCGACGGGACCGACAATGCGACCAGATCAATCCGGCGAAAGCGCCGGCAGGGCAGCGCGTTTCGCCGGCGGCGCCAGTAGCCACGCCTTGAGTGCGCGGCGGATGCGGAACGTGTTGCGTTCGAAGAGCAGATAGGCGATGTAGGCGCTCCCGATCAGGCAGAGCAGAATGCCGGTGTACCATAGATAATCCAATGTGGCATGCGGATCGAGCTGGTCGCGTCCAAGGCTCCGGGTGGCGACGTGCAGCACCAGAAAAATCAGCGGCAAATGAATCACGTACAGCGTGAACGAAAACTCCGAAAAGAAGCTGGCGACGGCATTCAGACGCGCATAGCGCGGCAAATGGGTGTCGACACGCTGATGCAGCGAGGCAAGCAGCAGGAGCAGCGCAAGACTGCACAGCAAGTCCTGGAAGAACGAATCTGGCGCCAGCTCGTTGTTGTTGCCGGTGAGCCGGTAGTAGCTGAACAGCGCCAGCGTCAGCAGCAATAGCGATGTCTGCAATGCGATCCCGCATTGCAGCTCGATCCGGGAAAATGCCGCGCCAAGCAACCACAGGATGAAATAGGTCGAAATCATGCCTGGCAGCGTAACGACCAGCAGTATGAAGGCGGCGGCGCAGGCGGCGCGGCGCCAACGTCCTTGGCCGAACAGCGTCAGTGCCAACAGGGGGAACTGGACGTAGTACCAGGTTTCGTAGCTCAGGCTCCACAGGGCATAGTTGCCGCCAAAGTTAGGCACCAATATTGTCTGTAACCCGAGCAGGTTGCCGAGGAAACTCAGCGCCGAATAATCATTCGCGGGCGAAACATCGAACCGGGCTGGATGCGCTTCACCAATCAGCATCCCGATTAGCAGAATCAGCAGCATCGTTGGCAACAGCACCGTCCACAGGCGCGTAGCGCGGTCGATCGCATAGTTGGCAAGCGCGCGCGGCTGGTCCAGGCGGTTGAGCAAGCTGCCGCCTACCAGCCAGCCGCTGATCAGGAAAAACACGATCACGGCCTGGTGCGCGAAACCGGTAACAAAGGAAAACGCCTGGTAGGCGAGGGTCGGATCCTGGAGCAAGCGCAGGCCAGGATAGATCTCGGCACGCAAGTGCGCCGCCGCGACCTCGAGCGCCGCCAAGCCGCGCAGCAGCGACAGCGCCAGTGACTGCAGCGGGTGCTCGTGCAGATTCGACTGTGCCCGCCAGCGCAGCACGGGAAGAGATAGCGAAGACATCGTGTGCTCCTTCCTGAAGAATCAGAACCTGTCCCGGTGAGTAAGAATGGTTGGTTCCGCGCCCGACAAGCGTGCGCTGCGTTGCTCGTCGCGTCTCCGGTAACCCGTGGCTGGCTGCTGCGGCCTCGCACCTTGTTCACATCCGCCACGGCGCGGTGTTTATGTATCCCACCTGCCGGGATGGCTTGTCAGCCGCAGGCATCCCACGCATGGGGCCGACTGTTGCCGGATAGCGCCAGGGCCAACCGGACCATCCAGTAGCCGACATGCGCCGATTCCATGAGCCAGGCGCCGATGCCGAACACTGGTAGCGACCACCATAGGCCAGCGAGCAGGCGCGCCGTGCGCAAGTCGTCCGACCATGCGACGCCGGCGATGCTGACGCCGGCGCCGAGCAGGCAGCCGCTGACGGCTTCCGCGGCCGTGTGCTCGTTCGTGACCACCAGCAGCACTGCAACAACCGCGCCCAGCACCATGCCGCCAGCCAGTGCGACCCGCGATGCAGCCGGCCCCTGCCGCACCAGCAACACCCAGCCCAGCACCGGATACAAGGCAGTCACGACCGTGGCATGTCCGCTGATTGCCTTGAATTCGAGCGCGGCCAGCCCGGTGCCCCAACCGAGAAAGGCAATCTTGCTGCCACCCACCAGTGCCACCGCGGCGCCGAAACACAGGCTCCAGCGTATGGCCGTGCGCCAGGCGCCGGCAGCCAGCAGCCAGCTCGCCAGGGCGGCCGCGAGCGGCAGTGCCAGTTCGAGGTCGCCAAGGTGCACCATGTCAGGCTCTCAGCGCAGGATCGCTATCAGCGTGTGCGCGATGATCTGCAGGTCGCCCCAGAACGAGCGCTCGCGCACGTAGCGCACGTAATAGTCGAGCTTGGCCGGCAGGATGGTGTCGATATAGGCGCGTTCAGGGTCTGCCGAGCGCGCCAGGACAGCGTTCTCGTCCTTGTAAAGAATCGCTGCCCAGTCGGTAATGCCGGGGGGCACTGACAGCACGATCCGACGCAACGACTCCGGATAGCAAGCCACGTAACGCGGCACCTCGGGACGTGGGCCAACCAGACTCATGTCGCCGAGCACGACATTGAGCAACTGGGGCAACTCGTCGAGCTTGTAACGCCGCAGTAAAGTGCCGGCACGGGTGATGCGGACATCCTGGCCAACCGTCAGCTGCTGGCCGTCCTGTGTGCGGCGGTGCATGGTGCGGAATTTATAGATCGTGAATGGCTTGCCGCCGAGGCCGACGCGTTGCTGTCGATACAGTGGGGACCCGCTCGAATCCCAGCCAATCCAGAGCGCGATCAGCAGCATCAACGGCGTCAGCAGAACCAGGCCCACCAGCGATGCAGTGAGGTCGAAGCAGCGCTTGCGGATGTCGCTGGTGTGCAGGGTGGTGGCGGGCATGACGGCAGCACCTAAGGGGGCGCCGCACATGGCAGCAGGGCGTGCAGCGCCGCGATTACGCGCTCCTGGTCGGCGTTGCTCATGCGCGTGTACAGCGGCAGCGTCAACATGCTGAGGAAAGCGCGTTCGGCGACCGGGAAATCGTCCGCGCACAGGCCATAGTGCTCGCGCCAGTATGGTTGGCGATGCAGCGGGATGAAGTGCACGCTGGTGCCGATGCCGTGTTCGGCAAGGCGCAGCACCAGCTCGTCGCGCCCGATGTGGGCGGTCTCGAGCAGGCGCAGCACGTACAAGTGCCAGGCATGGGTCGCGCCTGGCCCAGGCCATGCCGGCAAGCGCACCGGCAGGCCGGCCAGCGCTTCGTTGTAGCGGGCCGCCATTGCGCTGCGGCGGGCATGGAAGCGGTCAATCTTGCGCAGCTGCGCGATGCCGATCGCGGACGCGATGTCGGTCAGGTTGTACTTGAAACCGGCGGCGATTACGTCGTAGTACCAGGACGGCGTGCGCGCGGTGTAGCGGTCGAAAGCGTCGCGGCTGATGCCGTGCAGGCGCATGCAGCGGATGCGCTGCGCCAGCGCAGCGTCGCGCGTGACGACCATGCCGCCTTCGCCGGTGGTCATGGTCTTGTTGGCGTAGAAGCTAAATACCGTGACGTCACTGTCGAGCGTGCCGACCAGGCGCCCATCCCAATGCGTCGGGAAAGCATGGGCCGCATCTTCGACCACGCGCAGCCCGTGATGACGGGCAAGCGCGCCGATGGCCGTCATGTCGCACGCCAGACCAGCGTAATGCACCGGCATGATGGCGCGCGTGCGCGCCGTGACGGCCGCCTGCACGGCATCTGGCGCCAGGTTCAGGGTGTCGGGATCGGCATCGACGAACACCGGTGTCGCGCCCAGGTAGCGCACCACTTCGGCGGTAGCCGTGAAAGTAAGGGTCGGCACGATCACTTCGTCGCCCGGCCCGATGCCGAGACTCTCAAGGGCCAGGTGGAGGCCAGCCGTGGCGGAGTTGACCGCGATCGTTTCGACCTCGCCGCCGAGATAGTCGCGAAACGCCGTTTCGAACTGACGCGTGACCGGGCCCGTCGTCACCCAGCCGGAGCGCAGGCAGGCTTCGACGGCGCGGATTTCTTCTTCGCCGATATCGGGCAGGGCGAATGGCAAAAAGCCATCGCCATCGGCCGCTGCGGTCGCATCGGCTGCATCGGCCGCATCGGCCGCATCGACCGCATCGACCGCATCGACCGCGGCGCCGCCAGCCGCCGGTTCTGCCACGCCGGCCGGCTGGCAGTCGCGCCCGGCCGGACCGCCACCGCACGGGGACGCCGGGAGGTCCTGAACTGCCTGCGCCGGTTCAGTCATGGGGTAGCTTCTGTGCGAGTACATCGAGAAAGCGCTGCGCCAGCACCGGATAGGTGAAATGCTCGAGCGCGTACCTGCGGCCGCGCGCACCGAGTGCGCGGCGCCGGTCTGGCCCCAGTTCGAGCAGGCGTAGCAGCCCATGCGCAACGGCGGCCGGGTCTTCCGGGGCGACACTCAGGCCGCAACCGGCGTCGGCCACAGGATCGTTGCCGGCGTCGACAGCGTGCAGCACCGGGCATCCGGCCATCATGTAGTCGAGCAGCT